>Ga0181593_10001828_pt1 | contig 19427 bp, 19 predicted proteins | sample 071ome_19_FD_133756 | JGI IMG/M metagenome (GOLD analysis project Ga0181593, IMG submission 133756) | Coastal salt marsh microbial communities from the Groves Creek Marsh, Skidaway Island, Georgia - 071413AT metaG (megahit assembly) | ecosystem: Environmental > Aquatic > Marine > Intertidal...
AGATCAGGCTTGTCAGAGCCATACAATCGCATGGCTTCTTCATAGGTCATGATTTTATATTCTGGTAACTCTATGCCTTTAACCTCTTTAAATAGATGTCGAACCAATCCCTCAAAGGTTTTGAGTACATCGTCTTGGTCTACAAATGCCATCTCGCAGTCAATCTGAGTGAACTCGGGCTGACGATCGGCACGTAAATCTTCGTCTCTAAAGCACCTGACGATCTGAAAATACCGATCATACCCACTAACCATCAAAAGCTGCTTAAACGTTTGTGGCGATTGCGGCAACGCGTAAAATTCGCCATTGTGCATCCTAGAAGGAACCACAAAGTCGCGTGCACCTTCAGGGGTTGATTTAATCAGATACGGAGTTTCGATTTCTAAAAATTGGTGTTGGTCTAAATACCTTCTGGTTTCGAACCCTAATCGATGTCTAAGCTCTAAGTTAGCGCGAAGTGGTTTGCGTCTCAAGTCGAGATAGCGATATTTCATTCTCAGCTCTTCTCCACCATCAGTTTCATCTTCAATGGTAAAGGGTGGTGTATCCGATGCGTTTAAGACGATTAGTTTGCTTGCTTGTATTTCAATGGCACCGGTTGCAATATTTTGGTTTTTGCTTTCGCGCTCTATGACCTTGCCCTCAATCTGCACAACGTATTCACGTCCTAGTTTTCTTGCAGCCATGCACAGATCAGCATTCACCTCTTGATTAAAGGAAACTTGAGTTACTCCATATCGATCTCTAAGATCTAAGAAAGTCATGCCTCCCATATCTCTCGTACGTTGAACCCATCCGGCCAGTACGATGGTCTTTCCAATATTGTTTATACGCAGTTCCCCGCAGTTGTGCGTTCTATACATCCGTTGTGTTTTGAGGCCGCGAAGGTAAAGATACCCAAGGTCTTACCCGCAAAATGTAAATTCAATTTTCAGATTCGTGGCAGCATGATTCCAATCATTTTTTTGAGTGACTGTCCTTATTCAATTCTTGACAATTACTCGGCTTCTTTGAGGGATTAGATTATAGCTAGGATGAGTAAATCAAAAAAGGTACATATCGATGATCTGCATTTTGATCATAAGGTGTGGAAACGCGAGCTGAATTTCTATAAGGATGAACTTATGGTTTTCCAAAACAGACTAGATGAGGTTGCAGACCGATACACAAATAAGCAGGTATTGAAGGAATTAGATCATTTTCAGAATCAGTTGTTGATAGAAGGCAATGTGATTGATGAACTTTTGCACGACATCAATGGGCATGAGCATGAGCTTTCAGAGCGAGCCAAGGACAATCCAGTGGCAATTCACCATGAGCGTTTTGAAGATCATACACCCATGCGAGATAGGGTTGAAACCAACCGAAAGTTGATGCATGAAATGAAAACCGATTTTAATGGATACCTAACAAAGTGGATGTAAAATGGAAATAACGATATCGGATAACCAAACCATTCAGGAGCTTCAAGATCAGTTCAACGAACACTTTCCTTTTTTGAAGATTGAGTTTTATAAAAAGGAACATGAGGTCGGTCAGGGAAACCTTGATTCTTCAAAATTGGATTCAAGCAAGAGCATTGGAGAGATACGTACCATACACGATACGGGAGATCTCAGCATCCATGGCAATCAAAAGGTTTCTACCCTCGAACAAGCGTTTCATGATACCTATGGGCTAAACGTTCAAGTATGGAGAAAGAGTGGGGAGATTTGGCTACAGACTACTGCTATGGATGAGTGGACACTGAGCGAGCAAAATCACACGGGCGAAGAGCATAAGGTTTAGGCGCTGGCCTCAACCTTTTTTCGCTCGGTAATTACCGCACGGGCGATAAAGAACACTCCTGCCACCACAAGGGGGATACTTAACCACTGACCCAAATCAAGGGTCATATTTTCTTCAAATTCTACCTGTACCTCTTTGAAAAATTCGATGATAAAACGCGATCCAAATGCCAGTAAGAGAAAGGAACCGAAAATGAACCCTTTCCATGAACCAACGGGAGTATAGAGGTAGGCGCTAAAGAGGATTAAAAATATAATGAAATAAGCAAGGGCCTCGTAGAGCTGGGCCGGGTGCCGGTTTGGAACTTCATCAATGATGGCCGAATATTTCGGATTGCTAGTAATTTCATCATAGGCATCATTCACCTTATCACTGTCGATATCCTCGCCAGTAAACACAGACTTGCCAATGGCATTCTGCAAATCGACTATGGAAAAGTCTTCATAATTCCGCATGAATTTTACCCCATATTCTGTTTGTGTTGGCTTGCCTACAATCTCATGATTCACAAAGTTGCCACCTCTAATAAAAAGGCCGGAAAGCGCCACTACGATTACCACCCGATCGAGTATCCAAAGGATGCTTTTTTTAGAAGTCTTCCGAGACCAGTAATAGAGCGATAAAATAATGCCAATGGCGGCTCCGTGGCTGGCCAAGCCACCTTTCCAAATCATAAAGATTTCTAGCAGATTGTTTTGGTAATAATCCCATTGATAGAAAAACACATGACCCAACCTGGCTCCCGCAATGGTGCCTATCATCACTGTGATGAAAACGGAATCAATCCACTCTTCGGGACACTTTTCTTTGGCAAGAATCCACTTCAAGATGCTGTACCCAGCCATGAAAGCACCTGCGAAGAGCAGGCCATACCAACGAATAGTTAATGGGCCAAGCTCGATCAATGTAGGATCTGCTGTCCAAACGAAATAGAGAAGTGAATTCATGATTTGTGGATTGATAACTTCGCGGCAAAGATAGAATTGACATGATGCTGAGGAGGCCAAGAAGAAATCGAAAAAGTGAGGTAAACCGATCTCAAATGAGAGAAACCCACTTGGGCGTTGAGAATTTGATTTATCCACTTTTCGTAGTAGATGGTCAAAATCATAAAAGCGAGGTGAAATCGCTACCTGGTCAATTCCGATTATCGCTTGATCACCTTTTGAAAGAAGTAGAGGAGTGCATGAACCTGGGAGTGAAATGTTTCGATCTCTTTCCTGCCGTAGATGATGCCTTGAAAGACCAAATGGCTACTTACAGCTACAGTGATAAGAACTTTTACCTGCGCTATATCCAAGAAGTAAAGAAACGATTTCCCGAGGCCATTATCATGACCGATGTGGCCATGGACCCCTACAGTAGTGATGGCCATGATGGTGTGGTAAAAGACGGCAAGATCGTTAATGATGAAACCCTGGAGGTATTGGCCAAAATGACTGTGGCTCAAGCACAAGCTGGGGCAGACATCATTGGGCCTTCAGACATGATGGACGGCCGTGTTGAATATATCCGCGAAGCGCTTGATGATGAAGGCTTCACAGACGTGAGCATCATGTCATACACCGCAAAGTATGCCAGTGCCTTTTATGGCCCGTTTAGAGATGCGTTAGATTCAGCTCCAAAGTTTGGCGATAAAAAGACCTACCAAATGGATCCGGCAAACAAGCGGGAAGCGCGGGTTGAGGCCGAGCTTGATTACATAGAAGGTGCAGATTATCTCATGATTAAACCGGCATTGTGCTACCTTGATATCATTCACATGATCAAAGAGGAGTATCCGGTGCCTATTGCTGCGTATAATGTAAGCGGAGAATATGCCATGCTTAAGGCAGCCGCCCAAAATGGATGGATAGAGTATGATCGAGCGATGCCCGAAATGTTGCTGAGCATAAGGCGTGCTGGAGCCGATGTAATTCTAACGTATTTTGCGAAGGAGTTTGCACAGATGGCTAAGTCTGGTGCACTATAAGAATGGAGGCTTCCACTAACATAGATTTAAGCATTGTTGTTTCGGTGTTTAACGAAGCCGAGGGCTTACCTAGTTTTTGGAATGAGTTGAAGAACGAGTTCAGTAGAATGACCCAATCTGTGGAGGTCATATTTGTGAACGATGGCAGTACCGACCGTAGTGCCATAGAACTTGAAACGATTCAAAAAGAAGCAATTAGTGCTCAAGTCAGAATTATTGAGTTTTCTCGAAACTATGGCCACGAAGCCGCTATGATTGCGGGCATCGATGAATCTGTTGGCAATCGAGTGATTTGCATGGACGCGGATTTGCAGCATCCTCCAAGCGTTATTGGTTCGCTCATCTTGGAGGCCGATTCAGGAGCCGACATTGTATTGGCCGAGCGAAAAAGTAGAGCCGATAATGGTTTCCTGAAGAATGCCATGTCGGGATTGTTTTATGGGTTAATCAATCGATTGTCCAGTTTTAAGCTTACCCCCTATTCCACAGACTTTTTCTTGATTTCTCGGCCGGTAGCAGAGGTATTGAAAGCGCACTTTAGGGATAGAAATCGATTTATTCGAGGGTTTATTCAATCTATAGGTTTCACAAAGGCCATCGTAGCATTCGATGCACCTGCAAGGAAACATGGCAGCTCCAGTTATTCCTATTCTGACTTATTTGAGTTGGCTACCACCGCCATTTTCTCTTATTCCAACAAGCCGCTCAGAATATCAATTTTGATTTCGGTAATGTTCATTTTATTCACGGCAATATTGGCCGTTTATTCCATTGATCAATACGTACGGGGCAATACACCACCCTCGGGTTACACCACCATTATTCTGTTTTTATCCACCAGCTTTGCGGCACTGTTTGGGGTGATCGCCATTCTATCGCTTTATTTTGAGAAAGCGCTTGAGGAGCAGCGTGGCCGTCCCATCTACATCGTTAAGAAGAAAAATTAGACCAACCGATAAGTCTTACCGGGGAGTGATTTTACTACGCCTTTAAACTCCAATTCGAGTAAAAGCGTGGACGCCTTACTCACCGGGATTTCTGCATTAAGGCTCAGGTTGTCCAAGGAGTCTTGGCGGCCGTCCATCTTATTCAAGATGTCAAAAATCCGCTGCTCGTCTGCTGTTAAGTCCACGAAAAGTTGTTTTTGTGTGGGTTTTTCGGCTTTCTCATCAAGTGCCCAACCCAACGTGTACTCCAAGTCTTTAATTCCCTCTATCATATGCGCTTGTTGGGTTTTAATCAACCAATTGCATCCTTTAGAGAAGGGCGCATTAATGGGACCTGGGAAAGCCATCACATCGCGGTTATAATCTGCGGCCAAGCGTGCCGTGATTAGTGAGCCCCCTTTATCGGCCGATTCCACCACAATGGTTACATCGCTCATGCCTGCCACAATTCGATTTCGCTGGGGAAAATTTTCTCGATCAGGTTTGGTGCCACTGTCAAACTCGCTGATAATACCTCCATGCTCCAACATTTTCTCAGCTGTAGCTTTATTCTGATGCGGATAAATACGCTCAAGTGAATTGCCCAATACTCCCACAGTTTGCAATCCATTTTTATATGCCTCTCGGTGCGCCATGATGTCAATGCCATGAGCCAGTCCGCTTACAATGAGCGCATCATGGGGAATGAGATCTGTGATAAGTTGTTCTACTAAATCCTTTCCGTATGAGGTAGCATTTCTTGTGCCCACAATGCTCACAACCTTACCCACATTCAACTGCATGTTGCCTTTGGTGTAGATGAGTAGTGGTCCGTCTTCGCAGTGTTTGAGTCGATTCGGATATTCTTTGTCTAAATAGAAGAGCGGTTTGATATCCTGATTTTGAACAAACTCAACTTCTACCTCAGCCCTTGAAAGCGCAACATCTCGATTCATGTTTGAAACAATCAGTGAACCCAGTTTCGGAATCTTAGCGAGATCTTTCTTATTGGTTTCAAAAACTTCTTTTACCCCACCGCAATAACTCACCAAGAGCTTGGCACGTGTAGAGCCAATACCATCCAGATTTTTGAGAGCGATTTGATAGAGCAGGTCTTCCATAAGAGCGGAAAACGAAAATAGCATTCAAGTCAAAGGTCTGTGCTTACCTTCGTTTCAATCATGAAATTTCTTGGCATCATACCATCGCGCTACGGTTCTACTCGTTTTCCCGGGAAGCCACTCGTTGATATTCAAGGCAAATCGATGATTCAGCGCGTGTATGAGCAGGCGCAAAAGACCCAAGTGTTTTCTAGCGTGATCGTTGCCACCGATGATCAGCGAATTTTCGATCACGTTGAGGCGTTTGGTGGCCAGGTAAAAATGACCAGCCCTGCGCACACCTGCGGTACAGATCGCTGCATTGAGGTGTTAGAGTCAGAAGGTCAAAACGCGTATGATGTTGTAGTGAATATTCAAGGAGATGAGCCGGTGATTGATCCACAACAATTGATTCAGCTTTGTCGGGCGTTTGACGATGTCTCAACACACATTGCTACGTTGGTAAAGAAAACTGACTCGAAAGATATTTTGACCGACCCAAGCAAGATAAAAGTGGTGAGAGCCTTGGATGGAAATGCCCTATATTTTAGTCGGCAAGCCATTCCGCACTTGATATCTGGCAGCAGTGCGGCATTCTATAAGCACATTGGCATTTATGCTTTTCGAGCAGAGACGCTATTGAAGATAAAATCACTTGGCCCGACCCCACTTGAAAAATCAGAATCTCTGGAACAGCTGCGATGGTTAGAGCATGGGCTTCGAATACAAACCGTTGAGACTGAAATAGAATCTATCTCGGTAGACGAGCCCAAAGATTTGGATCGCTTACTGACCATTTTAAACGGGAGATAATTCTCTAGCAATTTGTTATCTTCGTTCTCGTAGATGAGCGAGTCTTACGATCAACATATTGCCACACTTTTAAAGAAACACGATTGTGTAATCATTCCTGAATTTGGAGGATTTGTGGGCAATTATTCTGCCGCTAAAATCAATCCGATCAATCATCGATTTGAACCTCCTTATCGTAAGATTACCTTCAATAAGTTGCTCACCCATAATGATGGGTTGCTTGTGTCTTTCATTGCACAAACGCATGATTTATCTTTCGAGGAAGCAAAGCAAAAACTCACGGGATACAGTGCGTTACTATCGAAGAAACTCAAGGATGAGAAAAAGCTAAGGTTTGATAAAATAGGAGTACTAAGTCAAAATCAAGATGGCACCTTTAGGTTTGAGCAGTTTAAGGATGAAGCATTTTTTGCCGATGGTTTTGGTCTGGAATCATTTTTTGGTAAGAAAATCGAGCGGAAGAGGTCAGCCACTGTTGCCATTGAACCTAAGGCAGAACGTAAAAAGGCTGTAGTGACTCCTCCACAGAAGGAGAAAGAGGAGGCGTCCGTCATTCCAATAAAGTCAGAAAGCAGCACGGATGTAAACGCGGCTGATGAGAAAAAAGAGAATTCAAAGAAGAGCTCGGTTTTTTGGCCGGCCGCGGCTGCAGTCATCCTTATTCCATTTCTTGCTTACGTGCTTTGGTTTCTTATCGGAACGGATACCCTCCAAAACCCAAAGGATTTTCATACCTCAGATTTAAATCCATTTACCGAGAAGGTCTGTCCAACGTATTCCTTGCGCGAAGGTCAGATTCTGGATCAAAGCTTTGAGAATGAATCGTTGACATTTGATTGGGAAGAGGCACGAGCCAATAACGAAGTGGTGGAGGTCTATTCAAGACAGGGCGAGGATAAGACCCTAGTAGTGTCACTGGAAGAAAAAGTGGAGCTGATTGCCAAAGCAGAACCGAATTTGCGATTTCACATCATAGGTGGTTGCTTCAGCGATATTCGCTATGCTGATGCCATGGTCAATAAATTTCAAAAGCGTGGAAGCATGGCGGCCATTATTGATAAAAAAGGCACGCTAAACCGGGTAAGCATTGCAAGGTTTGCCACAAAAAAAGAGGCCAAGCAAGCGCTCACCTCTTTCCGGAACGATATTCCTAATGCTTGGATTCTTTACAAGTAGTTTTTAAGTAGCTGGCTGTTTGCCTTCTTTCTTAAGTTTCTCAATCCTTTCTCTCTTATTTGGCGTATGCGCTCTCGGGTGAGTCCCAAGTTATTCGCAATTTCCTCAAGAGTCATGGGTGGCAATCCACTCAATCCGTAGGTGAGTCTTAAAACTTCTGCTTCACGCTCTTTTAAATGAACCAAAACGCGCTCGATATCACTCCTTAGCGATTCTACCATGAGTGTATCCGTTGGAACCGTAGAATCTGAATTAGGCATCACCGCCAGTAAACTATTGTCTTCGCCTTCCATCAAAGGTGCATCCACTGAAACTTGGCGCTGAGCATAGGTAAATAAATTGCTTACACTTTCGGCATTTGCTTCTAATAGCTCACCGATTTCGTCATGCGATGGTGGACGTTCAAATTTTTGTTCAAGTTGAGAAAAGGCGTGTGATACCTTCTGAATTGCACTCACCTTGTTTAGCGGTAGTCTAACTACTCTAGAATTTTCTGCAATCGCTTGCATGATGCTTTGTCTAATCCACCAAACTGCGTATGAAATGAACTTAAAGCCCTTGGTTTCATCAAACCTTTTTGCGGCAATGATCAACCCAATATTTCCCTCCGCGATGAGATCCTCAAGCTTCAATCCGTGACCTTGATATTGTTTAGAAACGGATATGACAAATCGGAGATTGGCGCTCACCATTTTATTTAATGCTGCCTGATCACCTTTTTTGATTCGTTTTGCCAGTCTTACTTCTTCTTCGGCTGTGATCATCTCTTCTTTAGAGACATCACTCAAATATTTATCAATAGACTTACTGTCGCGATTGGTTAGCTGCTTGGTAATCTTAAGTTGACGCATAGGTAGGTAGGTTTTAGGTTATGCAAAACAGAGGCTCAAAATAGAAATTATTTGAACACAACCAAATTCAGCTTAATAAACCTCTACCTAATCGGAAATTTTATTTGATTCATCTAAACCAATTGCATGCAATTAGCCTCGCCAACGATCCAACAAATCACTGGCTTTGAGTGCCTCTTCTGGGCTAATATTGTGCAGACCTTCTTCCCAGTCGTTGAGCTTGTCATCGATCTCTGAAAGTATGGCCAGACCCTTTTCAGTGATTTTGATATCCACCTGACGTCTGTCGTGTTTGCTTGCCTTGCGGGTCACGAGTTGCTTCGATTTCAGTTTATCAATGATTCTAGACACATTGCTCATCTTATCGATCATCCGATCCTTAATGAGATTAACGGAAGCTGCATTCTCACCCTGACCACGCAATATGCGCAGGACATTGTATTGCTGGCTGGTCAGTCCGTGCACTTTAAAAAATTGGTTTTGATGTGAACTTAGCCAACTGCTGGTGTACATCACATTGATAAAGAGTTGACTGTATTCGTTCCTAAACTTCTTCTGCTTTATTTCTTCCCCTATACTCGCCACATCTATAAATTTGGCCAAATATACATCTACATTTAATGTATTGGTATTTTGATTTTAACTTCGGTAGCGCTTATAAAGTCTCACGGCAATCATGAGTGCCACACCTACAGCAAAGAACCCGATCGTTCCATAAATCCAATTCAAAGCATTTTTTAAGACAACAATGAATACTATACTCACCATGAATAATGTGGCGAGTTCATTCCAAAGGCTGAGCTGAATAGATGTCAAAGTTGATTTGCCTTGTTGGATTTTTCTAAACACAAGGTGTGTCATGATATGATAAATCCACAAAAGAGTTGTGAGGCCAATCTTAGACAGCATCCAGGCTGACTCTAAATAGTAAGCAGTGTTGTTAATCACCATGTAGTAACCAAAGATGGTAGCAAGTATGGCTGCTGGCCATGTAATAATGTACCACAGCCGATATTGCATGATTTTGAATTGGGCCTGCAATACTTGCTTCGCTTCCTCATTTTTATCGTTTGCCTCAACGTGATAAATGAACAGACGCACGATGTAGAAGAGCCCTGCAAACCAAGACAGCACAAAGATGATGTGCAACGCTCTTATATACAGTAAATCCATAACATCGAAAGTAGTCTATGCGGGGTGAGATTCTACCTTTGCACCAAAGAAGAAATGCATGAAAGCAAAGACTGCGGAGGCTTCAAAGGCGGTTGCTACACACATTGTGTTGCCTGATGATACCAACACCTTGGGAAACTTGATGGGTGGAAGATTGATGTATTGGATGGATGTGATCGCTGCTGTGGCTGCTCACCGTCATTGCGGACGAGTAGTAGTTACGGCCTCGGTAAACAATATTTCGTTTAATCAACCAATTGGGCTTGGTGATTTTGTGACGCTTGAAGCCAAAGTTTCTAGGGCATTTGGCTCGAGCATGGAAGTCTACATTGATGTTTGGGTTGAGGACCATAAAACGGCCCATAAAACAAAATGCAATGAGGCCATCTTCACTTTCGTAGCAGTTGACCAAATTGGCAATACAATTGAGGTTCCAGAACTTATACCTGAATCAAGTGTTGAATTAGAACGCTTTGATGGCGCTTTAAGAAGGCGCCAATTAAGTTTGATTTTGGCTGGGCGCATGAAGCCAAAAGATGCTACAGAGTTAAAAGCAATATTTGAAGACCTTACATAATGGCAATTTCGAACGATGACGTGATGAAAGCTTTGGCTTATGTGATTGAGCCTGAATTGAAGAAGGATATTGTTTCCTTAGGGTTAGTATCAAATGTAAAAGCCGAGGGCAATACTGTGTCCTTTCATGTGAAAGCCTCCAATCCAGCAATGCATTATCGCAAGCGATTGGAAGAGGCGTGCATCCACCAAGTTAGAAGGTTTTTAGGCGAAGATGTAGCAGTTATGGCGGAGGTAGATGCGCTACCAAAAAGTTCAGAGCGACCGCCAGAACAGCGCAGAGTTTTACCTAAGGTAAAGAAAATAATTGCCGTAGCTTCTGGTAAAGGCGGAGTAGGAAAAAGCACTATTTGCGCGAATCTAGCAGCTGGGTTGGCCAAAAGAGGGTATAAAGTGGGATTGGTTGATGCCGACATCTATGGTCCTTCAATGCCTTTGATGTTTGATGTATTCAATGAAAAGCCTGGTGTAAGTGGTGAAGGTGCCAACAATAAGATAATGCCTGTAGAAAACTACGGTGTTAAGATGTTGAGCATTGGTTTTTTCGCTGAGGCAAATCAAGCGATTGTTTGGCGTGGTCCTATGGCCAGCAAAGCTCTTTCACAGATGTTTACAGACGTTCATTGGGGGGAGCTTGATTTTATGCTCATCGATTTACCTCCAGGTACTGGCGATATTCATCTTCAATTAGTACAGCAGATTCCACTCGATGGAGTGGTCATTGTAAGTACTCCGCAGCCTGTGGCATTGGCTGATGCTCGAAAGGGTGTGGGCATGTTCCAATTAGAAAACATCAATATTCCCGTATTGGGTATCGTTGAAAACATGGCTTGGTTTACACCAGAGGAGCTGCCAGAGAATAAATATTTCATTTTTGGAAAAGAGGGTGCGAAGAGTTTAGCTGAGGAATTAAACGTAAATCTCCTAGGTCAAATTCCAATAGTGCAGAGCATCCGTGAAGCGGGTGATGTGGGAAGGCCCGCAGTTTTGCAAGAAGGTACACCGCAAGCCGAGGCGTTGAACGAACTAATCTCAAACGTGCTCATACAAATTGATAACTCGTAGTTACCTTTGAAAATGGACCAATCAAAATCGGGAGAAGAACTTTTTATCAAAGTAGTGAATGCACTCGATGAGCTGCGGCCATTTTTGAATGAGGATGGAGGCGACCTTGAAATCGTTGATATAACTTCCGACAAAGTGCTCAAAATCCAATTTGTGGGAGCGTGCAGCAACTGCTCCATGAATAACATGACCTTTAAAAATGGGGTAGAAGATGCCATTAAAAGGCTTGTCCCCGAAATCACACGAGTTGAGCCCGTGAATTTCACGTTGAACTAAATTCTTCAGTGTTTTTTCATTCTCCCCAACCCTTTAATTAAACCCTGCGTGTATGGCGGTAATTCATCTCGAATTAATCGTTCTTTCCAAGGTTTGTTGATTTCCAAGGCTTGTGAAGCAAGCAATAAAGCAACGCTGGTAGCGCTCAGTGCGTATAAAGCGTATGCAGGTCGATCCCAAGCTTCTTGATGCGTGTAAAAAGAATGATCGAAAAGCGCATAATGCGCTTTATAAGAAGTGCTTTGGATACCTTATGGCTATTTGCTTGAGGTATACCAGTAATAGGGAAGACGCAGAAGGTCTGCTCAATGCAGCTTTTCTGAAGATTATCACCAATCTTGATAAATATGACCAAAAAATCCCCTTTGGTTCTTGGATCAACCGAATCACCGTCAATACCATTATTGACGATTTCCGAAGAGACAAGAAGCGGAGAGAGAATATGTCCAATGCAGATTTTCAAGATGTGCATGTCAATACGGTAGGGGTTGATTTTAATAAAGCATCACAAGAGTTGGATGCGGAAGAGTTGGAAGCAATGATCAAGCAATTGCCTGATATGAGCAGAAAAGTCTTCAACCTCTATGCAATTGATGGATATACTCACAAAGAAATTGGAGATATGCTTGGCATAAGTGACGGAACGAGTAAATGGCATGTGTCTTTTGCGCGCAAGTCACTCCAAGGAATGTTAAAAGAGATGATGAAAAAAATGATGTCGATAACACTATAAAGTTGAGTGAAGACAATCACATAGATGATCTGTTCAGATCAAAGCTTGCGGGCAGGCAGGTAGCGTACAGCGCGGCCGCGTGGTCAGGAGCATCATCCATGCTCGATTCCCACTTCAAGTGGCTATTCATACGCAAGGCACTATACATACTGTTGCCGATAGTCGTGGCCTCAGGAATTGGAGTAATATATAGCCTTGAAGATTCGGCTACATACACATCACGTCATCAGCAAATACAATTTCAACCGCTCGGCTTACTCATTGATTCCATCAACACCGCGGGCACCATTGGTGTGGACATGGATAAATCGGAATTGCAAAGCGGAAAAGAATCCAAACTCTACAACCACAGACTGTCTGACAAGACAGGAGCTGTTGCTACAACGGTTACTCCTAATCAACAGGCAATGAGTGCATCTTCAGAGGAAGAGGCCAGTTCAACCGAATCGGATATTTATCAACCCAAGGAAATAGATCCCGTCAATAATGACATCAATTTGGCACCGATGACCAATTCGATAGGCGCGCTTCAATTTGAAGAAGACATCAATCCATACAAACACCCATCAGTGAGTAAAGAAATGGCCAGCCTTAAACTAAGATCACAACTCGACCTGATGCCTGTGATTTCTTTTAATGATGACTATGAGTACAATTGGCTTGACCGTGAGTCTCAAACTCCAGCGATGGATGCTTTGCGCAGGATTCAGCTCTTTGCTGAAGGAGGTTTGCTGGGAGCTCAAAGCCTGGATCGTATGAACTCAGGGCCCCTTGGATTGGGACTTCACGCACGCCTGCTAATGAAGTATCACCTTGGTGAGTCTGTCTACCTAGACTTGGGTATTGTCGCATTCAATCGAAACGCATTGCCCGATGGTAAACCATTTTCAGGAAACACCTCAGTAATACAGATTAACCCCACGTGGGTAAACTATGGGGGCATTCTTTTGGGAACGGGTTATAGATTAGGAGCTCGTCACGCTGTCGGTATTGGGTTTGAGTTCAATCCATTATTGGCGGTGAGTGCGGAGCGTATTGAAACTGGACAAGGCGAACAGACCTCACAAGAATTGAGAGTAATGGACAACACGGGCATATCTACTTTTGATGCTGGTTTCGTGGCTAATTATAGAATTTCCATTGCCGAACGGCTAGACGCGACCTCGGAATTGCATTTTGGATTTATTGATGTGACCGACAACAATGTATTCGATCCATCTGTCGGTGCCAGTAACAATACGCTACTAAAGCTTGGACTTTCTTACCGAATTACGAATCGATAAACCGAAGGTCTTTGACATTCATTTCGATGGATTTTACCCCACGAAATTCGTTTAGTTCGAGTGTATAAACTGCGCTAAACGATTCTCCAGTTTGAATGCGTTCGGCATGATCGCCTAGATTGAATGCAATGCCTGCTATTCTGCTTTTTTGATCCCCAATCTGTGTGACATCCAGCTTTAAATGTGCCGCATATTCACCAACACCGCGAGTACCATTGGCATTGACAAGATTATGCGTGATAAAAACCGGGCGCATATTTTCAGGCCCAAACGGAGCCATTCTGCTCATGGTTTCGAAAAACTTTGGCGTTATATCTCGCAGGTTCAATTCAATATCAATATCGAGCAAGGGCTTCCTTTGGTCGTCCGTAATATGTTGTGCCACAGAAGCTTCAAATGCAGCTTTAAAGGCATCCAAATTTTCTGGCTTGAGTGTCAGGCCAGCCGCAGCTCTATGCCCGCCATAATTGAGGAGTAGATCGCTGCATGATGCTATGGCCGCGTGAACATCAAATTCATGCACTGAGCGGGCAGAACCACTAATCAGTCCGTTTGACTCGGTCAACACAATCGTTGGTCGATAACAAAAGTCTTGAAGTCGACTGGCTACAATGCCAACCACACCTTTGTGCCAAGACGAATCAAAAACCACGGTAGAGCATTTCTCAGGATTAAAATCCAGCATGGTTAGTGACTCCTCGAGGATTTGCATGTCAACTTCACGCCTGTCTTTATTGCTTTGAGCAATGGACTTTGCCGCAGATTCTGCCGCCTTAAGGGTTTGAGCACATAAGAGTTCTACGGCCGTAATACCTTGATCCATTCGGCCTGCGGCATTAATTCGAGGGCCTATCGCAAATACGATGTCACTAACATTTAAGGGCCTTTTTAATTGATTGTCTTCGAGTTTTCCTGCGTTCTCGAGCAGCAATTTAATGCCAGGCCGCTGGGCTGACTGCATAAGTTGAAGGCCCAGATGAACCAAAATGCGATTTTCATTGATAATCGGCACAATATCACAGGCGGCTGCAATGGCTACCAAGTCGAGTAAAGCTAAAGGTTCTGATGAGTCTTTATCCCAAGCATAGTTTAGTGCTTGCGTAAGCTTGAACCCAATTCCACAACCAGACAAATACTTGCACGGATAGTCGCAGCCCTGTTGTAGTGGATTTAAAATGGCGTGTGCTTTTGGTAGAGTAGCCCCCGGCAGGTGATGGTCGCAGATAATAAAGTCTATTCCATGTTTGGTAGCGTAGTCAACTTGTTCAATTGCCTTTATTCCGCAATCGAGGGCAATAATTAAGGAGATTTCGTTGTCAACAGCGAAGTCAATACCATCGATGCTAATGCCGTATCCTTCCTTATACCGGTCGGGGATGTAATAGGAGACTTGATTTTCATACGATCGCAAATAGGAGTACATGAGGGCGACAGAAGTTGTTCCATCTACATCATAGTCGCCATAAATCATGATGTGCTCTCCTTGTTCAAGGGCTGCTGAAATCCGCTTCACAGCCTTATCCATATCCTTCATGAGAAATGGATCGAGGAGCAGCTTAGCGTTGGGATTGAAAAAATTACGCGCAGTATCAAAATCTTCTACACCGCGCTGTACTAGTAACGTAGCCAATCGTTCGCTGGCATTAATCGCGGATTGGAGATTCTTTACCTTGTCTTGGTCTGGCAAGGGTTTGAGCCTCCACTGTTTTGCTACCCTTTCCATCAAAAATCCATTTTTTCGATTCGTAGAAACGACTCATGCATGATAATCTTCTCCTTATTTCCAAAGGGGTTGTATTCAAAAGGACTGTAGCGAGCAATTTCGTGGCAGCCATCAATTATCTCTACTTCCCCTTTTCCTTTGAGACCTTTTTCCTTGGCCGTTTTCATAATGATTTGTGCATGAGCATTGTCTTTAGGGAAATGCTCTACATAGCCTTGTAGTTTATACACACGAACTTTCTTTCGCTTCACTTTTACTTTGTAAAGGTATCTCATGGCTTCCGTGGTCAAGCCGATGGACTCCTTTGCTTGAGCTTGGGACATGGAGTCTATTTGCACTCCATACAACTCTTTAAGATCGATGCGTTGAGTGTTACTGTTTGTTTTAGTTCGCTCATCTTCGATACTCTTCCACCTTAGGTCGCGATCGAAGCTTGCAAAAAAGAATTCGTGCAGTCGATAAGTGTTTGCTTTGGCAGTATCGTAGTAGGCGTTGAGGTGGTCCTCTAAAAGTTCGCTCGCATATGTTATGGTAGAACGCATTGCTGCATCTATCGGAAAATCATTTTTAAACTCTGGGTCTGCTTTCGGAACCTCAGGAGCTACAAGGCTCTTCTTGATTTCTGCTAAGTTGGCGAGGCTTTCACTAATATTTTGAGAAAGTTGAGTGAGGTCTTGAAGTCGTTTTTGGTCTTCCTCGTTTAATTCATCATCGGAATCTTGATTTTCCACCGGTGGTGTGTCCGCTTTCGCTTGGGGACTAGGTTCGTCATTTGAATCTGGAATAAGCGCAGCGGCTTCTTCGATTGGTGTGGGCTGGTCTTCTGCGGATTCGGCTTCGGGCTTCTCTACTTTGGGTTCCACTTGTTTTGGAGCGGGGGAGGTTTTTTCGACCACCGGCTCTTTTTTAGCTGGAGCGGGATTTGCGCTGCTCATTGCCTCAAGTGACTTTGCACTATAAGGAATTTTTAGTTTGATTCCCTCCAATAGTGGGTCTGATGCACCGCCATTAACCTTTGATATCTCTGAAGTAGTGGTGTAGTAAGCAGTGGCTATCTGGTCCAGGGTTTGTCCTGCCAAAACCGTGTGAATGTAAAATGGTTTCCCATTCTGGATTTTAATCTTGGGATTTACATTGGTTACCTGGGCTGTTAGCATCAGTGACATCATCACGCCAGCAACTGTAGCCAAGCTATAACGATATGATATTACCAATTTACTTCCCCACATTCAATTGCAATTCTAGTAGATTACCTTTTACAATGATAAAGATGCACGCTTCCAACGTAATTGTTTAAGGTTGCGTCTATCCGTTTAAACCTAAGCACATGCCATCACCCATTTACGCCCTATTGATCGCCACGGTTCTTTTTTCCAGTAGTCTTTTTGGTCAGGAGTTTAACGAAACGGCATTGCTTCAAGACCATTTGGAGACGGTGAATGAAAACTGGAAACACCACCGTTTGCCAGTTACACATGTCACATTTGAATCGGATGTGGAACGAATACAAGGTCATCTAACGCGAGTAATTGCACTACTTGAATCAACGGAAAAAGAGCTTTCAGTGGATCAAAGACAAAAGCGTAATGACCTTATTGCCGCTTTGAAAGAATATGCCGAGGCAGGGTTATTTCCCGTAAACACCTTCCACAATGAGCGAACGCCTTATTTCATTGATGTCTATAACACGCCATGTGCAGTGGCCAACCTTATGCTTCACTCAGGTCACGATGCATTGGTTGAGGAATTAAGGCGCGACTACAACTACAACTACATCAAGGATATGCCACAAAAACCCCTTTTGGCTTGGGCGGAAACGCATGGCTTTGAAACGTGGGAACTGGCTTTGATTCAGCCTGGGTATCAATCAGCGCCTACTACTCGTTTTTTACCTGGAAATTTATATGCTCAAGGTCCTGTGAATATGGTTAAGTATGACTCGCACAATGGTAGAACCTGTTATTCGGGGGAAATAGATACGCTAGGAATAGGCTCCTTTGGCTGTATCACCGATAATGGAGTTGCGATAATATTCAATGGTTTAGAACCGAGTGTGGAAAACCAAGGAGGTGTAAAAGACTTTGTGGTGATGTCAAATGGTAGCTATGTAGTTGCGGGATATTTTGAAAATGAGTATGGAGTAGCGATGATGGATGGCCAAGATGTGGGTGAATACCTAAATATTACCAATGGTTATACCACACACGCGCTTGAATTGGTTGGGGATCTACTATATTTTGATGTGGCAGACTACAGCTCCGTAGGATCACCAACTCAGGTTCTAACTGCAGACCTATCTACAAATCCTATTCAAATCGATACGGTCGCCAATATGCATGGACGGGTGGCAGATTTGTTTTACGCAGACGGGGTCTTGCATATAGCTGGAGAATTGACCTCGGTGTTGCTAGAAGATTCGAGCTTCTCCTGTCATAATTACCTAGCCTATGAGGATGGAATGCTCAGCACAGATGGTGTAATATTCAGTGGTTATAATGGCATTCGAACCATTGAAGGAATTGATGGATTCATTTATTTAGGAGGAGATTGTGCCGAAAATGAAAATGATACTGGCTCATGCTTTATGGTTAAGTATAATGGGGTATGGACGACCTTCAAACCAAGGAATTCGACTATTTTTTCATCACACAGTAATTTTTCAATCATAGATGATATCATGGAATTCGACAATAAAGTTATTGTGTGTGGTGATCTTATAAGTGATGGCGGAAGGGGGGTCTTTACTTTTGCGGATGGTGTATTTAGCGCCTCTGCTTCAATAAATGGAACCGTATCGTCTATGGCAATCGATCACAACAATGCATTGGTTGTGGCCGGGGATTTTAAGTCATACACATATTCAAATGGAGGATTCTGGACTCTTTCCACACAACCGATCAAATATATTGGGGTGAAGGTAGACACCCTTGTTGGGATTGCTGAAGTTGAAGAGACAAACATTAATGTTTATCCAAACCCTGCTCGTGAAATCGTGAATGCGAGCATTGATGGACAAATCTCCGATGCAAGGCTTTATTATGGAACTGGCGCTAAAGTCGATGTTCCCATAAATATTGATTCATCCACGCTCACATCGAATGTTTCATTGTTGCCGTCCGGAGTCTACTTTCTCGAAATCACTACAGAAAAGGGAGGTTTGGTAAGAAGGGAGCTAGTGGTAAACTAGGATTCTAGTTTACGATTCACCACGTCCGTTTGCAGCCGAATAGAAGCCTTATGAATTTCATTCCAAACGGATCGTATCAATTCGTCATCCATGCCGGCTTTGCGAGCGTATTCTAGCCGATCTTGAATGATCGTGCGCCAGCGCTCGAGTTGGAAAACCGTGACCCCGTGCTCTGCCTTGTAGTCGCCAATTTGCTCCACAATCTCGAGCCGGTGTTTGAGGTTTTCCAATAAACCACGATCCAGCTCATCGATGAGCCTACGGAGGTGAACTAACTTATCTTGAGTGATTTGATCGTTAAAGTGTGGTTGTTTTGTTTCTAAGGCTGCTATAAAATCATCAAATTGCTCGAGAGCAATTTGTTGTTTGGGATCGCTCAGCGCTTGATCTGGGTTTGGATGTGTTTCAACCATCAAACCATCAAACCCAAGGTCGAACCCTTTCTGCGCTACTTCGTGCAGCAGATCCCTCCGGCCCGCTATGTGGCTCGGGTCCACCAAAATCTCAAGTTGAGGATATGTAGTTTTTAGGTCAATCGGGATTTCCCAATTTGGGGCATTGCGGTAAAGTTGCTTTTGATATGTGCTGAAACCTCGGTGCACCGCAACCAGCTTTTTAATACCCGCTGCATGGATTCTTTCCAACGCACCAATCCAAAGTTGCAAGTCAGGATTTAGAGGGTTTTTTACCAACACGGGAATGTCTTCACCCTCAAGCGCATCTGCAATTTCTTGCACGGAGAATGGGTTTACTGATGTGCGTGCACCAACCCAAAGGTGACGGAT
>Ga0181593_10001829_pt1 | contig 19413 bp, 14 predicted proteins | sample 071ome_19_FD_133756 | JGI IMG/M metagenome (GOLD analysis project Ga0181593, IMG submission 133756) | Coastal salt marsh microbial communities from the Groves Creek Marsh, Skidaway Island, Georgia - 071413AT metaG (megahit assembly) | ecosystem: Environmental > Aquatic > Marine > Intertidal...
ACGGCCTCAGGCACATGAATAAGAGAGGCTTCTTTATGAACAGAACGAGTAAGGGCTTGACGTATCCACCATGTTGCAAAGGTGGAAAAGCGCTTATTCGCGGAAGGATTAAAGCGATGAGTTGCGCTCACTAGCCCCTGATTCCCAATCATAATCAGGTCTTCTAACAAGAAAGGGGCCCTCAGAAAATTCTTTGCCTCTCTGAGCACGAGTCGATAGTTCTTGGAAGCAAGCACGTCAGCACCATCAGTCCAAAGTTTTTGGGATTCAAAAAACTGCTTTCCTACCTTCAAAAACAATGAGAACGGCATAGCCTCTCGACACTCTATCTCTTTAATGGCATGCCTTATACGGCAAAGCGCCTCGGCATCAGAAGGATCAGTCGGTTTAGGGCAATTCGAAACACTCTCAGCGATATTGTCCTCAGGATTTTGCCCTCGAAGATGACTCAATAAAGTCTCTAACGTCATTCCAAATCGCTGCGAAAAGCCCTCTCCAGTTTTGATGGCATCCGAAAACCGGGAACAACTGCTTTTAGTACTCACTCCTTCAAATTCCGTTGGACTAAGCAGCACATCAAGTTGTCGAGGAGAAAGCCTTGATTCCAGCGCTGACCTATCACTCCGACTTACTCCTCTCAGACCAGATTCCTGAATTCTGCTTCTTATCTCTATCAGCACCTCACGAGACAGGGGAACATCGCGAAGCATTTCAGAAACTGGCAAGAAGACATTCTCCACGGCTTGAACAAAGATTTTTTCTGCAATGGCAATCTTTTCAAGTTCTAACCCCTTCGTATCAATAGAACTGTTCCGATACGGATTCTGCTTGGACTTCTCTCCAATATCGGAAAGTACAGAACGCAACCATTCTGAATTATTCTTCAGACGAGAATGATAATCAGCCTCACTTATCCTTCCCTCTTGATGCTCCTTTTTGGACACCATATTTTTGTGATAGAGGTCGAGCAACACCTCCTTCTTTGCTTCGAGCTGCTGCGCTCCATTCAAGATTCTCAACGGGGGATGCGCAAAGGACATGAGCATAGAAGGGAGCTGTAATGCGTGTTCGAGGCAAACAGCCTGGTTCGTCACTATCTGTTGAGCGAGCTCTCTCTCTTGTTTTCTTGATAAAAGTTCATGGCGCCCAAGAGTCAGAAACAGGGCATTTTTTGGCGCATCCAGAAAGCTCTCTCGCTCTTCTTTACTCAACGTGCCGACATCGCTCAGAGTGGGCATTTGCAAAGAGCTCCGACCAGTGATGCGAAGGCTCGGCAAGGAGGCACTCTCACAAGAGAAGCGATTCTCTTCTTGATACTGAACTGATTCCCTCTGAATCACATGCTACCCCACCATGAAAGACCACAATCCGGCAAGTCTCACACATCTTCTCTATCTGAAACAAAAATCGATACTAAAGTGCTGATTTTGCAAACAACTTCTAGCACCGCCTCCTTTGAGGCTCGATACCTCGTTTCTTCCTCCCAAAGGGCTTCAATGCTGAAAGACAGCCTTTCCCACAACCCTTTATTCGTCGGTAAGCGCTTTGATTTTTAACTTCATTCCCGGCATCACCCCCACTATTCGAGCGGATTCTCCAGCTGGGATAATCCCGGACTCAGTAGTTGCATTCCATAACTCACCATTAACAAAAATTTTACCATGAGCGGAGGCAGTTTCTCGAACCTCACCAATCTGTCCGATCAGTCCCTCAGCACCCGTAAGGGGCTCTTGTTTGCGAGAGCGAGCAGCAGCTCTTATAACGAAGAATAAGTACGTCCCCAGCACTGTTCCAATGGGAAAGACCACTGATTTTGATACTACCAAGCCAGGTGCCTGGGTAACATCAACGAGATAGAGCAACCCGAGCATCATCGAGATAATACCCCCCGCCGCAAGAATCCCTGATGCGAAGAAAAATTCAGCTGTGATTAAAAGCCCTCCCAAAACAAGTAATACTAATCCGCCTTGACTAAGAGGAATAATCTGAGAAACAGCTAGTGCAAGGACTAAAGAAATCACTCCGAAGACACCTGGAAAAATCAATCCAGGATTATAAAGCTCAATTGAAATTCCTGTTGTTGCTATCAACCAAAGAATCGCAGCAACGTTTGGATTCGATAGAACATTCAGCACTTCATCTCGAAAATCGATAGGGATTACCCGAATTGGGAGGTCAGAGTAATCTTCAAGACGAGAGGTGTTCTCTTCAATTACGACCTCCCTTCCCGCCGCTTTTTTTATCAGTTCACGTACGTCAGCCGCTACATAATCCACAACTCCTTGCTCAACTGCTTCGCGGTCAGTCAGTGAAACGCTCTCTCTGACAGCCTTTTCTACCCACTCGATATTGCGACCACGCTGCTCCGTCACCGACTTTACAAGGGCTGTGGTGGCTTCTTCGACCTTCTTTCGCATGTCTCCTTCAATATCCTTACCGTCCCCACTGACGGGATGTGCTGAACCGATACTTGTCCCTGGGGCCATAACCGCTACATGCGCGGCCATAGTGAGGAATACTCCAGCTGAGGTAGCGGTTCCCCCAGTTGGGGAGATATAAACCACTATTGGCACCTTCGATTGAAACATGGCTTGAATCATTCTTTGAGTTGTCTGAAGAATGCCTCCAGGAGTATTCAACTTGACGACAAGCAGCTTTGCTCCACCGTTTTCTGCTTCAGAAATGGCATGCTCGAGATAACTCTGTGTGCCAGGTAAAATCATCATATCCATGTCGATAACTGCCACATATCCCTCTGACTGAGATGTGTTGGCTCCAGCTGCATTACTTTCAAGAGCCCAGACATAGCGATCTGTTTCCGTTCCAAGGAGTTGTCCACCGAGATATTGGCCAATCGCAATAAGCCCAAAAAAGAAAACGGTAATCCACCTGCTGTAGCACTTCATCCTCAATTCCCTAATTATCCGTTGACGAGGTCAGAAGCTGCTGCAAATCATTCCAGAAAAGACGCTTAGTCCCTGGATCGTCAACTACGGTTCGTAAGTCTATCGTCTGAATAATCCTTGAAAAACACCCCTTCTTTCTCGCAAGAAAATTTTTCAGGGCGACAGATGGCTCCCCAAGTATCATAGCTTGTGGAAGCCCCTCTAAGAGTCGCTCATCACGCTCAAGCGGAGAATAGTCAGACGACAATTGCTCATCAACGAGGAGACATTCCGCCACTGACCACTTTAACCCCTTACGAATAGCAGCTTGTAAAAGCGCTGTGTGTTGTTCAGAAAGGGCTGCACCACTCGAAAAAAATACACACTGTAGAGGCGCCGTTCCGCCAAGGGAAAGATGAATACGGTCTGAACTTCCAGCTTCTGGCGACATCCCGCCTGTAGCCTCTGTAGCCTGAATATATTCTTCAGGAATTCCCCCCGGGAAAGCAGATTGCCACCGCGAAAGGTATTGATAGAAATCCTCCAGAGAAAGTTCGTCTTCTTGGGTACGCTTAGAGTTTTCTGACATGGTGAAGTATCTTCTCTGCAACTCGATTCTTATAACTGGTAGCAACTTCCGTTTCTCGACCATGCTTATCAACAATCCAGACTCGGTTGGTCTGAAGCTCAAGAGATTCTTCAGCAAGATTGCCTACAATCATATCTACTTTCTTATCGGAAAGCTTTTGTTGTACAGAGGCTACGAGATCTTCAACTTCCCCAGTTTCTACCGCAAAACCGACTAACTTTACTTGGGAACCATTTTTTTCACGCATGCGGCCTAATTCCGCCAAAATATCAGTATTGGGCTCAAGACCAAGGGAAGATGGAAGTTCCCCCTTCTTTAGCTTCATCTCAGATGTGCGCTTTGGTCTTACGTCCGAAACTGCTGCTGCCATGATAATAACATCTGGAGCTTCGCCAGCTTCTGGAAATGCTCTCTGAACAACAGCTCGCTTCATATCTTCAGCCGATGACACAAATGATGTCTCAATTCCCGTCGGCAATTTTGCTTTTACGGGACCACAAATGACTTCCACCTGGGCTCCCCTCCGAAATGCTTCGCGAGCAATCGCAACACCCATTTTTCCAGAAGAACGATTTGAGATAAATCGAACTGGGTCTAGCGGCTCGCGAGTCGGCCCAGTGACAACTAATACTCGCTTCCCTACATACGATCCATCTCCGAATGCCTTCAACGTGTGGTGAAAGATATTCCATGGTTCCGACATCCGTCCACGGCCCCGCCAGCCACACGCCAAACGACCTTCTCCCGGCTCAACGAATAGCACCCCACGTTCTTTCAAAATTTGAAGGTTGGTTTGTGTTGCCGGATTACTAAGCATATTTACATTCATCGCGGGCGCCATTAACACCCTTGTCCGGCTCGCCAAAAGACTGGCGAGTAACGGACTGTCAGCAATCCCAGCTGCGTACTTCGCAATTACGTTTGCCGTGGCGGGAGCGATGACAAACAGGTCCGCCCAATCTGCGTATTCGATATGACCAATCCCGCACGCCTCTTCTTGCTCCCAACTACTCAACACTGGATGCCCAGTAATGGTTTGAAACGTCAAGGGAGCTATAAATTTCTCCGCTTGCTCTGAGAAGATTGCCTTCACTTCAAACCCTCGTGTTACATACCGTCTTGCAAGTTCAGCAGCCTTATAGGCTGCGATGGAACCAGTGACTCCTAATACGATTTTATTCCTTGCTGAATGCGTCGTCATACTCCCCTCACAAATGGATTGGCTCTCTTCTCATTTCCCACAGATGTGTCTGGTCCATGTCCTGGAAGCACCCTTGTGGCATCAGGTAATGAATATATCTCCTGCCTAATACTCTCTAACAACTGCTCGTGATTTCCTCCTGGAAGGTCTGTTCTCCCAATTGAACCCGCAAAAAGCGTATCCCCAGCGACAATCACACCGAGTGCCTCACACACAAAGACCAGATGTCCTGGAGAGTGCCCCGGAGTGTACCTTACCTCAAATTCAACTCCCCCAAACGAGAGTTTTTCCCCACCTTCTAGAAAATGATCCGGCTCTGGACAGTTCCTCATTGCTCCTGGAGGCAATTGGTACATTTCAGCGATACTCTCCACCCGAGAGCGGTACTCGTGCTCTATACGATGCCCGTAAAGAGGCACCGATTTATAGTCGAGGAGATCCGCTACTCCTCCGCAATGATCCAGATGAGAATGTGTCAGCCAAATCGCCTCAAGAGTCAGCTGTAACGACTCAAGCCGTGAGATAATCTCGTTTGCGTCTCCTCCGGGATCAACAATAACCGCACACTGACGCTCATCATCCACCAGGATACGGCAGTTTTGCCCAAGAGGGGTTACCTCAATCGTCTCGATTCTCACTCCCATACCGACGCCTTCTCCGAAATCCCCATCTCTTGCTCTTCCTCTTCGGTGAGCCCATGCCCGCTGAGCACGAACCATCCGAGAACCGCTGCAAAAATTCGTGTAAAAGCAGCATGTTAAGCTGCAAGCCGTCTCGTTTCTGAGGATTCCCCCAGCATAGTAGCACAACCAACCTAAAGTCGTAATAGCGGGGTGTAACCTTTCTCTTCGCGGCGTGAAGCCCTATTATTCCCCCTATGGAAAGTGAACGGTCTAAAAAACGCCATTATTCTAGCTATCTTCTGCGATTCTTAGCGGGAGCTTGGCTCCTGTTTACGGTGGCTCTCATTATCTGGTGGTATATCTTCAGCCAGCGACAAATAGAACGGCTTTCCCAAGCTGGGGGGGTCATTGCTGATGACCTGATCCGCAACCAAAAAATGCTTATGTGGGAGGGTGGAACTCTCTTATGTTCCTTAGTTTTGGGGGGAGCGGCACTGCTTTATTTCATAGTGCGCGATCAAAAACAGACACAGCGACTGAAAGAGTTCTTTTTAACCTTCACGCATGAATTGAAAACACCAATATCAACGCTTCGTCTTTATGCAGAGTCATTACATGAAAGCCTTGAGAAATCAGAACTCGCCGAACCAAGTCGAGATCTCATTCGAGAGGTAGATAGACTTTCCTTACAACTTGATAACTCTCTTGCTCTGGCGCTTACTCCTGATAGCCGCCTCCATCTCGAGACACTTTCCCTCAGTGAAGTAATCCGACCTCTGCGCGATGAATTCGATCAGCTTTCTATCGAGACCCCTGAAGACATCTCGCTCTTTGGAGACATGCAAGGTGTTGTTACTATTCTTCGAAACATTTTCAAAAACTCTCTAACCCATGGGAAAGCAACAAAAGTTGAAATCTCACATGAGACAAAGGGAACCTCTCATCCTTCTGTGATTATTGCGATTCGGGATAACGGAGCAGGTCTTGCAGACCAGAGACAACACTCGCTCTTGGGACATAAATTTCAACGACTCTACAGAGGAAGTGGCTCAGGCATCGGACTCTACCTCTCCAAACAACTCGCCGAGAAAATGAATGGTTCACTCGTATTTCCCCATACCGAAGCTGGGTTTTTAGTGCAGCTTGAACTCCCACTTGTATCACTGGGAGGAGCATGAGGTCCATTCTGATTGTCGAAGACGACAAAGCACTCCTCAAGATTATGAATCAACGCCTCCGAACCGCCGGATATGAAACGCGCTCAGCTGAAACACTGTCGGAGGCTTGCAACCTCCTCTCGACGAACCAGTTTGTACTAGCACTCATTGATATTGGGCTCCCAGATGGTGATGGGTTTGAACTGGCTCGTATCATTGACTCTCAATATGCCTTCCCTTTCGTGTTCCTGACAGCCATGTCTTCACCAGAATATAGACTTGAAGGCTATGAACTCGGCGCTGCTGACTACATTCCAAAACCATTTCATTTTAAGGAGCTCCTGCTTCGAATAGAGAGAATTATTGGCGCACAAAAACAACTCTTACCTCTAGAGGTTGATGGAGTTCATCTCAACCCCAATACTTATGAACTCACTCCCAAAGATGGCGAAGTAATTCGACTAACAGAAAGAGAGTTCTCTCTGCTCTATCATCTAATTGACTCCTCTCCTCGCATAATTTCACGGCAGGAGGTTTTATCCTCGCTTTGGAATAATCAGGAAAAAACCCCCGCCCGAGGTGTTGATAATGTGATTTTGAAACTCCGACAGATTGGAGACGGCATAATATCCAGTCGGATACTCGCTGTTCGGGGTATTGGTTATCAGTGGCTATAATGAACAGGCTCGCTACACCGACACCAAAACCATAACGTCCCCCCAGATGAAGCAGACAAATCTTCAGCCTGATAGCTTATAGAACCACACTCAGCTGGATGGAGGAATAATGCGTTCTTGTCCTCCCATATAGCTTCGGAGCGCCTCTGGTATAAGCACCGTGCCATCTTCTTGCTGATGCATCTCAAGCAGTGGAATGAGGACTCTCGGCGTCGCTATACAAGTATTATTCAGGGTGTAACAATAGTTGATGTTCCCGTCTCCATCTCGATATCGAAGCTTAAGCCGCCGAGCTTGAAACTCATAGAATGTAGAGCAACTATGCGTCTCTCCATACTTCTGTCGAGATGGCATCCAAGTCTCTATATCGTGCTTAAGTACCTGTCCCTGTCCCATATCTCCCGCACACACCGTTGAAACTCGGTAAGGCAGTTCAAGTTTTTGAAGCATTAACTCTGCGTTATGCAAGATTGCCTCATGATGCCTAAGGCTCTCATCCTTGTCAGCTTTACAGATGACCACTTGCTCAACCTTAGAGAACTGGTGGACTCGGTATACGCCGTGGGTGTCCTTCCCGTAACTCCCTGCTTCACGACGGAAACACGGCGAGATTCCAGCATAGAGCTTGGGCAACTCACTCTCGGAGAGAATCTCATCCATGTGGTACGAAGCTACTGGCACCTCGGAGGTCCCGATGAGATAATGGGAATCATCGCGTACATCGAGATGAAACGCCTGCTCTTCCCCTCCAGGAAAATAGCCAGTCCCCTGCATCGCCTCATAGAGAACGACTAACGGTGGATCAAATAATGTAAAACCTGCCTCATATAAGAGATCCATCGCAAGGCGAAGTATCGCTTGTTGAAGCCGAGCGCCATCGCCTTTCAAAAAATAATTACGCGCACCCGCTACTTTCACCCCTCGTTCAATATCGATAATATCGAGATTCTTTCCAAGCTCGACATGATCCTTTAATGGAAAGGTAAACTGCGGAACCTCACCCCAGTGTCTCAACGGAACATTGTCATCTTCATCTTTGCCGTCAGGAACCTGCTCATCAGGGAGAGATGGTATTAACAACTGGATTTTTTCCCACTCATCCTGTAGCTCTTTAAGTCTTGCTCCTTCCTCTTTCACATCTCCCGAGAGCGCTTTCATCCGAGAAAGCATCTCGTCTTTCGCCTCGCCAGACAGCCCTCGCAATTCTTTGTTGCACTTATTTTGCTCTGCGCGTAGCTCTTCAACTTTGTTCTTGAGCCCTCGATATTCCTGATCGAGCCTCAAAAATGACTCGATGTCGACTTGCATACGTTTCCTCCGAGCCGCATCAATGTAGAGTTCAGGTGCTTCACGCAGGTGTTTGAGATTGATCATAAGTCGTATCCTAATCTATAACTGTAGCGGGAAATAAATATCCCCAATGGCAGATTCTCCTGTTCAAAGCGTGGATCGCTGGTAGAATCATACTCGCTTCTCAATATAGTGAAAGTTTCTAATGGATAAAACCAGAGAATCGAAAGAAGAGGAAATTACTGGGTCTGACCTGGGCACCCCCTCTGCGCAGCGCCCAACGTCAGCGAATTCTGTAATGCCTCGTGGCGTTATCTCAGCCTCTGAGCTTCAAAAAGGAGGCGGATTTCAGAAAAATGGGGGTACAAACGCTCCTCGCCGCGAAGCAGCTCAACACTCAACCCTGAAAGTAAACTCACAGCTCGAAGTAATACGAGGAGAGGTCGAACGGGTTCGATTCAAAAAAGCAGAGAGTGATTTCGTCATTTTTGAACTCAAAGCAAAAGACACGCTATCTTCTACTGTCGTTGTTGGAAATGGTGCTGACATCGCTGCTGGTCTTGAGGTGATCATTACTGGGGAATTTGTAACCCATCCGCGCTTTGGTGCGCAGTTTAAGGCGAGAAATATTTCCATAGTACCACCAAGTTCCACAGATGGCATAACGAAGTATCTCGCGAGTGGGGTAATTCCTGGCATTGGTCCGACCCTTGCTCGTAGAGTTGCAGAACACTTCGGCGGAGAGACATTAAATATTCTCGAGAGGACTCCTGAAAGGATTCAAGAGGTGTCGGGAATTGGTTCAAGTAAAGCACACGCGATTGCGACATATCTTGAAGAAAATAAATCACTGCATGAAATCACGAGATTCCTGACAGAGCATCATATCCAACCGGGTCTCGCAAATCGCATCTATAAACGGTATGGGAATCGCTCCATTGAGCGCTTAAAACAGAATCCCTACCTTCTTGCGCGCGATGTTGTTGGCGTTGGTTTTAGAACTGCCGACTCCGTAGCACTTCGACTTGGCATTGAACTAGAGTCTCCAGAACGACATAGAGCTGGACTTCTTTATAGCCTCGAAAGAGCACGCGATGATGGGCATTGTTTTCTCCCTCGTGAAGCCCTGTTTTCCTCCTGCGAATCGCTCCTCGAGACTCATCCCTCCCTCGTTGATCACGAACAGAGACTGCGCGAACTCCTCGAAGAGAAGCTTGTTTCTACGAGAGATGAACACGTCTATCTTACATCACTCGCTCATGCAGAAGAGTATATTGCTACCTTTGCAGTAGAAAGACTGACGCCTCGCAAAAAAATGCTACTTGATGAGCTAGAGATGGAAAAAACCATACGAAGAGTTGAGGGCGATCTTGCTATTACATTTAGCAATGAGCAGAGAAAGGCAGTGCATGCCGCTCTTTCCTACCGTTTGCTCCTCCTTACTGGGGGACCAGGCTGCGGGAAAACAACTGTCACCCGTGCTATTGTGGAAGCGTTAGCAGAGGCGGGCTGCAATATTGCACTCACGGCTCCTACCGGAAGAGCAGCGCAGCGCATGTCTCAGGTTTGCAATCTCCCTGCGAAGACAATTCACCGGCTTCTTCGTTTTGACCCATTTACTCGGCGGTTTATTCACAACGAGTCTTTTCCGATTGAACAAGATGAAAAGCAAGTAGATGCAATTATCGTCGATGAGTCGTCGATGATAGACCTTCTCTTAGCTCAATCACTGTTTTCTGCCATACCACATAACGCGACAATCATCCTTGTGGGAGATAAAGACCAGCTCCCGTCTGTAGGACCTGGAAGAGTGTTTGGTGAGCTCCTGTCTATTACCGAGATTCCAACCATTACCTTATCCCAACTCTATCGTCGGGAAGAAACATCGAGAATCAATGACATCGCATATCAGATTAATGCTGGTCTAGATCCACAAATTCCAGAACCAGATGGAGTAACGAAATCAGATGCATACTTCCTTGAACGCACTGATTCAGAAGAAGCTGCTAGTACCATTGAGCGACTCTTCATAGAACAAATCCCGAAGAAATTCGGCATTGCACCCGGTGATATTACTGTATTAACTCCCTCAAATCGGGGGCCACTTGGAACTATTCAACTCAATGAACGACTGCAACGAGCTGTACTTGGGCAACACGATCGAGCATTTACCCTGACAAATTCCGATATCTCATTCTATGAGGGTGACAGAGTATGCCAGCGAAAGAATAACTATCAGATCGATGAGTTTGGTGTCTTCAATGGAGATACTGGAACTATTGTAGAGATAGATGATTCGGGCAAAGAGCTCACGGTAGAACTTTGGGATGGGAGACTCATCAATTATTCTGAGAATGACATTCAGCAACTCACACTGGCTTATGCCCTTACTGTTCATCGGTCTCAGGGAAGCGAAATCCCGTGTGTCGTTCTCGCTCTCAATGAATCGCACTACACGCTTTTAGAGCGCCAGCTCATATACACAGCTGTAACTCGAGCAAAGAAGCTGCTAATCGTGGTAGGTTCGCGAAAGTCGCTTTCCCTTGCCAGTAGAAGAGCACAAAGTAAAAAGCGCTTTTCTAGCCTCAAAGAGCGAATAGAAACCATTTTACGCTAAATATCGTAGGGCAAGAGTGCCCATGAAGTGCTCAGCTGAGTGTTGCCGTTAAGAAGGGATCTTTGGAAGACGAAACAGCAATATGTCAGGATTATGAAACCCGTACGTGCCTCCACTCGACTTCACACTATGCACGAGCTCTCCATCCCGAAGAACCCGTTCGATTCTCCGTCGGACGAATTCATCAGTGCGGGGCTGAGAAAAGTATCTATCAAACCAGAGGCTAGAGAGAAGTAAATAATCGAAATTAGCAGCGGCCAACCTCTCTAGCTCCAACTCCTGTCCAATCCGGTCACTCGGTGCATAGGTAACTTGGAAGTGTTCTTGAGATAGCTCAGGGGAATATTGCTTATGATCGATATAAATCCGACTCCCATGCGGAATCTCTCTCTCAATCCAGCGCGCCATCTGCAAACGAGTATCTGGAACAAGCTCTTGATGCAGAATACGTGTTGTAAAAAGAGGCACAAAGAGAGACAGTCCACTCACTAACAGAAAGCTCTTCTTTTTCGCAAACATCTGATCAGAAAAGGCTCCTATTAAGAGCGCAAAATATGGAAGGCACGGAAGAATATATCGCTCTGGTTGAGGAGCAGGTTTTGCCTTTACATACTCTGCTGGAAAATAAAATGCGAGCAGCACAGCAATAACAAGCAATGCGGGCATGTTCCTTTTGCGCAAGAAAAATCCAAACGCAATAAGCCCAAGGAAGAATGGTGGCGCGGTTACCCCTTTATAGAGGCTCCTTTCAACATGATACATCCAGTATTGAGACCAAGGAGTGATCGCAAAGAGGTGCCCATTTTGCATATGTTGCTGCTCGAAGAGAAAGTCTTCCACAAATTTTGTCGAGTTCAGCAAGACATACGGAGAGCACACAAGAAATGCAAGAGGAACAGCAACGAGGGCAAGCACAAGGGCAAACCATACTTTTCGATCCCGGGGAATCCATCGACCCTCTATAGCCAAAGCGCCCAGCACTGGAATTACAGCTGACATCAAGCCAGAGTATTTTACGGAGGCAGAGCAACCTGCTGCGATACCTGCAAGTACTAACCAAAAACTTTTCTTACTTCTCAATGCATAGACGGCAAATAGCGTAGAAAGTAGAACAAAAAATGTGAGCAATGAGTCCTCTTTGAGATACCGACTGCATGTAACATGCAGTGGAAAAACGGCAAGTAAAGAAGCAGCGAGCAGCCCCGCTCTGGTTGAAAAGAGCTTTTTTCCGATGAGATACGTGAGCACGATTGAAAAGATGCCCGCTAGAGCACTTACGAGTCTCCCTGATAGAATAAGGCTCTCATGAAAGGCGCCAGAGAAAAATCCAAATGCATGGCCAGCAAGATTCAAACCATACGTGCAATAGAGAAGAAGCGTTGGATGAAGAAAATAATTCGGGTCGAGCGTTCCACTATTATACATACGCATAACAGCATTGAGCTTCGCCACCTCATCAGGATGATAATTCAGTGGAAGACCGAAAGAGATGCCAGAAAATCGAAAGTAGCTGCCCAAAGCAACAATCAAAGAAACAAGGCACGCCCTGCCCCACCTTCGCTGCTTGTCGACTGCTGAAACTGAGTTGCCTTCGTCAAGCACCGTTTGAGCCAAAGATGCGCCAAAAAGCATCACACACAAGACTCCCCATAGTGGAAAGAGCCTACTGAACGGTGCCAGTTGAAGTGTACTCAAAAGCCATCCACTACATGTCAGAAGAATCAATCCAACAGGCACACGGTATGAAATTGGTGCGATTTCAAGTGCCAACAAGACGAGGAACAACACAAAGGCCGTAATTAACAAAACAACTTGTGGAGCAACAACTGGAAAACCCAGCTTTGAGCCGAGAGAAAGTCCGCTTAATTGAACTCCTAATTTCCTCTGATCGGCACCGCCAGGGGTGAAGGGATTGAAAACCCGAATCACAACTGTTCTCGGTTCGCACCCACCCGTCAAAAAGAGGCGAACCGTGGTATCCTGCAACACTTCGAGTCTTTTTATCTCTTCCCCACAGAGCTCAAATGATAGCAGAGCAGGGGGCTGCCCCTCTGGACGCCAACTCTTCAGACTTATATCTATCCGATTCCCTCTCTGAGAAAGCCGAGGCAAACGTATGGTAGCTCCATCCTCAATCCATCCATCGCGAGCGATAGAGGAGAAGGCATGATGATCTTCGTGTGGTGTCAAATAGGTTGGATATCCAAGGGTAAGCCCGATGAAAACGGCTATCACACAAAAAAATATCAAGGAAAGAAATCGTTTGTACTTCTCGCGTTTTGCTTGAATGCTTGTACCAAAATTCACGATACGTCTCCTGTATCACCTTGCAACCATACACCCAGAGCATGAATATCAACGATGGCTGAAAAATCATCCCGGAATACTAGTGGAGGAAAACTCCCCGTATCTACCTTAGAGGGAAGCTGTTTGTAGGCATAACGCTCTGGCTCTAGCGCTGTTAACGAACGAACAAGTGCTCCTAAAGGAGGGTGAAAGCTCTCTTTCTTGAGCTCTTCTGGGTAAAACCGCTTCCGTCGAAACACAAAATAATCAATGCCTTCAGGATACAGAAGGTCATATACCTCCTGCAAACTCTGAGCATAGTGTGCTCTGAAAGAGACTTCCAAGCGTCGCTCTATTTCTTGGCGATACCGAGAGTAAAACGGATGATAGGTCTCATTCGTTGCATACGCCCTTCGTTCTCCCAAAAGCATCATCCCATCGATTAGCCGTGGCTCACCTGCAAATAGCGAATCTCTCGACGTATATTCTTTTGCCCACAAAAAAAGTTTGCCGTGCTTGGTATATGAGTAATTAAAATTTGCAGACCCCTGCAATCCACTACCAGAGCCGAGAATGATGAATCCAGCTAAAACAAATAAGCCCAAGGCTCCCCTCCAGGAATTTGTTGGCGAATGAATCTCATCGGTTGCTTCTCGTTGCCGAGAGTCAAACACTCTCCAGACCAAAATAGGAAAGGTCATTATCCAAAATAAACCAAGTGGAAACTGGAGATGCCGATTTGGCACATACAACCAAAATGCAAGTGGTCGCGATAGAAGGTAGACAATCAGAATAGAAACAAGAAAAGCATAAAAAATACCGGGAAGAGATGATCGCTTACGAGCGACTTCACACGCTATCATTCCAACGAACAACAACAGCACCAGAGCTGGCATATAGTACTCAACGAACGGCCCTGGATTATACAAGCGCCCCAAAAATGGTAAAAAACCAAAGGTCAGAATCTCAGCTGGAATCGTTGGAAAAGGGAGGAATGCAAATCGACCATCCGGGACCTGAAACTGCGGCATATCAACTGCCTCTGCAAGGCTTACCATCTGACCGACATCTTCAGGACGCTGAACAACAAAAAATGTTACTGCAGCATATACCGGTACTAACACCACAAGACGCCAAAACGGCTTCGACATCTCTCTCTGCCCACCGACAAACAATGAAACAAAAAGCCACAAACCGTATGCGACACCACAGACAAAGGTCGTTGGAGGATTACTGAGACATCCAAGGAAAAGGACAATCAGTATCGCGGTATGATTTTTCCTGAGAGCAAAATAGCAGATTGCCGGTATGAGCACTGCTGCCCATCCACGCGGTAATCCGCCAGTCATTCTTTGAATGAGATAACGGCAATGTAGGAACCAGATAACACTAAACAGTGCTGCAGGAGTGCTAGCACATCGCCTTACGACCGCAAAGAGAAATGTGGCTGCTAACAATACTTGAATGAGCATCACCCAATGAGCCGCCATCAAGACATCTCCTGTGAGCCACGTCACCAGAGCACAAAACCCATAATGTGCAGGAGCAAGATAGCCCCTCATCGTTTCATAGATAAAGTCTCCCTGAAACACTCCAGGATTCAATAATTCATGAAAGGGGAACCATTGCTGCAACGCATCATCAGTTGTCCAGCCAGGATGAAACCAATAGGGCAAACTTTCGATAAAGTGATACAGGTATACAATGAGGAGCACAAAAAAGATAAAAGAGATGGCTGGGGTATTCACAGCACCGTGTAGCACTGCTCTTCCTATCCCCGCGCGCGTATGATTTTCAACCCTCTCCATCGCTTAATACTTTATACTGTGTGAGTAGCAATTCAAGGACATGCTCTCCTCAATCTGAGCTCTTCAACTGGATTGGACCTACTCAACGAATAATATGGAACTCTTTCCTCTCTCGTCAAACGACTCACTGACTCACCTCATCCTGAAGGCTATACCCCCATGAAGAGCTAATCGGGCAATTGCTGAAGCTCTTCCTCTATCTGAACCAGTGGGTCCCCTCCCTCAGGGAAACCGCCTGATGAAACTCTTTCAGTACTGCTACTCTGCTCTCTGTCATCACGAGGCGTACTGATTGCGAGCTTGTCGATGTCTCTCTTCGCCTCTTTTGCTATTGCACTCTCTGCTCCAACACCGATATTTTTTACTGCCTCTGCAAGCTTACTCATCAGCTGATCTTCTTGTTGATGAACCTCCTGCTGCAGAACTCTTCCGCCTTCTTTGGCGGCTTGTGCTTTTGCTGGCAGAGGCATCGCACCGACAAAGACTGAGAAACCAAGCACTACCCCCAAAATGATAGAACTTCTTTCTCTTGCTGCTCGCCAATCCATAACACACCTCTCCATAGTGCCAACTATCTCACCAAGTCCTGAGGTCCCATTCAATACCATCTCTCGAGGTTCTTGTGCTAGCTCCTGCTTGGTAAGAATTCGTATTTTCACCGCTCAATCATGCGTATATGAAGTTTCTCGATAGAGAGAGGATGCTTCATTTGAACCTCAAGTGGTAATACAGAAAGTTTTCCCCGAAAGGCACTTGTGGCTGTGATTATCACAGCCGTATCCTATAGGAAGGTCCTGTAAAGGGTGCTGAACGGGCTATGTGGAAAAAACTTCTCTCAAGAAAAAAACCAAAATATAACACGTCTCAGATCCCGAGACTATCATTGGGCTTTAAACAAACGCTCACGAACTCTCTCGGTCCGAATGCGATTCCTGTCATGCCTGATTCCGCAGAGCGGCTCTTTCACGTTGTGATGAATCCAGATTCTGAAGCACTCGACTTTGTTAAAGCCATCGAAGGTGACGAGGGGCTTTCCTCTCGGATTATAAAAATTGCAAATAGCGTGTATTTTGACCGTGGTTCCGGAAGCGAAAGTGTCGTAGAGGCTGTTGCCGTCATCGGAACCAAGGAACTCAAGAATATTCTTGGGGCTAATACCTTCAGCACGCTCTTTCTCAATAATAATCCTCTACGAGATCAGTTATGGGAGCATAACCTTGCTACTGCTATTTTCAGCCGTGAACTGTCAATTCGAAGACTCCCAGGCAAAGAGAATGAAGCTTTTCTCGGAGGTCTGCTCCACGACATTGGAAAACTCTTGCTCTTAGATGTAGACCCCAGTGGATATGAACGCATCATGAAGCAAGGCGGCAATGTTGGTGCATTTTGTCCAGCAGAAGAAGATGTTTATCCATTTAATCACTGTGAAGTAGGACAATTCATCGCTGAGCTATGGAATTTCTCTGATGAGCTCAAAGCAGTCATTCGGTTACACCATGCACCCCTTGATATCATTCAAGATGATCCGCTGGTGATCCTCGTAAAAAGCGCAGATCTTCTCTCGCATCGTTTACGGATTGGACTTAAGCAATATGCAGATGGGCTCAGAAGCGTTGCAGTCAAAGAGCTTCCACACACACTCAATGCACTCGGATTCTCAGAGGGAGAGTCGAAAGAGATCATCGCTGAATTCCCTATGCTTTTTGAAGAAGAGCGCGAGCGGCTCCAGGTTCCATGACAATATTTCGTCAAGCGATAAGAAGGATTCAACACCTTATCTTGGGAGATTCGGTGCAGTCCCCCTCCCCATCAGGACAAGATCAGATTCTCCTTAATCGACATCAAGTCCTTGTTGAGAATTTGGCTGCGGCGCTCATCATTCGAGATATGAATGGTGCCATTACTTACTGTAGCCCCTTCACGGAAGTTATGTGCGGCTGCCCGCTGTCGACTATTTACGAAGGCAACGAGGATTTCTTTGCAAGAATTGTCCATCCCTCGGACCGAGCATCATTCTTAAGAAGCATACAACTTGCTCAAATGGGTGAAAGCTTTCAGATGCGACATCGATTCTTCCATAACTCAGGTTTTGAAATATGGATTGAATCCCGAACCGCACCGTTGTTCGATGAGTCTGGAAGATTTATGGCGTCACTCACCCTCATGGTCGATGTAACGAGTGCGGTTCGATTCGAAGAACAAATGCAAGAACGAAATCAAGACTTACAACAAATCACCTCTATAGCTGCCGAAGAAATACAGAATGAGGTCTTTACCTTAAAAGGAATGCTTGCCCTTTCGGAAGATGGACTGCCGCTCGAGACAATGAATAGTGCGATCCGTGCTTCTGCGGCAAAATTAGAGAGCCTGGCGCAGGGCCTCACAGAGTTTGGCAAAGCGTCGGGGGAAAAAAGAGAACTAAAAACGGTACCCCCGGTTCGCATCCTGCAAACCTATCAAGAGCAGCAGACCCACCTCTCTGGACATCTTTCCATCACCATGCCGGATGATGAGATTCCAGTTATTGCTGACGAGGAAGATTTACTGGAAGTGCTTTCATCGCTGACAAATTACTCACAAGCACTCTGTACCGATTCAGTGGTGCCAGATATTGAACTTCAACTGATACAAGATTCAGTTGAAACGAAAATACTTCATCTTGATTCCGCTCCCCAAATACCAGAAACGTTCATTGACCATATCTTCTATCCAAAATCACTGGAACAGGGAACACAAAGAACTCGACTCGGTGGAAAACAGACGCCGTTTTCGCTTTCTCTTTGCCAAAAAAGAATGAGGCGAATGGGTGGTACTTTAGACTTTCAAATCACCGAGGAAGGGAAGAACTGTTTTATTGTTACTCTCAAGTCCCGCCCCTCCCCACCACGCAGCAGTCACGCTTCGTGACGACCTGCATAAACACCGTGCACATACACGAACGAACGCCCTTGAGTGCTTGATACCCCCAAGTCCACTCCCTGGAGTGGCATGATTTCTGCTGTTCATTCGTTAGAGAGCCCTCAGGGATAGAGGCTCCAGAATCAAGATCAACCAGTACATGGAGTACGCAGAGATGAGCATTTCTATAAATACTGAACAATCAGCGAGACTTAGGACATCTGAGGCACCAAATGAGTCCGTCCAGACCACTGAACAGAGTGCCACTTTTGAAAATCAGCTACGCGCATTTCTTTCCCCCTCAATAGGCTCAACGATTAACGAAGAGGAACTCTTTGCCGCACTCCTACAAGAGAGAATTCAGTCTTCAGAGGGTAGTGAGATTGCTCAATTTTTTGGCGAGCGCTTCGACTCTCATAAAGCGGCTCTCACGAGAGCAGATGGTTATATTAATGTGGAAGAGGCCGCGAATCGGGCTCTGGCCGACCTTGTAACAGAGGGTCACATCACCCAGGAGGAGCACGATACTCTCTACCAACAATCTTTCATGGCAGCTCAACTCGATGACAATCACTCCGCCCTTTTTGATGGACGAGGAGAAGGAGAAGATCAGACTATCGCTACGGGAGACCTTGAATCCGCTCTGGCAAGGGCTCAAGCAGCGATTGAGGCACTCGAACGGGGAGAGCTTCCGACAGGACAAACCAGTTCTCCTGAAACTCCCTCTGACAGCTCAAATTCTGGTACCGTGGTAACTCCTAAAGGGAATGAAATGGATGGGCCAGACGAGTTCGTTTTTAAGCCCCATTCCGACAGCGATGGAAAGCTTGTTGTTATTTTACCGAAGTTTATGACGGGGGGAGTAGAGGATCTCCTTCTGAAAGATAAAGATGGGAATATTCTCGAACGAGGAAGGGGCACTGGTGTAGCGAATGGCAATAGAGAGCACTTTCGATTCGACAGGCCTGGTGAACAGTATCCAGAGGGGCTCTCTGTTGAAGTACGGCTCACTTCTGGAGAGGTCAAGAGCTACGAGATACCAAACCCAAGCGAGCGGTACGACTAACATTTAAAAACCAGCAGACCTCCATCGAGCTAAACCGCGGTGAGTGGAAACTCAGACCGTCGCGACTAAAACTTACTCTAAGAAGTGGTAGGACATAGCACCTTCTAGAATTGTAATCGCAAAACGCTTTCGGTACCATCAGCCACATATTTAAAAGCCGTGAATAAATCACGAAGACCATTTTTGTTTATGCGGAGCTCAAAAAGTCCAATGGATGAAACCGTTGCAATATTTGGATATGGAAGATTTGGAAAAATCCTTGCTCAGTTATTAGCTCCAAAGGCTACATTACTGATTCATGATCCGGCAGTAGAAG
>Ga0181593_10001835_pt1 | contig 19385 bp, 12 predicted proteins | sample 071ome_19_FD_133756 | JGI IMG/M metagenome (GOLD analysis project Ga0181593, IMG submission 133756) | Coastal salt marsh microbial communities from the Groves Creek Marsh, Skidaway Island, Georgia - 071413AT metaG (megahit assembly) | ecosystem: Environmental > Aquatic > Marine > Intertidal...
ATATCACCCAGCCGGATGAAGAGGGCCGCGGGGCAGCCCGCGCGATGGCGATGGCGCTGGAGGATGCCGAAATGGCTCCTGACAGGGTTGGCTACATCAACGCCCATGGCACCAGTACCCCCCTTGGAGACAAGGCCGAGACCAAGGCAATCAAAAAGGTGTTTGGTGAGCATGCCCGACAGTTGGCAGTCTCAAGCATCAAGAGTCATCTGGGGCATTCGCTCGGGGCAAGTGGTGGTATTGAACTGGTTGCCTGTGCGATGACGCTGGAGCGGAATGTGATTCCGCCGACGATCAACCTTGAGACTCCTGATCCAGACTGCGACCTCGACTACATCCCGAATCAGCCGCGAGAGGCGGTGGTGGATGCCGTGATGAGCAACAGTTTCGGGTTTGGGGGGCATAACGCGAGTCTGGTGCTCAGTCGCATGGACTGAGGAATCCGGCCGCTCGCGGGCGGTGCGGTGCGTGCGTCACCCTGGGGGCAGTAAACCGTGGTGAATATTTTTTTTGGTCCTCCGTTTGGATCTGGTCTTGGACCCAAAGCCTGAGTGGGGTCTGGAATGCTGGAGCCGACACGATGCGTCAGCCGGCACCTGCCCGCAGCAGTTGCCCTGTTGAGTTGCTGGCTGATGGGCCCCACCCTGGGGCAGCTGCCGACCGACGGTGGGCAAGTTTGGAAAACCTACGATGTGAGCCGTTTTGTTGAGGCCGCCGGCCCTGGCAGTGAGCAGCACATCGTCAACTGGATTCTGCACCGCACCGGTTACACCGCCTGGCACGGAGAGATCGCGGCCTCACTTTCGGCGAATGGTGGGAAACTCTCGTGCTATCACACGCCTGACATGCAGGCCGATGTTTCGGCAACGGTGCAGCGATTTACGGTAGACGCTGAGACACCGCATCGCTTTCAAGTTCGCGTCATCGGCCTCGGATCGGTCCGTTGGCGTGGGGTGGCGCGGGAAAGGCTGACGCCGATTGCGGCGTCGACGCCCGGGGTTCAGGCCTGGATCGTGCCACGCGAGGCGTCAGGCCCCCTGCTGGCAGATTTGCTTGCCCGGAGCGACGTGGAAGAACTGCCAATCGGGCCCGTCCTAGCCTCCAATGGTGTGCCGGCGTCACTGACAGGAACCCGCGAGCGAACGTATGTAAAAGATTTTTCAATAGGTCCTGGTGTGCCTGGTGGCTGGCAGCCGCTGCAAGGTACTTGTCACGAGGGGCTCAGTGTTGACGTGCAGCCGCTGCTTGAGGCGGATGGCACAACCGTTGAAGCGGTGATTCGCTGTCACATCGACCAGATTGAGAAAATGGTGCCCGTGTCGGTGACGGTCCCCGCTGGCAACCGGCCAACCGTCCGCCTGGAAGTTCCACAGATTGCAGCAGTGCGGATCGGGGAGCGATTCCGCTGGCCGGCCAGTCGCACGCTTATTGTTGGCCTGGGGCTGGTTCCCTGGCCCGTGCCGGGGCAAAATGCAGCCAATCCCACCGCCCTGTTCACCCAGATCAAGCGGACTGATGCCATTGTTATTGTCGAACCCCGCCTGCGAAACGGCCCCGATCCGGAGCCGCCTGGCCCACAGGGCGAGGTTCCAGCCGGAGGGCTAGCCCCGTCCTGACAGCCTGAGCCGCCGCATGCTGGGGCGGAAGCCCGGTATCCTCACCACATTTGAACACGCACACGTAACCCCCATACCCTCTCCTGCGATGACCTCATCCATGCAAGCATCTGATCGGCGACGCGTTGTGATAACTGGCCTGTCGGCCATTTCTCCATTTGGGCTCGATGCGGAGGAACTCTGGCAAGGATTACGCGAAGAGCGTTCTGCCGTCGGGCCGCTGAAGGCTTTTTCGCCGTCGGAGTTGCCGCTTCAGCATGCAGCCGAGGCTGCCGCCTTCACGGGTCACATCAGCGAGTTTGGGGATCTCGACAGCGAGCGAAAGAAGTCGATTCGCAAAGGCCTGAAGGTCATGTGCCGTGAGACGCAGATGGCCGTGGCAGCTGCCCAACGAGCGCTCGTCTCAGCTGGGCTGACTGAGCCTGAGAGCGTTCCTCGTGAGCGATTTGGCTGTGTTTTTGGTTCCGATTACATGCTGACACTGCCCGATGACTTCACCGGAGCCGTTGCCGCCTGTCGCGGCGATGATGGTCAGTTCGTTTTTGATCGGTGGGGTGAAGAGGGGCTGCCGGCAATGACACCGCTGTGGCTGCTCAAGTACCTGCCTAATATGCCGGCCAGTCATATCGCCATCTTCAACGACCTGCGTGGGCCGAGTAACTCCCTCACGGTTCGTGAGGCCAGCGGTCACCTTGCCGTTGGTGAGGCCACCATCACGATCGGCCGTGGGGCTGCAGACGTGATGCTGGTTGGGTCGACTGGCACACGCATCCACCCGATGAAGATGGTCCATGCCCTGCTCAATGAAGAAGTGGCCACCGGCGATGACGATCCGACCAGTTGGAGTCGTCCGTTTGACCGGGATCGCCGAGGCATGGTCCTTGGCGAGGGCTCGGCCGTGTTGATTCTGGAGGAACTTGAGCACGCTCGCCGGCGTGGTGCCACCATTTTGGGTGAGGTTCTTGGCCATGCGGCCGTTGCCAGCAGCGAGGGGGCTGCGGTGGGGCGTCGTCGTGCGGCCGTCGCTGCGGTTGCCCGCAAGACGCTTGCTTCAGCAGACAAAACAGCCGAGTCGATCGGCCACGTTCATGCCCAGGGGCTGGGTACCCGAGTTGGCGATGCGGAGGAGGCTGCCGGGCTGGCGGACGCCCTGGGTCCCAGTCTTGCAGCAGTGCCACTGGTGGCGGCGAAGGCCAATTTTGGCAACCTTGGTGGGGGGAGTGGTCTGGTCGAATGTGTGGCGAGCCTCACGGCTTTTTCCAAGGGCGAGCTCTTTCCGCTGAAGAACTACACAACTCCCGACGAGGCGTGCCCAATTCGGGCCTCTCGGCCCGGTGATTTGCCGGGTGACAGTTTCCTGAGCCTGGCCGTGACTCCGCAGGGGCAGGCCGGAGGGCTCTTGCTCGGCCGGAGTCCGGATGCCGGGTGAGCGGGCTGCTCCTTGACAGTTTGGGGCGGCTGCCGTACCTTTTCCGGATTGACGGGCCGTATTGAGGCGGCCTGTCGTGCATGTGGCGTGCTGGTTTGAGGAAACGCTTGGATCGCTCCTTTAGCGGGTGTGTTTCGACGGCCACGGTGATGTGGAGCGTCGCCTTTTCCGGCACAATGTGCAGGTGCCGGCACCCGTAGTCGTCCCTGTGCGGCACGGCTAGGCGAAGTCCGATCAGACCGATCGGCGAGGCGAGTTCCGAGAAACGTATGAAGCCAGAAGAAATTCTCCGTATCGTCGATGCAATTCATCGCGACAAGAACATCGACAAGGAAATCGTCTTCGGGGCGATTGAGTCGGCCCTGGTGACTGCGTTACTACGCCATTACGGCGAGGACGCCAACGTCGTCATTCAGATTGATCGGGAGTCAGGCCGCATCGATGGAACCCATGATGGCACGGCGATTGACCCCGAGGAAATCACCGGCCGCATTGGAGCTCAGACCGCCAAGCAGGTCATCATTCAAAAGATTCGTGAAGCCGAACGCGACTCGCTCCATGATGAGTTTGAGGAGCAAGTTGGCCAGATGATTTCGGGTGTCGTCACCCGATTTGATGGCGGTGTGGCGACAGTTGCCCTTGGTTCAACCGAAGCGATCCTGCCGCGAAGCGAACAGATTCCTGGGGAAAGCTTTCACGTTAACGAACGCATCCGCGCGACAATCTTCGAGGTGCGGAAGGTCGGCAGCCGAGTCAAAATTATCCTTTCAAGGATTCGCCCCCAACTCGTGCAGCGGCTTTTCGAGCAGGAAATCCCTGAAATCATCGATGGCGTTATTGAGATTCGGGCCATCGCTCGTGAGCCGGGCTATCGCAGTAAAGTTGCTGTGATTAGTTCAGACAATCGGGTGGACTGTGTCGGTGCCTGTGTCGGTGTGCGTGGCAATCGAATCAAAAACATTGTTGATGAACTCGGCGGCGAGCGAATCGACATTGTTCGATGGAACGATGACCTGCAGGTGCTTGTCCCCAACGCCCTGCAGCCCGCTGAGGTCGACGAGGTCATCCTCTGCCAGATGCTCGGGCGTGGCATCGTGCTTGTGCGAGAAGACCAGCTTTCGTTGGCGATCGGTCGGCGGGGCCAGAATGTGCGGCTGGCAAGCAAACTTTGCGGCTGGGATATCGAGATCATGACCCGCGAAGAACTCGATCAGCAGATCGAGCGGGCGGTGATGGGTTACTCGTCGATCGAGGGCCTGGACGAGTCAGTAGCGGAACGGCTGGTGGGCGAGGGCTTCCTCTCGTATGACGATCTATCGGTGATTGAGCCAGAAGATCTGATGGAGATGGGTGAGCTCTCGGCTGAGGCAGTCGACGCAATCGTTGCTGAAGCCGAGCATCGAGCGAATTTGGCCGAAGAGGCCGCCGCCGACGAACGGCGGAAGCAACGAGAGCAAGAACGGATCGATCAGGCGACAGCCGAGGCCGAAGCCGCTGAGGCGGCTCTTGCTGGTACAGCTGCCGCAGGCGATGCCGGGACGGGTGAGCAGGAGCAGGAGACAGGGTCCGAAGACGAACCTTCAGCCGCTGACGAAGCGGCTGAGGGAGATGTCGAGACATCTGTGCCTCCGTCGGCTGGGTCATGATTGGCATGACGGTCGACATGGCGGAAGAGTTTTTGGACAAGGTGAGATTACAGTGTCGCCCAGGGTTATCCTGGCGACCGCAGAGACCCGCAAAGGGTCGGAGAAAAACGCGTGGCGGTTCGCATCTACAGTCTTGCGAAAGAATTGAAGCTCGACAGCAAAGAGTTGGTCGATCTCTGCGCCCGCGCGGGCATTCAGGATAAGGGTTCGGCCCTTGCCAGTCTGAGCGACGAAGAGGTTTCCCGGGTCAAGGAATTCATCGCTGGGAAGTCCAAGACAGCCGAACGGCCAGCAGCAACGCGGCCTGCCGCCAAAGCTGCAGCCAAATCGCCAGGTGTCATGCGGCGTGAGGACTATGTCGCTCCCACTGGTGCAGCAGGTCGCAGCCGCCCGCAAGAGTTGAAGACCGGCAAGCCAGCCCCGAAGCCGGCCCCCTTGGGGCGGGCACCGTCTGCTTCAGCGGCAGCCTCGGGCCGTGATGATGCTGGCACCGAAGGCGGTGATGCCGGTCCTCCTCTCCGAGTGCGGCCAGGAATGGGCCGAAGCAGTCGTACGGGAGCCAAGCCAGCTCCAAGGCCGACCTTCAAACTGCCCCCACTGCCGGCGGCAGGTCGGAAGCCAACCGCCCCTCCTCCATCCCAGGAACCTGCGGCCCAAAAGCCCGATGTAAAGTTGCCCCTTGATGCTATTCGTAGTGCCAAGGCGGGAGGGACCAAGCCACTTGCCGAGCACATGCGGAAGCATGAGCAGCGGCAGCAGGAGAAACCCTCCAGTCGAACCGACGGCCTCCTCCGCGGAGGAATGGCCGGTGGTGGGCTAGCGCCACCGCTTCCTCCCACGGGGGCTGGCGGCCGGTCACGGAAGGCGGCCAAGGGAAATCAGCGAAATGATGACCTGCTGGGCGGCCGCGAGATGCGGCAGTTGACCCGCAAGCGTCATGACCGCCGGGGGCTCCGTGATGATGACGAGCGTGGCATGCGCCGCCGTCGCCCGCGACAGCGTCGTGGCTCGACGGTGTCGACGGCAGCTCCCCGAAAAACCAACGCATCGATTCAGGTCCCCTGCACCGTACGGGCGTTCTCTGAAGCGATTGGGCTCGCGGCAAGTGAGGTCTTGCGGCGGCTGTTAACCTTCGGGCTCGATGCAGTGCCGAATATGAGCACCATGCTCGACCAGGATACGGTTGAGTTGTTGGCTGCCGAACTCGGTGTGCAACTCGACATTAAGACGCCAGAAGATCTCGAGAAGGAACTGCTGGCTGGTTTTGATGCAGTCGATGAAGACCCAGAACTGCAGCAGTCTCGGGCTCCTGTGGTGACCTTTCTTGGTCATGTCGACCACGGCAAGACTTCGCTGCTCGACAAGATCTTGGGGGCGAATGTTGCCGGTCGTGAGCATGGTGGCATCACGCAGCACATGCGGGCCTACACCATCGAGCACAATGGTCAGCCAATTTCTTTTGTCGATACGCCGGGGCACGAGGCATTCACTCAGATGCGGGCCCGCGGGGCGAACGTGACTGACTGTGCGGTGCTCGTAGTTGCGGCCGATGACGGCATCATGCCGCAGACGGAAGAAGCAATCAGCCACGCCCGTGCAGCGAATGTGCCGATTGTTGTCTGTATCAACAAAATCGATTTGCCTGGTGCCGACATCGATCGTGTCTATCAGCAACTGGCTGCGAATGAGTTGTTGCCCACGGAATGGGGTGGCGACACCGAGGTGGTCAAGACGAGCGCCCTCACTGGTGAAGGCGTCAATGATCTGCTCGACATGCTGTTGACGATTGCGGAGTTGCATGACCTTCGTGCCAATCCTGACCGTTTGGCTGCCGGTGTCTGCCTTGATGCCTCGCTGCATGAAGGTCGCGGCGTCGTTGCCTGCCTGCTCGTGCAGAAGGGGACGCTGCGGGTTGGTGATGCGGTTGTCTGCGGAGAGGCTTACGGCACAGTGAAGTCGATGCACGACACCCTGAAGAACCGCCGCGTGAAAGAAGCTGGTCCATCGCGGGCGGTCATGGTGGCCGGTTTTGATGTGCCCCCGGGTGCCGGCGCGCGGTTCCAGGTGGTCGATGAAATTTCAATGGCCCGAGAGGTGGCTGGAAAGCGGGAAGGAATCCGGCGGCAGACCAGCCTGTTGGCCAGGCCCGTCCATGTCACTTTTGAGAATCTGGCAGACCGCCTTGGCACGCAGCAGGTGCCAACGCTCAATCTGATTTTGCGGGCGGACGTTCGAGGTTCAATCGAGGCGATCCTGAAGGAACTTGAGAAGCTCGAGCATCCTGAGGTGCGTGTCCGCGTCTTGCAGGCATCGGTTGGCGGGATCAGTGAGGCTGACGTCCAGTTGGCCGACGCTTCCGATGCCGTTGTGATCGGGTTCAATGTGGTTCCTGACGATCGGGCACGTTCGCTGGCTGACGAGCGGGGCGTGCAGATTCGGCGGTATGACATTATCTACCAGGTCACTGATGATCTGCGGCAGGCCCTTGAGGGCATGCTCGCTCCTGAAAAGCAGGAGGTCGAACTTGGTCGAGCAGTTGTTCAGCGAACCTTCTCGATCAGTCGGATTGGAGTTATTGCGGGTTGTCGCGTAATCGGTGGCATCATTTCGCGAAATGGCCGTCTCCGAATCATTCGCGATAGCCGGGTGATTGGTGACTACCCAGTCGAAACCCTCCGGCGTGAAAAAGATGACGCCAAGGAGGTTCGTGATGGCCTTGAGTGCGGCATCAAGGTTGCTGGCTTCAATGATGTGAAGGAGGGCGACATTCTCGAGTGCTACAAGATCGAGGAAGTCGCACGGACGCTCTCGTGAGTACTCGCAGACTTCTCAAGGCGGCAGAAGCGGTCCGGGAAGTGGTCAGTATGGCCATTCTCACGGAAGTACGGGATCCACGCGTGCAGGACGTGACGGTCACCGGTGTGGAAATGGCACCAGATATGCGGTCAGCAAAGGTTTCAGTCTCCATCATGGGGAGCCCTGCCAAGCAGGAACTCGCGCTCCGGGGTTTGGCCAACTCAGCCGGCTTCTTGCAGTCGCGCATCGCCGACAGAATTGACACTCGGTATATCCCTCGGTTGCGGTTTGAACTTGATGCTGGGGTCAAGCACGCGCTTGACATCGCGCGTGTTCTGGGAGAGGTCCTGCCGGAGGCGGGTGCAGTCGACGCGTCAGCGCCAGACTCGTCGGCATCGCCAGCGGTTCAGGAATCAGGCACACAGGATGATGTTGAAGGAAACGTATGACCAAGAAGAAGACAACGGCAGCGAAGACGGTCAAGCAAGCCAAGACGACGAAGGCTGCCAAGGCAGCAAAGAAGCCCGGTGCCAAGGCGGCCCCGAAAGAAGCTAAGTCAGCAGCCAAGACAGCGGCCAAGCCCAAAGCTAAGGCAAAGCAGGCTGCTGGAGCGAAGGCAAAACCAAAGCCTGCCGCTAAAAAGAAGGCATCCGCAAAGCCGACTGCGGCGGCACCCAAGGCCAGCAAGCCGGTCAAGCAGAAGAAACAGGCCGAGTCGGCCAAGCCAGCTGCCGCAGAAAAGAAGGTGGAAAAAGCAGCTCCGGCCGCACCAGTTTTGACCACTGCGCAACGACAAAAACTGGTTGCCAAGATCCATAAGGTGCTCAAGAGCCACTACACACCAAGGCTCCCCGACACGTCGCGGCCACTGCTCGAGCAAGTGCTGTTTGCCTGCTGTCTCGAAAACGCCCATTACGAGGACGCTGAAAAAGCCCTGACCGGGCTGCTTGAGAACTCATTTGATCTCAATGAGGTGCGGGTCACGACGGTGGCAGAACTGGCCGAGTTGCTCACTGGTTTGCCTGATCCCTCCCGAGCGGCACTATCCTTGCGTCGGGTGCTGCAGAGTGTTTTTGAGGCGACGTACAACTTTACTCTGGACCATGTGAAGAAGCAGTCTGTCTCGCAGGGTGTGAAAACGCTCGAGAGTTTGCAGGCGCTTACGCCCTTCACCCTGGTCTACATCAACTCAACCGCCCTCGGCGGGCATGGGGTGCCTCTGGATCAGGGCAGCCTGGCTGCTCTTTACTTGGTCGGGCTGATTTCACTCGAAGAGCATCAGCAGGCGGCCGCACCCGGGCTTGATCGGCTCGTGACAAAGAAGATCGGCCGCGAGTTTAGTTCATTGCTGCACCAGTTTGGTGCTGATCTGTTTGCGTCCTTGCACGGCACCAAGGTGAAGACGATCCTTGCGGAGATCAGCAGTGATGTGAAGGATCGGATGCCCAAGCGAGGTGAGCCTTTGCCGGTGCCAGAGTTACCACCGGTAGCACAGCGTGATGATGCTGGCGTGGCAGAAAAACATCGCCCCGCAGGGCCACAGGCGGCTGCCCGGCCAGCCGGGAAGACGCCACAACCGCCCCCTGGCTCTGGCCCCAAGCGAGATGCCGACGGGACTCCTATTGGGCCTCGTTCGGGTCCCAAGCCCTTTGTCGTCAAGCCCAACATGGCACGATCAATCACGATCAAGCCAGAATTGGCCGCCAAGCGTGCTGCTGCAGAAGAGGCCGCAGCGAAGAAGGCCAAGGCAGCGGCCAAGCCGAAAGGGGCAGCGAAGACACCCAAGGCTTCCGCTGCCAAGCCAAAGAAATCTTCCTCGGGTTCTGGTGACGGGCCCACGCGAAAACTAGCCAAGAAGAAACCCCGCTAATTTGGCTGCGTCTGGTCTTTGGCTTCGAGAGCGAAAACAGGGTGCTTGCCAGACGGCGCCGACGTCAAGAGAGGATAAGTCGTGGCAGGTCATTCCCATTGGGCAAATATTGCCCGGAAGAAATCACTAGTCGACGCCAAGCGGGGCAAACTTTGGAGCAAGCTCGCGAAGGCCATTATCGTGGCTGCCAAGCATGGTGGCCCCGACCCAGATGCCAATCTCAAATTACGGTATGCCATAGACGCGGCCAAAGCGGTGAGCATGCCCAAAGACAATATCCAGCGAGCGATTAAGGCGGGCTGCGGAGAACTCAAGGGAGGCAATCTCGAAGAGTCGGTCTACGAAGGCTATGCCGCCGGTGGTGTCGCCGTGCTCTGCGAGATTCTCACCGACAATCGAAATCGTACGGCTCCGGAAATCCGTAAGATCTTCGAGGTCTGTGACGGCAAGTTAGGAGCCACTGGCTGCGTGGCCTATCTGTTCACCCGCACCGGCGTTGTCCGGGTGCCACAGGACGCCTGCGGTGAGGAGCAACTGCTTGAACTGGCGGTGGAGGCGGGTGCCGAAGACGTGAGCGGTGCTGACGACCACTGGGAAGTTAGTTGTGATCCTCAGGCGATGAGCGACGTGGTCGCCGCGGTGACAGCTGCCGGCCTACCAGTAGAATCGAATCAGATCGTGCGAATTCCATCAAACACGGTTGAAATTGAAGACATCGACATGGCCCGAAAAGTGCTCACCCTCATGGAGCGGCTTGACGACCATGATGATGTGCAGAGCGTTTCGGCCAATTTCAGTATCCCCGACGAAGCATTGGCCCAGCTAGGCTGAGCTGCTTTGCGGTGGGCGGGTGGCGGGCTGCCTTATTCGGCCCCTTCGGTATGATCGACTGCTGGCCAGTACTCGTCGAAATCGAACGCCGGGCTGTTATCGAGGTCGTGGCATTCCAGACAGTTGTTGACCGCCTTCTGCCTCCCTTCCGGGGTGTCAATGGAGAGGACCAGCTCCTCACGCAGCCGATCTCGTTCGGTGGCACTGGCACGAACATCGCCACGTTCCACTGCGGCATGGGCGGCTGCCGGTCCATGGCAGTTTTCACAACCGTTATGAGCGAGGTGCGGGGTCTTATCCATGCTGAGGAAACCTCCCTCGAATGGTTCAAAACGCTGAGCCGCCCAGCCGACGACATGACAGGAAAGGCATTCCGGGTCGGAGTCACGCCGAGGATCTTGTTCTTCAAGTGTGGTCAGGGCAAAGGCGTGGGATGAGCCTTCCCACACCTCGTAGGCATATTCGTGGCACTCGCTGCAGGCAGCACTGCCAGCGAATCGCCGCCCCGTCGGGTGGCGAACCGCAGAGAGTCGCAGCCCTTCGAGTCCGAGCGACTCAAGTTGACGTTGGTAACTGCCCAAAAGTTGGATCATGTCATGAGCCTCTCCCCAGCGGGCATCGAGGGGAACCCGCTGGCTCTTGAGAGGCTTGTCTGACCCGGGAAAGAAACCGATGGCAACGGCAAACATTCCCTTGTGGCCCAGTTCAACGAGTCGACTCCCACTCGGGAGGGTTGGCAGTTCTGCGGGCGGCTCATCTCCTCCGCCAGCGGTAACCACAATGTCGAATTGGGGAAAGTCAGCTGCCAGTTCTCGCGTGTCGGCAGGGCTCGCCCAGCAGAGCAGGATCTGATGGTCGCAGTCACCCTGCGCCATGAGATTGGCAACATCAGTCAGGGCGGACCGGGCAGGTGCCATTTCGACAGCAGGATTGCGAATGTCTTTTTGCAGCCGATCACCGAGGACCGCCGTGATGCCAATGCGGAGTCCACCGATTTCAACGACACGAAACCGCGGGGTAAGATTCGCGTCGAGGCCAAGCAGCCCCACATTGGCGCAGAGAAAGGGAGTCGGTTCGTTGCCGACCGAGGCCACCGCAGCAACGAGTTCCTCAGCTGGTAGCCTGAGATCAGCAGGCCCAAAGCCGATGCCGCTGTAGTTCATCTGACGGAGGCCGTCAGCAATCGATTGATACTTGACCTCTGCCTGGCGGCCGAAACGTTTGACCTGGCCACCCAAATCAACGGCCACAACAGGCCAGCCTGCAGCCTTGAGTGCCTGAAGAAAGTTCTGTCGGCGGCTCAGGCCACCCTTTTGGTTTTCCTTCCCAGTGCAGCCACATGGTTCGATGTAGCCATCAAGTTCACCCGTTATGGCCAGCACGGCCTGGGGTGGATTCCAGCCAGCGAAGAGGGTGCCATTTCGCTTGCGAAATTCTGCTTCGATTTCATCCGTCACGCCCGCTCCTCGGTCAGGCTGGGCTGCTACGGTAGCTCCCGATACCAACAGGGTCAGCAAGGAGGTCACAAGAATCGGCTTGCACCACGCGCTCACACGCATCGTCAGGCTGGCTGAAGTGGCAGGAGGCTGGAACGTTGACATGTCGGTGGCATCAATCTGTGTGGGATGGGACGGCTGTGTGCGAGGGACTCGACAGCAAAGATTGCCAGATACCAGCAAAACGCCTCTTATTCAGCAATGGCAACACAGACAGGAATTGATAATTCGGGAGAATCAGGGTGGCCGGTTTCCAGGACAATTCGGCCCCCGGATGCGGCACTGGTACACAAGTTATTCGCGGGAGGTGAATCTGCGGAAATAGATAGCGTCAGGCCGATTCGCACAACGCCGCCCCCCCCGATCGAGGCAGGCTCGTCGATCTCGACATGCAGGCCGGCAGGAATAACTTCCTTCAGGACCGGCTTGACCTGGTCACGGGCATCGCCTTTTACGGTCAGGAATAATTTCGTCACCATGCCCTTTTGGCGGGAAACCGTGCCGAGTCGCACGGCCTTTGACCGCCTGTCCCAGGCTGGGCCGACTAGCATCAGGTCGCCGGTGACCACCCCCTGTAGAGGAATCGTCGCGACGACCTCCTCGTCAGCAAACCCAAAAGATGCCTCGACATCGGTCCGCAGTTTTCCCAAGGGGAGACCGGTCGCAAGGTTGAGCCTGACTAGAAAACCACCGGTGGCCGCCGGCTCTGCAGCGAGGGCTTCGGTGGAGAGCGGCTCGGCTGTAACGCTGATCTTCTCTGCAAGTTCAGCGGAGGAGACTCGAATGGTTTTGAGTTCCGGTGGATCCTTCGCGTACGTGTAGAGGTTGAACGTCACAGCAGTCGATTCACCAGGAGAGAGTCCGGAAAGGCCGATCATTGCTGGAACAGCCTTCCACGAGGGAATCACATCCCCTTCAATTTCAAAGGCAATTTCTGGGCGGGCCGGATCGTTGGTGAAAATAGTGGCCCGTTGCCGGAAGGCTCCTCCACTGCCCTTCCCTTTCCATTCAATGCGGACACTTGTCTGACCACCCGGGGGAACTGTCTGACTGCTTCCGTCTCCGGTTCCGCCTCCGTCAAAGTCACTCACCGTGCAGGTGCAGCTGGTTGCGCCCTTCGTCAGGACCAATGGTGCCATGCCGGTGTTACGCAAAAAAAAGCTGTGACTGCCGGTGCCGCCGACACTCACCCGACCGAAATTGAAATGCGTTTCGGGAACATCAACCTGGGCTCGGGGGCCGGACTGATCGGAAGAGTCAGCCCGCAGTGAGCCAGAACGCAGCGGAGTTGATCTGGCTCGTAGCAATGCGGTGCCGCCACCAGTCAGGCTGCCGATCAGGGCGGCAACAGCAGCAACGAGCCAGGGGTTTGGCAGTCGAAACGGCATGGGGCAAATTCCTCGATGACGTGGTCCACACCAGGGACCAACCCACCTATTATGGAGAATTTTCACCGTCGCGTCGCCCGGGCGGGCCTAGTACGAACGGGCGATCACACTCCGGCGAGCCACTTTTTGTCCAGTGAACAGGCATGTTCCCGGCTCGTCCTCCCAGTCCATGGGTGTGCAGCGAACCGTCACCTTGAGCGGGTCGAGGGCAGCGGCTACGGCCGGGTCATCGGCGACGTGCACGTGGGCAAAACCGATTGTTCCAGTGTCTGCGAAGGCTTCGTGAATTTCAGCCTGACTGTTGAGGCAGGCGGAGTGGGCCTCGCGGAAGGTGACGGCACGCGACAAAAGTTGTTGCTGGACGTCTTCCAGCAGGTTTGCGGCCTCAGCCACAAAGGTTTCCAGAGGGAGTGACTGACGATCTTTGGGGGACGCGTCGCGGCGTGTCAGGCTGACCGCACCCGCAGCCAGGTCACGGGGACCGATCTCCACCCGAAGTGGCACCCCCTGCTTAATGTGTTGCCAGACCTTGTCACCCCCGCGAATGTCACGGGCATCGATCCGCACCCGCAACGGTTCTTTTCGCCACCGACAGTCCTCGAGTTTTGCCTTCAACGACTCACAGCACGCCATGACAGCGGCGCGGTCGTCGTCGCTGCGGAAAATCGGCAGGAGCACAATCTGTTCGGGAGCGACACGCGGTGGTAAGACGAGGCCGTCGTCATCAGCATGAGTCATGATGAGACCGCCAATCAGACGAGTGGAGACGCCCCAGGAGGTTGTCCAACAGAACGACTCACCGCCTTCAGCGTCAGCGAAAGAGATCTGCTGGGCCCGGGCAAAGTTCTGGCCCAGGAAGTGGGAGGTGCCGGCTTGGAGGGCCTTGCCATCCTGCATCATCGCTTCAATTGAATAGGTGTCGACAGCGCCAGGGAACCGCTCGGAGGCGGGCTTGGGCCCCTTCCAGACTGGCATTGCCAGATCGCGTTCGGCGAAGGTGGCGTAGATGTCAAGCATCCGTAACGTTTCTTCCACCGCCTCTGCCTCCGTGGCGTGTGCGGTATGCCCTTCCTGCCAGAGGAATTCTGCTGTTCGCAGGAAGACACGCGGCCGCATTTCCCAGCGGACAACGTTGGCCCACTGGTTGATCAGCACCGGCAGGTCACGCCACGATTGAATCCACTTGGCATACATCGCCCCGATGATCGTTTCGCTGGTGGGCCGGACAACTAGTGGCTCTTCGAGCTTTCCGGTCGGGATCAGGCGGCCCTCTGCGTTGAGTTCAAGCCGATGATGCGTGACGACGGCGCATTCTTTGGCAAAGCCTTCGACATGCTTAGCTTCCTGTTCGAGATAAGAAAGCGGAATGAACAGCGGGAAGTAGGCATTGCGGTGACCGGTAGCCTTGAACATGCCGTCGAGGATGCCTTGCATCTGTTCCCAGAGGGCAAACCCGTGTGGCTTGATCACCATGCAGCCTCTGACAGGTGATGACTCGGCCAACTCGCCAGCGCGTACAACCTGCTGATACCACTCGGGATAGTCTTCACTGCGGGTGGGCGAGATTGCATGCTTCGCCATGGGGTGGGCTGCCTCAGGGGGGAACAGTGGTGGCTTTCGCAGGCCGGTGCTTGCGGGGTGCTGATTGTAACGAGTTGTGGGGAGGCGGCGTGAGGCCTATTGAGTTTCTGCTGGCGGCCTGAAGCCAGCGGGTGGAGCAGAAGGATTCCTGGTGCCGGCCGCCGGGAATTGCGTTGGTTGTCGCTTGCGGTCGGTGGCCCGTAGACTCTGTAGAAGTGAGTTGGGCAGCAGATTACTCGCCGCCCCCTCGGCCATCGCTCCAAGCCTGACCAGCCGGTGACACCCATGCCCCCTGCCCCGACGTTTCGAGATGTCCTGCCGCCTGCCCGGAACCGTCGCCGCTGCGTTACCGAGTTGGCTCCTCAGGCGGAAATCGATCAGGTGTTTCTCGCAACGCGGAAGCAGTTGCGGCCTAATCGGCATGGGCAGCTTTACCTTCAGGTCGAACTGGCTGACCGGAGCGGGGCGATCACGGGCCGCATGTGGAACGCCTCGGATGAACACTTTGCCGCCTTTGAAGAGGGGGAGTATGTGCGGGTGATTGGGGCTACCCAACTCTATTCCGGCGCGCTCCAGATTATTTTCACCGCGATTGAGCGGGTCGATCCGACGAGTGTCGACGAAACCACCTTCAGGGTTTTGCCCCGAGCCGTTGTGCAGGATTTGCGTCAGGAGTTCGAGGCGTTTGTCAGTTCGCTCACACGGCCGCCGCTGAAGATGCTGGCTGAAGAGTTACTGGCAGATACCGGGCTAATGGAAGCATTTGAGCGGTGCCCGGCTGGCGTCAAGCAGCACCATGCGTATGCCGGTGGCTTGCTTGAGCATGTCGTCATGCTTCTGCGGCTGGCAGATCGAGTGGCCCCACTCTACGCCGAGATCGACCGCGACCTTCTTTTGGTTGGGGTGATGCTGCACGACATCGGCAAGACGGTTGAACTCGAAAATGAGAAAGGCTTCTCCTACACCGAGGCTGGTCAATTACTTGGGCATGTGCTGTTGGGCCTCGAAATTGTGGACGAGAAAATTCATGCCGTCGAACTGCGGTCGGGTGAGCCGTTTGACGAAGAACTGGCCAACCGTATCAAGCACATGGTGGCCAGTCACCACGGGGAATACGCCTACGGTGCCCCGAAGTTGCCGATGACACTCGAGGCATTAACGCTTCATTACCTGGATGCCCTCGACGCCCGGCTCGCCGGGACTCTGCAGCTGTTTCAGGCTGAGGCTGCAATTGATGATGGCTGGACGCAGTACCATCCGAATCTCGGCCGTAAGTTTTTTCGAGGCCGGATGCCACCGCACTCATGACCAGGCGACGTCCCCCCTCTGCCTCTTCCCGACGTGCCACGGCGTCGCATGAACTTGTCGTTGGCACCTTCCGCCGCAGCCGGCGGGGGTATGGATTTGTACGGCCACTCGATGCAACTCCAGGTGACCGCTCGGCCGATATTCGTATTCCGGCGGCGACATCAGCAGATGCCGCCAATGGAGACACGGTTCAGGTTCGGCTGACGCTGGCTTACCAGGGAGGACGGCCGGGTCGATCCGGCGAGATAACGGAAGTCCTCGAGCGACAGACAACCCGCTTTGTCGGTACCGCCTTTGAATCAGCTGGCAAATGCTGGGTGCAGATTGATGGCACTCAGTTCTCGCAGCCAGTCTGGGTAGGTGACCCAGGGGCCAAGGCGGTTCATCCTGACAACAAAGTGGTGGTGGAATTGACTCGCTTTCCCAGTCTCTTGCGGGAGGGCGAAGGGGTCATTGTCGAAGTGCTGGGTGAGGCCGGGGCTGCTGGTGTTGACACTCGGATGGTGGTTGCTGAATTCGGGCTGCCCGGCCCATTTCCGGAGTCAGTCCTTGAAGATGCTCGGCGTCAGGCGGCCGCTTTTCGCGATAGCGTGCCTGAAAATCGCCGGGATTTGACGGGCGAGGTTGTGGTGACGATCGACCCGGTCGATGCCCGAGATTTTGACGATGCTATTTCACTGAAGCGGCTCGAAGCGGGACGTGGGCATTGGCTGCTTGGCGTCCATATCGCTGATGTGGCCCACTTTGTCCGGCCCGGCTCACCGCTTGATCAAGAGGCGCTGGCGCGGGGGACGAGCGTCTACCTGCCCGACCAGGTTATCCCGATGCTGCCAGAGATTGTTTCCAACAATCTTGCCAGCCTGCAGCCCGATCATGTCCGGTTTGCCCGCACCTGCTGGATTGAGTTTTCAGCTGAGGGAATCCCTGTCCATACGGAAGTCGAGCGAACGGCGATCAAAAGCAGACGCCGGTTCAGCTACGAAGAGGTCGATCAATTTCTGGCCAATCCGCGGACACAAGATGTGAAGATGACCGGTGCGGTGCGGAGCCTGCTTGGCAGGATGCGGGATCTGGCCCGCATCCTCAGGCAGCGGCGAATCGACCATGGTGCCCTCGAATTGACCATGCCGGAGGTCAAAATAGATCTTGATGATGCTGGCCGTGTGAGTGGAGCACATGTGGTCGAATACACGGAAAGTCATCAGATCATTGAAGAGTTCATGCTGGCCGCAAATGAGGCAGTGGCCCGCACGCTGGCTGAGGCTGGAGCAGGTTTTCTCCGCCGCATTCACCCTGCTCCTGATCTGAGGAAGTTGCGGCAACTGACTGAATTTGTCACGGAACTCGGCTTTGAGGTGGAATCACTTGAGAGCCGGTTTGAGTTGCAGCGGTTACTTTCCCGAGTTCGGGGCCAGCCCGAAGAGCATGCTGTCAATTATGCGATGCTCCGCAGCCTCTCCCGGGCTGCCTATGGGCCGCAGGAGGAAGGGCACTATGCGTTGGCAAGTGACTGTTACTGTCACTTCACGTCACCGATCAGGCGGTATCCCGACCTGACGATTCACCGGGCGCTTGACCTGCTGGCAGCTGGTCGTCGGCCAGCCAACGAGGGGCTCGCTCAGCTCGGTGAACAGTGTTCAGAATTGGAGCGTCGGGCAGAAGCGGCAGAGCGGGAATTGGTGAAGCTCAAGCTGCTGCACTTTCTGAGTGATCGAGTTGGCCTCGAACTCGATGGTGTGGTGACGGGAGTGGAACGCTTCGGCTTGTTCGTGCAAGGAATTGAGCTGCCGGCTGAAGGCCTTGTGGCTGTTGCTGATCTGCCAGATGACCGCTATCGCTACGACCGTGCCTCCCACACCCTGAGTGGCCACCGTCCAGGAAATGCATACCGGCTTGGCGATCGAATCCGGGTGCGGGTGTTGAAGGTCGATCTGGATCAACGGCTTTTGGAATTGGCGTCTGTGGACCGGCGAACTGCACGAGGGCGGCGACCTGCGGGCCGGCCGCGGTCTCGGGAGCGAAATGGGCGAGAACAGGTTCAGGGACAGCGGTCTGGTGGACGTCGTGCCGATCGGTCGGAGGAATCCGGTAGAAAAAAACGAACTACGAAAAAAGGAAGTCGGCCGAAGCGACGGTGACTCGTAGCCACGGTCGGCTGATCGAGGGTAGTCGCATTCTGTGGAACCCGTACAATCACGGCCGGCGACCGAAATGCGGCCGCTGACTTCCTTCAGGATCGCACGCGACGGTAGTGGATGACGCGCCGCTGGAGAGTTCCGGCTGGTGTGTCAGATGCGGCCGCTAGGGATTGGAGCACCGTGGAATCGACACCATTGCACACGCCACTCTTTCCGTGGCATCAGGAGCACGGTGGCCGGATTGTCGATTTTGCTGGCTGGGCGATGCCAGTGCAGTACGACTCGATCGTCACCGAACACCTTGCCGCCCGGCAGGCAGCCGGTCTATTCGATGTCTCGCACATGGGACGGCTGATGATTGTCGGGCCGGCAGCGACGGCTTGGCTGGAAGGGCTGCTGACCCGTCGGGTCGCTGACCTGCCCGTCGGTCGAGCCCGGTACACGCTGGTTACGGGCGTTGATCCTGATGCGGCTTCGGCCACAGGTGCCGCGGCAGCCCCGGTCATCCTCGACGACGCGCTGGTGACTAGGTTTGCCGATGCCGAAAATGGTGCCGCCCGCTACATGCTGGTGGTGAACGCAAGTAATCGCCAGCGGGTTGTCGACTGGCTCCAGAGCCGCATGCCCGAGACTGGCGTCACGCTGACCGACATCTCGGCAGCGACAGCCATGATTGCGGTCCAGGGGCCAGCGGTGTTTGCAGGGACGGTCGCCGACGCCGGTATTCTGCGTTCGATTCTCTCTGCCGAGACGGTTGCAGCCGTTACTGCCCTGCCCACCTATGCAGCCACTGAGGCCACGATCGGGGGGCAGCCAGCCATGATTAGTCGGACTGGTTACACCGGCGAAGATGGTGTTGAGTTAGTGGTTGATGCTGCCCAGGCCATTGATGTCTGGGAACGGCTGTTGCAGGCCGGGGCCTCGCAGGGCGTCCGCCCCTGTGGGCTGGGCTGTCGAGACACCCTGCGACTCGAAGCGGCGATGCCGCTGTATGGCCATGAACTCAATGAACGGTCTAACCCATTTGCCATTGGGCTGGGGCTGGCCATTAACCTCGAAGGCCGTGATTTTCCTGGAGCCGCCGGGTTCGCTGCCAGCCGCGAGTCGCTTGGTCAGCGGCGAGTCGGCCTCCAGTTTGAGAGCCGCCGGGCGGCCCGGCAGGGCGATGTCGTAACGACTCTCGACGGGAACGTCTGCGGAGAGGTAACCAGTGGCAGTTTTGCCCCGACGATCGGGTGCGGCGTAGCCCTGGCGATGGTCGATGGAGACGAAGCGTCCACTGGCAC
>Ga0181593_10001836_pt1 | contig 19380 bp, 18 predicted proteins | sample 071ome_19_FD_133756 | JGI IMG/M metagenome (GOLD analysis project Ga0181593, IMG submission 133756) | Coastal salt marsh microbial communities from the Groves Creek Marsh, Skidaway Island, Georgia - 071413AT metaG (megahit assembly) | ecosystem: Environmental > Aquatic > Marine > Intertidal...
CCTGCCGATTATCGTGCTGATCTGGTGCATCCTGCCGACCCCGGATAAGCTGTCGCCGAGGCTGGCCGCGTTCTGGGCCTGTATCCTGATGTCCTTTATCGCGCTCACCCAGCACCCTCTCAAGGCACTGCTGCGCGGCGAGGCGGAATGGGCCAACAGCTTTGGCCGAAGCGTCAGCGAATGGGCCGACGGGATGATCTCCGGCGCCCGCAACATGATCAGCATCGGCGTCGCCACCGGCGCGGCGGGGATGATCATCGGCACGATCTCGCTGACCGGCATGCATCAGGTGCTCGGCGCCTTCATCGAGACGATCTCGGGCGGCCATCTGATGATCATGCTGATCCTGGTCGCGGCGATGAGCCTGATCCTCGGCATGGGTCTGCCGACCACGGCGAACTATATCGTGGTCTCCTCCCTGATGGCGCCGATCATCGTCGCGCTCGGCGCAAAGAGCGGGTTGCTGATCCCGCTGGTCGCGGCGCATCTGTTCGCCTTCTATTTCGGCATCCTGGCGGACGACACGCCACCGGTCGGGCTTGCCGCCTTCGCGGCGGCGGCGATCTCTGGCGGCGATCCGATCAAGACCGGTGTCCAGGGCTTCATGTACGACATCCGCACCACCTTGCTGCCGTTCCTGTTCATCTTCAACACCGAGTTGCTGCTGATGGACGTGACGCCGTTAAAGGCGGTGTTCGTCTTCATTGTCGCCGTCGTGGCGATGATGCTGTTCGCGGCGGCGACACAGTCCTATTTCTTCGCCAAGAGCCGGTGGTGGGAGTCTCTGATCCTGCTGTTGGTGGCCTTCACGCTCTTCCGGCCCGGCTTCTGGCTCGACCGGGTGGAGCCGGAATTCAACGTGCGGCCCGGAACCGAACTGGTGTCGATCGCCACGTCAATGCCGGCTGATTCCTCGCTGCGGATCACGGTGTCGGGGCCGAATTTCGACAATCCCGACCAGACCGACGTGACCACATTGACCGTTCCGCTGGGTAAACCCGGTGAAGGCGCCGACCGGCTTTCCAAGGTCGGGCTCGCGGTCGCCGTCGAAGGCGACAAGGCGCTTTTCGAGGAACCCCTGCCCGGCACCAAGTTCGAGGCCTTGTCCAAGACCTATGATTTCTGCGACGACGCCAATCCCGTGGTGGTTTCCGCCGTCAAGGTGGCGAACGACAGGATGCTCAAGGAGGTGTTCTACATCCCCGCGCTGTTCCTGCTCGCCGTGGTAATCATGCTGCAACGCCGCCGCCAAACCCAACCGGCGTTCTGAATGCGGCGCTCGGATGTCCCGTCACTGATCGCTTCGACCAGACGGAGTAGCCCGAAGGAACCCGCGGTGGGATGGATCCCGCCCTCCGGCGGGATGACGAAGGTTAGGAAACAACTTTCACCACGTCCCGTACCTTCGTCCTAGGGCAAGCACGGCACCGCCCCGGAAGATCTTGGGCCACGCGTGGCCTTAGTCACCCGTCGCGCCGGCGAAAGCCGGGGCTTTTGGCAAGCGGTGCTGAGCCCCAGCTTTCGCTAGGCGACGGAAAAATGGGATCGCGGCGGATGCGGCCGTGAGCTCCAAGAAACCAAGCGTTCTCGTCGTCCTCGCGCAAGCGGGGACCTCGCGGCGGTGGACTGTTCCCACCGCCACCTCCGTCTTTCAGAGGTCCCCGCTTGCGCGCGGACGACGGTCGGGAGTTGTGTTGATCCGCACGGGCGGTTGCCTTCACAGGCATTCACCCGCGCGCTCAGATCTTCTGGATGAATTCCACGACTTCGCGGGTCCGCGTCACCTTGCCCAGCCAGTGACGGTCGAATTCCTTGATCAGCTCGGCGATCTTGTCGCTGGCCATCACCTCGCGCGCCCTGGCCAGGCTGGGGAACTCGTAAAAAGCGATATGCACGTTGTCCTCAAGTTCGCTCCAGCCGCGCTTGGCGCTGAGCGGCTGGAAGGCCTTGTGGGCGTCGGGCAGATGCTCGTTCCGGTACCAGGTATCAAAACCGTCCCTGACCGAGGGATCAACCTGGGCGCGCACAATCAGATAAGCCGACATTCCTCATCCCCTTCAATTCACGAGGTTTCAGTATAGCGCGTCGCGGCGGCTTCGCGACGGGGCTTGCGTCTCGCCTCGCATTTTTCCAAGCTGTCTCGTCCGCACATCACGCGGCGCCTTCATGCCAAGAGGAATCCCATGCCGAAGACACCTGACTATTTCCATGGAAAAACCATCCTGATTACCGGCGCCGGCAGCGGCATCGGACGGTCGTCGGCGCTGGTCTTCGCGCGCGAGGGCGCCAATGTGGTGTGCTCGGATATCGATGCCGACGCCGCCGAACGGGTTGCCAATCAGGTCATCCAGATGGGCGCCAAGGCGACTTTCAATTGCTGCGACGTGACCGATCGTCCCCAAGTCGATGCCATGGTCGCCCAGGCGATCGAGGATTTCGGTCGGGTCGACTTCGAGCTTAACGCCGCCGGTGGAGCGCTTGCCCGCAAGCCGTTCCTGGAAATCACCGATGAGCTGTGGGAGCGCACCTACGCCCTGAACGTCAAGGGCACCTTCAACGCCGCCCAGGCGGTGATCCCGCACATGCTGGAAAACGGCGGTGGCGTGATCGTCAATATCGCCAGCATCGCCTCCAAGGTCGGCGGGCCCGGCAACTCGGTGCATTACGCCTCCTCAAAAGGCGCGGTGGACACCATGACCATGGGTATCGGACGTGAATTCGCCAGCCGGGGCATCCGCTGTCTCTCGATCTCTCCCGGCGTGGTTGATACCCCGTTTCACGACAGCACGCCGCAAGAAGTCCTCGATATGTACAGCCAGGCCACGCCGATGGGCCGCATGGCCCTACCGGAGGAGATCGCCGAGACGGTGCTCTTCGCCTGTTCCGACGCGGCGCCCTACATGACGGCGGACACGATCAAGGTATCCGGGGGCCTGCGCTAGGGAATACCTCCCGGCACTCACCCGGCCTTGGCGTCTTCCTTCAGCATGTCGGCGGCCTTCTCGGCGATCATGATGGTCGCGGCGTTTGTATTGCCGCTGACCAGCGTCGGCATGATCGAGGCGTCGATGACGCGCAAGCCCTCGATCCCGTGAACCTTCAAGCGGTCATCGACCACCGCCGCCGCGTCATTGCCCATCTTGCAGGTGCCTATGGGATGATACACCGTGTTGCCGTATTCCCGCGCGAAGGCGAGCCATTCGTCATCCGTGTTCACGTCATTGCCAGGCAGGATCTCGTCGCCGGCATAGGGTTCAAGCGCGGGCGCCGAAACGATATCACGAGCGATCTTCATCCCAGCGACGATGGTCCGTCGGTCATTCTCCTCGGCGAGGAAATTGCCCCTGATCGCCGGCGCCGCGAAGGGATCGGCGGATTTGATGTGAATGGTTCCCCGGCTGTCGGGACGAAGCTGGCAGGGCGCGATGGTCATGCCCGGGTGATGGTCGAACACCCGCTTTTTAACGTCTCTGAAGCTGGCGTGGACAATATGGTATTGAATATCCGGACCTGACACTTCCGGTCTGGTTTTCACAAAGCCCGCCAGAATCCCGCCTGGGAAGGTCATGATACCGCTGCCGGTCAGCGCGTATTTGAATACTTCCTTGACGAGCGAAAGACCTCGCGTCTGCTCGTTCAACGTGATCGGCTTCTTCACCTTCCATGTTTGCCGGACGATGTAGTGGTCCTGATAGTTGGCCCCGACGCCAGGAAGTTCGTGCGCGACCTCGATCCCTTGAGCGCCCAGCACCGCCGGATCGCCGATGCCGGACAATTCCAGGATCTGGGGTGACTGAACCGCGCCGGCGGACAGGAGTACTTCCCGGCCGGCCCTTGCCTGCTTCATCGCGCCACCTTGGCGATAGTTGATGCCGACGGCGCGTTTGCCATCGAGAATCAGACCGGTTGTCTGGGCATTGATCTCCAGCCGTAAATTCGACCGGGTCAGCGCCGGCTCGAGAAAAGCCTTGGCGGTGGACCAGCGTCGGCCCTTCTTCTGGGTCACCTGGAAATAGCCAAAGCCCTCCTGGTTGCCGTTATTGTAGTCCGCGTTCTTGGGATAGCCGCGCTGTTCGGCGGCATCCATGATGGCGTCCAGCACTTCGACCCTGTCGGACACCTCGGAGGTGTTCAGCGGGCCGCCCTTGCCCCGGATCGGGTCGTCGGAACTTTCATAGTTCTCGGACTTCTTGAAATAAGGCAGCACCGATTCATAGGACCAGCCGCGGTTCCCAAGCTGTGACCAGGTGTCGTAGTCCAGCGGTTGGCCGCGAACATAGATCATGCCGTTGATGGAACTCGACCCCCCGAGCACCTTGCCGCGCGGGATCGGGATCGCCCGGTTATTGGTCCCATCCTCCGGCTCGGTCTCGAAGCGCCAGTTGAGGCCCGGCATATCGAGGGTCTTGATATAGCCGACGGGAATATGGATCCACATATTGCTGTCCTTGCCGCCGGCCTCCAGCAACAGGACCTTGACCGACGGGTCCTCGGTCAGGCGGTTGGCGAGCGTACAGCCCGCCGATCCGGCGCCAACAATGATGTAGTCATAGGTATCCGCCGGCTCGCTCATGGTCTAGGTCCCACCCGTTGATCAACATGGAGGCAAAGACGCCATCACCGCCGAAATTGTCAAGCTTTCCGGTGTTCGCGGCTCGGGTCGCGCGGCGCCACGAAACAATGAGTGGTTGACATTTTTTCATGGAAACTATCATATTTAGCCCATGCTAACTTAAGCATTCGCCATATCGAAAAGATCATGAACTTTCCTCGTCTCAGCCGCCGCAATCTCTTGGGCACCGGGTTCCTGGGCTCGCTTCTCGGTTTGTCGGCGACCCGCGCGTCAACGGCCCTGGCCGCGAGCGAGAGCCATTCAAGCGCCATGTATGACAAGCACGCCATGGGCGCGATGATGACCGTGGGCGAGGTAGATCATGCCCGCAACGGCTTCGATCCGCACGCGATGCTGACGGATTGGGACCGCGGGACCACCTCGGTCGGCGCCGATGGACGGGTTACCCGCGAGTTCGAGGTTACCGCCGAGGACAAGGAAATCGAGATCGCGCCGGGCATCTTCTTTCCCGCCTGGACCTATAACGGACGGGTGCCCGGCCCGAGCCTGCGCGCCACCGAGGGCGAGCGCCTGCGGATCGTCTTTCGCAACCACGGCTCGATGCCGCACAGCATGCATTTTCACGGCATTCACGGCGCCAGCATGGACGGCGTCGCCGGCGCCGGAGAGATCGCGCCCGGCGAGGAGTTCGTGTACGAGTTCGACGCCCGGCCCTTCGGCTGTCACCTCTATCACTGCCATTCCATCCCGCTGAAGCGGCACCTGCACAAGGGTCTCTACGGCGCGTTCATCGTTGACCCCGATCCGGAGCGACATCCCGAGGCCGGCGACGTCGCTCGCTCCCGCCTGCTCGGCACGCCCGAGAACGCGGCATGGCAGGAAATGGTCATGGTGATGAACGGGTTCGACACGAACTTCGATGAAGAGAACGAGGTTTACGCCGTCAACACCGTGGCGCACGCCTATTCCAAGAAACCCATCGTGGTCGATCGAGACCGGCCGATCCGGATCTATCTGATCAACATCACCGAGTTTGATCCGATTAATTCGTTCCACATCCACGGAAATTTCTTCGACTATTTCGATCACGGCACGACCTTGGAGCCGACCTCGCGGATCATCGACACGGTGATGCTGTGCCAGGCCCAGCGCGGCATCATCGAGATGTCCTTCAAGGATTTCGAGCCCGGCAACTACATGTTCCACGCCCATCAGGCCGAGTTCGCCGAGCTCGGCTGGATGAGCCATTTCGAGGTGCGCGCGTGATGCCTGGAATGATCCGCGTCCTAGGTCCCTTCATGCTGATCGTCCTGGTCGCGGCGGTGTTCCTGAAACTCGATCCGCTATCACGGTTTCAGGACAGCGTCCCGCCCGCCGAGCAGTTGATGGTCGAGCGGATCACCATCGACGACGACGGGCTAAGCTTTCTCGTACGCTCGGAGGGCGCCGAAGCGGTCTCCATCGCCCAGGTACAGGTCGACGGCGCCTATTGGCGGTTTCAGCAGACACCACCGGGCCCCATCGCGCGCCTCGGCGCCGTCTGGGTCCATATCCCCTATCCCTGGGTTCATGGAGAAGCGCACCACGTGGCGTTTCTGACGGGCACCGGTACGCCGTTCGAATACAGCATCGATGTCGCGGTTCCCACGGCTCAAGGCCTGGGCGGCGACTGGTTGTTCTACGGTCTTGTCGGGTTATTCGTCGGTTTCGTGCCGGTCGTGCTGGGCATGCTGTTCTTTCCGGCGATCCGTCAGGCGGGCCCCGAGACCATGGGTTTCGTCCTGGCCCTTACCATGGGATTGCTCGGCTATCTGTTCGTCGACACGTTGGCCGAGGGACTGGACTTCGCCGAGGAAGCCGCCGAGAGTTTTTCGATGCGCGAGATGGTCTGGATCGTCATGCTCCTTACCGGCGCGACCCTGTTCCTGATCGGCAGACGGCTGAATAACGGGCTAAGCCCGGTGATGCTGGCCTGGACGATCGCGCTCGGCATAGGACTGCACAATCTCGGCGAGGGGTTGGCGATCGGCGGGGCGTTGGCGGGCGGCGCGGTCGCGCTCGGCTCGTTCCTGGTCATCGGCTTCACCTTGCACAACATCACCGAAGGCATCGGCATTGTCGCGCCCCTGACCGGCGAAAAGCCCGGCCTGCCCTTGCTCGGCGGATTGGCCGCGCTAGCGGGGCTGCCCGCGGTTCTCGGCCTCTGGCTCGGGGTTCAGGCGATCAGCCCGCATTGGGGCGCCGTGGCCATGGCCGTCGGCGCCGGCGCGATCCTGCAAGTCCTGATCGAGATCGCCCTGATCATCCGCCGGCGCTATTTCGGAGAGTCCGCCGCGCGCCCTGTCGGCGGCATCGTTGCCGGTGGCACCCTCGGCCTGGTGATCATATACGCGACATCGCTGATCGTGACAGCCTGAGCGTCCGAACGTCGAGCAATAATAAGACCCTTTGGGACAGCTCCCACTTCGTCGTCCTGGCGGCAGGCAGGACCTCGCGATTGTGCTGAAACCAGACCGGCTCAACCACGCGACCAGTTCCGAGGCCCTGCCATTCGCCAGGGCGACGAGGGTCATGGGCGGTCTCGATGTCCAGTGAACCGATAAAAACTCGCGCCCGTCACACCCCCGACAGATCCGGCCGCGCCGACGGGCCGAAATGCGCCTCGATGGCCATGCCGATGGCCAGCGCGTGGGCGTCGTCGCCGTTGCGGCACATGACCTGCAACCCCACGGGAAGCGGCGAGCCGAAATGATGCACCGGCGTTGTGATCGCGCATTGCCGGAAGATGTTCGAGGGCTGGGTATTGCGCGAAGCCAGGAAGGATTTTTGCGCCGCCGCCTCGTCCTTCAGATCGCCGATCGGCATCGGCAAGAAGGCGCAAGTCGGACCGACCCAGCCGTCGAGACCGTCCATCGCGTCATCGGCCAGCGCCGCGAGCTCGTGATGGCGAATAACGGCCGCCGCGTGCTCCACCCCCGTGACGTCAAAGCCCTTGGCGGCGCGTGCCGCGGTTGTCGGATCCATGTTCGGCTCGGCCTGACGGAACCCGTTCTCGCCTATCGCCGCGAGAAATTCCGGCGGGCAGATCGCCGGGAACAGCCATTCACGCTCCCGCGCGTCGGGAATGTCGACATCGACGATCTCAACCCCTGCCTCGGCCAGCGAGGCCAGCGCCGCCTCGACGCAGGCCAGCACCTCGGGCTCCACGTCATCAAAAAAGAACGACGTCGGCCGGCCCAACCGCAGCCCGGCTAGCGGTGCCGCGCTCGGAATGTCCTCGCCGGTGACGATGGCGTGGATGATCGCCGCGTCGGCGGCGCTCCGAGTCAGCGGGCCGACGGTATCCAGGGTCGGCGACAGCGGGAAGACGCCATCCGTCGGCAGCAGGCCGATGGTGGTCTTGTGCCCGAAAACGCCGTTGAAACAGGCGGGAATGCGCACGGATCCCCCGGTATCCGAGCCCATGGCGAAGGCGCAGAGGCCCGCCGCCGTGGCGACACCCGAACCACTGGACGAACCGCCGGGCATCCGGTGAGTCTCCAGATCCCAAGGGTTCCAGGGCGTCCCCCGGGCCTCGTTCACACCGGTCGCGCCGAGCGCGTATTCCACGGTCTTGGTCTTTCCGAGAATGATACAGCCCGATTGCTTGAGATGATGCACGAAGCGGCCCTCGGGGCCGGTGAGGTGCGAGGCGTCATAGAGCGAGCCGTTCGTGGTCGGCATGCCGTCCACCGCGTAGATATCCTTGATCCCCACCGGCACCCCCATCAAGGGACCGAGATCGGTCCCGGCGGCGAGCAGTTGGTCAATGGCGGCGGCGGCGGCCATCGCCTGCTCCGACGCGACGTGCTGATACGCATCGAGCTTGGGGTTCAGCGCCTCGATCCGATCGAGATAGGCCCGGGTCGTCGCGGCGGCGGTGGTCCGCCCCGCGCGCAGATCCTGGGCGTATCCGGCGATACCGCCATCTTCCAAGGGGTCGGCGGGAAAATCGGTCATGGCTTCCTCGGATGGTTAAGGAACAGGGAGCTTCGCTTTTAGCAGGGAGAGCCTCCCATGGCTTGATCGGGGAGGCAACAATTTGACGCGATCAGCCCACGCCGAATGCAACGATCAGAGCCGGGATGGTCAGCGCCGAGAGCAAGGTGGATATCAGGATCACCGCGCTGACCTGGTCGGCGAGCAGGCGATAGCGCACGGCGAGCACGAAAACCAGGGTACCCGTCGGCAAGGCCGCCGATATCGTGGTCGCGGCCATGCGCTGTTCGTCCATCGCCATGACGGAAGCCGCCAGCCAGAACGCCAGCGCCGGATGGATCAGCATCTTGAGAAACACCAGCCAGCTGACCTCGGAGAGATCGACCGAGGGCTTCTTGCCGACCAGAAACACGCCCATCGCCACCAAGGCCGCAGGCGCCGCCGCCGCGCCGAGCGACTCGCCGATGCCCAGAACAACCGACGGCAACCTGATCTCCGTCGACGCGACAACCAGTCCCCCGATGCCCGCCAGCACCAGCGGGTTCATCGCCACCGCCTTCGCCGCCCCACCGATCGCCGCCAGCAAGGGCGCCTCGGAGCGGATGTCCAGCTCGATCAGCAGCACCCCGATACCAAGCAGGATCGAGGCGTTGAAAACCGTGAACAGCACCGCCGGCAAGGCGCCGTCACCACCAAACGCCGAGGTCAACAGCGGCACCCCCATATAAGCGGTATTGGCGAAGGCGGCGGCGAGGCCTTGAATCACCAGCACCGCAGGACGATGGCCGAACGCCACCGCGCCGATACAGACCGCCAGCGCGAAGGTGCCGAAGACCCCGCCCGCGTATGCCGCGTGCAGGGGCCAGTCCAACACCCGATCGACCGGCACCTGGCTCAGCGACAGAAAGATCAAGGCCGGAAACGCCAACCAATAGACAAACCCGTTCAACGCCTCGGCGGCAAGCCCGCCGAACAGTCCCAACCGGCCGCATACATACCCCGCGAGCACGATGGCGAAGACCGGCACGCAGACGTTCAAAACCGTTTCCATCGATCGCGCTGGTCCCTCCGGATGTTCCGGCCCGAGCCTAAACGAAAGCGATCGCGAACACGACGAAAACCCGTTCTTGCTCGCGCGCGCCATTCCCCGCGATCGTCGCCCTCGCGGACGCGGGGGCCTCGGAAAGGCTGGAATGGGGAGGCCAGTCAACCACCAAAAGGTCCCTGCTTGCGCGAGGACGACGAGAGATTCCGATTTCCCGGACCCCGGAACCTAACGGCTTCTCCACAAAGTGAACTGACAAAGCCGGTGATTGCCGCATACTCTTCAGGCCTGATCATTTTCGGGAGACCCGGTCAATGTCCACTAATCAAGACAAACTGTCACGCCGCCAGGCCTTGCTTGCCGGCGCCGGCGCGGCCATGGCGCCGCTTTTGGTCAATTCCCTCACGACGCCCGCGGAGGCGGCCTCGCCGATGCTCGGGCCGACCATCCGACATATTATCGCTTCAAGCTCGGCGGTTTCGAGATCACCACGATCTGGGACGGCGCGGTACAATTGAAGTGACCGCATCCGATCTTCGGTCAGAACGTGCCCGAGGCGGATGTCCAGGCCCTGGCGCGGGAAAACTTCCTGCCTCCGGCGGATTTCGAGATCAGCTTCGCGCCGGTCATCGTCAACACCGGCAAGGAGCTGGTGCTGTTCGATACCGGAAACGGCGCCGGTCGCCGGCCCAATGCGGGGCGGACGGCGGCGACACTGGCCAAGGCGGGTTACAGCCCGGAACAGATCGACGTGGTGGTGCTCACCCATTTCCACCCCGACCATATCGGCGGCATGACCGAGGACGGCAAGCCGACATTCCCGAACGCCCGCTATGTCACCGGCGAGGCTGAGTACAATTTCTGGTCACCAAAGGAAATGGCCGAAGGCAAGCTCGCGCGGGTCGGCAAACTCGTGCAAGCCAACGTCGTGCCCTTCGCGGACAAGATGACCTTCGTGAAACCCTACGGGGCCGTCGCCTCCGGCATCACCGCGGTCGGCGCGTTTGGACACACGCCGGGCCACATGGCCTATCATTTCGAAAGCGAGGGTCGGCGCCTGTTGCTGTGGGCCGACAGCACCAACCACTATGTCGCCTCGCTTCAGCGACCCGACTGGCATGTGCGCTTCGACATGGACAAGGAAGCGGCCGCGAATACTCGCAAGAATATTCTGGGCATGGCCGTGGCCGAGAAAATCCCTTGCACCGGCTATCACATGCCGTTCCCGTCCGTCGGCTATGTCGATAACCGGGCGGGGGCCTACCATTGGGTGCCGGCGAGCTATCAGCTCAATCTCTGAGCACCAGCATCCCGGCGCAAAGGAAACGGAGGCCTCGCGCCTCCGTTTTCCACTTGGGGGGACTGGTCACGCTTTCACCGACAGGTCCGCTGTTGACATCGGCGGCGACAGCCTTCATGTCCCCCTCAGCCAATAGCCACGGGCTCCCGCCGTCCTCTGGAGGTAGACAATGATCAGCTATCACGCCGCCATCATCTATTCCGTCGTTCTCGCGGCCGCCGCCGATGGGGATGTCGCGGAGTCCGAACTCGACACGATCCGCGACATGGTCATGGGCCTGCCGATCTTCAACGATTTCGAGCGCGGAAATTTCGGCGAGATCGCCGGTGCCTGCATGGACCTGCTGACCGAGCCCGACGGTCTGGACGCCGCGGTCGACATTATCCGTCAATCGCTGCCGAAGCGGTTATGCCCGACCGCCTACGCGCTGGCCTGTGACATCATCGCGGTCGACGGGATAGCCACCCAGGAGGAGCTCCGTTTCCTGGAGATGCTGCGTCACGAGATCGAGGTTGACCGCCTCACCGCCGCCGCGATTGAGCGGGGCTCGGCCGCGCGACACGCCCGGCACGTGGAAGACTGAGCGATGAACGAGCCTAGTTCGCCCGACTTGTCCGGCAAAACCATCGGGATCGTCGGGCTCGGCCTCATGGGCGCGCCCATGGCCAAGCAGCTGCGTGCCCATGGCGCCGCGCTTCGGGTCTGGAACCGAAGCACCAGGAAAGCCGACGCCCTGGCGCGCGAAATCGATGGCGTGACCGTATGCGCGAGCCCGCGCGCCGTCGCCGAGGGCGCTTCCGCGACGATTGTCATGGTGACCGACGCCAACGCCGTCGAGGCGGTGGTCTTCGAGCAAGACTCCGGTGTCGCGGGAGGTCTGGCGCAAGACGGGCTGTTGATCGACATGGGCACGACCTCGGTCTTGCGCACCCGCGGCTTCGCCGACCGGCTTCGCGCCGGTGGCGGAGAGTGGGTGGACGCGCCAGTTTCCGGCGGCACGGTCGCCGCGGAAGCGGGAACTCTGACGATCATGGCGGGCGGATCTGACACCGCGTTTTTCCGCGCAAGGCCCTATTTCGAGGCCATGGGAGAGCGCATCACCCATGTCGGGGCGATCGGCGCCGGCCAGATCGCTAAATCAGCCAACCAGATGATCGTCGGGCTGACCATCGGCGCCGTGGCCGAGGCCTTCGCGCTCGCCAGGCATACCGGCGTCGAGCCCGCCAAGATCCGCGAGGCGCTGTTCGGCGGTTTTGCCCATAGTCGCATTCTGGAACTGCACGGCGAACGGATGGTCGACCGGGATTATGCCCCTCGCGCGAAATGCTCGATCCAGCGCAAGGACGTGTTCGAGGCGGTCCAGCTCGCTGAATCAGTCGATCTCGACCTGCCTGGCCTGAAAGCCAATTTGAAACTCTGGGACCACATGATCGACAACGGCATGGCGGATCTCGATCACAGCGCCCTGCTCCTGGCCATCGATCCCGATTCCGGGAAGTGAGCCATGTCCAAGCGCACGGGCTCCATCGACGCGGTGGTCCTGGATGTGGGAAACGTTCTGATCCATTGGGATCCACCCGCGCTGTATCGCAAGATTTTCTTGAACCCCGACGGCACGCCCGATGAAGACAAGGTCGCCTGGTTTCTCGCGAATATCTGCGCGCCGGAATGGAATATTCAACAGGATCTCGGCCGCTCCATCGCCGAGGGCAACGCGGCTCTCATTCGGCGCCATCCCGAATTGCGGGATGCGATCGAAGCCTATTACGGACACCATCTCGAAGCCCTGACCGCTCCGATCCAGAGCACCGTCGACTGCATGCGCGCGCTACAAAGCGCCGGCGTGCCCGTCCATGGGTTGACGAACTACGGCCGCGAGACATTCGCCATGGCCAAAACGAAATTCGATTTTCTGAACGAGTTCGACGGTGTCGTGGTCTCCGGCGAGGAAGGTCTCATAAAACCGGATCCGGCGATTTTCCAGGTGCTGATCGTCCGGTTCAAACTAACCCCCGGCCGCACGCTTTTCGTCGACGACAGCGCCGCCAACATCGCCGCCGCGAGCAGGTTGGGGTTCCATGTCCACCACTTCACGGACCCGGTCGCGCTTAAGCCATGTCTCATCTGGCATGGCTTGCTCGGTTCGAAATAGGCCCAAGTCAAGTCGGGCATCCCGCGTCTTCCAGCCTCTTCGGAAAGAAAAGACCCCCGGAGCGACGCTCCGGGGGTCTTCCAACCTGGTCCGAAAAGGTGGACTGGCTTACATCATGCCGCCCATGTCCGGCATGCCGCCGCCCATCGGGCCCGCGCCCTTGGGCTCCGGCTTTTCGGCGACCATGGCTTCGGTGGTCACCAGCAGACCGGCCACCGAAGCAGCGTTCTGCAGGGCGATCCGAACCACCTTGGTCGGGTCGATGATGCCGGCCTTCACCAAGTCCGTGAACTGACCCTTCTGGGCGTCGAAGCCCCAGTTGGTGTCCTTGGACTCCAGAAGCTTGCCGACGATGACAGAGCCGTCCTCGCCCGCGTTCTGGGCGATCTGACGGGCCGGCGTCTGGATCGCACGACGCACGATGCCGATGCCGACATTCTGGTCGTCATTGGCGCCCTTGAGCTTGTCGAGCGCGCGACCGGCATAGATCAACGCCGATCCACCACCCGGGATGATGCCTTCCTCGACCGCGGCCCGGGTCGCGTGCATCGCGTCATCGACACGATCCTTGCGCTCCTTCACCTCGACCTCGGTGGCGCCGCCGACGCGGATAACCGCGACACCGCCGGCCAGCTTGGCCAGACGCTCTTGCAGCTTCTCGCGATCGTAGTCGGACGTCGTGTCCTCGGCCTGCACCCGGATCTGGTTGCAGCGGGCCTCGATGTCCTTCTTCTTGCCGGCACCGTCGACGATGGTGGTCTCTTCCTTGGTAATGCTCACCCGCTTGGACGTGCCCAGCATGTCGAGGGTCACGCTCTCGAGCTGAATGCCGAGATCCTCGGAGATGACGGTGCCACCGGTCAGGATGGCGATGTCCTCGAGCATCGCCTTGCGACGATCACCAAAGCCCGGAGCCTTGACGGCCGCGACCTTGAGGCCACCGCGCAGCTTGTTCACGACCAGGGTGGCCAGGGCCTCGCCCTCGACGTCCTCGGCGATGATCAGCAGAGGGCGGCTGCTCTGAACGACCGACTCTAGCACCGGCAGCATCGCCTGCAGGTTGGACAGCTTCTTCTCGTGCAGGAGAATGTACGGATTCTCCAGCTCGCAGATCATCTTCTCGGAGTTGGTCACGAAATACGGCGAGAGATAGCCACGATCGAACTGCATGCCCTCGACCACGTCCAGCTCGGTGGCCAGCGACTTGGCTTCCTCGACGGTGATCACACCCTCGTTGCCGACCTTCTCCATCGCCTGGGCAATCATTTGGCCGATCTCGGCTTCGCCATTGGCGGAGATGGTGCCGACCTGGGCAACCTCGGCGGAGCCGGACAGCTTCTTCGACTTCTTGGACAGCTCGGCGACGACCGCGTCAACGGCCATGTCGATGCCGCGCTTAAGGTCCATCGGGTTCATGCCGGCGGCAACCGACTTGGCGCCTTCCTTGACGATGGCTTGGGCCAGAACCGTGGCGGTGGTGGTGCCGTCGCCGGCGTTGTCATTCGCCTTCGAGGCGACTTCGCGCACCATCTGGGCGCCCATGTTCTCGAACTTGTCGGACAGCTCGATTTCCTTGGCGACCGTCACACCGTCCTTGGTGATCCGGGGCGCGCCGAAGGACTTGTCGAGCACGACATTGCGGCCCTTGGGGCCGAGGGTCGCCTTCACGGCGTCGGCGAGAACGTCGACACCGTTCAGCATCCGCTGGCGCGCGTCGGCGCCGAATTTAACTTCCTTGGCAGCCATTTGACTGATTCTCCTTTAGGTCGACGCCTTGCTTAGGCGGCTTTCTTTTTCTTCGCGGTGGCTTCGATGATGCCCATGATGTCGGACTCCTTCATTATTAGGAGATCCTCGCCATCGATCTTCACCTCGGTGCCCGACCACTTGCCGAAAAGCACCTTGTCGCCGGCTTTCACGTCCAGCGCCGTCACCTTGCCGTTATCGTCGCGACCACCCGGGCCGACGGCGATAACCTCGCCTTCCATCGGCTTTTCCTTGGCGGTGTCGGGGATGATGATCCCGCCCGCGGTCTTCTCGTCGCCATCCATGCGGCGAACCAGCACTCTGTCGTGCAAAGGCCTGAAACCCATGCCCATTCCTCCGGTGTATCTAGCTTTGAAGCTTCAATGAATTCCCCCGGAGCGAGCCACCGGCAAGTGATTGCTAGCACTCACTCCAAGCGAGTGCTAACGATGTAATGACTGGCCCGTTGGGTGTCAAGATTTCCAGAACAAAAAAGTTGATGGTTGCGCGCGTCAACCGAAAGGCGGCGTCGGGCAGGCGGAAAACGTGGGGCCCTTGAAGGATGGGCCATGCACGCCCCTCCCCCGCCGCGAGATCCCCGCTTGCATGAGGACGTCGTATCGGCTCGGCAAGCCGTCTCGCCAAATAGTCACCTCATCCACCCCCAACACGCGTCATCCCGCCGAAGGGCGGGAACCATTCCTCAGGCGATCGAAACTCCAAGCGCTTCGCCAGAAATCGTGTTTTGGACAACGATACGGTGTAAAGGGCGACGGAATGGATCCCGCCCTTCGGCGGGATGACGAAAACCGCGCGCACCCGCGCCCTCACCAACGCACTCGCGGGTGTTCCAGCTCGAGGCGCCGCGCCTAACCGCCGGAGGTTCGCGGCAAATCGCCACCAAGGATATCTGGCAGCACTCCCTAGTGATGGCTGCTACATCATTGATTTAAAACATTTTTTCCTTGAGAAGAGCGAGAACCGACCGCACACTTCCAGCATTAGAGCGTTCGGACTTTTCGAGGGAGTGCTTCGTGACAATCAAGCAAACCGTTCTTCTGAACCAGCGCCTCACCACGGCGGAGATCCTGTACCACCTGCCCGATCACCCGGCGTTGCTGCAAAGCTTCATCTGGCAACACATGGATGTCGCGCCGGATTATCCCAGGTTGCGGAAATTCCTCGATTACTGGGAAGACAATATCGAAGGCCGCCTACATTCGGTGACGGTCGCCGGCGGCACCCTCAACACGCGCGCGGAGATCAAACACGCCGACGCGCGCTTTCTGTTGCATTAGACCGGTAAACCGGTTTCGACAGCCTGATCGAGCGCGATCACTCCGGCGCGAGGGTCACCTTCAGGCCGTCATACTCAGGCTTCATGGTCAGTTGGCAGGACAACCGGGAATTCGCCTCGACGTCAAAGGCGAGATCGAGCATGTCGATCTCCTCCTCGCCCTTCTCCTCGAGTTTGTTCACCCAGGCCTCGTCGACATAGACATGGCAAGTCGCGCAAGCGCAGGAACCGCCGCACTCGGCCTTGATCGGCAGACCCTCGTCGCGGATCAATTCCATGATCTGCCAACCGTCGATGCCGGCGATCTCGTGTTCCTTGCCGTCCCGGTCGGTGACGAAGATCTTCATGATACCCCCAATTTTTCCTGCAGGTCGGAGCTGGACGTCGTGTACTGAAAGCGCAACCGCTTCTCTGGATACACGTAGCGGAAAGCCTGCTGCGACATCAAGGCCGCTTCGTGAAATCCGGAAAGAATCAGCTTCAATTTTCCCGGATACCAATTGATATCGCCGATCGCGAAGATACCGGGCACATCGGTCTCGAACTTCTCGGTATCGACGGGGATCAGGTTCTTGTCGAGATTGATGCCGAAATTCGCCACCGGACCGAGCTTCATGGTCAGGCCGTAGAACGCCAACAGGGTGTCGCATTCGATGTCGTATTCACCGTCCGGCCCCTTGACCGTCACCGCCTCGAGCTGGCCGTTGGCGCCCTTCAACTCCTTCAGCTGCGCGATGTGCAGCGCCATGTCACCGGCATCGACCAGGGCGCGCATCTTGTTCACCGTGTCCGGCGCCGCGCGGAAATCGTCGCGGCGATGCACCAGCGCCATCTTGTCGACCAGGGGATGCAGATTGACGGTCCAGTCGAGCGCCGAGTCGCCGCCGCCGGCGATCAGCACGTTCTTGCCGTGGAACCGGTCCATCTTGCGCACGGAATAGAAGACCGAACTCCCCTCGTATTCCTCCAGCCCTTGAAGCGGCGGTTTCTTGGGAACGAAGCTCCCACCGCCGGCGGCGATGATGATCACCGTCGCCTCGATCACCGTCCCGGTATCGGTGGTGACCCGCCACTTGCCCTCGTCGGTTTTCACGACGGACTCGGCCATTTGCCCGAGATGAAAGGTCGGGCCAAAGGGTTCGATCTGGGCCATCAGCTTATCGGTCAATTCCTGGCCGGTGCAGATCGGGATCGCCGGGATGTCATAGATCGGCTTTTCCGGATAGAGCTCGGCGCATTGGCCGCCCGGATAGTCTAGAATATCGATCAGATGCGCCTTGATATCGAGCAGACCAAGCTCGAAGACCGCGAAAAGACCCACGGGGCCCGCGCCGATGATGATGGCATCCGTTGAATGGTGATTGTCACTCATGATGATTCCCAAAAAGAGATGTCTGGCGATACATAAAGCCGAGACAGGCTGACGCCAAGCGTGGATCGCATCAAAAGTCATTTGTATACGAACAATTTTTCAAGGGAACCATTTTTTGCGTCCCCCCCCTCTAGACATGAACGATCGGTTCATACTGGGATCGACGGTATCCTCGGGTGATTGCAAGCCGTCGCGGAGGCGAAGATAATCGGCGTGCTGGGAGAAACGCCTCATGGATCTTGAGCCGACGAACGCGGACCGCCCCCCGATTGTGCCGAGACGGGCCAAGATTGGCCTATTCGCGCTCTTGGCGATAATGATGGCCTTGGCGGTCTTCTCCCGCGACACGCTAGCGGATCAGGCATCGGTCATCCTCACGGTTGATGGGCGGATCGACACGAGCAGATACCCCAACGGCGCCGCCTTCGACCGCGACGCGCTTTTCGCCCTGGGATCGGAGAAGCTCGAGACGGAAACCCATTTCACCAAGGGCATGCAAAGCTTTGAAGGCGTGCGTCTCGCCGTCTTGCTGGAGGCGGTCGGCGCGAATGGCACGGTTTTGACCGCCACGGGCCTTGATGGATACAGTGTCGACATTCCAATGGAGGACGCCACGCGTTTTAGTGTCTTCCTCGCCATGAAATGGAACGGCGCGGTAATGAAGGTGCGAAACAAGGGGCCGGTATGGATCGTCTATCCGATCAGCCGTTTCCCCGAGACGAACACCGAGATCCATAGCGCCAGGGCGGTATGGCAACTCAAGACACTGACGGTCAGATGACCCGAGCTCGACCACGCCGCGGCCCCAGGGTCGCGTTCGCGCTGCTTGTGGTTCTCTTCGTTTCGCTCGCCGGTAGCATTTTTTATCTGATCGAGAACACCAAGGAACGGCTGCGCGAGACCACTTATGACCGCGGCGGACTGTCCGGGGTTCAAATTCAAACCCATTTCGAGCGGCTCATGTCGAGTGTATTGCGCTATGAGACCCGCGCCCCCGATGCGTCCCTGGACAAGATCGCGCTGGAATTCGACATCGTTTACGAACGCGTCCACGCACATCCCGAACGGTCGCCCAACGATAAATTCGACTCACCGGGGTTCAAGGCGCTGAACCAGAAACTCATGACCGCGCTGGAGAAATGCGTTCCGGCGATTGACCGCATCGCGGCCGGGGACGAGACGGCTTCTGAAGGCCTGAGGCAAGGGCTCGAACCGTTGCGGCCTGATGTCGACCGCCTCGCGTCGATGACCATTCAACTGGCCGCGGAACTACGCGGGCGGATCCGCGCCGACAATATCCATGTCGCCCAAGCCGTGGGCTGGTTGATCATCGGATTGGCGGGCCTGAGCCTGGTGTTCGTCCTGCTCGTCTGGCGCCAATACATACGCGCCGAGCGGCAACGCGCGGAACTGCTGGACCTGACGGCCAATCTGCGCGAGGCACATAACCGCGTGGAGGCGGCGAGCCGGGCCAAATCGGAGTTCCTGGCGCATATGAGTCACGAATTGCGCACCCCGCTCAACTCGATCCTCGGCTTCTCGGAAATTATTCGCGACGGCGTATTGGGGCCGTGCAAGCCGGACAGCTATGCCGAATATGCCGGCGACATACAAACTTCCAGCGGACATTTGCTGGGGCTGATAGACGGGCTTTTGGATCTTTCCCGCATTGATGCCGAGCAACTGGATCTCCACGAGAAAGAAGTGGCTCTGTTCGCGGAAATCGAATAGGCCAACTCCCTGCTCTCGGATATCAGCCAACGCGCCTCGGTCACATTGACATTGCGTGACGACACGCCCGGTCTGCGCGTTCTGGTCGATGCCAAGCGCCTCCGTCAAATGCTCCTCAACCTAATCGACAACGCGGTGAAGTTCACCGACGCCAGCGGCACCGTTGAAGTGCGCACCGAACGCACC
>Ga0181593_10001839_pt1 | contig 19375 bp, 10 predicted proteins | sample 071ome_19_FD_133756 | JGI IMG/M metagenome (GOLD analysis project Ga0181593, IMG submission 133756) | Coastal salt marsh microbial communities from the Groves Creek Marsh, Skidaway Island, Georgia - 071413AT metaG (megahit assembly) | ecosystem: Environmental > Aquatic > Marine > Intertidal...
AACTCCAATCCATAGCATAAGAAGTTAAAAAGGCAGCTCCAGCGGTTCCTCCAATAAGAAATTCTTGTTCGGTAAAAAGGGCAACTCCAAAGGAGACAAATAGACTCGCCAAAACAATCGCCTGAGCATCTTCAAACAGAGAATGTTCCTTAATTTGGACTAAGGTATCAGTATTAGAGTTCGAGTTCATCTCGAATAAGTAATAAAATGGAAGAGTGTGGTACGATTAAATATTTTTCATTTTCAAACTCAATTTCATGAGATCTGCTTTTCAGAAAAATAGCTAAATCACCTACAATGGCCTGCATACCAATGTATTTCGTGTCTTCGGCAGGTTTCCAAGACTCATCTATATCTGTATTTGGAATGGGATATCCAGGGCCCGTTTTTAAGATGTAACCACTTTGAATTTCTTCTTTTTCTTTAACGGATGCGGGTAAGACCAACCCACTACGGGTATGGGTTTCCATATCTCGGGGTTTTATGAGCACCCGATCTCCTACCACCACAAATTTATCTATAGAATTAAGATATTCCTGAATCATTCGTTTAATTTTTTTGTAAAGATACATATAAATTGAAAAAGGCTGTAGGTAAGACTTTTAGCTTGATATGAAAACTGAAATAATTACAGGATTAAACCATGAGTAACCATGAAGTGAATAAAGTGGCCGTAGTAACCGGAGCTAATTCTGGGATTGGATTTGAAACCAGTAGGGCCCTAGTTGAAAAGGGATATGAATTGGTCATGGTATGTAGGAACGAGCAAAAAGCTCAGGCAGCTAAATCGCAATTATTAGAACGGGTTGAAGAGGCCAATATCTCGTATATACTGTGTGATTTTATAGATCCTGTACAGATTCAAAATGCCGCTGAGCAAATTCGATCTAGCTATACCTCACTACAATTATTGGTTAATAATCATGGTTATTTGGCCGCAACTGAGGAACGAGATGCCCGTAATGTAGAGTCCACTATTGCCGTAAATCATTTGGGTTATTTTTTGTTTACTTATGAACTACGAGAGTTGTTATTAGCCCCGAATACCGACGGGTCAGAAACGAGAGTAGTTAATGTGGCTTCGGAGGCTCATCGAGGCGCGTCGGTAGATACTTCTGATTTTGCCTTAACCAAAAAGTATTCAAATTGGAAAGCATACAGTAATTCCAAGCTCTACAACATCCTATTCTCACGTTCTTTAGCGCAGTTGTGGCGTGAGAAAAACATATGGATCTTCTCGGTACATCCTGGTGTAATACGCTCCAATTTTGGCCAAAGCAGTACCTGGCTAATTAAAGCGTTTTGGAAACTAGGAGCACTTTTTATGAAGTCGAATCGCGAAGGCGCCGAATCCTCTGTGTATGCAGCTCTTTCACCAGATCTTTCCCAAAGTTCAGGGGCCTACATTAAAGACAAAAAAATTGCCCAACCAACTCGTCTCGCAAGTAGTGACCAAGTAGCCGATAAACTCTGGAAATGGAGTGAAGAAGTTTGTGGGATAAAATGGTGATTAGCTCTTTTAATTGAGATGGACTTTTCTTTATTTGAGGCCAGCTAAAAGGCCTATATAAATGGCTTAAATCAGGTATTTAGCAACAATCTAAAATTAAATAATTCTATTATGATGCACTCACTTCGGTTACGGTTGAGCTTAATGATGTTCCTTCAGTTTTTTATTTGGGGAGCTTTTTTTGTGACTATGGGCGCCTATTTGCTTCAGGTATTTGAGGGTGAAGAGAGTTTGAACAGTATCATAGGTAGCGCCTATGCTACTCACAATTGGGCGGGTTTACTGGCTCCAGTGTTTGTGGGTTTGTTGGCAGACCGCTATTTCAATGCCGAAAAGGTAAATGGTATATCCCATATACTAGGTGCGATACTCTTATGGATGGCAGCAGGTGTGTTGGACTCTGGGACCTTTATTTGGATTATGTTGGCGTATTTTATGTTGTATATGCCGTCATTGGCATTGGTAAATGCCATTGCCTTTGCGAATATCGACAACCCAGACAGCGAGTTTCCACGTATTCGTGTTTGGGGTACCATCGGGTGGATACTTGCGGGCTTTATTGTTGCAGGTACGGTTTTGGGATTCGTGAATATCCCATTATTGAGTTGGATTACTGGGGTTGAAAGCAACATTCAATCCACAAATATTCCACTGAAAGTAAGTGCCGTAATCTCGGTACTCTATGGTCTTTATAGTTTTACCTTACCCGCTACTCCTCCCTCGGCAAGAGGAGAAAAGTTTGATGTGAAACAAGCCCTAGGTCTGGATGCATTAAAATTATTGAGTGAAAAGAATTTTGCCATTTTTTCTTTTAGTAGTTTTGCCATTAGTATACCCTTGGCTTTTTACTATGCCCGTACTAATGATTTTATTGCAGCGGTAGCATTTGGTGAACAATCACCTTCTTTTATGGCTATTGGTCAAATGAGTGAAGTTCTATTTATGCTCGCCATCCCACTATTTTTAGCGCGATTGGGGGTTAAATGGATGTTATTGGTGGGTATGTTAGCTTGGACAGCACGCTATTTACTCTTCGGTTTATTCCCAAGTTCCACCGCTCTTATTGTTTTGGGGATTGCTTTGCATGGGGTATGTTATGATTTATTTTTTGTAACTGGACAGTTGGATGTAGATAAAAAAGCGCAAAAGCATTTACGAGGGAGTGCTCAAGGATTTTTTAATTTACTTACCTACGGAGCGGGGATGCTTATAGGTAATTATGTGTTGGGTTGGTGGGGCGATTCCATTGCCCTTGATGGATCAACGCTAGAAGGATGGATGCAAGGAGCTCAAAGTTTCTGGGTGATGCCTGGAATAGTAGCCTTATTAGTGGCGGCTTTCTTTTTTGCATTGTTTTGGGATTCTTCCACAGATACAGATGCTTCTGATTCAGCAGGTTCAGGGTCAGATGCATCACCGAATGTAGAGGCAGCCACCGCTTAAATACGATATTCATCTACCATGGGGATAATTTGCTATGGATATAAAAAGTTAGAATGGGAGTAATTAATGATTAATCGAAAAGTTCGAATGGGTATGATTGGTGGTGGAGAGGGTTCCTTTATAGGAGCCGTTCACCGTATGGCCGCAAATTTAGATGGAGAAATTGAACTCGTTTGCGGAGCCTTTAGTCGATCCTCGGAGAATTGTAAAGAAACGGGACAAAAGCTCTATCTCCCCGAAGAACGAGTCTATACCTCATGGGAAACCATGATTAAGGAAGAATCAAAACGACCTGAAGGTGACCGAATGGATATTGTATCCATAGTTACTCCCAATCATCTTCATGCCGGACCAGCCATTATGGCTCTTGAGCACGGGTTCCCTGTTATTTGTGATAAACCCCTTTGTCTGTCTACCGAAGAAGCCTTGCAGATAAAGGATGCCGTCGAAGCTTCGGGACTTCCCTTTGCTCTAACGCATACGTATACGGGTTACCCCATGGTTAAGCAGGCGCGAACAATGATGGAGTCTGGTGAACTCGGTGCTACAAAAAAAATAGTGGTAGAATATCCGCAGGGCTGGTTAACCGACAAGATAGAGGATGATGGGCAAAAACAAGCCGAATGGCGATCAGATCCTACGAAAGCGGGGAAAGCAGGTGCCTACGGAGATATTGGAACTCATGCCGCAAATATGGCTGAATATGTTTCAGGATTAAAAATTACCCGAGTGCTTTCACAGATGTCGAAAATTGTAGAGGGTCGATTATTGGATGATGATACCTCGGCACTTCTCGAATTTGAGGGAGGCGTACCCGGAGTACTTATCTGTTCACAGGTATCGGCTGGAGAAGAAAATGCGATTACCGTAAAGGTTTATGGAACTAAAGGAGGAGTGCAATGGTGCCAAGAAGACGAAAATACCCTTTTAGTAAAGCGCCATGGTGCCCCTAATCAAATCTATCGAACGGGAGTGGATAATGCTTATTTATCTGAGGCGGCGCTCGCTCATGCAAGAGTCCCGTCCGGACATCCAGAAGGATATTTGGAGGCCTTTGCCAATATCTATAGAAATTTTGCTATGGCCGTTAAGGCTCATGCGAATGGGCATTCTCATCATAAGTTGTACGATTATCCAAGTATTGAAGATGGGGTTCATGGCATGTCCCTTGTCGATGCCATGGTTGCTTCAACGGAATCAGGTAACACCTGGGTAAGGGTATCCCATTAATTTCAACTACCGAACATTAACCACTGTAATTTTACTGTATGAAAACCATTCAAGGTCCAGCCATATTTTTCGCACAATTTATCGACTCCAATTCCCCATTCAATTCCTTAGAGGGGCTCTGTGAATGGGCGGCCAATCTCGGGTATAAAGGCGTTCAGATTCCTACCAATGTAGACTTTATGATCGACCTCGATCAGGCGGCCGAGAGTCAGGACTATTGCGATGAGCTCAAGGGTAAAGTGGCTTCCTACGGTCTAGAAATCACAGAACTTTCTACGCACATACAGGGCCAATTAGTAGCCACACATCCGGCACATGATATCATGTTTGATGTGTTTGCTCCTGAACACCTCAAAGGAAATGAACCGGCCCGCCGAGAATGGGCTATTGATCAAGTAAAAAAAGCAGCCATAGCTTCACGCCGCTTAGGGCTTAAGGCTCATGCCACTTTTTCGGGTTCCCTACTATGGCCCATGGTGCATCCTTGGCCTCAACAGCCTAAAGGCCTCATAGAGGAAGGTTTTCAAGAGTTAGCGAAACGCTGGATACCTATTTTGGATGTTTTCAAAGATCAAGGGGTTGCATGCTGTTATGAGGTGCATCCGGTTGAAGACATTCATGATGGCGTTACATTCGAACGTTTTTTAGGAGCCACTGGGGGTCACGAAGCGGTGAGCATACTTTACGATCCCTCACATTTTGTGCTTCAGCAGCTCGACTACTTGAGTTATATAGATCACTATCATGAGTTTATAAAAGCTTTTCATGTGAAAGACTCAGAATTTAATCCCACCGGAAAAAAAGGAACCTTTGGTGGCTATGGAGACTGGAGAGATCGTGCGGGAAGATACCGATCACCAGGTGATGGGCAGGTCGATTTCAAAGGTATCTTTACCAAACTAACCGAATATGGATACGATGGATGGGCTGTTTTAGAATGGGAATGCTGCATCAAATCGCCGGAACAAGGAGCCCGAGAAGGAGCTCCTTTCATTCAGTCGCATATCATAGAAGCAACTGAAAAAGCCTTTGATGATTTTGCCGGCGGTGCTGAAGCTGATCGGGCGCTTAATCGACGTATCCTAGGTTTAGATGGCTAAAGCTTCTCCTCGTTGGATACCTCTTTTCGAACGGGCTCTCTTCGATTGTCCATCGATTGGGTATCGATTAGCTTATTATAGGGATCGACCCCTACCTCTGAAGGCTCGTGATCTAAGGTGAAGCGAAGAGTGGTCTCAATATCTTCAAACCGATGCTTTTGTAAATAGAGCACCGAATCCTTACCCGCGCTATTCTGAGTGAAAATACCTACATCCATATAATCTTTAAGAGGCAGTGATTGAATCGGTCTTCTGAGGTTCTCCTTTTCTAAAATCAAACTATCTCCATCGGCATCGGTATAGATGCGTTTACCCTTTTCATCACTTCGGTATTTCACGGTTTGAAGGGTAAGCTCAACCTCATACAGGCTATCCGAGTTCATCCACCACTCTGCTTTTTCTACCCGATTATCATATAGGGTGATGGTTCGGAAGAGATCATCAATGAGGTAGGTTAATGAATCTGGAGTAACGGCCTCAATTTCATCCACAAATTCCGAAGCAACAGTATAGGGAGCTTCCTGGAAGGCTACTTTCTGAACATAATTTTTAATGGCGCTATTTAATCGCTCCTCACCTAGGTAATCACTTAGAGCATAAAGAACCAAAGAGCCTTTGTTATAGTGTATGTATTGTTGATTTTCATTGTACATCAAAGGTCGTTCTTTGATGCCTTCAAATGCTCTTCCTGTTAAATAGCGGTCCAAGGCGTCTTTTAAGAATATGCGCATTTTATCTTCACCATACCTTTTTTCAAGTACTTTCAATGACACGTATTCGGACATACTCTCCGACATCAGGGTAGCTCCTTTGGCATTAGCCCCAATCACCTTATGAGCCCACCACTGATGCGCCACCTCGTGAGCACTGACACTGAAGGGGTAATCCACTCCACTCTCATCCTCTTCATCAACGGCCGCAATAAAGCCTATAGCCTCTGAGTAAGGTATGGTATTGGCAAAAGATTGCGCAAAGCCGCCGCTGGTTCTCGGAAACTCAATAATTCGCACTTGCCGATGTTGATAGGGGCTAAATGCCTCAGTACTATACGCTAGCGCTTCTTTAACCCCATCAATCATACGCGAAACATTAAAATCGTGGCTCGGATGATGATACACTTCTATGCGTACGGTATCTCCATTGGGGCGTAACCAATAATCTTCCTCCACCTCGAATTGTGAGGAAATAAACGAGTAAAAGTTTAAAATAGGACTATCCATTTTGTAGTGGAAGTATCTCCGATCACCTTCAATCCATTCTTTTTCGAGATAACCGGGTGCAATAGCGATTTGATCGACCGATGTACTTACAATCGTTTCGAAATCTATCCAATCGGCATCATACGAGATGTAATTGTTCATCCTAGCTAGTGAATCCGTAGCATCAGGCATACGATCGCGAGGGGCTAAGCCAAATTTTTCACGCGACTCATTACCCAGCAATTCACCTGCCGAGTTATATCCAATGCGAGGTAATATTCCATTGTTTAAGAAGGTGCCATTGGCCAGAACAGGAGAGTTGTTTCGCAACCATTCGTTGGCCTTGTTATAGATGCTGAACTCAAACCCAATCGAATCGCCGGGGGCTAGTGGATTCATGAGTTGGAAGATATCGTAGTTGTAAACCGTGTCTTCTAGGACTCGCTCATACGGTTTGCTAAAACTAAATTCGGTCATCAAACTCCCATGATCGATATGAATGGAATCGATGAACACATCGGTTTTGTTCACAAGAGTATATCTTCCAGAAACAGCCAAGTTGCGCTCCTTAGGATAGATATCCATTTCTACATAAGAGGCCGTAATGCGAGGTTGAGGAATCCCTTTAAATTTGCCGTAGGTTTTTTCCCATTCGGCTTGCGAGGCTTCTTGTTCCTTGGAAGATTGCCGCTCATATTTAATGTTGTCTACATAATAAATATAAGTCCCCAGACTCAGGAAAATCACAAGACTTAGGGTGAAAGCTGCGAGATTTGGAGCGAGCATCCTTTTTTTAGCTTCAGAATAACGTTCTTTCCAAGAAGGGTAAGAGCCCCTTGGGTAGAGCCATAGGGCAAGAATGTAGAGCGCCGTGGCTAATGCCAACCAATAAATTTTATACCCAAAATAGGCCGATAGATAGTGACCATAGCCATTCATATCGGAATAAGGCGTAGGTGGGGCCTGATTAAATTTAAAAATGAGTTGCTCTAAACCAATCTGACTCGAAAAAGACAGTCCAATGGAGACCAGTAATAGTACAAAGAATCCAACGAAGTAATTTTTAAAGAGGGTGTGAATAAACAGAGCAAATAATGACCATATAAACAGATGAATAAACTGTACACCAAAAAGTTGGTAGAGGTAGAGATCGATTTCAAAATGATAATATCCCTGAAAACTTTGAATGCCTATACCCATGGCCATCACGGCGGACAATAGTATCAACTGCATCAAAGAAAGAGCAAGTAATTTAGACCCCAAAATCATCCAAGTAGGAATAGGGGTGCTATGGAGAAGAGAAGCCATTCCCGTGGTATGATCTCGCTGCAGAACCATTCCGGCATATAAAAAGGTCAAAAGATTGATAAACAATCCGAAAAAGGTGCCAGGCAATTCTAGCATCTGCCAGGTTACGGGTAGGGTTTGTGTGCCGTAAATTTCACTGCCTGTAGTAATGGTTATTAGAGACAGTAAAAGAGCCATTATAACGATGATAATAAATGGCCATCCAGAAATAATGTAGATCAGATCTTTTCGCCCCATCACCCAAAGTCGGCGTAAGGTGTCAGCGGCGCGAAAGCTAAGCGCTGCCTTGGGCAGGGAAATTTTGCCTATGACCCCGAAATTATTCTTGGTCAACCGTTCGCCTTTTTTCGACCAAGGCCATTTTATTTGTATGGCCTGTTGATGGAATTGGAACTTGGCAAACACCATTCCGAAAATACTGGCACCAACCAATGACCATAACAGGCGGTTTGCAATAACCCACTGCTCCCATGGCAAGGGGTTTTCATTTTGTTCATAAACCGTCCAATATTCGGTATAAATGAGATTCGCGTTGAATCCGAAGGGGTCCAATAGCGCCGATAGAATTTTATTGTCTAAATCGGTTAACAGAGTGTCGGCTATACTCTGAACAATAATGAGTCCTAATACCGAAAGAAATCCTACACTTATACTTCTGGTAAAGGTGACCACGGCAAATACAAATGCTCCTAAGAAAAAGGTGTTGGGAATCAAATACATCCAAAACGATTGTACGTAGGAATTAAGCTCGAAAGGAGCAATGAGGTCTGGATTCGTCCCCGGCAAAAAAGTACCTATCATGATGCCCAAAGCTGCCGCTAACAGGATGCCCATGGTGGCGGCGTAGCCTGCAAAAAATTTACCTATTAGATATGAGCTCTTCGAAAAGGGATACGAAAACAAGACCGAATGCATTTCATGTTTAAAATCCTTGTAAATCGTACCTCCCATCAGTGCCGGAAGTAAAAAGAAAATGAACACATTCATCGAATTCAGTAGACCATTAATTGCAGAAGGAGAATTTGCAAGGGTAGCTGAATTCACACTAACCGCAATGGCATCGAAGATACCCGCCGAGCTTGCCATCAAAAACATGGCAAGCAGAAACATTACTGATAAGTAGATGTAATAGCTCGGACGCCTGAACCACTGTTTGATTTCGAAAAATAAAATGGTCGAAAAAGAACTCATGCTCAAGCTACCTCATCCGTTATAGATTCTTCGGTTTGATGCTCTTTTAAGGCAACAAAATAGGCATCTTCGAGATTTGGTTGCTTGGGCTCAAAGGTGTGCCCGAGTGAATCAGAACTAAAGACACGTACAAAGAGTGAGTGATCATCGTTAAAGCCAGAGGATATGACTCGGTACTCCGATTCGTAGTTTTCAAGTTCTTCTCGTTGTATGGTTTTACCCCAAATACACCCATCGAGTGCTTTAACGGCCTGCTTAGGTGTCTTATGAAGCAGGAGTTTGCCCCCGTTCATAATGGCCATATCGGTGCACAATTCTTTAACATCGTCCACAATGTGGGTGGAGAAGATTACAATATTATCGGTTCCAATTTCTCTTAGCACATTTAAAAATCGTTGACGTTCAGCGGGATCTAGACCAGCCGTAGGTTCGTCAACAATGATTAACTTAGGTTTGTTTAACAAGAGTTGAGCAATGCCAAAACGTTGTTTCATACCACCCGAATAACCGGCCACCTCTTTAAACCGTACATCATACAGATTGGTGAGCTCCAAGGCTGAAGCTACGATGTTATCCCGCTCTTTTTTGTTACTGATGCCCTTGAGTTCACCTAAATAATGAAGTAAATCGTAGGCATTCATCTTTGGATACACTCCAAAACTTTGGGGTAAGTATCCTAAGATCTTTCGAAGTTCAATAGGAGACTCGAAAATATTCAGTTGATCTAAATAGGCCTCACCTGTATCGGCTTCCTGAAGAGTTGCGATGGTTCGCATTAAAGTGGACTTTCCAGCGCCATTGGGTCCTAATAAACCAAACATACCATTACTTATGGTAATGGAAACGTCATCAAGGGCTTTTACCCCATTGGCATAGGTTTTTGATAAGTGGTCAAGTTTTAATTCCATTCGGCGTTTGGTTTAGAAGTACTGGGATTGATCTTGTTATTTGGCGCTGGAGGGTATGAATGATGCATTAGCAAGAAAATACCTTCAACCCGAGAATAATAAGCAATATAGAGGATACCTGAGACGATGAAATAATAAGCAAAAAAAAGCCTCATCGGATTCAACCGTGATGAGGCCTGGGGTACAATTTAAACTGTATCACACAAAATACTTTATAGTTAAAGAGTACCGTTCAGGCGATTTGTTACAGTTTAATTACAAATTGGATAAAAAAAATTTATTGGCTGGGCTGGCAGAAAGGGGGAGTCTTATGTAAAAAAGGACAAATACCCATTATTTCGCACATAATTTTGGTATGGGTTCCATAAATACTTAATTTTTATTCGTCTTGGGTTTGAAGTTGAAAAACAAAAAATTAGTAAGACAAGAATCTACTTAGTCCCCTAATCTGAAGTTGGGTATATGCGCAATTTACTTACAAGAGCTTATTGGCATGTTGTACTTGTCGTGATGGCAATTGCGTGGTTGGGTCCGACGGCTTCGGCTCAAACGATGATATTGAAGCCACCAACCGTTCAGGATACGGATGGTAGCTACGATGTTAAGCTTCTTTTGAAGCAGGACAAAGCGTTTCGTTTGGAGTGGACTAATTTTGATGCCTCGGCTCTGAATCTTAGCGGTGCCAATGCAAAATTAGTTATCGGGCGCGCATCCAACACCTATCAAACTTTGGCATTGGATGTAACGGGTACCAACGGAGACTTTGTGCCGAATGTGGTCGGGTTAAGTGTAGGTCGATATTATGCAAGAATCACCAATTCTACCGCACGAACGGCGGGGGCTATTCAGGAAGATGCGACCAATAATCCCGGAAGCATTCTCTACTCAAATGAGATTCAGATTATCATAGAAGCCGACGAAGCGCCGTCAATTATTGCCCCTCGCGGGAATACGACCAATGCTACACCTACCTTTCAGTGGACGGCGGTATCTGGGGTGCCTTCCTATTGGTTAATTGTTTCCAGTACACCCTTCGATATTGTAGAGGATGATGAGGGTGGAATTAGTATTGAAGGGGCTACGGTGGTCTGGCAGTATATCACCAAAACCACCACCGCTGATTATGGTGATATCAATAGGGAATCTCCTTTTACGGATGAAGCCCCTCCATTGAATGCCAATCAAGAATACAGTTATACGGTTCTGAACGTCTATGAGGAAAATAATCCAGTGTACACAAGCCCTGTTTTTGGGGGTATTGTTCCCTTTGTGTATGTAGATCCGGATGCGGTTCCTAAGACCACCTTGGTAAGCCCCGCTAATAATGTCGAATATTATGCTGAGGAAATCATCACCTTTCAGTGGACCGATGTCCCCGAAGCCTCAAATTATACGGTGAATTTATTCCAGGTGATGAAACAGCAGGGTATTGACGTAACCGTACCCATTTGGTCAAGTACGACCACTAATACTCTAATCGAATTCCCAGCCCTTCAAACCTTGAAGAGTGGACGTTATCAATGGAATGTAGTATCCAATAACTCGAAAGGGGGTGGTACTACCTCCGGAAGTCGCTTTTTTCAGTACAATGTAGAGACGGGAGAGTTTGATATTAGTGTGGTGAGCGCTGCCGATAACTCCAGCTTATTAGGGGTTGAAGTAACTGCGCGGGCTATTTCTGGAGGGGTTACCCCTTCCCTGCCTTATTTTGTTCAATCCGACGGGTATGCGGATAGCTTGGTGGCGGGAACCTATGAATTTACCGGTGTCAAATCGGGTTTTGAAACGGCCTCAACGACGGCGGTAATTCGCGATCAGCGTACCACTTATTTCCAACTCGAATTAGATCCTTTACCCTCCTCTATTTCAGGGGTTGTAAAAGATGAGACAGGAGCCACGGTTGAAGATGTTACGGTACGAACCGTGCGGACCGATGATGGTACTTCCAAAAGTGTAACTACAGGGGTTAACGGAGATTATTCGGTATCCTTAGATCAGGGAAGCTATCGGATAACGGTATCTAAATCGGGTTACATTAGTCCAGCGGCACGTTTGGTTACGGTTGGTCTTAATGAACAAAAGTCACTCTCGGATCCTTTTATTTTAACCAATGATCAGGCTACGGTATCGGGTACCGTTTTTAACGAAGAAGGAGATGCGGTTTCCAGGGCAACGGTGACCATTGACAATGGAAGTCAGAATTATGAGGTTCAAACCAATGGGTCTGGAGCTTATCAATTTACGGTGTCTAGTGGTAATTGGACCTTATCGGTAGAAAAGGTTGGTTTTGTAAAGCCCGAGGACGAAGACATATCACTTTCTACTGGTGACATCCTTCAAAATCAAGATTTTACTCTTACCGGTAACGCAAACCAGGTCACCGGATTTGTGCGAGAGCGGATTACCAATGAAGATGGATCCACAGGCCTGAGTCCATTTGCCAATATAGAAGTTCGGGCTGTACCTAGTGTTGGTTCGGTTATTTCAACTACCAGTTCGGGGAATGGCCAATATACCCTTTCCCTAAAGAGTGGTTCGTACACGATTGTAGCCGTTAAAGAAAATTATGCTTCCAATCAGGAACGTGAATTAGTGATTGGAATCGCCGTTGGGGAAACCATTTCTGGAATGGATTTTGAGTTGGTTCCCAATGCAAGCTCGGTTTCGGGAACGGTTCTTTTACCAAGTGGTAATGGGGTTTCTAGTGCAACTGTAACTATACCAAGCGTGGGTACCACTCAGACCAACAGCAGTGGTTATTATTCGATGAGTGTACCACAAGGAAGTCATACCATATCTGTTTCTAAAACTGGCTTGGTATCTCCCTCTCCTAAAAACGTAAGTATATCAGCCGGTCAGGATCTTACGGGTATCAACTTTGAGATGACCCCCAATGCCGGATCCATTTCGGGAAAGGTAAGTTCAAGTGGTTTGGCCTTAACCAATACTCAGCTAACGGCTAGAAATACGAGCACTGGGCAAAAAGTGGCCCTGACCAATGCAACCGATGGTACCTATACCTTTAATGTGCAGTCGGGCACCTGGGTAGTTTCAGCCCGAAAAAGCGGCTTTTTATCCGAATCAACAAATGCTATCACGCTCGGTCCGGGTCAGTCGGTAATCAATCAGAATTTTTCACTGGTTGAAAACACCTTTACCCTGCGCGGGACCATAACCGATGGAACCAAAGCCCTGCGAAGTGCCACTGTTTCCGTAACTGCCGATGATTTTGATCAAACAACGCAGACTCAGATTAACGGCACCTATGCCTTCAGTATTCCTGCAGGTTCAAATTATAGTATTCTGGTTGAAAAGGATGGGTATAAAAGCGCAACCGGAAGCTCTGGAGTACAATCAGCAGGTACCACTAGCGTTAAGGATTTTGCCTTGAGTTCCAATCCATCGTCCGTTGCAGGAGCGGTTTCAATTTCTGGTGGCGGTATCTTGGCAGGTGCCAAAGTCTATGCCTTAAATGGAGCCGGCGCGAAGGTAGATTCAACGGTTACCAAAACCGATGGTAGCTATATATTGGGATTAAATCCGAATAGCTATACCCTGCGCGTTCAAAAACCCGGTTACACCTCGGATCAAAAATCAACTAGCCTGAGCATCGGTCAGAATCTTACAGGGGTTAATTTTACCGTGAATGAAAATTTTGTTTTTATCTCTGGTAAAGTAACGGATGAATCGGGTGTGGCTTTAGATCAAGTATTGGTGAATGCAACCCGAGCAAAGGGTGGTGGTGCAACGGCAGTTACAGATGCGGAAGGTGCCTATGCGTTTAATGATTTGATTGGTGGCTCGTATACCATCAACTATTCGAAATCGGGTTATGTGACCAAGGAAATAGCTCAGACGGCCTCAGATGGTGCAACGGTTAGTTTAAATCAGCAGCTTGTACAGAAAAACGGATCTATTTCCGGAACGGTTACCGATGACTTTGCACAGATTTTAACCGAAGCTACGGTGACCGCCACCCATGAAAGTGGCACCGTATACACAGCCATTTCAGATGGTAGCGGCGCTTATCAATTAACAGCCCTAGAATTAGGCGAATACGAACTAAATGCTACCAAAACTCGATACAATTCACCCGCTGCTATCAGCATCTCGATAACCGAGGAGCAAAGCGAACAAGCAGGGGTTACTATATCAGATTTGGTGCTGAATAATGCAGGTATCACGGGTAGTGTGGTTCAAACGGGCACTTCCACAACCATTAAAGATGCCGAAATTAGTATTTCAGGGGAAAATGGCTCTGGTTTTACCCTATCCGATGCGAGCGGTAATTATACCATTTCCGAAATGAGTGCCGGTCGGTATTTTCTCATCGTATCGAAAGATGGTTTTAGGAGTGATTCTATCTTTGTGAATCTTACAGCAGGGAATACGATTACAACTCCCCTTAAACTATCCCCAAATATTGGGACTCTGTCTGGTCAGGTGACCGATCGAAGCGGGAACTCATTAGGTTTTAGTGTAACGGTAATTGCTTCTAATCAAGACAATAACTACAGCGTAAAAACAGATGCGAGTGGTAATTTTCAGTTCAATGAGATTGAAAACGGAAGTTCCTACACCTTAGTTACGGACATCTATAGGGATGGATATGAAAATGGAGAGCTAGATGCCACTATTCCAGAAGGGCAGGCATCAACAGAGCTGGATGATAATTTAGAGGTAACCGTTACGAAGGCTTCTATTTCGGGCACGGTTGGTGTGGCAGGCGCTTCTGTACGCTTAATAGATCGTTCAAACGATGAAATTATTGATATTGTGGAATCGGATCCTTCGGGGAACTATCGATTTAGTTTCTTGGGGGCTGGAAATTACCGCGTAGCCCCGCAACTGCTTGGCTATGAGTTTAGTCCATCTTTTCGCAATATTACTGTTGAAAATACCACAGAAGCGGCTGCAAATTTCACAGCGCAGTCTAATATAGCTACTTTGGATGTGAAGGTGCTCTATGAGGGTGCTCCTGCCTCAAATGCTGAGGCGACCATTATTTCCAGCGATACCACCATCGTCTTAACAAGCAAGTCAGATGTAAATGGTATTGCAAGATTTGCAAGAATTAAAGCAACAAGTTATACGGTTCGAGTGGTGAAAACCGATTTCACCCCTAACCCTACAGAGCTTGTTCAGGCCTTATCGATTGGTGATTCAACCACCGTTACTTTCGAGCTTATTTCCAATAATGCAAGCTTTAATGGGCGTGTTCTAGACAAAAACTCAAAAGCCATTTCGGGGGTAAAAGTGGAAGCCACTCTTGCGAGTACGGGCCAGAGTTTTGAGGAAATAACCAATGGATCCGGAGCTTTTAGTTTTGATGGAGTGGCAGCGGGTGCCTATACCTTGGTGGCGAGTAGAGAAGGTTTCACCCAAGATACCCTAGCTATTGAAGTTGGTGAGGGCGCGTCATTATCGGGACAAAATCTAAGTCTTCAGCCCCGCTATGTGGATGTAGTTGGCCGAGTACTATTGCGTTCGGAAGGCTTTGCAGGTGCTTCTGTACGTGCTCAATCATCCACTACCTTACAAACGATCTCGGATGATAATGGTAATTATCGTTTTGCTACGGTACCCATCTCCATTGCGGAAGGTGATTCGACTCAATATCAATTTACCATTAGCTCTGGTGTATTTACCAAGACCTACACTCAAGTAATAAAAGCCGAGCAAGTTACTCAACGGATTACTCTCCCAGATACCTATCTACCTAGTGGTCAAATTACCATTCGGATCAATGATGGGGAACAACCTATCCCTGGTACCGAATTAGTGTTTGGTATTTCGGGTGGGCAGTCTCAGAAAATCGTTACGGGTACGGATGGACTCTATGCCTCTTCAGCCAATTTAAAACAAGGTCAATACACTCTAAGTATTGCTAAAGAGGGGTATTTGTTTCCAGAAAATACCATCCGAATCGATCTAGAATCCGATACCACGGTGGTTGATAGCACCTTTTATCTGCCCTATGTTCAGCTGCCGGTAACCGAGATTTTAGCTGATCAGTTAACACCCGTATCGGTACTTAGCGCAAGTAGTCTATCACTGGATGAAACCACCGCTATACTCTATTACAAACGAGACTCAGAGACTCGATTTACCCCTCTTACTATGAACTTACTGGGCGAAACGGATGTAGATACTCTTCAGGCTACTCTTCCTATTTTTGGTTCAGTAGAACCCATAACACTTTATACCTCCGTTACGGATCCTAGTACTGGGTTGGTTTATGTTAGTGATCAACAAACCATTGTACCACTCGCTAGTGGAATTTTGAGTAATCTCAGAATTACTCCCGGTCTAAAGGGTAAAAAGCTAAGATTGGGGGATGTGTATGATTTAAAGGCCGAGTTAAGAGATGGTATTAATAAATCACTTCAGGCAAAATTTGAAGGGGATTCGGCCGTAGGTAGTTTGCAGTGGTCTCTGGTGAATAATGCCAGTGGAATACGTTTGAGTGCCCTACAAGGTACGGAGGTAACCTTAGAAACACTTACCGCTGGAAATTATCAATTTAGAGTGACCGCTCAATATGATGGCGCCGTGTTAAGTGAAACCATAGATTTGGAAATTCAAAGCACGCCCATCGACTCAATTGTGGTCAGCCGCCCGGCTAAGCAAATTTCTAATGCCAGTACACATCTGTTCGGTTATACCGCCATTGATAGTTCGGGTAATAGCGTGGTACTTGGGAATAATCTAGAATGGGAGGTGAGTCCTAATACCATTGGGTCTGTAGACTCAAGAGGAGTGTTTACTCCAACCAGTAATTCTATTATAGGTTCCTTTACAGTGCAAGTAAGCGACCCCGAATCTGGATTGATTGAACAGTCCGATATTGTAGAATTGGTTGCTAGGGTACTTCCAGAGCAGTCCTATAGTTTTACCGATGGTAACGGTCTTCAATTAGATTTGGCGCAGGGTTCTGTAGAAATACCATCTCAACTATCCTTAGGCCAAGCAACTCCTCCAACCACTAAGAAATTTATTTTTGCGCAGGGAACAGATCAGTCATATACCGTTTCAGATAATATTTATGTGCTCTCCTTCTCTGGTAGTCCTTTAATGAAAGAGGCCTTATTAAGTCTTCCAGACGATACCACTATGACCTTTAACACGGGGTTACGCGAAATCGCTAAATTCAATTATACCACCCTACAATGGGAGTTATTAGAGCAGAAAGCAATCTCGAATAAGCGAGTTAACGAGATTCCTTCAGTGGGAACCGTAGGCATTAGTAAACTGGGCCAATTCGCTGTTTTAGCAGAAAATGAGCCTTTAGGTTTAAAGTATGCAGCGGTGCTTCCGAGTCCTTTCAGCCCGGAAATAGCTCCACTAAGAATAGGATATTGGCTAGATTCGGCCTACCCACCAGTCAAGGTGAACATTCAGATATTCAATGTGAAGGGGGAGCTGGTCAGAACCTTAGTAGAAGACGACTTACAACAACCTGGCCGATATGGTTCGGCATCCTCATCGCTTGAAATCTTATGGGATGGTACAACCGATGGGGGTATGATGGCTAGGAATGGGCGTTACATTATACAAATTAAAGCCAAAGATCAGTCAGGCGAAGTGGTTAAATTATTACCGGTGGTATTAATCAAATGATGCTAACTCAAAAGTTCCATATCGATCCCATGTCCATGGCATATAAGTGCCTTAGAGGACTTGCGCTTGTAGGGTTATTTATTGGGATTAGCTTGGTAGATGGCCAAATCAAAGCACAACAGGTATCAAGTATCCCAGGATCTTTTGTAGATGTGGGTTTTGGTACTAGACCTGTGGCAATGGGATATGCATTCGTCGGTTTAGCGGATGATGAAAACAGTACCTACTGGAACCCAGCTGGTCTTAGTCAGGCAAAAGGTTTTCAGGCGGGTTTTTCACAATTAGATCACTGGGGTTTGGTGACCTATAATTATGCCGCTATGACCATCCCTTCTTTTGGACAAAACCAATCGTTGGGTATTGCTTTAATTTCATCAGGAGATGATGCCTTAAGTGAGCTGTCGGTACACGCAGCATATGGTTTTAGAATAAAATTCATATCGGTAGGAGCTGCTGTAAAATATCGAAGTGCCTCGTTTGGAAATAATACACTCTCGGAAGATACCTATAAGGTATTTGATCCGGAAGAAATACGCATTGGAATGGGGCAACAGGTAACCGGTGATGCTTTTGGAATTGGAATAGATTTAGGGATGTTGCTGCATATTAATGAATCTATTCAATTTGGAGTAATGGCTAGGGATTATCGTGCACCCATGCAGTGGAGTTCAGCGGCGGTTGAAAGCAGCAGCTATTCTGCTAAAGGCGATTATGCAGAAGATTTACCCATGGAGATTTTATTTGGAGCTTCAGGACGCATGGGAGACGATTTAGTATTGGTGGCTGATTACGTTCCTGCCATGGATAAAGAGCGTACCACTTGGGTTCGAGCCGGTTTTGAAAAACGTCTTGCCAAAGTACTTATGATACGCGGCGGTACAGAACAAGGAATTAACAATTTAGATGATGATAAGATAACAGTGGGCACAGGCTTGGATATTCGAATCCAAAATACCATACGAATTAAAGCAGATTTTACCTACGTGATGGATCCTATCAAAGACTCTCAACGATTTAGTTTTTCTCTACATTTCTAATGGATAAGCGAATCTACATATGGCGTTTCTTTCTTGCTCTTCTGCTTTTCGGAACGAGTGCTCTTGGATACTCCCAGGATGCCCCTGCGGAGGAAGATACGGAACCAAGTGAATTACACTTATTCCGTGGTGGTTTTCTGGATTTAAATTTCGGTTTCAATATGAATACCCTAGGAGGAAGTTTAGGCTCCAGCGGGATGGGTGGCTTGATAACTACACAGGTATATAATGGAGCGCTGAATGTGGATTTGAATCCAGCGATGTTGGCATTTAATCATTCAGGTCATATGGTCGTAAATAGTCGCTTCGGATTAGGTACGGCTATGAATTCAGGGCTTAATAAACGAATGTTAAATTCACTCAATGCCAGCTTTGATTCATCGATTACGGAGACTTTTAGTGATGAAGCGACTTGGACGCAGTTCCCTGAAACCTATATTCAACCAACCAAACTGAGAAATTTGGATGCTGGTTTGCGACCAGATATTGGTATGATGGCATTTTCACTGCCGGTAACTGAAGAACTAACATTGGCCGCTTCGTATAACTATCCTCTCAGTATGCAACTCGATATGGGCTTAACCGGCATATCAGCCAAACTAGCACAAGAACAAGGAACCGACGAAGTGGCAATTCGTTTCGATGTGCTAATGAATATTTCTATGCTCATGGAAATGGAACTCCAGATGAGCAAATTAAGCGTTGGGGGTGGCTATAAACTTGTAGATACTCCAGCAAAAAGAATATCAGCGGGATTTGCCATAAGTAGATATCAGCTCGATAATGTGCGACGTTTACAGGCCGATTTATCGGGCATGGTAGTCGTTGG
>Ga0181593_10001840_pt1 | contig 19371 bp, 11 predicted proteins | sample 071ome_19_FD_133756 | JGI IMG/M metagenome (GOLD analysis project Ga0181593, IMG submission 133756) | Coastal salt marsh microbial communities from the Groves Creek Marsh, Skidaway Island, Georgia - 071413AT metaG (megahit assembly) | ecosystem: Environmental > Aquatic > Marine > Intertidal...
AAATGTTATTTTAGTTGGTTTTGTTACTCTAGCTCAGGATAACCTAAAATCCATGATTGGATATGGTTCCGTGATGCACATGGGATATTGTTTCCTTGGAATTGGTGCCTGTTCCGCACTTGGGGCTGGATCCGCAGTTATGCTGATGTGTGCTCATGGATTGTCTGTGGCATTGATGTTTTTACTCGCCCAATTTATTTATAAGCGCACCGGTACTTATGAAATGAATGAAATGGGCGGGTTGGCCAGCCGTACTCCCATCCTTGCCTGCTTTTTGATGGCGGCTACTCTTGCGACGATTGGATTGCCAGGCTTTGGTAACTTCTGGGGTGAGTTCGGTATTTTTCTGTCCCTCGGGGAAATGTCAGAAAACCGTTTCTTTTTGGGACTTGCTGCTCTTGGAATTATTATTTCCGCAATTTTCGGACTCCGTGCTATTGCCCGTACTTTATATGGCTCACCCAGTGAGGAGCTCGAAAAACACCTCGAGAAAAACTCTCCTGCCGATCTTTCCCGCACGGAGCTTATTTCCTCTGGAGCCATTCTGGCTGCTCTTACATTGATTGGATTATTTCCCTCTTCCATTTCCGAGCGGATCGATGGTGAAATTGGCTCCCGCTATGCAGTTTTCAAGGAGGTGCAGGAAAGTGCTGGTCGCCCATCCTGCTGCCCCGTCGAGGATGATACGAAAGTTTCAGCGGATGCTGATAAGGATTCGACTTTAACCAACCCCTAAAGGCATGGAATCGTACTTAACCTTTTCCCAAAACAATCTCTGGATAGAGGTGTGGCCCGAGCTTACCCTTGCCTTGGGTGCCTTGTTGGTGCTGGGGATTGATCTTTTTGGTCGTCGTGAGCCAGGCTCGGTTAAAGCTGGATCTTTTGCTATCTTTTTTCAGTTCGTTCTGCTGATTGTTCACCTGTTTGACTACCTTCTCTGGCACCATACTTTCGATCGTGAGAGCTTTTCAGGTATGCTTTCTCATGGCATACAGGGAGACGTGATGCGGAGCTTCTTTCTTCTTTCCTCTCTGCTGGTCTCTATTCTTGCTCACCGCCACAATGCCCTCAGGAATTTCCGCTGCTCCGAATTTCATCATCTTACCATGCTGGCTACGGCTGGATTAATGATTCTTTGCCAGAGTCAAAACTTCCTTCTTTTCTTTGTCGCACTGGAAACCGTGGCCCTTAGTTTTTATCCGCTGGTTGCGTACAACCGGGAGTGTCCCAAATCTTTGGAAGCAGGTATCAAATACCTTATCTTTGGTGCCCTCAGTTCCACCTTACTGCTGTTTGGAGTGGTTCTTCTCTACGGGGTGGGATCCAATCCGGAAGGGTGGGGTGCGGTATGGAATGGTGCTTCCGGCCAGGATGCATTATCTTTTGCTTACCTTACAGAGTTTATTGCCCAAAATGCGGAGCATCCCATGTTGCGGGCGGGAGTGGTTTTGATCATCTCAGGTATCGCATTCAAAGTGGGAGCTGCTCCCTTTCAAATCTGGGTGCCTGATGTTTACCATGGTGCACCCATGCCCGTGACCGCGTTTTTATCCGTTTCCTCCAAAGCAGCTGGATTTTTTGTTCTTTTACTATTGGTAAATGGTCCCTTGGCAGGCATGGAGGATTTCCTTATTCCACTGCTTGGATTTGTGGCCACCTTTACAATCTTCTTTGGAAATCTTGCCGCCTGTGCCCAACGCAATGTCAAGCGCATGCTTGGATTGTCCGGGGTTGCCCATGCTGGATATCTCTTGGTTGCGGTAATGGCCTCGATGATCCTGCCTGGCGAAAGTGACCGAGCTGTTTGGATCCTTTTCTTTTATCTTTTTACTTACATGCTCGCTTCCTTCGCTGTGTTTGGGGTGATGTGTGTGGCCCGTCCTCAAGATGATAATGAGCACGAATTTGAAGATTATGAGAATCTCGCCAAAAAATCTCCCTTCCTTGGCCTAGTTTTAGTCACAGGCATCGCTTCGCTTGCCGGTATCCCTCCCTTTGCCGGATTTATTGGGAAATTGTTGCTGATGAGTGTGGCATTTGAGACAGAGCTCTATCTCTCTCTTGGAGCCATGATCATTGGGGTGGTCATTTCTATCTACTACTATTTTGGTTGGATTCGGGAAATTTGTTTCCATCCACGCCCTGTTTTTGAGGATGATGAACCCAAGCATGATTCTTGGACCAGTGTTGATAAATTAGGTTTACTCAAACCCGTGCTGATTGCATTAGTCATATCTTCGGTGGTGCTGGGTATCTGGCAGGGGCCGTTTGGGGATGCTTTTCGATTTTAACTATTTGTTATTCAAGATTTAATGGAATTTATTGAGTGTTTTATGCCCGGGTGGCGGAATTGGTAGACGCGCTAGATTTAGGATCTAGTGTCGAAAGGCGTGGGGGTTCGAGTCCCCCCCCGGGCACTCTGTAATTTTTATAATTTTTTGATCTGTAGTCTCTTAGGTCTATGATTGACAGATTTTGTATGTGAAATCGGAACTTGCTTTGAGTCTTTGCTTTGCCATTCTAAAAGTATGAGAAGCTCTTGTCTTTTGTTGTTTAAGCAAGGTTGGATGGGTTTACCTTTGTTTTTTATTGGTTTGGTTTCCTTGGCATTTAGCCAATTTGAAAATCAGGCCGATGTGCAAACCTTAACCTCAGACCAACTTGCTGAGGATATTAGTAATTTGATTTCAAGAAATGAAGCTGCCTTGAATAATCTCACCGGAGTAGGTCGCGAGCTTGATCAGAGGCAATCACAATTTGATGATACGATTGAGAAAAGTCTCAAGCAAGGAAGGATCACAGAAAATGAAATTAATCAACTCCGGGTTAATTTCCAATCTGCTTCATCAAGGTTTGCTGAGCGAATGGATGCAACAAACGAAACCTTTTCCACCTCTCAAAATCGCTTGCAGGATGCCAAGGAAATCTTTTTAGACTTGCAACAAAATTTTGCTGGCCGACTTGATGAGGCTCGTTCACCCCTTTTGGTGGTAAGAGAAAATCTTTTGAAAACTGATATTGAAATCAATGCCCTTTCGAAAATGGTTGATGGTGTTGTCGAGGATTTTGTTTTCTCAACGGATGATATTCTCAGCAAATTAGAACTTAATCGAAGCAATGTTTTGCCTTCATCTAATGAATTTAAAACGAGCGAAATTAATTTTGTAAAGGGGTCAGATGAGGTTCCCAGTCCACAACCAACCACATCTATTGGTCGAAAGATTGCGTCTGTTATTAAGGCAGATCAGCCAATAGCTTTTGGCTCTCCTGTTTCAGGAAGTAGCGACTTATCTCGTAATAATGCATTCGCAGACAATTCCTCTCAATTTTCGATAGATGCAGGAAACCTCAGTGCTGATGACACCATCCTTATGCTGAGACAGGAGCTTGTGAATTCTCGAAATTTACAATCAGAGTTATCAGTAGATTCTGCTTCACTAAAAGCTGATTTACGAAAGGCTTACCGTGAAATCGTTGCTTTGCAAAACAACTTGACCGAGTCTCAGGCTATTATCAATGAATTAGAGCAGTCCAAGCAGTCATTTTATAAAAATGATGATGGCAGTCGTGCGACCGCTCAAATGGTCAGTCAACGAATTAAGAGATTGGAATCTGATTTGGAAACTGCCAAATCAGAACTAAGCCAGGCTAGGCAGAGCCTCTTATTGGAACAGCAACGTTCCAATGCAATGATATCTTCAATAACCACTGAGCTTGAAAGAACTAGAAAAGAGCTTGATTTTGCTAGGCAAGCTGTTCAAGGAAATGGAGTTAACTTTAGCCAATTGTCCATCCTTGAGCGTGAGCTGGCTCAAGCTAAGCAAGCTTTGAAGAATGCCCAGAATCGTGCCACGGAATCTGACTCTTCTGATTATGCTAAATTACAGGAAGAGTTACGCAAGTCTTTGGCTGAGATTGCTCGCATGCAACTCGAACTAGCTGAGAACGAAACTTTACAGGATGAACTTGAAAGCCTTAAGGTCACCATGACAGAGTCAGGTAATTCATCAGAATCTGATGGCGGCAGGATTTCAGCTAAGTATGTGAAGAAACTTTTGCGCGAACTAGGAGAAGCTAAGGAAGAGGTAGCAAGGCTCAAAGAAGGAAGTGTTTCCGAGCGTGGCAATCTTTCCAAGACAGTTGATGAATTGGAAAAAAAATTGCGTAAAAGTACCGCTGAATTGGATGCAGCGAGAAAAGAAATTAGTTCTAATAGAGAGAGCCTCGCCAAACGAGAACTTGAATTTGCTAATACGATAAAAATCCTTGAAGAAGAAGCTGAAATCGCTCAAGCAGTTTTGGAACAAGCTGCTGATGGTAAAATTTCCGCTGCTCCATTTATTAGCGAAATGGAAGATGACTTGGCTGCATCTGAATCGAGAATTCGTTTACTTTCTGATCAATTTGCACAAGAGCAAACTAAAGCAACTGAAGTTATAGAGGGTTTGCAACAGGAGCTTGAATTGGCAAATGCCAGACAAAAGAAATCGCTCGATCAAATCGAGAGACGTGAACTTGAGCTTACCGGTAAATCTAAAGAATTGGAAAGTCTAAACCGTCGTAAAAAAGAGCTAGAGGAAGAACTTCAAGTGGTGAAGGTTATTGCTGGGCAGCTTCAGGATTTAAATAAAGTTTTGGAAGAGACTAAAGAGGCTCAAACTTCGCAAAACCAAACTTCCGACCAAGTAGTAGATTCGTTACGAAATGAATTAAATAAAGCTAAGGTTGAGCTAGTTGTCGCTCTTGAAGATAAGGATAAGCTTCAAAAAGATTTTTCTGATCGAATCTTCAGTCTGGAGAGGCAACTTGATGACTCTCGGAATGAAATGATTGAAGAACAAGAACTTTTCTACGAAAGTGCGGAAGAATCTAAATCACTTCTAGAGGAGCTAAGAAATGAGTTAAAGAATGCGAAAAATCAGGTTGCTAAGATGAAAGCATCTGGTTTCACCGAATCTGTTGAGACGAAGCAAGCAGTATCTCAGCTTGAAGAGGCACTTGGTACCATTCGGATACTAAAAGAAAGCCTTGAAGAAGCTGAAAAAACTAATTTAGAACTGGATAACCTTCGAGCAGAGTTGGCTGACTCGATGTCCACTCACCTACAAGAAATTCAAAATGCTGAAAATGATAAACTTTTACTTTCCCAGAAAGTAAATGATTTGGAAACAGAAATTGCTGTGCTTCGGGAGCACTCTGCTGCGACTGGTGTTGCTCACCTTGGAAAAAATGATTTGTTAAACAATCAGGTTGCTGAATCTTCTGTTCAAAATAAGGATTTATTACGCAAACTAGCTGAAGCGGAATCAACTGGTATTGCATCCCTTGTTGAATTGGAGGATGAAATCGCTGGTTTGAGAGGAGTAAACGCGGATTTACGTGATCAAATTTCTGAAATCAGGTCTTCAAACGATCAACAAAGAATAAATGAACTAGAAAACCAATTAGCCCAAGCAAAGTGGAAGTTAGAGTCTGCATCAAATCAAGATTCAGGTGCAGTTCAAAATCCTGGAGATGCGGGTTCATCCGATAATTTGAAGGATGAACTTGACCGCGCATTGGCGAAAATCGAGTTACTTGAGTCAAAAATTGAAGAAGGTACAGATGTGGCGGTTCAAGATCTTATCAGTGGTTTAGAGAATGATCTTCTAGAAGCAGAGCAAACCATCGAAAATCTTCAGGCAGATGTCGATCGCAAGCAGGATTCTCAAACCCAACTAACCAGTAAACTCGAGTCAGCATTTTCTAGAATTAATGCCTTGGAAAATAAGGCAAATCCTGAGTCTGAGATTTCGGCTAATGAGTTGGAGGAACTGGAGAAAGAATTGGCTCAATCTAAAATTAAGATCTTAGAACTTGGTGAAGAAATTTCGCTTCTTAGCCAACTGCATGATGAATCTTCTTCTAATCAGTTCCCAACCAATGCCAAGGTGACTGACTTGGAAAGTGAAATAGTATCCTTACGCGAAGAGTTAATACTTTCCCAGGAAATTATCTCTTCATTACCTTCGGAGAATGAACTCATCGCTATGCAAATGGAAATTGAAACACTACGCGAGGAGTTATCGTCGAAAGAATCTCCTGATGATAAAAATTATGATGCTGGCGGAACCAAAGAAAAAGAAATTCTTGAAGGTCAGCTTAAAACTGCCATCGCCGAGAGTTTTGATCTGCAAATGGAACTTGAAAGAACATTGGATAGACTAGCCGAGCTTGAATCTATAGTCGAAGAAAATTCTGGAAGCAAGCCATCGAGCCTTTCGCAGGAAGACGCTCAGGATCGTATTAATCAATTAGTCCTTGCTTTGAAGAATTCCGAACAATTAAGGGAAGAAACCGAAGACCTTGTTGTTGAGCTTGAAAAAAGAGTTTCAACTGATGAGCCAACTGACTTTTCCGATAACCCACAGTTCATGGAATTACAAGAAGAGATGCTTGCCTTGCAAAATGAGCTTATAATGTTGCAGGATTTTAATGACCCTCGCTTAAAAGACCTAGAGAAATCTTTAGATCAAAGTATTGAGGATTCTAAGTATTTAGAAGAGGAGTTAAGAAATACAAAGTCTGAATTAGATAGGTTAGCCCTTAGAGCAAATTCCCTTAATGAGGAAAATTCACGACTTAGAAACTTAGCTTCTAGTCGTGAAGATCTTAAAAATGACAGTTCAGTGTCGCTTCTCAACGCGAGGATTTCTAACTTAGAAAGTGAAAATTCATCTCTTTTGTCTCAACTTGCAGAAAAGGAAAAGAGAATTTCCGGATTAAGGCAGGAGATGGATTCCACAATTACTCCTGGAAACGATAAGTTATTGCTAGCTCAAGTTGATGATCTTAGAAGCAAACTACGCCAAGCTAAAGTTACAGAAGAACGTTTTGCTGCTGAAAACCGAGTTATAAGAGATGAGTTAAACCAGGTCAGAAATAAGTTAAGAGATTCGCAAGCTTTGGCAAACTCTGCAGATTCGTCGATATCACAAGAACTTAACCGAGTTCGTGTTGAAAATAAAAATCTCAAAAGTCAACTGGATCAATTAAGTAATCTTCCTAATCGTGATAGTATTGATGAACAAATTCGTGAATTATCTCAATCTAACATGAATGCTCAAGTTATGCTGGATCAGGAACGAGCTGTTGTTGAGGAACTTAAACGTCAACTAGCTGATGCTAGAGAGATAAAACAGGAAGTGCTGGAAAGAGGAAAATCTTCCAAATTGAAGATCGATCTTCTCAACGATGAGCTATCAGACGCTCGTTTTCGTATTGATTCTCTCGAAAAAGCTCTTGTTTCTGCTCGAAATGCCATCCGTGTTTTACAAGATGGGGGCTCCGTATCATCAATGATTCCTGTTAGCACACCCTTAGGTACTAGTTATTCATCCAATTTAAACCGTTATACAGCAGGATCGTCTAATCGGATGGCTCCATCTAGAGGTTCTCGATTTGCTCAATCGCCATCCACAATGTTTATTCCTGGTTCTAAGGATTTACCTGCGATCAAAAATACTGCTGCAGGAAATGCAAATTTAAGGGTACAAGCCAATGTTAAATTTCTTGATAATAAAGTAAGACCTGCTGCTTTTACAGAATTCTTCGTTGTTGAGGATGATCTCCAAACAATTTTAAGTGCTGAGAATATTAGATTGCCTCGTTCAGAAGGTATCCAAAGCTTTGCGGAATTTTGGGCCAGGTCTGTTCAACGGGGATACAAATTTCCAGGGGCTGCAGCTAAAATTCGCAATGCCCTCGCACGGGCAAGTTTAAGAAGAATCAAAACGAATTCTCTTGGCGAAGGTAACTTGAACAACTTACCGAGTGGGAAATATTATATTGTTGGCACTTCGCCGCTTGGTCAGGTCGGCGTAGTTTGGTCGAAGTCGATTAGCCTAAATAATGGTGACAACTTAATCGGGCTTGATTTAGCCGACGCCGCTTGGGCTCAATAATTAATTAATCCGAAATTCTCTCTATAACCTTAAGGTACCTTCGGGAGTCAGGATCACCTGAATTGGCTGATTTGATTAACCAGCTTTTAGCAAGCTGATTATCCTTCTTTCCACCTTGGCCCAAAAAGTGCATAATTCCTAAATACCTTTGGGAAACTGCATCGTTCTGTTCAGCTGCTCGCAAAAAGTGGATTTTAGCCTGCATGTAATTTTTATTGTTATAATTCTTGAGCCCAATTTCTCTACTAACTTTCGTAGAAGTTTCTCGTATCTGGGTGGGTGGATTATCCATTTCATCGAATGAATGAGAAGTGTTAGGAATTTCACGATTCGAATTTAACAAGGTTTCAAATCTCCGTAGCTCTACCATTGCATCTTCAGAACCATTTTGGGCTGCTTTTCTAAGCCACAACACACCATGCTTTAAATTTTTATCCATTCCATCTCCCATTCCAAGGCGCATTCCCATTGTGTGTTGAGCAGAGACTAATCCCCTGTCGGCAGCCGCACGAATCCATCTGCTTGCGTAATCTTGGTTCTTGTTCACACCATCTCCAAAAGAGTAGGCCAATCCCAAATAATACATAGCAAGAGGGATTGTTTTTCTTGCTCCCAGTGAGCACCACTTGACCCCCTCATTTACATCTCTTTCAATATTAGCCCCAGTAAGATACATTACCCCTAATGTGGCTTGTGCAATTGGGAATCCAACTTTGGCAGATGTTTTAATATTCCTAATCCCTTTTTGAGGATTCCGTGGAGGATTATCCATTTCCATAAGTCCAATACAAAATAGAGCAAAAGGGTCTTTGGATTTAGCCAATTCTCGGAGGTTAGAGTGGAGGTAGGCTTCATCATAGAGAAACTGACTTCTTTCTGCTTGTCCTTTCTCAAAATGAATTGAAGCTAATGTAGCCATACCAATCCCACCACCATTTTTTGTCGCATTTTTGGCCCATCTTTCAGCCTCATCCATATCAATTGAAAGCCCGTTACTGCCATATTTATAATACAAGGAAAGAAGCCCCTGATAATAACTATCCCCTTGAATGGCTTTAGCCTGTATAGAGCTTACAGATTCTTTGAGAGCGTTATTAGCACAAGCATCATGCCCTGTGAATAAGGTTGAAAGTAAAAATATGACTAGGTATGAGAGGTCGGTGCTTCTACTAAAAATTGCAACTTGCAGAAATCTAGTCATCATCTGAACAAATAAGAATTTTGGCTAAAGCGACAAGGATCAAGAGAAATCATAATTAATGAAGCAAGAAAACACTTCTGTTTTTTATAACTGCAAGGTTTGTGATTTCGAGTGGCACAGGGATGACGGAAATGAATGTCCTGTTTGCTTAAAGAATAGAAAAGAGAATGTTAGAGGAGAAGAGCAAGATTACAGGGGAGGAGCTTTTGGAAGCGGCAAAAATGTAATTCGAATAACCTCAATCTATAAAGCGATAGGTCTGGTTGCACTTATTTTTCTACTTTATCAAGTATTCGGAACAGGATAATTGATTTAATTTGATTCGGAAGCGGAGTTTTTTCTTCTGTTAGGGAGAAAAGGTTCATTAAATGCAATTGCAAATTCGTATCCGTTTTCAAAGTCTTCAAGAGAATCGTTTTCGGTTCTTCCCAAGATACCATGTTCAACCAAGTTAAAGACAATTTCGCCAAAATCTCTGCATTTTCGAATATTCCAATGATCCATCAAAGTCATAGTCATTGGACCGAAGCGCTCTAAGGCATACTCGCGAATTCCCTCCAATAATTCGTTTCCGGAAACATGACCTCCTTTGGCAGGTTCTTTTTTTTCTGCAGATTTTAAAGTGTGGTCGAGGGCTTCTCTTATAAAATAGTACGCACCTTTTGCATAGCGATCGTCTTGGCTATGGATTTCTCGTACAACTTCAGGAAAATTTTTGTCGCTCATTGGTGTAGTCTTCTATGTATTTTGGCTTATACAAATATCTATAAACCTTTCTAATCGAGCAATTACAATCTTATGAAAGTCTCTTATTCTTTGGTGAAAGACCGTGCTTCACCTCATTGCATTTCTTGGACATATCGAAAAAAACGACACAGGAAATTTTTTCGTTCTATGGTAGATGCCTTTCGCTTTAGAAACCTCAAAGAAATGGAACTTGGGGTGAAAGACCGTGAAGCCATTGAGAATGAGGTAATTTTTTTGGTTCTCTCTGAAATTAAAGAAAAGTTATTCGCTTTAGAAGATCGTATCTTCAGAATGGAGGAATCTCTTTTGGACCAACAGGAATCTATGCGAGAAATCCGCAAGCCTCCTGCACCTAAAATCCTCAAAATTTCTGAAGCTGCAAAGGTTTTACGGATTTCGAGACGAAAACTTTATTACCTTCTTGATAAAAAGGTATTCAAGAAGTACAAACTTCCTCACACTCGTACCACTTTCATTAAGTTGGACGAGGTTGAAAAAGCACTTGGGTCTTCGAATATTGAAGATTTACTACATTAAACCATTCTTGATATAAATATTTTCTTTGCTTGTATTGCTTCCATGTGGCAATGAAGACCTTTCATCCTTAATTTAATTGTTTAAAATGAGTAATAAGTTCCCTGGAGGTGTGGCAACTGGAGATGCTGTTCAAGCGATCTTTGAAGATGCCAAAGAAAACGAATACGCACTACCTGCGGTCAATGTTGTCAACAGCCATACTGTAAATGCAGTTTTGGAGACAGCTGCTGCAGTAAACTCCCCCGTCATGGTTCAGTTTTCCAATGGAGGTGGGCAGTTTTTTGCTGGAAAAAGTCTAAATAATGAAAATCAGGTAGGTGCGGTAGCCGGTTCAGTTTCAGGAGCAATGCATGTCCACGCAATGGCCAAAGCTTACGATGTGCCAGTGATTCTTCATACCGATCATGCTGCTAGGAAATTACTTCCTTGGATTGATGGGATGCTTGATGCAAGCGAGAAATTTTATGATAGGGAGGGGAAGTCTCTTTACAGTTCTCACATGCTTGACCTTTCGGAAGAGCCAATAGACGAGAATCTCTCAACCTGTAGTCAATATTTCAGGAGAATGAATGAGTTGGATATGACCATTGAGATCGAGCTTGGTGTAACAGGTGGAGAGGAAGACGGTGTTGACAATACTGACATTGATAGTGCCCGCCTTTACACTCAGCCTGAAGAAGTTAATCAAGCGTACGAAGTTTTATCCCCTATCAGCAATCGTTTTACCGTCGCAGCCGCTTTTGGAAATGTTCACGGAGTTTACAAACCGGGAAATGTTGAGCTTACTCCTGTAATCCTCAAGAATTCTCAGGACTTTATCAAAGAAAAGCACGGGTTATCTGGTAAACCCATAGATTTTGTTTTTCATGGCGGATCGGGTTCGTCGCGTGAACAAATCCGTGAAGCCATAGGATATGGGGTTATCAAGATGAACCTTGATACTGACATGCAATGGGCTTTTTGGGATGGAGTTCATGGTTATTACAAAGTTAACAAGGATTACCTACAAGATCAGCTTGGGAACCCTGAAGGAGATGATAAACCTAATAAAAAGTTTTACGACCCTCGTGTATGGTTACGTGCTGGTGAAGTAGCTTTTGTTGAAAGGCTTAGACGCTCATTTGAAGACCTTAACTGTATCAACCGAAATTAACTTTTAATCAATATTACAAGTCCCTAAAATAAGGGGCTTTTTTTGATCAAATATACATTAAGTTTAAATAGTTACTATATGTTTTGCCATTTTCACGCTTTTCAATAAAATATTAACTATGACAGACAATATTTTACCCAAAAGAGTTGTTCGAACTATCACCCTAACCGAGGATGACTTGACCATGCTTGATGAAGTGGAGCGAGTATTATCTAAAACGGGTCATCGAGTTAAGACTGATTCCAAGTTAATCCGTGCAGCAATCAATGTCGCTTCTCTTGTTCTTCATGGTAAATCTTTTGACATCAATCAAATTGCGGAAAAAGTGGTTAGAGAAGATGGTCGTTCTCTCAGTAAATTAATCGCCAAGAAAAATTCCTAGTAATTAATTTTTTAGTATTTGGATTATTTTTAATGGATCTTTTGTGAGGATTTCAGCGTTTTTGTTATTTACGTGCACTGAAACTTCCGCGTCTTCCACAAGGTATATTGTCCTGTAACTAATATCCTTCAATAAATTAGCTATCTCATTAATGAATTGTATCGGTCCTTTGATCTGAACAATTCCGATCAAATATTCTGATATTGATGAAAGTGCATGGCCAATACCACTTGGTGACTCTCTCACTATTTTAGAGTACGCACATAAGGCTTCGTCATATTCCCTTTGCCAATTTACTTTTTTAGTTCCAAGAACTGATAATATTGAGAAACAACGTAAAAGGGATGAGTTCCCTGAGGGAATGGCGTGATCATACCATGATTTTTTTCTGACATGACAAGCGGACTCCACTTTATCAGAAGTAGTGAAATAACCGGCCAAATTCTCATCTCTAAATTCAGCCATTGAAAATTGGAGAAGCGATTCCGCCTTTTTTATCCATTCTTTGGATTTCCCAAAGTTCCAAACTTCAGAAATCGTAGCGAAGGCAAGCATAGCCTCAGCCCAAAAAGTGTAATCTTCGAGAAAAGCAAATTTGCTTCTTGTTTTGTCTGGGTAAAGAAGGGATGAAATTCCTCCTTCTGGTAATGTAAATGTTGATTCCATCCAAATAAGTAAATCCTTTGATTTTTCGATGTAAGATTTGTCAACCAAAGCAACTCCTGCATCAATAAATGCCCGAACGACTAAAGCATTTTGAAAGCATGATCTTTTCTCATCCCTTTGTGGACCGTCAAATTTTTGGCGTGCTTGATGTAGTTTTTGAAACATGGACTCTTGTTTTTCGTAAGATAGTTCTTTTTCATCAATGGTTCTTGGAAGAAAAAAATCGGTATTTGCATTTGCGAAAGGTCCCCAAGAAAGTTTCGCTTTCATTGCCTGTTTTTCCCCAATTACCTTTTCCATTTCTTTGTATTCCCAGAGATAGTGGCCACCTTCCATTTCATGAGATTCTGCCGAAAGTGAACCAGCATAACCAATGGATGGATTACCCATTTCTCTTTCGATCCATGATAATGTTTTTTCGATTATCTTGCGGTCTCTCGGGTTATGAAATTTTCTCCATGACCGAGAGAATGTTGAAATTAGCAATGCATTGTCAGAAAGCATTTTTTCGAAATGAGGGGAAGACCATTTCCTATCCAAGCAATATCGGAAAAAACCACCATTGACATGATCGAACAAGGAACCATTCGCGATGGCTCCCAGTGTTTTGTTTAAACAAAAGTCCAATCGCTTTGAAAACTCTAAATTTTGACGAACGGATTGTGACTCATTCAAGGCGAAAAGAAAATCTACTTGCATTGATGATGGGAACTTGGGTGAGGGAGTAAAGCCTCCCTCATGATCATCATGTGCTTCACTTAATATTTTGGCAGCGTTTATGAGCATTTCATTCTTCCATTCCCTCGGATGGCCAAGGTTTGAGTTGTTCGAATGCAAGAGATTGGCTAGTGCATTTTTCCCATTTTCGATCAGTTCTTCCCTGAAATCTTTGTAATGTTCAGCAATCCGTAGAAGAACCTGAGGCCAGGGAGCAATGCCATTTCCATTGTCATCTTTAGGAAAGTATGTACCGCACCAAAATGGGGACCCATCGGGTAGGCAGAATGCATGGAGGGGCCAACCAGCAGACTGATTAAACATACGAGATGCTTCCATGTAGAAATTATCAAGGTCAGGTCGTTCCTCTCTGTCTACTTTTATACAAACAAAATAACGATTCATGATAGACGCTATATAGCGGTCTTCGTAATTGTCCCGTTCCATTTGTCTACACCAGTGGCAGGAAGCGTAACCAATCGAAATAATAACCGGCTTATCGAGTTTTTTTGCCTTGTCGAATGCAGGTTTGCCCCAAGGTTCCCATTCAACTGGCTGATTTGAAGCGTGGTTGAGATATGGACTCGATTGACTTATGAGAGCATTAGGCATTTGAAAAAGTAATCATTTATCATGGCAGAGAAACTCTTCATGCCCAAGCTCCAATGATTTTGTTTGTTTTCCCGTTGTCGAAAACAGCATTCCTTCTTACGTAAGAGTCATGCCCGAAATTCGTATACTTTCTGACCAAGTAGCAAATCAAATTGCGGCCGGTGAGGTGGTTGAGCGTCCAGTTGCAGTGCTTAAGGAATTAGTCGAGAACAGCATTGATGCGGAAGCGAAAAAAATTGAGATCGAATTTAGGAATGGAGGTAAATCTTACCTGCGCGTAGAGGATGATGGGGTAGGAATGACCTCCGATCAGGCTCTTTTGGCTCTTGAAAGACATGCTACTAGTAAGATCCGTAAAGCGAGTGATTTAAATAAAATTGGAACATTCGGATTTCGGGGAGAGGCACTTCCCTCAATTGCCAGTGTCAGTCGTTTCATCCTTCGTACCCGTTTTAAGTCTTCTCAAGAAGGGACAGAGCTTTTTGTGAATGGAGGCAAAATGGTTCACTGTAAAGAATGTGGAATGCCTCATGGCACTAGGGTCGAAGTTTCCCACCTTTTCAATTCAGTCCCGGGGAGAAGGAAGTTTCTCAAAACAGAGGTAACTGAAGCCACACACCTCATACACATGGCTAAACTTTATGCTCTGGCTCATCCCTCAATTACATTTACCTTAATTGAGGGTGGTCGTACTATATTTCGCTCACCTGCATGCAAAGCTTCTGATGAAAGGGTGAGAGAAATCTTTGGCCGTGGGTTCGCTGATTCTTTAGCACCTTTGAATGCCAAGGGAAATGATCTAAAAATAAATGGTCTAATTGGTAGACCTGGGCAGAGTCGTTCAACGCGCAAAGAGATGATCTTTTTCGTGAATCGCAGACCTGTCGACAGCAAAACCCTTTCCTATGCTGTTATCGAGGCATTTCATACATTCATACCCAAAGGTAGGTTTCCTCCCGTCATCCTTTTTCTTGATATCGACCCCGCTGCAGTGGATGTAAATGTTCATCCGTCGAAGCGAGAAATTCGCTTCCGTAATGAACCACAAGTTCGTACATTTGTCCTCGAAAATGTGCTAAACCATAATAAGCTAGCTGCTTCGTCCAAATACAACTTATCACCTTTAGAAACGAAAGTTGAGTACGAAAAAGAAAAGCGAGGTTTTGTTCCCCGCATTGATCCGCAGGCATTGGAAATCTTTGGTAGTAAAAAAGATGTAGACTTAGAATCGTTAGTAGAAAAAAAGGCTTTATCCGATAAGCTAGAAAATAAGAACTCAGATTTAGACAGCCACGAGCCTGCCAAATTAATTTTTGATCAACTTCCTCATCAATCCATAATTGATCATAAGCTTGTGGGAGAAAAAAACGATCCAGGTGCGGATTGGAAATTTCTGGATCGGCTTCATGGAGATCTTGTTCTTTTCTCTACACCTGATGGGGTAGTAGCTTTGCACGCGAGTTCTGCTTATGAAAGAGTGCGTTTCGAACAGTTGGAAGACAATCTGCGAAATTCGGAACAATCGATTTCACAAACTATGTTGCTTCCCGAACCTTTGGAATTTGATGGAATTGATAGTTCAAACCTAGAGGCTAGTCTTTTAAAACTGCGTCAACTGGGTTTTGTTTTGGAAGAATTCGGAAGAAATTTTTATCGATTAGAAGGGTGCCCTCTTTGGCTTGCTCCGGGAGAAGCTGCATCTTACTTGAGGGATTTTTTAGAGATTGCCCGAGAGAGTGGGGGGAACTTGCAAATTGAGTCTTTTGCCAGGCAGGCTTTGGAGAAACAGGTGAACTATAAACAAGAAAACAGGGATGAATTTTCAGAGAGGCAAATTATTGATTTAGTGGATCAGCTCTTGCGTTGCCGTAATCCATATGTTTGTCCTCGCGGTAAACCAGTTTATTTTGAAATTCCCATTCGAGACTTTGAGACTCGATTTAAAAGAAAACTATGATTCATATAGGGTTAGAACACATCTATAATATGTCCAAAATTTATGAAAAACCATGCAAATACCTATTTTTTTCTAATTTTCATCAGCTTGGGAGGGATGTTCTCTTGCACCCCTTCGGAGATCTCCCAAATCACCTTAGAGAAAATTAAAACTAGTAGAGATTATATTTCTGAAAAAAGCAGAATTGCCTATCGAACAACACAAGAATCACTTGGCATAAAAGAAGAACCAACAGCATTATCTGCTAAGCCAATGACGGTATCCAAAAAAGTCTTTGGGACATTAGCCAATGGTTCTAAGGTAAATGAATTTCGTCTGATCAATGCTAAGGGCATGGAGGTTAGTATTTTGGAATATGGTTCTACGATTAGGGAAATAATTGTGCCTGACCGTAACGGAAAAAAAAGAAATGTTTCTTTGGGATTTAATAATCTCGACGATTATGTCCATAAAAGCCCTTATTTCGGATGTATTGCAGGTCGCTATGCTAACCGCATTGCAAAAGGGAAATTTTTACTGGATGGAAAAGAGTATCAATTGGCCACCAATAACGGATCTAACCATCTGCATGGAGGAGAGCAGGGATTTGATAAAAGAACTTGGACCGGCAAGCCTTTGCAAGATGGAATTGGCGTAATCATGAGTTATCAAAGTATGGACGGCGAAGAGGGCTATCCAGGAAACCTAAATTGTACTGTGACTTATACCTTGAGTGACAGTAATCAACTTACGATCGAGATAAAGGCAGTCACTGATAAAGCAACCGTTGTTAATCTTACCAATCACACATACTTCAATCTCTCAGGAGAGGAAAATTCTACAATTTTAGATCATCTTCTTACTTTACCTGGGTCTTCTTTTGTTGCCACTGATGCTACCAATATTCCGACCGGTCTTCTGAGTGTAGCGGGTACTCCTTTTGATTTCCGTTCTCCCACTGCTGTGGGATCAAGAATTAATCGAAATCATCCCCAACTCAAAGTTGGGAAAGGCTACGACCACACATGGATTGTGCCACATCGCGATAAGGTCGGACTTGCGGCTGTATTGCAAGACCCAGAGAGTGGTCGGCAACTCAAGCTTTTTACAAATCAACCTGGCGTTCAGTTTTACAGTGGTAATTATTTGGATGGATCACTTAGAGGAAGCAATGGTAGCTTGTATCCTCACCGGTCCGGTTTGTGTCTTGAACCTCAGGTATTTCCGGATAGTCCAAATCACCAAAATGAAAAAGGATGGCAAAGCTGTGTGCTTCGCCCCGGGGAGAATTATCATCATTTATCTATTTATGAATTTTCTGCCAATTGAAGATATTCTTTCTTCAAGATGTGAAAAGAATGGTGTTTTGAGCAATCAGTCCTTAAAAGGAATTTTGGTTGGCATTTGATTTTTTCTCGTTTTCTTCATGACCGTATTACAAAAAACTTCCGCAAATGATTGTATTGATCCCTCAACGGTTGAGGAATTAAAAGAATCCATTCTTCGTCAACTTAGGCTTAATCTTGCCCGTAATACCGAGAGTGCCTCTTCTCAGGAAATATGGACAGCAGTCTGTTTAGCCGTGCGTGAGAGGATAATGGATCGATACATGAAAACTCAGAAAACTCATGTTGAGGAAGATGCTCGTCGGATCCATTACCTCAGTCTTGAGTATCTGATGGGGCGTTTATTAAATTCGAATCTTTGTAACTTAGGTATCCGGGAATCTCTGGAAAAAGCACTAAGTGATCTTGGCCATGAGTTACCAAAACTATGTGAAGAAGAACATGATATGGGCTTGGGTAATGGAGGTCTGGGGCGACTGGCTGCATGCTTTCTCGATTCAATGGCCACTTTGGATCTTCCTGCAATAGGGTATGGCATTCATTACCAATATGGCTTGTTTAAGCAGGAATTTGAAAATGGTAAGCAGATTGAAAAACCTGATGACTGGCGCCGTTTTGGCAATCCATGGGAGATTGCCCGTCCGCAATTCATTCAGAAAGTACAATTTTACGGTCATGTAGAGCATGATTATGATGACAAAGGCAATTACCGCCCGAGATGGGTGGGGGCTCGGATTGTCGATGGACTGCCCTACGATGTTGCCATCGTCGGTTATGGGACAAACACCGTAAATTTCCTCAGGCTTTGGGAGTCGAAAGCCTCTGAGGAATTTGATTTAGATATTTTCAATCAGGGTGGCTACGTAGAAGCGGTCAGGGAAAAGGCCACTGTAGAAACCATTTCAAAAGTTTTATATCCAAATGATGAGACGGAAAATGGAAAAGAACTCAGGTTGGTGCAACAATACTTTTTTGTATGCTGTTCTCTTCGGGACATCATCGCCCGTTACCGTAGAACGCATCAAGGATGGGATGAGTTTTCTGATAAAGTTGTAGTACAACTCAACGATACTCATCCTGCTGTAGCTATTCTTGAATTACTCCGCATTTTAATTGATGAGGAGGCAATGTCTTGGGAAAAGGCTTGGGCACTGGTTAAGAGTACATTTGCTTACACCAATCATACTCTTCTTCCTGAGGCATTGGAAACTTGGAGTGAAGGTCTGTTTGCCAAGGTCTTGCCACGGCATTATGATTTGGTTTTAGAAGTTAATCGTCGCTTCTTGGATTCAGAGGTTAGCAAAATTGTACCAAATGATGAGAGTCGAAAGCAACGAATGGCTATTGTTGCGGATGGTCAAATACGAATGGCTCACTTATCTGTTGTGGGAAGCCACTCTGTAAATGGTGTTGCCGCACTTCACACTAAGTTACTTCAAGAAAGGTTACTTCGAGAGTTTGCGGATCTTTACCCAGAAAAATTTAACAATAAAACCAACGGAATTACCCCTCGGCGCTGGTTGCTTGGTTGCAATCCTGAGTTAGCTGAATTGATTAACAATACTATCGGTACTGAATGGATTACAAATGCTTCTTGGTTACGCGAGTTGGAAAAATATGCAGATGATTCTTCTTTTCGAGAGAAGTTTTGGGAGATCAAGTATCAAAATAAAGTAAACTTGGTAAATTTGATTAAAACTAAGTTCGATTTGGAGATTAGTCCGGAGGCAGTTTTTGATGTTCAAATCAAACGCTTGCACGAGTACAAGCGTCAGCACTTAAACTTGTTACATATTTTAACTTTATACCGTCGGCTTTTGCAAAACCCTGAATTAAAAATACCACCACGTGTATTTATTTTTGGAGCCAAAGCGGCTCCTGGTTATCATATGGCTAAGGTAATTATCCACGCCATTAATCTGGTGGCCAAGAAAATCAATTCTGATGCACGGATAAAGAACATGCTCAAGGTCTTTTTCTGGCCAAATTATGGTGTTTCCGCTGCAGAAAACATTATTCCAGCCAGTGACTTGTCTGAGCAGATTTCCACCGCCGGCAAAGAGGCATCTGGTACTGGCAATATGAAGTTTGCTCTGAATGGTGCACTTACAATTGGTACGCTTGATGGTGC
>Ga0181593_10001841_pt1 | contig 19364 bp, 12 predicted proteins | sample 071ome_19_FD_133756 | JGI IMG/M metagenome (GOLD analysis project Ga0181593, IMG submission 133756) | Coastal salt marsh microbial communities from the Groves Creek Marsh, Skidaway Island, Georgia - 071413AT metaG (megahit assembly) | ecosystem: Environmental > Aquatic > Marine > Intertidal...
CGAAGAAGTCAGAAATCGTGCCGTTAAGGGTGACGAAGGGAGCGCACTCCTTGAATCAGGCTCTAGTAGCCTTGAGGGTTCACTTTCCATTCTCTCGAGAAATGGAAACTGGACAGCCTCCGCGAAAGATCTTCAGCAACTGGCTGTCGGCAATGTTGGAGCGCATGGTTTTCACCCATCGGTGAATAATTGGACTCTTGAAGACTGGACTCTGGTGCACAAGAGCTCAAATAGTATTTTCTCCGGTATCAGCCTTCCCAAGCCTGAGCCAAAGCCGTTAAAGGCAAGCGCTGCTAGCATGGATGGGAAGACCCTTTTCACGAAGAATATGTGCACAGCCTGTCATCATCCTGAAAAGAAGGTAATTGGTCCATCTTTTCAAATGCTGAGAGACAAATATAAAGCTGATGAGAGTACACTGACAAAACTCACTGCCAAGGTCAAAGCTGGTGGAGCAGGAGTCTGGGGCGCGATCCCAATGGCGCCTCATCCGCATCTAGCTGAAGTCGAAATCAAGGCCACCGTCAAATACATGCTCACTGGCAAGTAAACAAATCCTGATTTGAGCCCTGGATTTATCCGGGGCTTTATTTTTTTCCAGACAAACTTCAACTATTGATGGGCTTGAGTTTCACCTGCGGATTCGGGAGTTTTAGCCAGAAATATCTGACTGCTTTCGAGGGTTTCATCAAAGCTTGATACAAAACTCACTTCATTCAAACCCAGGAGAAGATTCGAGCCGTGCTTCATTATAAGCTTCTGCCATTCTTCTTCCATGGAAGCTGGAAGTATCAAAAGCCTTGGTTCACCCATTGATTCCAGTATTGCTTTGCGGAACAGCCCTCCCACAGCTTCAACCGTACCATCACCTTTGATTGCCCCTGTAACATAGATTACTTTATTGCTCTTCTTCAGGCTATTCTCTACTTCAGAGTCTGAGTTCTGACTCACTACATCTTGCGAAGAATCCAACTCAGGCAATGAACTCCCATTCTGCCCGAGTCCAAAATATACATGCAATGCGCAGGCAAGCCCTGTTGAGTCACCGTAAAGAACCTGATCACCATTGATCTTTATTCCATGGGTACCTAGAAGAGTCACTTCTTCTGTAAACTGAAAGCCATAACGGGCCAAACCCTCTCTGCTTAAAAAGATGGGATGCTTCAGAAACTCTTGCCACCCATTTCGAATCACTTCCACTTGCATAGTGCTTTCTCGATAGCCATCCAACACTTTCAATAAATCTCCCCAAGAACTAATGGGAATCTGGTTAGCGGAAACTATGCGGTCTGCAACATTGAGACGGCAGTCCGAACTTTTTTCACACATTTCATCAGGCCAACTCACAGAAACACTGCGATTTAAACCAACCTTCCTGTCTAGTTTGGTAAAAGTGACCAAAAGTGCTGTTTGAATTGAATTGCTTGCATGACGGCTCAATACCTCCAACTCATCAACGATAACATCGGTTTCTACAATCTCTTCCTGTGAATCCGTATAGGCTTCGAATTCTGGATAAAGATCCTCGGAAATGAGTACTCGTCGAAACAACTCTCTCTCCAATGCATTACTAATGATCAATGAAGATACGGAAAGTGCGGATACGGGACTACTATGAGGCGTCTGCACTAAACTGTGCAAATCCACAGGCTGAGAATCTACAAAATAGATCTCTCCGTACGAAGGCAGGTAGCTGTAAAAAGCTGGATACAAGAGAACCAAAATTAGTAATGGCTTGTACTTCCAACTTAAAGGTAAAGACCGAAAGGGTAGACTCGATCGAACCACCTGAACAGGCTCCACTAATTGCAACAAGAACAATAAGCGTATACCTAAAGCTATGGGTTCGTACTGAGCGTGCCTGTAAAAGAGATGTCCCAGGTAGGGGGTTTCATAGAGTAGTGAACATGCAAGAATGACAAAAATGGAACTCTTGTGGATTTGATACTCCATCCTTGAGACCTCATCCGAACGATCCCTGATACGGATGAGAAAGACCAGATAGACCAATGAAAGAGCGATGCATAGAATATGAAATATCCACGCTGCGAGCTCTATGGCTTCCGAATCTGACATAGAATAATGATAGCTCTGCAAGGGAGTTTCACTAAAGAAAGCAGGAAATCTTTGTTGATAGTGATTACATCCAGGTCAACGATACTGATCCGGTTCTAAGTTAACGGGATCTGTTGTTTAGACTAATTCATGGGTTTCTGTTTGTGTCTGTTTATATAACAAACATTTTCAGTTCATTTGCTCATTCCAGAACTGAAACTGTAAATTCATCTGCTTTGCGGACCGATTAAGTATTTACAACCTCACTCTAAACTTGCAAAAGCCTCTTCTGGTAACGGAAGAGGCTTTTCTTGTTTTACACCATTGAGTGGTCAGTGGATGACGTCGGCACCGCCGCTTGCAAACTTTTGTATTTGTAGCCAACAATCGCCAAAATAATCAGCTCAAACACTGTGAACCCGGCCGCATAATGTGTACCACCGGATCCAAAACCATAACTGTGCAGGCCAGTCCCCAGGACAAAATTGACACCGTACCAGGTCATCAGAATCAGCAAGAAGCCAATCAAACTGCCTACAGCCAGACCGAAGTCAGCAAACCATCCAGCTTTGCGACCGTGCAAAAAGGCCAGATAACCTAAAAACGATATCAAGGCCCAGGTTTCCTTCGGATCCCAACCCCAAAAGCGACCCCAGGACTCATTGGCCCATACGCCACCTAGAATGGTTCCAGCACCAAGAAGAATTACACCAATTTGAATTGCACGGTAATTACTCTTGGAAACAGCTCTCAAAAGACTGTCCTTTGTAGTACCCAAATAAAAGAATCGGGCAAAATAGAAGTGACCCAAAGCCGCAGCCAAGGCAAAAGCTCCATAGCTGGAAACAATGATCAAAACATGAATTGTGAGCCAGTAGTTGCTTCTCAGCACAGCCTCGAGCATCCCAAGTTCACTGGACATGGGAAGCAGGTCTGCCATGATCATGGTAAGTGATGCAGCCAGAAGAGCACACAAGGTCAAAACGTCAGCGTGTTCCTTTTTTCGAATTGTAAAAAAGAACAGGATCGCAGCCCAACCTACAAATACAACGCTCTCGTACATGTTGCCAACAGGCGGTCGGTCCAGAATGACAACTCTCAAGCCCAAGCCATAGGTGTGGGCGAAAAATCCAAGCACCATAAACATCAAAGCCATTTGATGCAGCACAGTTCTTGAGAGAACGATTCCAAGCACGGAGACGATTGAGCCGACTACGTAGATTATCCAGGAAATACGAAATGGCTTGTACTGATTGTAGTCCATTTCAAGTTCCATTTTCTGTTGAAACTTTTCATAATAAGAAGGGATCTGAGTCTGAATCACCTCACGGACTTTCTCAGCTCCTTTATCAAACTCTTCCTGTTTTTTATAGAAGTTTCCGGACAGCATTTGCTGGAATCCCTCATACATTTTCAGGCCTTGTTTGTCGTGGGCTCCCTCCAGGCTCACAACGCTTGCCCAATCCGTAAACTTGTCATCCTTTACCGGAAAGAACGTGAGACTTTCTCCCTGAATCAGGTTAGCCATCATATGTACCTGCTCCAGCAACTTTTCAAACGCCTGATCCATAGAACTCAGCTTGATCTTGTTGTCTGTCTTTTCGTTGTATTGCTTTTGAAGGTCGGCGAATGATTCCTGAGCGCTCACATGAGCAAAACTGGTGTATAGAACCATAGGACTCACGTTCAGCTTTGCTTTTAGTTCAGGATGGCGAATTCGAAAGACTGATTCGGAAAGGGGATCTTCATTCCTGACGAGACCCAGGACAAACTCAATGGGATGCATTCCCTGGGGAGTTTCGGTTCCTGTAAATGCATAGGCAACCTTGCGAGCGTAAGTATCAAAAGGCATTACCCGCCCGTCATTGACCAACGCGATGTTTCGCATAGCGCTGTAATCGAGCACTCGAAAAGAAGGCTCAGATCGATTGTAGATCAGGTAACCGACACAGAAAAATACAAAAATGCTAAAAAGTGCTACTGTTAATCTCATGCGAGTTCCTCCTCATTTGAGGTTTTCTTCGTCCGGGGTTTCCACCAGAACATCAGTCCAATCCCCAGAACCATGATGATGCTTCCCAGATAAATCGTTTCGATTCCAGGGTCCTTGGCCACTTGAAAGGTGCTGTATTCCTTCGTTCCGTCAATGCGAAAACTGCTTTGAAAAAATCTCCAACCTGCGTAATCAAGAACATTATTCATCGAAATAGTGGTCTCGAATTCTTTGCGATCTTCTCCAACGAGATGGTTATCAATGATTTGCACGTCAGAGGCATATTCCATTGCCCGGGAAGTATTTGGATAATCTGTCTTTCGGAAATCTTTGAGTTTGACTTCGAACGGTATTCCGAATCCAAACTCGCCGAAATACACAGTAAATTCACTGTCCTGGACTTTCTTCTGCTCACCGTAAATCAATTTGAAGGAGCTTTCCTGCTTTTGATTTGGTAACTGATACCCAACTTCGACATAAGGTAAGCTGGATTTGGCATTGGCTAAGAGCTTCTTGGGAGTAATAACACGCTCAACCTTTGCTCTTGGAATAAACTCTTTAACTACAAGCACAGCGTCATTCCAGCCAAGGGGAATCAATTTGTTCAGCTTGAGGGGACCTCCCTGAACCTGCTTGGATGATTCAACCCTGTAATAAATAGCTTCAGGGTTATCACGATCTACCATGAAACGAAGCTCTCCCCGTGCTCTTGGCTTGGCCAGGTTTTCGATTTCAATAATTGTCTCCAGACCATCCTCGTTGTGAGCTCCCTGAAAGTCAGGATGCTTTTCAAAACGAACACCATCCTGTGTTTTACCGTCGGCTGTCTTCAGAAGGAAGGTGATTGCCGGATTTGTTCCTGGCCCCTCATGCTCCATGATGCCTCGCTCCTTGGAGACCGTGGCATTCTGGAATACAGCAGTTATGGTTAGAGTAGATCCGTCTTCCAGGGCATACTCCTTAGGGAATTCTCGAGAGATCGGAATTGTCTGAAAACTTTCGCCCTTGTCGAAACTTATTCTTAGCTCTGGATCCTTTTTGTCCTTCAAACCCATATCAGCAAGTGCCTTGTCAATTTGTTCCTTTTCTCGAACCTCGAGGCGAATTGTTGCAGGCCCCATTTGAAAGAGGGAAGGATTATTTAAATCGGGATTCAGAAAAACCATCCACTGATCCAGATTAAACATGGAGCTTTTGATTTGAAATTTCAAAGCAGGATTCAAAAAAGTAGGTGTAGGTAACTCTTCCTTGGTGTAAGACCTGTATTGATGTGAGAGTTCGCTGTGTTCTTGCGAATCCTTGAGAATCAGATTCAAGGTGGATGGCTTGTCATTCTTAGCGTTTCGCGAGACAATTTCGAGGCTATCTCCAGCCCCTACCTCCGCACCAACTTCTGCAGAGTAGACCTGCTTGCCCTTGTGATATACCTGCAATGCGTTACCAGGCAGGATGACTTTCGATCCTTTTTGTCCTTCAAGGAGGGTCATGGTACCTTCAATACCACCAAGGCGCGTCATGAGGGAACCCAGGAGAATTGTGAGAATTCCAAGATGAGTGAGGTAAAAGCCCAGCTTTGATTTGCGATAAGGCAGTCGAAGAACAGTAGCGAAAAAGATATTCAGGAATATTCCGATCAAAATCAACTCAAACCATCGAGCCCTGTAAACAACTTTCAAGACATAAGCTGTTCCATGTTTGGACTCAAGAAAGGTCGCGACACTCAAAAGTACAGTCATCGCAGCCAGTAGAAGCACCGCAAGGTGGAGTGATCCAAGGTACTTCACTAATTTGCTCTTCGCTGGCTTCCAGCCAGAGTTAATGCGCACTCCATAGATTGCCAGCGCGCAAAAGATTATCATTACAGTAAAAACAGGTCGCATTAATTCCATAAATCACCCTTTAAACCAAGGGGTCATTGTACCTGCTCCGGGGTACTTGTCAATTCAGGAACACAGCTTTCTTTTTCACTGTTCTTCATTCAAGAACTCCAGCCAGACAGAATTAAGTGTTGTAAGAATGGCTGTATGGCAGGTAAAATCAATTCCACGGTAGGAAGGGAGCGTGAAATATGCCGGCATTCGGCTCGATGAGGCAGACAATAGGTAAATCACTTCTAAACACGGCTTTCCTAGTACTTCCACTCCTTTACTCTGGTTGTGGAAGCCCACTTGGAGGGGTAAACACTGTTAGTGAAGGTGCAGTCGCAGCCAAGAACCAGCTCAATGTTCCAGTGGCCGATGGTGTCATTCGAAATGCCCAGGTCAGTATCGTCAACGCCAGAACAGGCCAGGTCCTTTTCCGGGGTGTTGATCCAGACAATGATGGGACCTACGCCTTTGATATGGAACGAACTACTCTTGCCGGTATTCTTGATGCAGACCTCCTGTACCTGTACGCCGAGTCTACAGCCCAAAGTTCTGTTGATGTGAATGGTGCAGTACAGGGACTTAATGCAGGACAGGTTCGTTTCAAGAGTTTTCTGCCAAATGGCGCTGTCATCAAATCTATTCTCAACGTCAGTGATGATCTGGGTGCTGATCCGCGCGTCAACAAAAAGAGAGCGGTTACCCACTTCTCCAATGCCAAGTCACTTCTTGCTGAATCCAAGCTAATCAAGGACGGGGTACTTACCCAGCCTCTGAGGCCAGGACGGGCAGCTCCAGCGAATGTCCTCACCGCCTTGCCTAACCAAACAGCTGCTGTGGAAACAGCACTTGCCGATCCAACTTCCAATCTAACCAAAAAATTCAAGTTGATTTCCATGGCTACCAAAGCACTGGTAGAAGATGGAGTCACCACCATTTTACAAAATCAAAACACAATTTCAGTCAGTGAAGGGGACTCACTCCTGCTTGAAGTTGCCAACAATACAGGAGCTTTAAACCCTGTTTTTCAAGCCAAACTTGCTGACTTGAACCAAAGGATCAACAACGATTTGCAAGACTCACTATTCACCTCCAGCTTTGATGCTGGTCTCAATAATAACATTCAGACGGTAACAAGCGAAGAAGCCGCAGCGGCTGCGAGTTCTGATGTTTCAATCTTCATACCTGGAGTTGATGCACCAACGATTGATGCCACAACCGGATTTGAAGTTCCCAAAAGCTACCTGGTCCGCTCTGCGGAAATCAACGGCCAAACTCTGGGTTTCAATTTTACACCGACCAAAAAACGTTCACGTCTCAACATCGATTGCCAGACCAATCAAGGCGTTTGCCAATAGTTTGACTTACGGGAGAAGTCTTTATGCAACAATGGATGAAAAATTTTACAGCACTGCTTATCATGCTCTTGAGTACGGGCCTTTCGTTTGGACTCAACAATTTCCAGTATGGGGTTACATTGACTCAAAGTGGCAGCCCGGTAACAAATGTCAGCCTTTTGACTGGCGTTACTCTGGAGCTTTGTTCTGCACCCACAGGAATCAATTGTTTGTTTTCCCAGACCTACAATAATGTAGCAGTGGACAGCACAGGTTTCTTTGAACTTGAGGTTGGGGGAACAAACAATCCTCTCCCTGCCCTAGGAAGCAACAAGTGGATACAGCTAACTATTACTCCTGTTGGTGGAAATGCTGTAACACTCTCCCAAAGAACCACACTACCTATCGATCCGCTGGCGGTTTACTCCCATCATGCCATGGATTCTATGATGGTTGGTGGAATGACCACATCTCAACTTCGCTCCTGGATTCTCTCGGGGGTTGGTAGTGGTCAAAGCGCTCCCGTTCCCACAGGAGTAGTCAAAACTGACATGGCAACAACAATCATGGCAGATTTTACTTTTGCCGATCCAGCAAAAATCATACTCTCGGGACCGGCGTCTCCCACAACTACACGTCTGGCTATTAGGGAAAACGGGGACCTTCTGACGCTCTGGTCCAGTGGAAGTATTAATGCAAACACAGTCTGGGCTAACAGATTCGTCGGTGATGGAAGCGCTCTTACTGGTATCGTCAAGAGTGGAGAGAGCATCTCTGTAGCTGCAACAAATACCCTGACTGCTGACGGAGCGGTGAATCTTGGTGGAGCCGTAACTCTTCAAGCGGGAGGTACCCTCACGGTTCTTGGTCAGTCTGTTTTTAACAATACAATAACGGCAAATGGCGGCTTTACGGTTGGCAGCGGTGGAATGACTGCGACAGGTACTTCAACTCTCATGGATACCACAATCGGTGGCACATTGACCGTCGGCGGACGGAACATCAGCAATGCCGTAGTGAATGGAACAGACATCAGCGCTACTAATCTGAGCTACACAGGCAGCTTGATACGTAATGCCTCCAATACAGCAAGTGGTACAGCGACAGCTACCCACGTAAACCTGGGTATGAATTCCATGACAGGACCCGGAGCTTGGCCAGTCGTTGCCGGTGGAAAGGCAAACAGTGCAACTGCATCAGGAGCAGCAGTGCTTGGAGGTCGATGGAATGGCGCTACAGCCAACTGGGCAAGCGTTGGTGGAGGTCAATCCAACACAGCATCTGGAATGTATGCCAGTATCTCTGGTGGAGAATACAATACAGCCTCTGGAAAATGGGCCCACATTGGTGGCGGTTACAAAAATCTGGCACCCTACGCCAATGCTACTGTCGCAGGTGGAGAATACAATACAGCCTGGAGCACTTCCACGGTAAGTGGTGGCGCATGGAATACTGCTGGTGGATGGCATACGGTTGTTTCCGGTGGTAAAAGAAACTGGACAACAGGAATGTACAGCTCCGTTGCAGGGGGCCTTTGGAATACTGCCGCAGGGAACTACAACTCAGTGAATGGTGGTGGATTCAATACGGCTGGTGGTACCTGGTCTAGCATCGGTGGTGGTGCATGGAACACAGCAACCTTGTCTTACAACACGATTGCCGGTGGTCAAATGAACTGGACCCGTGGAAAGCATGCATCCATTGGCGGTGGTTACAAAAATATGGCTTATACTTCCGGTACGGTTGCAGGCGGTTACTGGAATACTGCTGGAGGATGGCTATCCACGGTCTCTGGTGGTAAGCGCAACTGGGCAACAGGAATGTACAGCTCAGTAGCCGGGGGTCTGTGGAACACAGCGGCTGGAAATTACAACTCGGTTAACGGTGGAGGGCACAACTATGCTACCGGGACATGGTCCAGCATTGGTGGTGGTGCCTGGAATACAGCAGCCACGGATTATGACACCGTAGCCGGTGGTCAAATGAACTGGACTCGTGGCAAGCACGCCTCCATTGGTGGTGGTTACAGAAATATGGCTTATGCTACTGGAACAGTTGCGGGCGGTTACTGGAATACAGCAGGTGGATGGCATACAGCAGTATCTGGTGGTAAGAGAAACTGGACTACTGGCATGTACTCCTCAGTAGCTGGAGGTCTATGGAACACTGCTTCGGGAAATTACGCTGCAGTTCTGGGTGGAATGAAAAACTGGGCTGGTGGAAAATACAGTACCATTCTTGGAGGGCGAGACCTCATCATTACCGGGGACAACAGTATTGGTTACAATGCCATGAGCACTACCTACACACTCAGCATGAGTCAGGTAGCTTCCTTCCTCGGTGTCAAAATGGGAATTGGTGTTACCAATCCAATGGTCCATCTTTCAGTTGCTGGAGCAGTACAGGTCAGCTCGACAACAATTACTGCTCCAGGGGCGATTCGCTACGTCGGTGGGTCTTTTCAAGGTTTCAACGGTACCAGCTGGGCGCCTCTTGATGTCAACACTTTCTCTGGTGGCGGTATGTCACTAAACTCTGGAACTAACATCGTCTCCCTATCAAACCCTGTTGGAAAAATGGCTATTGGTACAAGTACCGGAAATGCCAAGCTGACAGTCCAGGGCTCCATCTCAAGAGATGTGAGTTCTTCCTTGTTTGGTCCTACAAGTAATACCCACGTGAACCTTGGTCAAATGTCTATTACGGGTACTAACGGAATGACCGTAAGCTATGCAACTGTTGGTGGTGGGGCATTCAATCAGGCCAAAGGCGAATGGTCTACAGTTAGTGGTGGTGGATACAACATGGCTACGGGTACAGCAGCCTCCGTCGGCGGTGGTGCTATGAATACAGCTACAGCAAACTATGCTGCGATTGCCGGGGGTCACAAAAACAAGATCATGGGTAACTACAGCTCTATTGCTGGTGGTTCCTGGAACACTGCCGCAGCTATGTATAACGCTATTGGTGGTGGACAGATGAACTGGACTCGGGCGCAACATGCAACTGTCGCCGGAGGATACAAAAATACAGCCTGGACATCAGGTACAGTATCTGGAGGATACTAGAATACTGCCGGTGGATGGCACACGGTAGTCTCCGGTGGTAAGATAAACTGGACTACCGGGATGTACAGCTCTATAGCCGGGGGTCTGTGGAACACAGCCGCTGGAAACTACAACTCGGTCAATGGTGGTGGACACAACTATGCAACCGGAACCTGGTCAAGCATTGGTGGGGGTGCATGGAATACTGCAGCCATGGATTATGACACTGTAGCCGGTGGACAGATGAACTGGACTCGCGGTAAGCACGCATCCATTGGCGGTGGTTATAAAAATATGGCTTACGCTACTGGTACAGTTGCTGGTGGTTACTGGAATACTGCCGGTGGATGGCACACTGTGGTCTCTGGTGGTAAGAGAAACTGGACTACTGGAATGTATAGCTCCGTAGCTGGTGGTCTGTGGAACACTGCTGCTGGAAACTACAACTCGGTTGCTGGTGGAGGTCACAATACCGCTGGAGGCACTTGGTCAAGTATTGGTGGTGGAGCCTGGAACACAGCTTCCATGAACTACAATACTATCTCCGGGGGTCAAAGAAACTGGACCAAGGGAACACACGCATCAGTTGGTGGAGGTTCCTGGAACACGGCAGGGATGAGTTATGACACCATTTCCGGTGGTCAAATGAATATGACAACTGGTATGCATGCCTCTATTGGTGGTGGATACAAGAATATGGCTTACGCTACAGGAACAGTTGCCGGTGGATACTGGAACAAGGCTGGTGGATGGCACACAGTTGTTTCCGGTGGTAAGCGCAACTGGACAACAGGAATGTACAGCTCCGTAGCAGGTGGTCTGTGGAACACTGCTGCTGGAAATTACAACTCTGTAAACGGTGGTGGGCATAACACCGCTGGTGGAACCTGGTCAAGTATTGGTGGTGGTGCCTGGAATACAGCCGCTATGGACTACAATACTATTGCCGGTGGACAAATGAACTGGACTCGCGGCAAGCATGCAGCGATTGTTGGTGGATACAAGAACACCGCCTGGACTACCGGTACAGTAGGCGGTGGATACTGGAATACTGCTGGCGGCTGGCACACTGTCGTATCCGGTGGTAGAAGAAACTGGACTACTGGAATGTATAGTTCGGTAGCAGGTGGACTTTGGAACACAGCCGCAGGAAACTATAACTCAGTAGCTGGTGGGGGTCACAACACTGCAGGTGGTACCTGGTCAAGCGTGGGTGGAGGAGCATGGAATACTGCTGCTGGTAACTATGTAGCAATTGCTGGAGGGCAGAAGAACAATGCCTTTGGTTCATGGACTAGTGTAACCGGTGGTAAGTTCAATACAGCAACAGCTAATTATTCCTCTATCCTTGGTGGTATGAATAATGGAGTGACCGGGATGTATTCCACCATTCTTGGTGGTAATAAAATGACTATCACAGGTAACAACAGTATCGCTTTCAATGGGTCAAGTTCGACTGCATATACGCTGAATAGAAGTAGTGTCGCATCCTTTATGGCTGTGAGTATGGGTGTTGGTACTACTAACCCGAAAAGTACCCTAGAAGTAGTAGCCAGATCGGCAGAAGCTCCCTTGGCGGTGCGTACAAGTACTAGTGGAGCTGTAGTTATGCAAGTATCAGCAGATGGTTGGTTGAGAGCTGATAAAATGGCTCTGGGTGCCCCTAATACTGCTCTTACTCAGTTTCATCTGCAGGGAGCGCCCGCCGCGGCACCGATGCTTGTAAATACAGGTGCAGCAACTCAACCGTCAATATTTGTAAGCAGTAGTGGCAAGGTAGGTATAGGGACTGCCGTTCCACACAGTCGATTAATGATCTCCGGTGGTGCACTCTGTGTTGCTACAGGTACAGGAACTCAATGTGTCGGAAAAGATACACCGGGTAATATTTATGCAAGCGCATCCGTTTTACAGGGAGCTGACTACGCTGAGTATTTCGCCAAGGAAGGAACTCTCCTTGCTGGTGATGTTGTCGGTATCAATCCACTCACTGGAAAAGTTCGTCAGTACCAGAAAGGGGACACTCTGCTTGGTGTTGTTTCTACTGAACCTGGTATCGTAGGAAACGCAGACAGAGACGATGAAAACCATGTATTGGTTGCTCTTATGGGTCAGGTTCCTGTGAATGAGGGTCAGGTTGTGGACGCTGATGGAGCAGTTTACACGCAAGACGGTCAGAAACTGGGAAGCAAGCTTTCCGATGGACGGGTATTTGTTAATGTCAGCAGCTCCAATGAGCAGGCAGAGTTAATGAAAGTCATTGACTCTCAGGGACGTCAGATTGATGCCCTCAAGCAACTGCAAAAGACTCATGAACATCGTTTGCAAATGCTGGAGCGACAGCTCAAGTTCCTGATTCAAAACCAAAACTAAGTTACGAATATTTCGTAAGTATATTGTGAGCCCGGCTCTTCGGAGTCGGGCTTTCTTTTTTCCAATACCACTTGGTAACAATTCGTTGTTAAGCAATCAGACCCATTGTGTCTTCAGAGAAGGTGAAGGGAAATTCCGTTTCTCTAGATCCCTTTATAAAGTCATTGGTGAAAACTCAAAGCGGGAGAGCTTTTGAGAGAATGAATAATCGGTCTTACCTAGTGCTTCATAATTAACTATTCATTATGAATAAGAGTGAATTCTTCAGTTTGAGTATAAGTCACAATTAGATCAGCTCTTAAGCAAGCTCAATGCTTGTTTGAGGGAACTTTCCTGCTTTTGATTTGGGTAGAATTCATCAATTGAAAACATCCACCAGAGACTCATTCCTCAAGCTAGAACATCTACCTAAGACTCAGTCATCAAGTTAGAACAACTACTGGAGACTCAATCAGGAAAACAAGAGTTTAGACCCAGCGTAGTACAAAACCACCAGATCGCAAAGGATATGGGATACCCACAATCCCAGAAAACTCATGCCGCGATCTCTGAGCACACACCAAATGATCGAGGCTATAAAAAGAGCAAAGTTAAAGAGCAGGTTCCAGCCCAAATCAAAGTATTTGCTCAAAGCCACCAGGTGATGGGGGATAAAGATCAATCCATGGTAGAGGTAGGTCCAGTTTCGAAAGTAGAGCTTCTGTCTTTCAAAGAGAAAGCAGCGAAAATAAAGTTCTTCCAGAGCTGAATTGATTATGCTCAAAGCCAGCACAAACAAGAAGAAGTGCTCAAGTACTCCAAGCTCTTGAAGCCTCTCTCGAAGTTGTTCTGCGTCCAGTTGCTCCAGCATACCAAAGCCAATGAGCACCACGGGGACAACACACATCAGAACCCCGGCTAAAAAACCTGAGAAGAAGCCTGTACTCAAATCTCTTTTGGAGAACTTACCGTAACGCCACACCAGAAAGAGTTGAAAGCACTTGGAACCCGGATAGACAAAAGCAGCCAACCAGGGAAACAGAAAACAAGTGGTGACAGTGATTGCCGGCAAAAGACCGGCAAATAACAAAAAGAGGGCGGATGGATTCAATCTAGAGGTATTGCTTGGTTATTGAATCCTCGAGCTTGATCAAATCCTTGGCAAAATTTCGAATTCCTTCGGCAAGTTTCTCTGTTGCCATCGCATCCTCATTAAGAGCCCAGCGAAAGGAAGACTCATTCAGATCCTGTTTATCAAGATCCATGGATTTTGCGGTGTCCAATGTCAATTTAGCTTCAATCTCTCCATCCTGAGAACTCAGCTCGTCTAGAAACTTGGGTGCTATGGTAAGCAGATCACAGCCAGCCAACTCCAGGATCTCGTCAGAATTTCGAAAGCTAGCTCCCATCACTACTGTATTGTAGTCAAACTTCTTGAAATAGTTGTAAATGCCGGTTACTGAGACAACACCGGGGTCTTCATGAGACGGATAGGAGTCCTTACCTTCGGCCTTCTTATACCAATCGAGGATGCGGCCTACAAACGGGGAGATCAGGGTTGCACCTGCCTGAGCACAGGCAATGGCTTGAGCCTGACAAAACAGAAGGGTCATATTGCAGTGAATGCCTTCCTTCTCCAATTCCCGGGCAGCTTCAACACCCTCCCAGGTGGTCGCCAGTTTGATCAGGATTCGCTCCTTTTCGATGCCTTTTTTTGAATACAAATCAATCAAACGATGAGCTTTTTCAATGCTTCCTTTGGCATCGAAACTCAAGCGAGCGTCCACTTCTGTACTGACCCGTCCGGGAACAATCTTCAAGATTTCAGAACCGAACTCCACGCTCAGATGATCAAGGGCTGCTTCCAGCTTTGAATCGGAACAACTGCCTTCTTCTAGACCTCGCTTGACGGCACTGGAAACTAAATCCTTGTATTGCTCCATCTGGGAAGCCTGAAAGATGAGGGAAGGGTTGGTGGTAGCATCCGTGGGCTTAAATTTTTGAATGCTCTCAATGTCCCCGGTGTCAGCTACAATAACTGTGTGTTTCGCTAGTGATTCCAGTTTATTCATCTTTCTCTCCCGTCTTGTAAGTTCAGAATTGGATTAGTTTTTTGATCTGTTGAGAAACTCTGTGAGAAGACCTGTAGTTGATTCATCATGGTCTCGGGCTTTTCCTGATTCGATTTCAGAAAGGATACTCTTGGCCAACTTCTTTCCAAGTTCCACACCCCATTGATCAAAGCTGTTGAGCCTCCAAAGGATTCCCTGAACAAACACCTTGTGTTCATACAAAGCCACCAGTTTACCCAAACTCGCAGGGCTAAGCTTATCGATGAGCAATGAATTGGTTGGTCGATTCCCGGAAAACACCTTATGATTCAAAAGTTTGTTGATCTCATCCTCGCTCTTTCCTTCTGACTTCAGCTGCACGCGCACCTCATCCTCCGTGAGACCCATTGCCAATGCCTCCGTCTGAGCGAAATAGTTAGCCATCAGTTTGTTGTGATGATCTGAGAGGGGATTGAGTGATTCCACAAAGCCAATGAAATCACAGGGTATCAACTTCGATCCCTGATGAATCAACTGATAAAAAGCATGTTGTCCGTTAGTTCCCGGCTCACCCCACAAGATAGGACCGGTTTCATAATCCACAGGCTCGTTATCACAATTGACGGATTTTCCATTACTTTCCATATCCACTTGCTGAAAGTGAGCCGCAAATCGATGGAGGTATTGATCATAAGGTAAAATAGCATAGCTTTGAGCATCCATAAAATTGTTGTACCACAGGCCAATGAGAGCAAGTAAAACCGGTAGACTCTGATCAAACTCTGCGTTTCGGAAGTGCTCATCCATTGCATAGGCACCATCGAGCAGTTCCCGAAATCTCTCAAATCCAAGAAATAGAGCGATTGGGAGTCCAATGGCTGACCAGAGACTATAGCGACCACCCACAAAATCCCAAAATTCAAAGATTCTCTCTTCTCGAATACCGAACCGGGTCACTTCCTCAATATTGGTGGACATGGCCACAAAATGATCCTGAACAGCCTTTTCGCCCAGATTTTCAATCAACCAGTCCCGAGCACTGTGACCATTCGTCATAGTCTCCTGAGTTGTAAATGTTTTGCTGGCTACAAGAAAAAGGGTAGTTTCAGGATTACACTTCTTTAGTGTTTGGGCTACGTGAGTTCCATCCACATTGGAAACAAAATGCACATTGATCCCGCAGCCATAATGATCGAGGGCTTCCACCACCATTTTCGGCCCAAGATCCGATCCACCGATTCCAATATTGACTACAGTGTCGAATTTCTTTCCTGTGCTGGAGAGAATTCGCCCTTCATGAACCTCAGCGCAAAAGGCTTCCATTTTTTGAAGAACTGCAGAAACAGCCTCTCTCACATTCAAGCCATCAACTTCCAGAAGAGATTCATCTCTGGATCGAAGCGCAGTGTGTAAAACCGCTCGATTCTCAGTCCAGTTGATCTTCTCTCCCGTGAACATCTTTTCGATCTGATCCTTCAGACCACTCTCATTCGCCAATTTCAAAAGAAGATCCAGGGTTTCACCACGCAGCAGGTTTTTCGAATAATCGAGGAAGAAGTCATCCACTCGAAGACTCATCTTTTCGAATCGTCCAGATCCGGGGGCAAGCAACTCTCTAAGATGGAGCTCCCGCAAAGTATTGGCTTCCTGTTTCAGTTTCGATTCGAGCTCGGTGGATAAATAGGACTTCAACGGTACCTCCCTAAACTACTTTTGGCGACTGCTCTGCAGCCTTGAAGTTCACACGCCCTGCTTTGTGAACGACGCTCGATAATCGCCTGAATCACTTTAGCGAACTCCGGATCATCGTTTGGTGCTGGAACGCGGCTCCATGGTATCGCATATTCCTGTGCAATTTCACCATACTCAATATCTATTTCGTGCATGGTTTCGATATGATCGCTGACAAAGCTGATGGGAAAGACATGCAACGGACGTCCTTTCCCTTTATATTTCTCAAGGATTTCTTCCACATCGGGACCCAACCATTCCAGTGGACCAACCCGACTTTGATAACATAGTTCCCAGTCACCCTTGTATCCCATTTTCTCAATGATTGCCTGGGCGCACTCCACAATCTGTCCCTGGTAGGGATCACCATCGTCCACATATTTCACAGGTATCCCGTGAGCTGAAATGACCAACACAGGATTGCTGCTTTCCTCAGGCATACTCTCTTTGATCAGATTGGCACTGTATTCAATATACTCAGGCTCCACATGCCAACAGCAGATCATTCGAAGCTTCATATCCCGTGGACCAAGCCCTGCAAGATTCAAAGCTCGCGTGATCTCATAGATGGCAGACCCTGTTGTTGCATAGGAAAAGTGCGGAAACAGTGGAAAAATGACGACTTCTCTGATTCCTTGACGGTAAATATCCAGTATGGCGTCTCCAAGGTAGGGAGGTGTATAACGCATTCCCATGTGAAAATTTACATCGGGCATCAAGGTTGTCAGATGATTCAGTAATAATTTGGTTAACGGAACCAAAGGTGATCCACCACCAATTTCATCGTACTTTTCCTGAATGGAAGGGGTTCGCTTTTTTGCAATTTTCTTTGCTATAAAGCGCTGTAATGGTGCAGGCAGTCCAAAACGGATACCAAAGGTGTCGCTGAACAACTCTTTGAGAAAATCATGAACATCGGCCTTAGTTTCCGGGCCACCAAAATTGACTACGAATACATCTTTAACTTTCATAAGTCCTTTTCTATCATACATGGAGGGGAACCACTACCCTGTAATTAGAACCGTTCCAAGTTTACCAGCATACAAAGCTTCGAACCTGTAGAATCAATAGACTATGATCAAACTGAACATACAACAGGAGAGCCATTCCATCTTCCAGTTCAAAAACTGTCACTTTTTACTCGGCTCCATAGAAAAGTTGATTGCTCAGAATTCTCAGCTTGAACTGCATCCAGAAGAGCTAGAGGAGATTACAAAGACGAGAATTGCTAAAAGAGAAAGGGAAAAGCGCAGTGCCAAGATCGCTCTGCGACTACTCGCAATTTATCTTGAACAGAATTCTAAAGATCTGGCTTTCTTGAGTGAAGACAGCCCCGTTATCATCAAGGGTCTCACCGGGTACTTTGCCTCAGTTTCCCACTCAGGAGATGGTCTTCTGGTTAGTCTTGGTCAGACGGTTCACGGGGTAGACGTTGAGACTTTTCGCGATGTAAGCCGGGGAGTGATGAAAATGATTCTTAGTAAGAAAGAATTTGACTCACTGGGAGACTATGAGTCCTGTACAAAGGAAAGCCTTCTCAATTCTCACTCGAAACTGCCCTCAGCAATTCAAGACCCAAAGTCCTTGCAAGACTCAAGTCTTCATCCTGAAGTCTTTCTTCCTCTGCTTTACTTCACTCAAAAGGAGGCGGTATTGAAGGCTGAGGGACTCGGGATTGCCGGTGGCCCGGAGAATGTTGTCCTGGAGAATGTGCGCTCAGTACTGCAAAGAGCTTTATATAAAGAAAATCCCTACGATCTGCTGTGCTTCATCCACAACAGCTATGTGGTTTCTATTTCAGTATCCTCTTGCTCCTCGGGTGCCACTGAAGGAACAAACTGAGACGGGTCCAGGTAGTCAAAGTTATTGGGAATGTATACGTGTACATTCTTGCGTCTGATTACTTCGCCTCTCTCAATCCCGATCACCTCGGTGATCTTTAAGAGTCTTGTCAATGAGCTGGGCTGAAGGAATGTCTTCCTCAAGTTCTCTGAGTTCTCTTTCATTGATTCCCGTATTCGGGTTTTCATCGACGAGAAAGGAACAGCAATCAGAATAGGGGAGGATGGAAGTTTCAAAAGTATCAATTCTGCGAGCCTCATTGATGATTTCGTGTTTGCTGTAACCAATTAAAGGAGAAAGAATCGGAGCATCAGCTATGGCATGAATAGCATGAAGATTGGTTAAGGTCTGGGATACCACTTGCCCTACGGAATCTCCGGTGAAATAAGCAGCAGCCTTTTCCCTCCCTCGAATCAAAGAAGCGATTCGAAGCATCATACGCCGATAGGCTACCATACGAAGTTTGGAAGGAATATATCCGATCAGGGCTCTTTGAAGTTCTCCAAAAGGAACCATGTAAAGCCTGGAGTAAGGTTGATAGTGACTGAGTATCTGAGTGAGTTGAACAACCTTGTCCTTTAAGTCGGACGAGTCCTCGTGCTGATTGTGAAAGTGAACAAAACTCACCTTGCAGCCTCTGGGAAACATTCGAAAGGCAGCTACGGGGGAATCAATTCCACCAGAGAGAAAGCAGAACAGTCGACCGCTCGAGCCAACTCAACAGCTTTGGCTGACAGAAGTTCGGGATCACTCTCCAGTATCTCCGCAGGTGAAAAATCGCAGATACCGCTCACTTTGGAAAGAACGGAGATACCAATTTCTCTATCAATGTCCTCAGTTTCCAGCCAGGTGCGGTTTCGCTTCGCAAAAACCCTGTTCACACCCAATGGATTGAAAGCATTCTTTAAATTGCGAACCAGAATATTTTCAAAATGCTTGCGATTACCCTTTTTCAAGCAGATTTCATCATAATGAATCAGATAGGACTGTTTCATTGCCTTGCGTTTCCTTTCTTCTTGAGCTTGTGGGTCTCAATCCAAAATAAAAGCATGATACAATCCCAGAGCTTTCACATAGTCAATTGGAGAAAA
>Ga0181593_10001842_pt1 | contig 19357 bp, 16 predicted proteins | sample 071ome_19_FD_133756 | JGI IMG/M metagenome (GOLD analysis project Ga0181593, IMG submission 133756) | Coastal salt marsh microbial communities from the Groves Creek Marsh, Skidaway Island, Georgia - 071413AT metaG (megahit assembly) | ecosystem: Environmental > Aquatic > Marine > Intertidal...
AAAACACCGCCGCTGGATGTCATCATCGAGCATATCGGCGCCAAGGGTGACGGCGTCGCAACCGCGACCTTCCGATCATACCACGAGGACCGAAGCCGTCCGGTCTTCATTCCTCTGTCGTTGCCCGGTGAGAAGGTATCGGCGCGCGCGTTGCATGACGTCGGTGAAGGCGTGGCCTGCCAGCTCGCCGAGATCATCGAGGCGTCACCGGATAGGGTGGAGCCCGCCTGCGGTCACTTCGGAGCATGCGGCGGATGCGGGTTACAGCATTGGGCGCCGGCTCCCTATAAGCGCTGGAAACGGTTGCGGGTGATAACGGCTCTAAGTCGGATCGGTCTCGAGGCGACGGAAGTCGACCCGCTTGTTATCGCCGCTCCCGGGTCACGAAGGCGCGCTGAGTTCGTTATGCGAAGGCTTTCCGGCGGGACGGTGATCGGGTTTCACGAGCGTGGCGGGAACCATATCGTCGACATCGCGGAATGCCCCATTCTCGAACCCGAACTACCACGGATCGCGCGAAGCCTTCCGCCCATCTCGAAGGAACTACTGGCTCCTGGGGAAAGCGCGCGCGCAACATTGAACCGACTGGATTCAGGGTCCGATCTCCTGCTCACGCTACCACGCGAACCGGGACTTTCAGCACTGGAATCCCTCGCTGAAATCTCGGAGAAACTTGATCTTTGCAGAATCTCGGTCAAGACGGAGAAAGACGGCGCTTCCGGTCCGGTGGTTCCAGTTTTGGAGCGAAGACCGGCGATGATCCGTTTTGGCGATGTTGAGGTAAACCCACCACCCGGCGCCTTTCTACAAGCGACCTCGGGCGGAGAGAGAGCCATCGTGGATGCAGTCCTGGAGGGAGTGGGTTCGTCCTCCAACATCGTCGAACTACACGCGGGATGCGGAACCCTCAGCTTCAACCTGACACGTCGTGCAAAGGTCCACGCGGTGGAAGGGGACCCAACGGCCTCCGCCACGCTTGAACGTGCTCTGAATCGCTATCGTCTACGGAACCGTTTCAGCGTTGAGACCCGTGACCTGGCGGACCGACCACTGGAAGCGGCGGAACTGGTTGCCTACGATGCCTTGGTATTTGACCCGCCGCGCGCCGGCGCGCGTATTCAGGCGGAGCGCATTGCCACCGGCGGGCCCGACCGCGTTGTCGCCGTTTCCTGCAATCCCGCCACATTCGCGCGCGATGCCCGTATCTTGGTCGATGCGGGATACAAGCTCGCTCGAGTAACTCCGATTGATCAATTCCTTTGGTCTCCACATGTCGAATTGGTCGCCTCTTTTTACAGGGGTCGAGCGGCATGAGCGATGGTACACGCCTGCGCAAACGCTCCGTGCGGATCTCGGGACACGCCACCAGCGTATCACTCGAGGAAGAGTTTTGGATCGCCCTGAAAACGCTTTCCGGCAAGCAGGGTATGTCGATGAACGCACTGATCACGGAGCTCGACAGGGAGCGTACCGGCAACCTGTCCAGCGCGATCCGCGTTTACGTTCTGCGCGAGATCGTCAAGCAAGCGTGATCTATCAGGCTATCGAGTTTAGCCGCATTCCTATTTCAGCAAACCCTTGAGAATACCCTTCAGGGCATCACGCGGCTTGAGGTCCTCCAATGATGGAATGGGAGCGACCTCGGGCTTGGCTAGTTCGCCTTCGGTTACCGGGACGGACGGCGCGGCTTGTGGTGTCTTGCCGCCAAACTGTCGCAAGATCCCGCGCTGAACCACCCGCTGCAAAACATAGGCTTGAAGTTTCTCGATATCCAAGACCGTGCGCGGATTGGCGAGCGGGCCGACATGACGAACACCAATCGGCGGCGAATTCGGATGCTCGGCGAGCCAGAAACGAGACGACGCATCCAACTCCTGAACCGGCAAGTTTACGGTCACTGTCGTCTTTCCGGTTGCCGTTTTCGACTTAAGCGCTAGGTCATCCGAGCGCAAAATACCGTCGGTTATCGTATAGGTTCCCGTCAACTCGTCGATCGGGGTCGCGCCCCCATTCATCGCCCGTTTAGCCAGTTTCAGAAAGTCCAAGGCGCCGTCGAGTTGTTTCAACTGATCGCTGACCGCCGGCAGATCGATCCCCTTCACCGATCCATCATGCATCCGTATCTTCCCACCGCCGTTAAGAGTGGAGATCATGTCGTACTCGGATACCCCGCGCGTTGAGAGGCTGGTTTCGTAGTCGAGAATTCCACTTACCTGGCCTTTATTCGCGACGGCCAGGGCCGCCGCACGGATGTCGGCGTTGTCGATCTTGAGCGCCATTTCCGCCGCTGGAACAGCGAGCGCATCCAGCCGGCCAGAGCCCGCGACATGGCCGCCGAACAGCCCACCGCCGAACTGGCTCACGGTCAACCGCCCCCCCGCAAGCGCCGCCTTGAGTGCAAAACCATCAATGACATAGGCGGAGTAGGTGACTTTACTGGCTTTGACATCGACATCGGCGTCGAAGGCACGTAACGCCCCTAAATCGAAACGCTCGCGCGACCACTCCCGGTCGCCGGAAGGCACTGGGACCGCGACGACCGCTCCCTTGGGTTTCGCGGCATCGGCGGCAAGCCATGGGTCGACGGCAAGGTGATCCGAGGTCAAAGCGATCGAGAACGTGGGGCGATCCGCGTCCAACCGCGCGCCGCCATTTCCAATCAGCTTTGCGGGCCCCGCCCGCACCGAAAGATCCGAGACGGTCAGTTGCCCGGCATCCCCCACGAGATCGAAACTTAGTGCGAGGGGACCGAGGTCCCGGCGCGCTGGCTTGAAGGTCGGGGCGCCAACGCGGATCAGCTTAACAATATCCGGATGATCAACTGATACACGAGCCCGGACCTCGGGCTTCTCCGTGAAAGCCTTGAGTTGCCCCTTAATGGAAACGCGACTGGCGGCAACATTCATTGTCGCGTCCATTTCAATATTCCTGTCGGCCGTTGTCAGGATCGAGGCGGTCACTGTTCCAGAGCCAAGCTTTAGTTCCCGGGAGGATTGGCCGGCGCCGGCCAACGCCAACAAATCCTCGACACGGGGATGATTGAGCTTAACCGCGAGATCCAAACCGATGGGCGACGCCAGCGGTTGCACCACGCCCTTTGCCTCCAATCGGCCATCGACTACATCCAGCACGGCATCCAATGTGAGAGATGCCGGAGAGCCCAATATCTTGGATTTCAGTCTGAACCCGCCCAGCTTTTGGACGGCATCATCAACCTCAAATCCGGCCAGACGGGCAAGCGAGGCCGCGGATTTGGCTGAAATGCTGACATCGATATCCGTGCTCGGCGCCGCGACGGTTCCCGCGAGTTTTCCCGTCACCTTGAGCCCCGCGCCGGCGACATCCATTATCGACAAATCGCGTATCACGATCTCGCCGGATTGAATCGTTGCATCCAACGCCGCGCCGCGAAACACGGTATTGCGGTATCGTGCTTCTCCGACCTTGATGAGTAGATTCGCGTCGAAAGACGCCAGCAGCGCCGTCACTTCGGCGCCCATATCGGGCGCGGGCACGCCTTGCGCGCCGGTTTGGGCAACCGGCGCTGTTTTCGCCCCGGCGGGATCGTCTTTCGGCAAGTAGGCGTCAAGGTTCACCTTGTCGACCACCAAACTCAACCCGAAGGCGGGTCTATCCCGCGGCACCAGGGACAGCCCACCGCTAATCCTCGTATTGTCAATGTCCACCGTCCAGTTGGACAGCTCAACCTGCTTGGGCGAGGCGTCGATGTCAGCGCCAAAAACCCCTTTGCGCAACCGGTCGGCGGCGACCCCGTCCAAGGGCACCTTCATCCATGCGAGCGCCGCGCGCAGATTGTCGGACACCACATCCCCGCGCCCGACAAATCTGGGCACGCCTCCGTCGGCGTATACGGTGCCGGTAACGGTCGCGTTGGTGCCGCCCGGTAGCTGGGCGGTCAGGACATCGACGGCAATCGCCCCTTGATCCAAAAGGCCTTCGAGACGAATTCGCCGGACCGTTCGCCCGCCGTAATCGACGGCATCGGCGGTGACCACCACCTTTATCCGCACGTCTTGTGGGAGCGTGAATTCACTCTGTTCAGCAGGCGCCGACGCGGTACCTTGAGCAGACGGAGTTGTCGATGTTTGCGACGCGGATCCCGCGAACACGCCGAACTTGTCGAGATCGATCCGCCCCAGCGTCAAGCCGATATCAATGGCGGGTTTCGCGGATAGGTCACCCGTGACGGCGCCTTGAACACGCGCGTCCGCCAGATCAATCGCAAGATCGGATACCTCGAAACGCGCGGGATTGCCCGAAATCGTCGCGGCTAGATTGAAGGGTTTCGCCAATACCGGCGGGAGAGTCGACGGAATACCCAGAGCCTTCCCGATAGCCCCCGACGCCGCGCTCAGATCCCCGACCGTCGCGGCGACCTTGCCTCTCAATGACGGGCCCGCGTCGCCGTCAACCGTCCCCTCGAATGACACGTCACCAGCGATTTCGGGAAGCGCCAGCGTCAGTTTCAGGGGGGCTGCCCGCCCCGCGTCAATCCGACCGAGAGAAGCATCAAAGCGCGTCTTCAGCCCTTGATAGACCAGCCCACCGCTAGCGGAAAACGGACCGCTTAGCGATGTCGCGGCGATGGTCGCGTCGAGATCCTCGATCCGGTGTGTCTTGCCGCTGACCGCGTCCCGAAAAATCACGCTGGCATCGATAATCTCGGCGCTATCCAAACGAATATCCACGTTCGCGCCTGTTTGGGAGGCGGATTTAGGCGCGGCGGCGCCGGCGGCGCTCGAACCACCGGTCAGGTTCGGGAACTCCCAATTGGCACCGCCATCGGCGCGACGCTCCAACGAAATCACCGGACGGATCAAGGTAACCGAGGAAATCTTGATCTCGCCGCTCATCAACGGTCCGAGCGCGACATGAACCTGTAGAGAGTCTAGACTGATCATATCGGGATCTCTGGCCCCGTCCTGGTTCGCCAGGCGAACACGCGCGACCGACAATCTCGGCGAGGGAAGGATCTGGAGCTCGATCGCCCCGTCGATGGAAAGCTTGCGTCCGGATTTCTCTTCGACCGCCGCGGTGATTTCCGGCTTGTACGCGTTCCAATCGACAAAACCAGGAACGATCAGCACCGCTATAACGGCGACAACGATCAGTCCGATCAGGAATCCAAGGATCTTTTTCAACCGTCCCTCCGATGTTCGGAGCCCCCATCCGCCCCCTGAACCACTCCAAGCACAAACACAACCGTGGGGCTATCCCGTACCATTGCGCCCGCATTTCCCTACCAGGTCGCCGACGTTGCAAAGTTTCGGATATAATTATGTCAGCTTTTTGATTCTTAAAGGCGTCCGCCAACCGTCAAAGAATCTTACATACCTCGGCGAACTCGAATCTCGGGGCCCGTTTATACGTCCCATCGCGTTTTCCATATCCGAGATTGCAAAGAAAGTTCGAGCGCACGGAGGTATCCGCGAAAAATTCCCGGTCCACCGCCGCGTTGTCAAATCCCGACATCGGCCCGCAATCCAAGCCAAGCGCCCGGGCCGCGAGAATAAAGTATCCGCCCTGCATGGAACCGTTCCGGAACGCCGCTTCGGTAGCCATCTCGGGGTTCTCTCGGAACATCCCTCGCATGTCCTTGTACGGAAACAGACGCGGCAAATGCTCCCACGCGGCCAGATCATGACCGATGATCGCGGTAACCGGAGCGGTCATGGTTTTCTCGACATTGCCGGAAACAAGAGCCGGTCTAAGCCGCTCCTTCGCCGCGTCGGTCTTGACGAAGACAATGCGCGCCGGGCACATATTCATGCTGGTGGGGGCCATCTTCATCAGGTCGTGAACTTGCGCGAGCAACCCGTCATCCACGGGACGATCGGTCCAAACATTGTGGGTGCGCGCTTGTTCGAACAACAGATTCCGGCCGCTCGCGTCAAGCATGCCGGACATGGCGATATTCGCGTCGGTTCGTCCCGAGCCAGTGACGTCGCTCATCCTACCTTCCCCTTGGCATCGCCCCCGAGGGGCCAGTAAAATCCGCCTCTGGCTTTAAAGGGCCGGCGGGAACGAGTCACGGGATTTCGATGGGTCTGGAGTCCAGCGAGTCCCAATAGTCGAAAGGGTCCACATGGACTTTCTACTGCAATACATTCCCGCCGAACTCGGCCCCATTGAGGCCATCGGTTTGATCGTTTTCAGCTACATCACATCAGCGGTTAGCGCGACCTTCGGCCTTGGCGGCGGAGTGATGATGCTGGTCGCCATGGCCTCGATCATGCCCGCCCTCGCGGTCATCCCGGTACATGGGGCGGTTCAAGCCGGATCAAACGGCGGACGCGCCTGGATGCTGCGCGAGCACATCAACTGGTCGATCTTTAAGTACTTCCTGATCGGATCAGTAATCGGCGCGGCCGCCGCCTCTCAGATCGTGGTCGCCTTGCCTCGCGACGTCCTGCGACTGATTCTTGGCCTTTTCGTGTTGTACATCGTCTGGGGGCCGAAACCGAGCAAGCATGAAATCGGCGACGTCGCTTATATCCCGGTCGGGATCGGCACCACTTTCGCCAGCATGTTTGTCGGCGCCACCGGGCTGTTGATCGGGGCCTTCATGCCACCCGGTAAGTTGGGGCGGATGACCACGGTGAGCATGCAAGCGGTCTGCGCGATGCTTCAACACGCGCTCAAGATCGTGGTTTTCGGCCTGTTGGGCTTCGCCTTCTGGGAATGGCTGCCGCTGGTGATCGCGATGATCGCCACCGGTTTTCTCGGCACCTTCACCGGCAAGGCACTATTGGAACGGATCCCGGAAAAGGCGTTCGGCTATCTGTTCAAGGGCCTGCTGACGATCCTGTCGATACGCTTGATCTCCCTAGCCGCGCTCGAGCTGTGGGGCGGGACGACCTATCCTAATTGAAGATCCCCTCAAGCGGGTTCAACCGAAAGCCGAAAGTCGGCGCGACGCGGAGAGAGGTAAGGTATCGGCGCTCGTTCGGACCTTCCGGATCGTTTGTCGGGAACATGTTCTCGAAAGCCATGCGGACCATCTTCTCGTAGTTCTGGTCGCCGAGGTTTTTCGGCGCCGGACCCTCGACCAGAGTGCCGGCAAGCGGTTCCTCGTTGGAACAAAACACGCTGTGGATACGCATGGCGCCGGGCGCGCGATCGGGTTTCGGCGGCGCGGCGTCGGCCTTGCAAACGTCATATGCCGAAACGTTGATCGCCGGATCAAAGACCATGACCACGCGGAAATGCGGCTGTCCGGCCGCGGAGTCCAACTCGGTGAACTCGACCGTGCTGCGGGTCACCGCGTCCTTGGCGAAACGCGCGGCGACCGCGGCGGTCTTGAGTTCGCCTTCGCTGAAGGGTGAGTTAACCGCGCGCACCAACACCGGCGTCTCGCCGCCAGCATAATTCAGAAAATCGCGTTTGGACTCGTTGGCGACGCCGGTATAGGTCTCGTTGACCGTCACGCAACCCGCTAAAAGCGCCAGCGCGCCAAGCCCCGTGACCTTTAGCGCCTTGCGAATCATCGGAACCTCCCTTTGATGTCTTCCTCGGCGCCTGACCGCGCCTGGGTAATAGATGGGAAAGATTCATGCGTTTGCCAACGCAAATCGACCACCTCGCGCATTCGTCACGCGCATGTCATGGGATTTGTCACAAACAGCCGGAGATCCGGACCGCCGTCACGCATTTACCGTCCCAATCGGCTAGGATATCTTCGCCGCGAGGATATCTGGAGGTGCATGCATGGCGACGGCGGAAGAGGTTTTGCGGTTCTGGTTCGAGGAGATCGAACCCGAGCAACAGTTCAAGAAAGACCCCGCGTTCGACGCCCTCATACGCGAGCGCTTCGGAGAAACCTATACGGCCGCGGCGAGCGGCGCGTTGGACCATTGGGAGGCGGAGCCAAGCTCCTGTCTCGCCCTGGTAATTTTGCTGGACCAGTTCTCCCGCAACATGTTTCGCGATACCGCGCGGATGTATGAATCCGACCCCAAGGTGCTGGCCATCGCCAAGCGAGCGGTCGCCGATGGCGGTTACAAGAGCTTGCCCCAGGACCAACAGCGTTTTCTGTTCCTACCATTCGAGCATAGCGAGGAGTTGGAGGATCAGCACACTTGCATGGCGTTGATGGATACCCTCGACGACAAGAAAAATCTTGAATACGCCAAAAATCACCTGGTGATTGTCGAGCGCTTCGGGCGCTTCCCGCACCGCAACGAAATCCTCGGCCGCGAGAGCACCGCCGAGGAAGTCGAGTTCCTGAAACAGCCAGGCTCTTCATTTTGATTCTACGAGACGAATTCCAAGCTCCATATTGAAAAGGCGACACCGTGACCGAAAAACCCCATGTTCTGATTCATTCCGCCTGGTACGAGCCGGCGATGCGGCGCTTGGATGAGCTTGCCGTTACCCATCATCTTTACGAGGCGGAGGATGAGGCGACGTTCCTTACCGAGATCGGGCCGAAATGTTCCGTGATCGGGACAATGCATTACTGCCCGGCCTCGCTCATGGATGCGGTGCCTGACCTGAAACTGGTGCTGAATTTCGGTGTCGGCTATGACGGGGTCGACGTTGCCGAGGCAACCCGGCGCGGTGTGAAGGTGGTCAACACGCCGGCGGTGCTGAACGATTGTGTCGCCGACATGGCGATGGCGATGACGCTCGGCGGCCGGCGCCATCTGGTGCAGGCCGACCGCTACGCCCGGGCCGGACGCTGGCCGATCGAGGGGGATTATCCCTATACCTTGAATGTGCATTCCACCAAGGTCGGGATCCTCGGCATGGGCCGGATCGGCATGGAGATCGCCGACCGCTGCAAGGCCTTCAAGATGGACATCTCCTATCACCAACGCACTGAGCGAACCGATGTTCCGTATCGCTATTACGGCGACCTCGTGGCGATGGCCCGCGATGTGGACATCCTGATCGCGATCATCCCCGGCGGCGACGCGACCCGCGGCCTGATTAGTGAAGCGGTGATCGAGGCGCTTGGCCCGGATGGTCTGCTGGTGAATGTCGCGCGCGGCACCGTGGTCGACAACGACGCACTCGCTCGCTGTCTTGTGGACGGACGGCTCGGCTACGCGGTGATCGATGTCTACCCCGACGAGCCGAATATTCCGCCGGCCCTGTTGGAGATCACCGACAACCTCACCCTCACCCCGCACATGGCCAGCGGTACCCACTACACCCGCAACGCCATGGGCATGGTGCTGTACGACAATCTGAAGGCGATGATCGAGGGCAAGCCGCTCCTGACACCGGTGAACTGACGCCAGCACGGAGGAAAACTCCTGACAAACCGACCGCCACGCGCGGGCGGATTCGGTTTCGCGTCAGGACACGCGAAACCAAATCCATCCGTAACGTACCCGTAACATCTTTTGTTTAACTCAAGATCAGGAGATCGACCGCGACCCGCGCGGCGGGGACGTGTGGGCGGGCAAACAACGTGGAGAGTTACCGTGCCGGAGAAACATCTACCACTCGACATGATGACCTGGGTCGATGCCGATATCGAGGACACGTTGCTCGAGGAATTAGAGATGGAAATCGACGATCAGCGAAGCGCGCGGTCGTCGATGAAAAATATAGATGGCTCGCCGGTAGAGACTCTTAATCGGCGATCTTATCTGAAGTCGCTCCTGCATTTGCAAACGGAGTTGGTCAAACTCCAGGACTGGGTTATCCACACGAACCAGAAAATCGTGATCCTGTTCGAGGGACGCGACGCGGCTGGCAAGGGCGGCGTGATCAAGCGGATTGTCCAGCGGCTCAACCCGAGGGTTTGCCGCATGGTCGCGCTACCCGCCCCGAGCGAGCGCGAGAAATCGCAATGGTATTTCCAACGCTATGTCACGCATCTACCGGCGGGCGGCGAAATCGTGCTGTTTGATCGCTCCTGGTACAATCGCGCCGGCGTCGAACGTGTCATGGGCTTCGCGACAGAGGATCAGGTCGAGGAATTTTTTAACGACGTGCCGGAACCTTCCGACCGTCGGGCGTGGGCGCCGCCCTCGAAGGCTTCAAGTTCGATGGCCTCGGCAACGGCCCGACCGAGTACCGGGCGGCCGACCATCAGTGCTTCAAGGACGTTCTGGTCGTGAAGGGCAAGGAAAACCCGACCTCCAAGTTCGACGTTCTCGAGGTCGTCGAGGTGACGCCGCGCGCCCAGGTCGAGTATCCGGCCTCGATGCTCGGTGGAGAGCTTGGCCCGTATAACGACGGCGCCTAGTCAACTATCCTCCCAACGCCGCTCCCGCTTCTATTCATCAAGCGGGAGCGGCGACTTTTCCCAGCGGGAATCGGAACCATGGACGCGATCTTTCTGCAGATCCTCAACGGCCTGGACAAGGGCGGTGCCTACGCACTGATCGCCTTGGGCCTGACGATCATTTTCGGCACGCTCGGCGTGGTGAATTTCGCCCACGGCGCGCTTTTCATGCTCGGCGCCTTTTGCGCGGTTTCGGTCAAGGCTCTTTTGAGTCTTGAGAAAGTCGCGTTGGACCCAGACAAGCTCACCGCCTGGGGCACGCCGATGGAGATCCGGGTTCCCTATGTCGAGCATTGGTTCGGAGACTTCGGCGCCGCGCTGCTAAACTTCTCGGTTCCGGTTTCGATTCTTATCGCGATCCCGATAATGCTCTTGGCGGGCATCGCGATGGAACGCGGACTCATTCGGTTTTTCTATAAGCGACCCCATGCTGAACAGATCCTTGTGACCTTCGGCCTCGCGATTGTTTTGCAGGAGATTGTCAAAAGCATCTTCGGCGCCAACCCGATCCCACAGCCCGCCCCCGAGATCGCCAAGGGAATGATTGATTTCGGCATTATGGTCGGATTCGACGCGGGTAACGTGGTGTATCCCGCCTGGCGCCTAATCTACTTCCTGTTCTCGGCCGCGGTGATCGGCGCCGTCTTCGCCTTTCTTCAGTTCACGAGCTTTGGCATGGTGGTCCGCGCGGGCATGGTCGACCGCGAAACCGTCGGTCTGCTCGGCATCGACATAGACCGGAGATTTACCATCGTGTTTGGTATCGCGGCCGTGGTCGCAGGTCTCGCGGGTGTTATGTACACGCCGATCCTGAGTCCCGACTACCACATGGGCATGGACTTCCTGGTGCTCAGCTTCGTGGTCGTGGTCGTCGGCGGGATGAGCTCTCTCGGCGGCGCCGTGGCCGCCGGTTTTCTCCTTGGCATTCTCCAGAGTTTCGCCTCCATGAACGAGGTGAAGAACATCCTGCCCGGCATCGACCAGATCATTATCTATCTCATCGCCGTCGTGATCTTGCTGGTTCGACCGCGCGGCCTGATGGGACGCAAGGGCGTGATGGAGAACTTAGCCATGAACTTCCTGGCAATGTCCCGAAAAGACCTGATCCTGCTGGCCGGTTTCGCCGTGGTGGTTCTGGCGGCCCCGATCATCTTCAATCCAATTGGCGCGGGCTATCCGGACCTGCTGCAGAAGTTCGCCATTTTTGGGATCTTCGCTCTCGGGTTTAACATCCTGTTTGGCTTGACCGGATACCTATCCTTCGGCCACGCCGCCTTTCTCGGGGTTGGTTCCTATACCGCGGTCTAGACCTTCAAGCTGCTGACCATAAACCCAATCCCGGCGATCATCTTCGCAACCGTGATCGGTGGCTTGTTCGCGACCGCGATTGGCTACATCTCACTGCGTCGGACCGGCATCTATTTCTCGATCCTGACCCTCGCCTTCGCCCAGATGAGCTACAACCTCGCCTATTCGGTCCTAACGCCGATTACCAATGGCGAGACCGGATTGCAGCTTACCCAAGCCGATCCCAGGATCATTGACGTCGCGTTCGGTCGCGACTACGGCGCGGTTCTTCCATCCTCCGATCTTTTCGGCCTCAACATGACAGGCTATCCGGGCTTCTATTTCTGCGGTGTCATGCTGATCATCTGCTTCGCCATCGCGCTCCGGATCTCAAACTCCCCCTTCGGAATGATGCTGCGCGCGGTGAAGTCAAACCAGAACCGGATGAACTACACCGGTCTTAACACCAAGCCCTATGCCTTGGCCGCCTTCGTGATCTCCGGCATGTACGCTGGTCTCGCCGGCGGCCTGTTGGCGGTCACCGATCCGCTCGCCGGCGCGGAACGGATGCAGTGGACCGCATCGGGAGAGGTGGTGCTGATGACCATTCTCGGGGGAACGGGCACGCTCCTCGGCCCGGTGATTGGCGCCGCGGTCGTCAAGTATTTCGAGAACATCTTTTCCGCCTTCAACGACGGCATCCTGCAGGCCGCCTTTGATTTCCTCCCCGGCCCCCTTCAGCAAGCGGCCGTCGCGGTCTCCTCGCTGTTTGTCGGTGAAGGCTGGCATCTAACCCTTGGGGCGTTGTTCATGATCATCGTGATCTTCTTGCCGGGCGGCCTGATTGAGGGCATTCGGCGGATACGCAATCTCTTCGCCGGCGGCGGCAAGCGCGCCGCGGCTCCGGCGGAATAAGGGAGGACGTCTTGAGCATTCTGTCCGTCCATGATGTCAACAAGCGTTTCGGCGGCCTCAAGGCCCTGGACGCCGTCAACCTGGAAGTCGAGGAAGGCACGGTCCACGCGATCATCGGGCCGAACGGCGCCGGCAAATCGACGCTTCTGAATTGCTTCGTCGGACGTCTGGAACCGGATACGGGTTCGGTGATGTTCGATGGGCGATCATTGCTGGGAATAAAGCCTCACGAGATTAACCAAGCCGGGGTGAACCGGGTTTTCCAGACGCCGGAAATCTTCAGCGATCTGACCTTGCTCGAGAACGTCATGATCCCGGCCTTCGCGAAACGGGACGGCGCCTTTTCGATGAATGCCTGGGGCGCGGTATCGGACGAGGCGGAGATACGTGACAAAGCCATGACCATGCTGGACGACGTGGGTCTGGCGTCACAGGCGATGGGAATTGCCGCCCAACTCTCCCGCGGCGATAAACGGCGTCTCGAGCTGGCCATGTGCCTTGTCCAGTCCCCGAAACTTCTACTGCTGGACGAGCCCACCGCCGGCATGGCACGGGCCGATACCAACAACACCATCGAATTGATGAAAACCATCGCCTCGCGTGGCGTCACGATGGTGGTGATCGAGCATGACATGCACGTGGTTTTTTCGCTCGCCACCCGCATAACAGTGCTCGCGCAGGGAGCTGTCATCGCCGAGGATCTCCCCGAGAACATCAAGGGTGACCCCCGGGTTCAGGAAGCCTATCTCGGCGGAGCACATCTGTAAGCGCAATCTGGCGCCGGAGATCGCAATGAACACGTCAACCGAACCCGACAACAAGTCATCGGACACGCTCCTGGGCGACACCGCCTTCGAGGGCGCGGCTCCGGGCAAGAAACCGACGATGACCACGGGTGGGCAACCCGCGTTCTTTTCATGCTGGGACATTCACGCCTATTGCGGAGAGAGCTATATCGTTCAAGGCGTTAGTTTCGATGTTCGAGAAGGCGAGATTGTCGCCTTGCTGGGACGCAACGGCGGCGGCAAGACCTCGACTCTTCGGGCCATCGCCCGCGTCGACGATCCCGCGCTCAGGCAAGGCGAAATCTGGCTCGATCACCAGCCGCTTCACGACATGAAGGCGCACCAGGCATCGCGCGCCGGTATCGGACTGGTGCCCGAGGACCGGCGGATCATCCAAGGCCTTACGGTCGAGGAAAACCTTCAACTCGCCCAGATCGCGCCACCAATCGGCTGGTCGATCAAGCGAATTTACGATCTGTTCCCGCGCCTCGGCGAGCGCCGCAATCAGGAAGGCACGACCCTTTCCGGCGGCGAGCAACAGATGCTGGCGATCGGTCGGACCCTCGCCCGCGACGTCAAACTACTGCTGCTGGATGAGCCTTACGAGGGTCTCGCTCCGGTCATCGTGCAGGAAATCGAGCGGACCCTGGAGCAGATCAAGAAGCTCGGCATGACCACCATCATCGTCGAGCAGAACGCGATCGCGGCGCTGCATCTGGCGGATCGCGCGATCATTCTGGACATGGGCCAGGTGGTTTTCGACGGCGTCTCCCAGGAGGTGCTGGATAACGCGGATCTTCGCCAGCAATACCTCGCGATCTGATCCATCGCGGCGCCGGAGCGCATCTCGATGTTCGAGGACCAACAAGCCTCCATTTCCACGCTGACCCTCAGCACCAAGGTCGAGGAAGAATTCGTCTCGCCGCTGACCGCTATCCGGGGCGCCTTGGAGATCCTACGTGGTTTTCCGGATCTCGCCGCCGCCGAAAGAAGGCAGTTCGTCGAAACCGCCCTGAGCGGCTGCGCCAAGTTGGAAAACGGCGTCAAACAACTTGCGGAAACGGTCTACGACGCCGGCCGGTCATCCGCGCCGAAGCCTTCGCAATCGCAAGCCGAGGCGCCGGCTGGAATACCGGAGACCTCTTCTCACACGTCACCAGTGCCCAACGACAATCGAATCCGTTTCCTGGAAGATCTCGGCATCGTGGAAGTTGACCTCGCGAACCTGCGATTTCGTGATTCGGGCGAGGTAAACGCCTTTTATGACGTGGTGGACGCGCGGGTCGAGAAGACTCGTCGCAAGTGGTTCTTCATCGTCGACTACACCGCCTGCGCGATCTGGCCGGAAGCCTGGGTCGCCTTCGCCCACCGGGCCAAGAAGGTTAACGCCACCTACTCGAACGGAACGGTACGGTTCAGGTCGACCAGGATCAACGGTGGAACCTTCTCCGATCGCTCGGAACCGACGGGTTCGGAATCCGACTACCTTGCCTCCCGGGATGCCGCGCTGGCCCGCGTCCACGAGTTACGATCCGCGGCACGCTAAGCACTCCGACATCGCGTAGGCACCAAGATTACACGTGCTCCGTGCGCGTTAGGCGTCAAGGGTGCGGCCAACGATACGGGGCGCACCGCTATCCACGACAGGGCTGATCATTTCTCCCGCGCCATCCGGTCCAAGGACTCACCAAGCGCCTGATCGAGAATTCCGGCGGCGGTGTCGATCTCCTCGGTGGTAACGGTAAGCGGCGGTGCGATGCGCCAGACCGAACCGCGTTCTGGACGACGGCGAATATTCATCGACAGGCCAAGTTCAAGACATCGCTCGGTGGTCATCGCGCCGAGCTTGTGATGCGGCACCCGGCCCTCGCGATCCTCGACCAGCTCCACGCCCAAAAGCAAGCCTCGGCCCCGAACATCGCCGATCACTTCGTATTTCTGTTGTAGGTCCAGCATCCGGTCACGCAGATAGCCGCCGACCTCGCGCGCCCGCTCGATCAGATTCTCGCTTTTCAAGGTCTTTAAAACCGCCACGCCGACCGCCGCCGGCAAGGGATCGGAAACATGACTGGTGTAGTGCGAGAAACCACGCTCATACGCCTTTGCCTCGATCGCGTCCGAGGTGATGGTGGCGGCGAGCGGAATTCCGCCGCCGAGGGTCTTGGAGACGGCCATGATGTCCGGCACCACGCCGAGCCCGTCGGCGGCGAACCACTCGCCGATGCGTCCGAAGGCGGTTTGCGCCTCGTCGAAAATCAGCATCAGACCGCGCGCGTCGCATTCTCGGCGCAGCGCCTCGAAATAGCCTTCCGGCGGCACGATCACCCCACCGGCGGACAGGATCGGCTCGGCGATGACCGCGGCCGGCGCCCCGGTCCACTGCATGTCGATCATCCTGAAGCCGATCTTCATGCAGGTGAGATCGCAAGCGTCTCGGCAATGCTCCACCGGACAGCGATAGGCATTGGGCTCGGGGATCGCGTAGACTCCCGGCAGGCTCGGGCCATGATTTTTGCGGTCGCTGGCCATCGAAACCGCCGCGCCCCCACCGCCCGCGCCATGCCAGGACCCGCCGAGCGCCACCGTCTCGTAGCCGCCGGTGGCGAATTTGGCGAGTTTCAGAGCCGCCTCGTTCGCCTCGCCACCGGTATTGACGAACATCGACTTGGACAGCGGCGCCGGTAGAATCTCCGCCATGTCCTCGGCCAGTTCAGCGACGGTGTCGGGGATCATGCCGCTGAACAGATGGATCGCGTTGTCGGCGCTGCTTTTGATCGCCTCGACGATGGCCGGATGGTTATGGCCGAGGGTCGAGCACATCTGACCGGAGGTAAAATCCAGGATCGCCTTGCCGTTCCGGTCCCAGACCCAGGATCCCTTGGCCCGAACAATGATCTCGGGAAAGGATTCCGATGTGTAACGGATCATATGGTCGCCTAGAGCGGGTTGGTTCGCGAAGGGCATGGAGGGTCTCCGAAACAGAGCGATGATGCGAGTGTGCCTGATTTCCAGTGCTTGGCAATGGGGGAAAGGCTCTTCGACCTAGCCGCCCAGTGCTCCTTTCATCGCCGCGAACAAATCCACCGACCGCCGCGCTTCCTCCAAGGTCAAGTCACCGAAGGCGAAGCGGCAGAGGAAGTAGTTGATGCCCGCCGCCTCCGACTGTTTCCGGATGGTCTCAGCGACCTCCTCCGGGGTGCCAGCGATGGCCTGGCCGGCCTCGATCAGTTCGTCGAATGTCTCGGGAAAGGAAACCCCCACGGGCGCGGAACCATGGCGATCCCAGAGCCTATAAAAGGCGGCGCGCCAAGGCTTATAGGCACGACGCGCCAACGCCAACGCCGCCTCCCGTTGCTCCGCGACCACCACGTGCCGTGTCATCCCGAGGCGCGGCAGGTCCGCCTCCGGGCGCCCCGCCCGTGCCCAGGTCTCACGATACCGGTCGGTTACCGCGCGAACCTTTTCCGCCGCCTGGTTGGAGATGATGTTGATGGCGTTCTCCGCGGGCCAGACCGCGCTGTCCGGCAACCCGACACCCATCCACAGCGGCGGGTGCGGATTTTGAACCGGCTTCAGGACCACGGGCATGGCCTCGACATTGTAGTAGCCACCCTTGAAGTTGAGATCACCGCCCTCCGCGCCGAGAGCCAGGCCTTGCCGGATCAGATCGAAGGCTTCGCGATACATCGCCGGCGCGTTTTCCGGCGAGATCCCGAAATAGGCGTTCTCGATTGGCGAGATGCCGCGCCCGATGCCGAGATCCAGCCGCCCGCCGCTCATCTGGTCGAGCATGCAGATCTCTTCCATCAACCGGATCGGGTGATACATCGGCAGACAGAACACCATCGCGCCGAGCCGCAGCCGCTTGGAGCGCTGGGCCGCCGCCGCCAAAAACACTCCAGGCGAGGGTGCCGCGCCAAGGTCGGTCGCGTGATGCTCCGCCAAGTGATATCCGCGAAAGCCGGCCGCGTCGTAGGCCTCGATCAGCGCGAGGCGCATCTCGTAAAGCTTGGCGAAGTCACCGTTCCCGTGGTCCAGATGATCGAATACCCCAAACTCCAAGATCGCCTCCCCCGTTGATTCATCACCCGCTCATATATCATGCCCAATCCGTTCCCCGAACGACCGGCTGTCATTCCGGTGGGTCGAATTGCTTTCCACCACCGGCTCCCTACTATGTAGCGAAGATTGAACAAACTGGACGGAACCCATGGCCGACCCCATCGAGCTCGAGGTTTTCACCGACTATGTCTGCCCCTGGTGCTATCTCGGCGACAACCGGGTGAAGAAGCTGAAGCGGGAGTACAACATCACCGTCAAGGTGACGCACTTCCCGCTGCACCCCGAAACCCCCGCCGAGGGAAAGTCGCTGGCCGACCTGTTTGGCCGCGGCCCCGAGGAACTGAAGGCGCGGCACGAACAGATGCAGGGCCTGATGAACGCCGAGGGTCTGCCCTATTCCCAGCGCAGCCACACCTATAACAGCCGGCTCGCCCAGGAGATCGGCAAATGGGCCGAGACCCAGCCCGGCGGCGAGGCTATCCTCGACAAGTTCTTCGAGGCCTATTTCGTCGAGCGCCGCAATGTCGGCGACGTGGAGGTGATCATCGACGTGGTCAGGGCGGCCGGCCTGGACGAGGCCGAGGCTCGGGCGGTCATCGCCGATCGCCGCTTCAAGGAAGCGGTGGACGAGGATTGGGCCAAGTCACGCGCCATCGGCGTCTCCGGGGTGCCGACCTTCGTTTCCGACGGCAAGGGCGTGGTCGGCGCGCAACCCTATGAGGTTCTTGAGCAATTGATTGCCGCCGTCGGCGCGGAGAAGCGGGCGGGGTAGGGGGCGGCGTCCTCCTCTAACCCGATAGACCCTTCGAGACGCGGTTTCACCGCTCCTCAGGGTGAGACCTTACCATCCACTCACCCGGAGGAGCGACCAACAGGTCGCGTCTCGAAGGGTCTTTTCTGTGAAAAGAGGACGCCTGCCCTCGGTTTGAGTCAGGGACTCGAGAGAGCACCGCCCCCCCCTGCATCGCCGACCTGATCAACCCTCATCCTCCCCCATGACCCGTGCCGCGCCGGAAACGCGGATTGACGTCCCCGGCTCGGCGGGAATATCGACGGTCAACAATGACCGCATGCCCATGTCCTCGCCCTGGACGATGGAGATCTCGCCGCCGGAACCGGCGACCCCTGGCCAATTGAGGTCACGCAGGTAGCCGCCCAGTGCCGCCGCCGCGGCCCCAGTGGCGGGATCCTCGAGCACACCACCCGAGGCGAAGGGATTGCGAACGTGAAAAAGTTTTTCCGTCTCGGCGTAAACCAAGCTGATTGTTACCAGACCCGCCTCGCGCATGAATATACGACCGTCATCCAGGTCATAGGACATGCGCCGCAACGCTTCGCGATTGTTCAAGCCGATCACCAGATGTGTCGCGCCGGCCTCGGCGATGGCGGCGGGAATGCGTGGATCGAGATCCTCCCGCGCGTAACCGAATAGCGCCAAGGCGGCGTCCCCTAACTCTGGCGCGGCGGGGGTGCTCTTGGTGGCCGGTGACTGCAGGGCCGCCGCGATCCCGGCTCCTTTCCGCGTGCCCTCCACCGTGATCGTATCGTTGTTGAGCTGGAGAGTAAAAACCCCGTCGCCCTCACGACCCGCGAGCGCGGCGCCCAACGCGATCGTGGCATGCCCGCAGAACGGAACCTCGGTTTCCGGCGAAAAGTAACGCACCCGCCATCCCTCCGGCACCGGCATGGCGAAAGCGGTTTCCGAGAAACCGACCTCGGCGGCGATCGCCTGCATCCGATCCGGGCTGGGCAGGGTATCGCCGATCACCACGCCGGCCGGATTACCGCCGCGGTCACCGTCCGCGAAGGCGGAGATACGTTGAACAGTCATGACAAGTCCTCTCAACTCAAGCGCAATGGGGGGATGGGAATAGGCCCAACCGAAGGGTGGGATAATAGAAATTCACATTATCCAGGGACATGGACTAGGCCGTAGACTCACAAACGCGCAATCTTAGGCGTATCGCGGCGAGCTTTACCATGGCGAGGAAGGTTGAGCCGAGCTTGTCGTATCGCGTTGCGATGCGGCGGAAGTACTTGAGTTTGT
>Ga0181593_10001845_pt1 | contig 19339 bp, 18 predicted proteins | sample 071ome_19_FD_133756 | JGI IMG/M metagenome (GOLD analysis project Ga0181593, IMG submission 133756) | Coastal salt marsh microbial communities from the Groves Creek Marsh, Skidaway Island, Georgia - 071413AT metaG (megahit assembly) | ecosystem: Environmental > Aquatic > Marine > Intertidal...
AACCCGCCTTTCTACCGCTGGTTTCCCGGCGGCTTGGTCAATACCTGCCACAATGCCGTCGATCGCCATGTGGACGCAGGCCGCGGCGACCAATTGGCGCTCATTCACGATTCGCCGATTACGGGCTCGGTCGCCAAGCTGACCTATCGCGACCTGCGTGATCGGGTAGCGCGCTTCGCCGGCGCCCTGGTTTCGCTCGGCGTTGCCAAGGGCGACCGGGTCATCATCTACATGCCGGCCGTCCCGGAGGCCGTCGTCGCCATGCTGGCTTGCGCTCGCATTGGGGCGGTTCACTCCGTTGTGTTTGGCGGTTTTGCGGCCAAAGAACTGGCCACTCGCATTGACGATTGCACCCCGAAAGTCATCGTGTCCGCCAGTTGCGGGATCGAGCCAAACCGCGTCGTTGCCTACAAGCCTTTGCTCGACGAAGCGGTACGGTTGGCCGCTCACGAGCCGACCAATGTGGTGGTCTTCCAGCGCGAACAGTGCGTCGCGTCGATGCAAGCCGGTCGCGATCTCGATTGGGCCGAGTTGATGGCCAAGGCATCTGCAGTGGATTGCGTGCCGGTGGGGGCCAACGATCCACTCTATATCCTCTACACGTCGGGCTCGACCGGGCGGCCCAAAGGCGTAGTGCGCGACAACGCCGGCCACATGGTGGCGCTGAAGTGGAGCATGTCGGGGGTTTACGGTGTCGCGCCGGGCGAATGTTTTTGGGCCGCGTCCGATGTCGGATGGGTCGTCGGCCATTCCTACATCGTTTATGCGCCGTTGTTGCATGGGTGCACGACGATCTTGTTCGAGGGCAAACCTGTCGGCACCCCGGACGCCGGTGTCTACTGGCGGGTCATATCCGAACACAAAGTCGCAGCGCTGTTCACCGCGCCGACATCGTTTCGCGCCATTCGTCGCGAAGACCCGGACGGTGCGTTGATCCAAGACTACGATCTGTCGGGGTTTCGAACACTGTTTCTCGCCGGCGAGCGAGCTGACCCGGACACCGTCCAATGGGCCGAGCAAAAGCTCAAGAAACCGGTCATCGATCATTGGTGGCAGACCGAAACCGCGTGGGCCATGGCGGCCAACTGCGTCGGCCTCGGCACCCTTCCGGTGAAATACGGATCCCCGACCAAGCCGACCCCCGGCAATGACATCGACATTCTCGGCCCGGACGGAACTCCCGTGCCGGCGGGAACGGACGGTGCCATCGCGGTCAAGCTCCCGTTGCCGCCGGCGAGTTTGTTGACCCTGTGGAAGAACGACGAAGGTTTTATCAACGCCTACATGCGAAAGTTCCCGGGCTACTACGAAACGGGCGATGCTGGGCACTTTGACGAGGACGGCTACCTCTACATCATGAGCCGGACCGACGATGTGATTAACGTGGCCGGGCACCGGCTCTCGACAGGCGCGATCGAAGAGGTCGTGGCGACCCATCCGGACGTTGCCGAGTGCGCCGTGATCGGAATCAAGGATTCGTTGAAAGGCCAGATCCCGATCGGGTTTCTCGTCCTCAATGCCGGTGCGGGAATTGCGCCCGAGGACCTGTCGGCGGCCGTCGTTCAAGAGGTACGGAACAAGATCGGTCCCGTCGCTGCGTTCAAAACGGCGCTGGTCGTCAGCCAATTACCCAAGACCCGAAGCGGCAAGATCCTCCGCGGCACCATGCGAAGGATCGCCGATCGGGAAGATTGGGCGATGCCGGCGACGATCGAGGATCCGGCGACGTTGGAGACGATTGCGGCGGCGCTGCGCAGCGCCGGCTTCGACCTCTAGCTTAGCTCCCCGACCCCGAACCCTCGCCGTCACTCTCGGGCGGAGTCAGGCCAGCGCGCGCTAAAGCGGCGCCGAGCGCGGTATCGGGCAGATCTTCCGGTGCCGGTTCATTTTCGGCCGGCGTTTCCGGGGCCGCTGGCGCTGGTTCTTCTGCAGCAGGTTTTGGCGCCTCTTCAGCGGCCGGCGGGGCTGCCTCGGCCTGGACTGCGGCTTCCGCCGCCGCTTTTTCGCGGGCTGCTTTTGCCGCGGCGCGACGCTCCCGATCTTCTTTGCGCTGCAGTCGTTTCGCAGCCGCCTGTACCGCCGAATCGAGTTCGGTCTGGGTGCACATGCCCAGGCTGACCGGATCTTGCGGTTTGAGGTTCGGCGTGTTCCAGTGGGTCCGGTCACGCACCGACACGACCGTCGGTTTGGTGGTGCCGACCATTTTGCACACTTGCGCGTCGGTCAGTTCCGGGTGGTACTTGATCAGCCAGGCAATCGCGTCGGGCCGGTTCTGGCGCTTGGAAAGCGGCGTGTATTTCGGTCCGGAACTGCGTTGTTGCAGGTCGATCTCGGGCTCCAACATCACAAGGCGTCCGGTGCTGTCGGCTTCGCAGCGGTCGATTTCCTCACGGGTGAGTTCGGCATTCGCGATCGGGTCGCGGCCGACGATGCCGACGGCAACCTCGCCATCGGCGATACCCTGAACTTCGAGCGCGTGGAGACCACAGAAATCGGCAATTTGGTCAAAACTGAGCGACGTATTGTCAACCAGCCAGACCGCTGTGGCCTTAGGCATTAGCGGATGAGGCATTTCGAAACCCTTTGCGGTCGCCCGGTTGGGCGCCCGTCCGAATATTGTGTTGCTTTTCAGTAGGTAGGACGCGGCCTACGCCTAATATAGGGGGGAATGGAGCCGACGCAAACCAGCCGATTTTCGGCCAAAACCGGCCGCTTACACGGTCAGCAGGATCTTTCCCATATGGGCGCTGGATTCCATTAACGCATGGGCGTCGGCGGCCTTAGAGAGCGGAAACCGCGAATCGATAATGGGTCGTATCGTGCCCGTGTCCAACAGCGGCCACGCCGTCTTGCGCAGGTGGTCCGCGATCCTTCCTTTGGCTTCGACGGACTGCGGACGCAGGGTCGAGCCCATGATCCTGAGCCGGTGCCGCATCACGCGATTGAAATCGACCTCGGCCTTGGAGCCTTTGAGAAAGGCGATGAAGACCAAGCGCCCCTCGGGCGCCAGCAGGCGGATGTTCTTGGCGATGTAGTCGCCGGCGACCATGTCCAAGATGACGTCGATGCCCTTTTTGTTGGTCTCGGCCTTCAGCACGGCTTCGAAATCTTCTTCGCGGTAATTGATCGCCTTGGCTGCGCCGAGGTCTTCGCAAAGCGCACATTTCTCGGCCGATCCGGCGGTGGCATAGACCGTGGCGCCTAGGTTTTTGGCAAGCTGGATTGCGGTCGTTCCGATGCCTGACGAACCGCCATGGACCAATAGCGTCTCTCCCGCTTGGAGAGCGGCGCGGTCGAAGACATTCGTCCAGACGGTGAAGAACGTCTCCGGCAAGGCCGCCGCATCCGCGATCTCCATCCCCTTTGGGATCGGCAAAGCCTGTTCCACCGGTGCGAGGCAGTATTCGGCGTACCCGCCACCGGCTACCAGGGCGCAAACCGGATCTCCCTCTTCCCAAGACGTAACGCCGTCGCCGACGGCCGCTACCGTGCCGGATACTTCTAGACCTGGAATATCGGGCGCGCCCGGTGGTGGCGGGTAGGCGCCTTTACGCTGGAAGACATCCGGGCGATTGATGCCGGCACTGACCACCTTGATCAGAATCTCTCCTTGCCCCGGCTTCGGGACCGGTCGAGACACCGGTTTCAACACCTCCGGACCACCGGGCTCTGTAATGTCGATGGCGGTCATCGTTTCGGGCAGGGGCATCAGATAGATCCTTGGTTTGCAGGGTGCTTTGTCGTCGCAAATGTGGCTCGACGGTCTAGCCGCGCCACCGAGGTCTAGTATGATCCGGCCCGAACTGACAAGACCAATGGGGAGGTGGAGCGATGGATACCGACGATCTTGAGCCGCCGAAGCCAAAGCATGTTGCGCCCAAGCTTGAAGAAATGTCGATCGAGGACCTCGAGGAGTATATCGCCGAACTTGAAGCCACGATCGGGCGGGCCCGCGAGGTTATACGGGGCAAAGAAAAAGCCAGGGGTGCGGCAGATTCCGTTTTTAAGTCATGAGGGTTGAGTGAGTAGCGTGACGCCGAAAGAGGAAGTCCGAGCCAACTACAAGCACTTTCTCGAAATACCGACGCGCTGGATGGACAACGACGTCTATCAGCATGTCAACAACGTCAACTATTACTCGTACTTCGATACCGTTGTGAACGAGTATCTGCTCCGTGAGGGCGTTCTGGACTACGAATCCGGCGACGTGATCGGTTTCGTCGTCGAGACCAGTTGCCAGTATCACCGACCGCTCCAGTTCCCGGACGTCATCGATGCCGGGGTTCGCGTCACGAAAATCGGCAACTCGAGTGTTCGCTATGAGGTTGGATTGTTTCGCCGGGGCGACGAAGCCGTTGCCGCGACGGGGCATTTTATCCACGTCTACGTCAAACGACCCGAGTTGCGGCCCACGCCGCTGCCCGATGCCTTGCGCGCGGCGCTGACGAAGATATTGGTCTAAGAAAAACGGGGCACCGAAAAGGTGCCCCGTTTGACCAGTCTCGTCAGATTGATGGTCTAGGCCGCAGCGCGATCCTGCTCGATAACGGTCGGACCGCTTTGCCCGTTGCCGATTTCGATCTTGCGCGGTTTGCGCGCTTCGGGGATTTCCCGAACCAGCTCAACCGACAGCAGGCCGTTGCTCAGCGAGGCACCGGTCACGCGCACCGTGTCGGCAAGTTCGAAGCGCCGCTCGAAGGCGCGCCGCGCGATGCCGCGATGCAGATAGGTCTTGCCGGATTCTTCGTCGTGCGCCTTGCCGCGGATCAGCAGGACATTTTCCTGCTGGGTTACGTCAAGTTCGCTGTCGTCGAAGCCCGCGACCGCCATTGTGATCCGATAGTCGTCTTCGCCGGTTTTTTCAATGTTGTAGGGCGGATAGGTCAGGCTCGCTTCATCCATTCGGCTGACGGTGTCGAGAAGCCGGTCGACCCGATCGAAGCCGACAGAAGAGCGAAGAAGGGGGGAAAGAAATTGTGCACGCATAGTCACATCCTCCATGGAAGCAATGTGTTGCAATAACCTTGGCTCGCCGTTTCGGCCGAACCTCGGCGGTTTCACCGGACCCCAAATGGGCATCCGGTACGCCCGACAATTTGGGGGCATGATTTGGCGGATCAAGACCCCGAGGCAAAAAAAACGCCGCCCGAAGGCGGCGTTGAAACGGCTGAATTCTGCGGCTACTTGATACCGAAGCCCTCGAATCGCTTATTGAACTTGGCGACCTGACCGCCCGAATCGACGAGGCGTTGGTTGCCCCCGGTCCAGGCCGGGTGCGATTTGGGGTCGATATCCAAGGTCATCCGGTCGCCCGCGGCGCCCCAGGTCGACCGAGTGGTGAATTCCGTGCCATCCGTCATCACCACGGTAATCTCGTGGTAGTCGGGGTGAATTTCTTGCTTCATCTGTATGCCTCCGCGCGAAGGCCGCGCTTATACCAGACCCAGCGCCGATTGGGCAACCTGGGTGCGGCCTTGTGTATTGTTGGGCCCCGCCACGTCGCCTATGTTCAATGGGCGAAGCGACTGATTGATAAGGAAAAAACGTGGCGCGACGGGCAAGCACCTATGGCGGCTCGATCGGCAGCGGTCCCGAGGATCGGCCGGTCAGCCGGGATTTGGGCCAACTTCGGCCGGTTCTAGAGTTCGCGCTCCCCTATTGGCGCGTCGCGGCTTTGGCCGGCGTCGCCCTCATTGCGGCGGCGGCCGGCACGCTGGGAATCGGTCGCGTCCTGCAACTGCTGATCGACAACTTCGACTCGATCGCCGACGTCAACCGCACCTTCCTGCTGTTGCTGGGGGTCGTGGCGGTGATCGCGGTGGGCACGTTCGGCCGCTACTACCTCGTGATGTGGCTGGGCGAGCGTGTCGTCGCAGATTTGCGCAGTGCCGTCTATCACCGCGTGATCGGTCTCAGCCCGGCCTTCTTCGAGAAGAACAAGACCGGCGAAATACTTTCCCGCATCACGACCGACACGACCCTCATTCAATCGATCGTCGGGGCCAGCGCGTCGATGGCGCTGCGCAACATTCTGTTGCTGGTCGGCGGCCTGATCATGTTGATCGTGACGAGCCCTAAGCTCTCCGGCCTCATCATCCTCGCGGTGCCGATCATCGTCTTGCCGCTCGTGGTTTTCGGTCGGCGGGTACGTCGGCTGTCGCGCCGCACTCAGGACCGAATTGCGGTGGTCAGCGCGGCCGCTGACGAAAGCATCAACGAGGTGCGCACCGTCCAAGCGTTCGTCCACGAAGACATCGAACGCCAACGATTTAGCGAAAAGGTCGAGGGGGCGCTTCGGGCCGCCATCGATCAGATCCGGGCAAGGGCCTTCCTTACGCTTTCGGTCATCATGCTGGTGTTCGGGTCGATCGTCGGCGTCCTGTGGATCGGTGCGGTTGAGGTGCTGAACGGTGGGATGTCGAGTGGCGACCTCGGCGCGTTCGTGTTCTACGCCATTGTCACCGCCGGATCGGTCGCGGCGTTGTCCGAGGTCTATGGCGATGTGCAGAAGGCCGCCGGCGCAGCCGAGCGGTTGTCGGAATTGCTCAACACCGAGTCCGACATCAAAGCGCCTGTCGCGCCGCTTGCTCTGCCGGAACCCACCCAGGGGGCGGTTGCGCTTCACGACGTGACGTTTCGCTATCCCATGCGGCCCGATATCGATGCGTTGTCGGACTTCGCGCTCGATGTGGCGGCAGGTGAGACGGTGGCGCTGGTCGGGCCTTCGGGTGCCGGCAAAACCACCGTGTTTCAGCTCTTGCTGCGGTTCTACGATCCGACAGAAGGCCACTTGACGTTTGATGGTCTTGATTTGGTGCGGCTCGACCCGCAGGTGCTGCGCGGTCGCATCGGGTTGGTATCCCAGGACCCGGTCATTTTTGGCGCCGATGCCTGGGACAACATTCGGTACGGTCGACCGGACGCCACCGATGACGAAGTGCGTGCGGCCGCCGATGCGGCCTCCGCCACGGAGTTCCTCGACCGATTGCCGGACGGCTTTGCGACGCAACTCGGCGAGCGCGGGGTGACGTTGTCCGGCGGCCAGAAACAGCGTATCGCAATTGCTCGCGCGTTATTGCGCAATCCGGCGCTGCTTCTCCTCGACGAAGCGACAAGTGCGCTTGACGCCGAAAGCGAACGGGCCGTCCAAACAGCCCTCGAAGGCTTGATGAAGGGCCGCACCACGATCGTCATCGCGCACCGCCTCGCCACGGTGCAGAAGGCCGACAGAATCGTTGTCGTCGATGGTGGTCGGGTGGTTGCCGAGGGTAGCCATGACGAACTCATGCAGCAGGGCGGCCTCTATGCGCGCCTGGCCAAGCTGCAGTTCAACGCGGGTGGATTGCGGGAAGTCTCCGCCGGCTAACGCTCGGTCAGCTTCATTTCGATCCGCCGATTGCGGCGAAACGCGATTTCGTCGTTGCCTTCGTCCAGCGGGTGATACTGGCCGAATCCTGCGGCCGCGAGGCGGCGCGCCGGGATGCCTGCTTCGATGAGGAACTTCACCACGTTGGTCGCGCGTGCCGCGGACAACTCCCAATTCGACGGGAACTGGGGCGAGTTGATCGGCACCGAATCGGTGTGGCCGTCGACGCGCAATATCCAATTGATGTCTTCGGGAATGCGGGGCGTGATTTCCGACAGCGTGTCGGCGAGGGCGCGTAGCCGGGTGCGACCCTCGTCACCGAGTTCGGCCGATCCCGACGAGAACAGGACCTCCGATTGAAAGACAAATCGGTCGCCGACGATTTGGACGTCGCGCCGGTCGCCCAAGACCTCCCGCAGACGCCCGAAGAATTCGGAACGGTAACGCGACAGCTCCTCCACTTTCTGGGCCAGCGCTTGGTTGAGACGACGACCGAGGTCCGAAATCACCACTTGCTGCTCTTCGTCGCGCGACTCGGCCTGGTCGAGGGCCGCTTGTAACGCCGCGAGTTGCTGGCGCAGCAGCGATATCTGCTGGTTCAAAAGCGATACTCTTGCCTTCGCTTCGGTCGACAGTTCTTGCTCTTCCTCAAGGGCGGATTCACGGGCCAAATAGAGCGCCTGTACTTCCGCAAGCCGAATTTCCCGCTCGCGAACCTCTTCCTGCGCCAACAACGTCCGCTCCTCTTCGGTGGCCAGGCGGGCCTGTAGTTCGCGTTGGGTGTTTCGCAAGGTGCCGACGATTTGCCGGGTTTCTTCGAGCGCCCCTTCCAGTTCCGCCGATTGGGCTTGCAGGGCTTCGGCGTCTTGTTTGGATGTATCTAGCGCGGCAGCGAGCTCGCCGACGCGTGCCTCAAGCTCGGCGCGCACCGTACGCAGCGCGTCGATGTCCCGCTGCAGGCGCTCCAAGTCGGATAGCTGCGCCCGGATCGTTTCGCGATCTCGGTGGAGGGTCTCGTTGGCCGCCGCCAAATCGCTCTGTGCCGCAGCAAGTTCGCGCTCGGCGTTCTCGGCCCGCCGGGTCAAAAGGGCGACGGCTTCATCCAGCCGCGCCGTTTCCGAACGAAGGTCGGATATTTCTACGACCAGATTGTCACGCTCTTCGTTGGCGCTTTGAAGCGAGGCCGAGAGTTGCGCCACGTTCAGGCGCAAGTCGGCATTGCCTTGCCGTTCCAGCGCCAGCAGTTCGGTGAGTTCGTTGACCTGTGTCGTCAGGCGTTGCAACGCTTCGTCGCGGCCCGACAACGCCTGGGTCAGGAAAACCTGCGCCAGGACGAAGACCACGAGCAGAAAGATGATGACGACCAGCAGCGCGGCCATCGCGTCGACAAATCCCGGCCAATAATCCTGACTCCGCGTGCGTACCCGGGTAGCCATGTCTGTAGTCGGCTAGTCGTGCCGCTTGTCGAGCGACGCCGCGATCGTGCGAGACAGAAGTTTCAACTCGCTGCGGATTTCGGAAACCAGTTGCTCCTGACCTCGAGTGGTCGCATCGAGCAACTGGCTGAGGTAGACGTCCATGTTTCGCAGGTGGGTCTCGGCGGTCTTGCCGCCACCACCGCCGTCCGCCAACCGCTGCAACACTGGTTTCATTTCCATCTGGCTCTCGACGAGCTTGACCATCAGATCCTGTTCCGAGCGCATCTGGTCGGTCAGTGTCGCCAGACGCTCGGAAAGATTGACGAGCGCCTGGTTAGTGCTGTGGCGTCCCCCTTCCGCCGTGCTCATCGTGCGCTGGAGGTTGTCCAGGCTTTCGGCCGTCTGCTCAAGCAATGCCTGTACATAAGCCGGAACCGATTGATCGCCCTCGGCAATCCCGGCGCCGCTCGAGAGGCGGGTAACGCTGGATAGCCACTCCTCCAACTCGTTGTAGAACCGGTTTTGCGCCTGACCGGTTTGCAGATCGAGGAAGCCCAGAACAAGCGATCCGCCAAGCCCGAACAACGACGACGAAAACGCCGTGCCCATGCCGCTTAAGGGCGCTTCCAGACCCTGCCGCAAGCTGTCGAATTGCGCGCTGAAATCGCCGCCATCGACCGTCAATGTCGAAATGGTGTCGCCGACCGCGGCAATGGTTTGCAATAACCCCCAAAAGGTGCCGAGAAGACCCAAAAACACCAATAGGCCGATCATGTAGCGCGAGATGTCGCGCGACTCGTCAAGCCGCGAGGAAATTCCGTCGAGTAGGGAGCGCATTCCCAGGGTCGACAATTGCATGCGGCGACTGGTTCGATCGCCCAGCATCGTCGCCATGGGTCCCAGGAGGGACGGCGGCTCCTGTACCGACAGACCGGGCTCGCTGCGGCGGAAGGTCTCGATCCACTGCACCTCCGGTCGCAACATAAGGACCTGCCGGAAGGAATAAACGATGCCGAGCAGAAGGACGGCGAGGATCAAGCCGTTGATCGCCGGATTGGCGCGGAAGGCGGTCTCAAGGGGGCCGATGATCACCAGCAAGACCGCGGCGGCGATCACTAGGAAGAGGATCATCCTCGTCAAAAACGTGCGGGTTCCGGTCATAGTGTGTCTTGGTCGCTCCCCTTAGGTGCGCGGCACCGCAAGGTATTCAGGTCATTGCGTCAGCAATATGACGTCCACCCGATCGTTGGGACCGCCGTCGCTCGGCGCCCCAAGGGCGCGAACATCGATTCGGGTGCTCCGGACGCCGTTCTCAATCAGGTAGGAACGAACCGCGAGCGCGCGGGAAAGCGATTCGCGTCGGGCCGCGCTGGGACGATCGCTCGTTCCACTCGCAAATGCCTTTAGCTGAACGCGTTGTTCGTTGGCGGCCAACGCCGCGGCCATTTGCCTCAATCGTTGCTGGGCGTCGTCGCTCAGTTGGGTCGACGACCCTTCAAACAACAAGCGCAGCGCTTGGCCCTCGGCGGGCAGGTTCGCTGGCGGCAAGGCGGCTGTCTGCCGTGGTGCGGCGGGTGCCGGCGCGGTGACCCGGGGCGGCACAGCGGGTGGGGGCGTGGTCTCACGGGCGACGGGCGGCGCAGGTGGCGGCGCTGGCGGGGTTACGCGTGCCGGCGCCGCGGTCGCGGTTTCTTGCGGTCGCGGTGCGGCGGGTGCGACTGGCGGTGGCGGAGCCGGCGCGCGAACAACGGGCGCGACCGGCGCGGCAACGGAAGGGCGCGACGCGACTGGCGCCGTGGCGGGTGCGGGACGGTTTCTCGGCGTAGGTATCGCGCGGGCGACGCCGGCCGGTGCTCTAAGAACAACCGCTTGGCCGGCATCCTCGCCTGGATGGCGAAGGGCTCGTTGGTTGCCGCGGCCGTCGAGGTCCCGCAAGGCATCAAGGTTGACCTCGACACTCGATTGGCCGCTGCCGCCGATGATCACGGTTTCCTGGCCCATGACGGTGCCGGAGAACGCGACAAGCCCGAGGACGGTTGTGACCACGAGCCGCGAAGATGCTCGGGTGAGGCGTGCGCCCAGTCGCTGGTCGGTCATCGAAATTCTCTCCCTACCAATGCTCGCGGCGTTCTTGGGCACCGCTTCGCAACGTCGCACCTTAACTTAGCGGTGCGCGCTTGGACAACTGGCTCAAAGGCCTGTTTCCGGCCAGTCCGGTAGCTTTGCGGCGTTCTTGAGGAGGCCGAGCAGGGGCTGGTGAATGTCCGGATTGGTGGCCAACACCGCGCCGGAGTCCAGCATCGTCCCGCGACCGGCGAGATCGGTGACGAACCCACCGGCCTCGCGGACAAGAACGAGCCCTGCCGCGATGTCCCAGGCGTGAAGATCCGTTTCCCAATACCCGTCATAGCGGCCCGCGGCGACATAGGCGAGATCGAGTGCTGCGGACCCGAACCGGCGGATAGCGGAAACTTTGTCGCTGACCATCGCCAATTGCTTCATGAATGGCATGATGGTCTCGGCGCCCCGGATCGTTGGAATGCCCGTTGCGATTACCGATTCGGCGAGCGTACGCCTCGCCGAGACACGCAACCGCTGGTCGTTGAGGTAGGCCCCGGCGCCTTTCTCGGCAGCGAAGGCTTCGTCTCGCAGCGGGTCGTAGATTAGGCCCGCCACGATTTCTTTGCCGCGCTGGTGGGCGATCGAAATCGCAAAATGCGGCAAGCCGTGCAGGAAATTCGTCGTACCGTCGAGCGGATCGATGATCCACCGATTGTCGCTGTCGCTGCCGTGAATTTCGACGCCTTCTTCGGTCAGAAAACCCCACCCCGGTCGCGCTTTTCCAAGATGATCGCGCAGCGCGCGATCTGCCTTGCGGTCGGCGGAACTCACAAAGTCGGCCGGGCCTTTGATGGAGACTTGTAGTTTCTCGACTTCGCCGTAGTCGCGAACGAGTTGACGACCAATGCGCTTCGCCGCGCCGGACATGACGTTGAGAACTGGCGACCGAGGCCCGGCCATCGGCGGCTAGTCGGCTCGTTTGAGGTAGGTTCCGTCCACGGTATTGACGATGATCCGCGTCCCGGTTTCGACAAACGGCGGCACCATCACGCGCATCCCGTTGTCCATCTGCGCAGGTTTGTAGGACGACGAGGCGGTTTGTCCTTTGACGACGGGTTCGGCCTCGACGACCTCGAGGATCACCGTTGCCGGCAGTTGAATGCCGACGGGCGTCCCTTCGACGCTGTTCAGCGTGACCATCATCCCGTCCTGCAGATAGCCGGTGTCGTCGCCCAGCATGTCGGCATTCATCGCGATCTGCTCGTATGATTCCGGATCCATGAAGGTGTAGCTGTCGCCGTCGGCGAACAGGTATTGGACCTCTCGCTCTTCGGTATTCAGCTTTTCAACGGTGTCGGCCGTTCGCCAGCGCTGGTTGGTCTTCACCCCGCTGGCCAAATCGCGCATCTCGACGGCGATAAACGCCCCGCCCTTACCGGGTTGAATCAGCTGGATCTTGATGACCGCCATCTGACGACCGTCGTGTTCGATCACCATGCCGGGTCGTATCTGGTTGGCGTTGATCTTCATATCGGGCTCGGGGTCTGAATGAGGGCGCGGAAACTACCAGCTTGACTATGCCGAGGCAAACGGTGGGCTGTCCTCAGGTTCGTCTTCATAGGCATGGCCGCAGCCCCGGCGATCGCGTACCTGGTAGCCCCCGTCCCCCGTATCGGTGACCCGCGCAGGAGCAGCGGGTACCTTCCCATGGCCACCTGGAATATCCAGCACATAGGTCGGCTGACACAGTCCCGAGACATCGCCGCGCAGACCATCGACTAGCGCGCGTCCGCGCTTCAGGCTCGGTCGAAAGTGCTGCGTCCCTGGGGCGCGGTCGGGGTGATGCAGGTAGTAGGGTTTGACCCGGTTGCGGACCAGCGCGCGGAACAAAGCCTCAAGCGTCGCGGCATCGTCGTTCACCCCCTTTAACAGTACCGACTGAGACAGAACCGGGATGCCGGCATTGACAAGGCGACCGATCGCCTTGATCGCGGCAGGCGAAAGTTCGTGGGGGTGGTTGCAATGAACGATCACATAGACCGCTTTGTCAGCTGCTAGCGCGGTAACCAAATGATCGTTAACCCGCGCCGGGTCCACGATCGGCACCCGCGTGTGGATGCGCACCACGCCGAGGTGGTCGACCGAATCCAATTGACGAATCACGTCCCCCATGCGGCGGGGCGACAGCAGGAACGGATCGCCGCCGGTCAGGATCACTTCCCAAATCTCTTTGTGGCTGCGCACGTAAGCCAGGGCAGTCTCGATTTGGTCTTGCGAGAGCGGTGGCTCCGAAGTGCCCACACGGTTGCGACGAAAGCAATATCGGCAATAGACCGGACAAGTGTGAAGCAGTTTCAGCAACACGCGGTCACGGTAGCGGTGAACGAGGCCCGGCACCGGGCTAAACGCCTCATCGCCGATCGGGTCTGGGTCTTCTCTCGGCGCTTCAGCGAGTTCGGCCGACGTGGGCACGAATTGTCGGGCGAGGGGGTCGGCGGGATTGTCGAGGTCGATCAGTTCGTGCACCGTTGGGCTCACCGAGACGGCATAGCGTGCCGCCACCTTTTCGATCCCACGCCGGGCCGCCGGTGCGATTAATTGGGCCTCGGCCAGGGCTTGGGCGGTGCGAAGCGTCTTTTGAATGGGCGTCGGCGGGGCCATGTCGGTTCCCTTTGTATGGGCTTTGGTCTGCTAGACTTCGTCGCGATATAGCGGGTTTTTCGAAGCAGTGAAAAGTAGCGACAGAACGCCGCCCTGGCGGCCGGACCAATTTGCGCGTCGTGCGCCCTACCTGCGGGCTCGCACGGCCATTCTCGTCGCGCTGCGGTCGTGGTTCGCGCGCCACGACTTCGTCGAGGTCGATACCCCAGCGTTGCAGGTGTCGCCGGGGCTGGAACCCCACCTTCGCGCCTTTGCGACCACTCTCGAGGAGCCGTTCGATCAAGGTGTGCGCCCGATGTTTCTTCACACCTCGCCCGAATACGCGATGAAGAAACTTCTGGTCGCCGGCGTACCGCGGCTATTTCAGATCGCGCATGTCTGGCGCAACGAGGCGCGGTCGTCCATCCATCATCCCGAGTTTACGATGATCGAATGGTATGCCGCGGGTCAGGGCCAAGAGGCCCTCGCGGCGCAATGTGAGGCCTTGGTGCGGGCCGCTCTTGCCGCCGTGCCGTCACGGCTATCCACCGGGCGGTTCCGGTTTGGGGGGAAAGTGGCTGATCCCGCCGGTGCGTTTGAACAGCTCACCGTGGCGCAAGCCTTCGAACGTTATGCCGATGTCGACATCCTGGGTACGCTGGATGCTCGCGGCGAGCCCGATGCGGCCGCGCTCCGTGCCCAGTGCGTCGCGACGGGGATTGCCGTCGAAGAGACCGACACGTGGGAAGACATGTTCTTTCGTGTCTTCGTGAATCGGGTCGAGGAAAACTTGGGGGTTGGACGACCGACGCTATTGATCGAGTGGCCGGCGCCGCTCGCCGCCTTAGCGCGGATCGATCCGACCGAGCCCCGAATTGCGCAACGGGTCGAGCTGTATGTTGCCGGCCTCGAACTCGGCAATGGCTTTGTCGAACTCACCGATGCGGTCGAGCAACGGCGTCGCTTCGAAGCGGACCTCGCGATCAAGCGATCGACCGGCGCCCCCACCTATCCCGTCGACGAAGATTTTCTCGCCGCGCTGGCCCATGGGTTGCCGCCATCCGCCGGGATGGCGATGGGTTTCGATCGGTTGGTCATGGCGGCGACCGGTGCCGCCGCGATCGAGGATGTGCTCTGGCTACCCGTCGCCCAGCCCTAACCCGAAGCGTCGGCGATCGCTTTGTTGATGGCGCGCACCCCCGCCGTCGGCCCTTCGGGGTGGTCCCACACCGCTGAAACCACGGCCAAGAAGTCGGCCCCGGCTCTGACCAACGGGGCGCAATTTTCGGCTGTGATGCCGCCGATAGCCACACAGGGGATTTCAAAGATCTCGCTCCACCATTCCAGGAGGTCGAGTTCGGCGCGGAACTTCGGCGGTTTTGTCGCGGTATCGAAAAAGGCCCCGAAGGCGACATAGTCGGCACCCCGTTCCGCTGCCTCCATCGCGAGGTGGCGCGTGTTGTGGCCTGTCACGCCGACGACGGCGTTCTCACCGACGATATTTCGGGCCTCTTCGTAGGTCGCATCGGACTGGCCGATGTGGACCCCATCCGCGCCCGCCTTGGCGGCGAGGTCGGGACGGTCATTGATCAACAAAGCGGTCTCGGTCGCTTGCGTGATCGGTAAAAGTGCTTCGGCGACACGGAGAACCGTTTCGTCGGGGACGTCTTTCAGGCGCAGTTGCAAGCATGCGACGCCACCGTCGGCCAGTACCGCTTTGACCTGATCGACGAACCCAGCGTCGACCTGCGGCGGGCTGATTAGATAGAGGCGACAGCCGGATTCGGCTGCGCTATCGGCCTCAGGCGGCAAGCTCGCGCTCAAGTCCGGCGTCGTAGGTCCCGGCGTGTGCCAAACCGTTCATGCGGGCACGGTGCAGGAACGCGCGCTGGGCGGTGGCCACGTTTTCGGGCGACCCTTTCCACGCCTTAAGTGCGGATTGCTGCAGCGCGCGACCGTAGCTGAAGGTGAGTTCCCAAGGTTGCGGGCCTTTGGCGTTCATCGCGTTAAGGTGCGCGGTGGCTTCCTCTTCGGACTGCCCGCCGGACAGGAATGCAATCCCCGGCACGGCGCTCGGCACATGTCTGCGCAACGCAGCAAGCGTACGATCCGCGACTTCGGCGATATCGGCTTGCTGGGCGCAGGCGTTGCCGGCCACAACCATATTGGGCTTAAGCACGGTGCCCTCCAGTCGCACGTTGTGCTGGAAGAGCTGGTCGTAGACAGACGCCAGGGTCCGTTCCGTGACGTCTTGGCATACATCGATCGAATGGTCGCCGTCCATCAAGACCTCGGGTTCGACGATTGGCACCAGACCGGTTTCTTGTGCGATGGCGGCGTACCGCGCCAATGCGTGGGCGTTCGCCTCGATCGCCACATCCGGGGTGTGTCCGTTGACGATCTTGATGACCGCCCGCCATTTGGTGAATCGGGCGCCGAGACTAACGTATTCCTCGCACCGGCCACGCAGACCATCGAGCCCCTCGGTAATCGGATAGTCGGGCGAGCCGGCCAACGGAAACACGCTCTTGTCGACCTTGATTCCAGGCAGTGTGCCCTGTGCCTCAAGAAGTTTGGTAAAGGGCGTGCCGTCGGCCGCGCTTTGGCGCAGGGTCTCGTCGAACAAGATCGCGCCGCTGATGAAATCGCCTGCACCATCGGTCGTGAACAGAAGCTCACGATAGGCGCGGCGATTGTCCTCGGTGTTCTCGACATCGATGCTCGCCAAACGTTTGGCGATCGTCCCGGTGCTTTCGTCCGCCGCCAAGATCCCCTTGCCGGGGGCAACCATTTTTTGGGCGATGACGTCGAGGTCGGTGCTGCTCATGGGTCCCAGTGCTCCTTCGGGTCTCGAGTTAGTTCGGTGTGGGTATGGATAATGGGGGTCGAACGGCGTCTTCGGAGACGCGCGCCGTCAAGAGATCGACCGTCTTTGGTCGCGTGCGGTGGAGGCGGCCGCTGAGTTGGTCCGCCATGTCTTGGAGTTTTGGGTGCATGTCGGCGGGTCCTGAGAAGACGAGGTGACGCCACCCGCAACGCAGGGCGCGCATCGCAATGCCTGCGTCCCCGCCGCAGTCGATCATCGCGTCGCAATCTGCGTCGGGAAAGCGCGCGCGACCGCCACGAACCATTTCGAAGTAGATTTCCGGACCTGCACTAGCGGCCCCGTTCGGCGGGGTAACGAGGATCACCGTTTCGACACCGTCAGGCGCTGCGGCAAGCGCCGCCTCAACGTGACGTTGGCTGTGAAAGGTAAAGCCGGTGGCCACCGCTTATCCCAATTTGCCGATCGCGGTGGCCGTATCGACCATCCGATTAGAGAAACCCCATTCGTTGTCGTACCACGACAAGACGCGGCACAGCTTGCCGCCCATGACTTGCGTTTGGGTGAGGTCGAAGGTGGAACTTGCCGGATTGTGGTTGAAGTCGATCGAGACCAACGGTTCGTTATTGGTGACGAGGATGCCCTTCATCTTGCCACCCGCAGCCCGTTTGATCGCGGCGTGAATCTCGTCCACCGACGTCTTCCGTTTCGACGTGAAATGAAAATCGATCATGGAAACATTGATGGTCGGCACCCGTACTGCAGTGCCGTCCAATCGGCCCTGCAGTTCCGGTAAGACCAGCCCGACCGCTTTGGCCGCGCCGGTCGAGGTCGGGATCATCGATTGCGCCGCTGCGCGCGACCGGCGCAGGTCCTTGTGCAGCGTGTCGTGCACCGGCTGATCGCCTGTGTAGGCATGCACGGTGGTCATGAAGCCTTGGTCGATGCCGACGGCGTCGTTCAGCACCTTGGCCACTGGCGCGAGGCAGTTCGTCGTGCACGACGCATTGGAGATAATGGACATCCCTTTGCGCAGGCTCGCGTGGTTGACGCCGTAGACGACGGTAAGGTCTGCACCCGTTGCCGGAGCCGAAATCAACACGCGCTTTGCGCCTGCTGCAACGTGCGCCTCGGCCTGCTCGCGCTTGGTGAAAATGCCCGTGCATTCCAGAACCAAATCGACTTTGAGCTTGCCCCACGGCAGGTCGGCCGGGTTGCGCTCGGCGAACACCGCAATCTTACCGTTGCCGATGTCCATGCCGTCCTTGGTGGTCTTCACGGTGCCCTGGAAAGGACCGTGGACCGTGTCGTGGCGCAGCAGGTGCGCGTTGGCATCGACCGGCCCGAGGTCGTTGATCGCGACGACCTTCAGGTCTTTGCGTTTGGATTCATGAATGGCGCGCAGAACTAGTCGTCCGATTCGCCCAAACCCGTTGATTGCGACACGTGTTGCCATTCGTTCTACCTCTTAGCGTTTGTTCAACTGCGCGATCACCCGATCGGCAACCGCCTTCGGCGTGATCCCAAAATGCTCAAAAAGTTCCCCGGCAGGTGCCGATTCGCCGAACGTGTCCATCCCGACGAAAATCCCGTCTTCACCGATGAACTGCTCCCACCCGAGGCTGGTTCCCGCCTCCACGGCGACCCGAAGCGTTGCCCGGTCCAAGATAGTCTCGCGGTAATCCGACGGTTGGGCACGGAACAATTCCCACGACGGGACCGAAACCACGCGTGCCGGATGTCCAGCCGCCGCGAGAAGGTCGCGCGCATCAAGCGCCACCGCGACTTCGGAGCCGCTCGCAAAAAGGGTCACGGCAGTATCGCCGACGGCGGGTGCCACTTCGTAAGCGCCGCGCCGGCAGAGATTGTTATCGGTATGCACGGTGCGGATCGGCCGCAGGCCTTGGCGCGTCAGCGCCAGGACCGACGGACCCTCGGTCCGTTCGATGGCGATTTGCCAACACTCTGCCGTTTCGATCGCATCGGCGGGCCGCATCGTGACCACGTTGGGCATCGCGCGCACGCTCGCTAGGTGTTCGACCGGCTGATGGGTCGGGCCGTCTTCGCCGAGGCCGATGGAGTCGTGGGTCATCACATAAACGACGCGCTGCTTCATCAGTGCCGACAACCGCAGTGCCGGGCGAAGGTAGTCGGTGAACACGAAGAACGTCCCGCCGTAGGGGATCAATCCACCGTGCAACGCGATGCCGTTCATCGCGGCGGCCATACCGTGTTCGCGCACACCGTAATGAAGGTAGCGACCGCTGAAGTCGTCCGGAGTGACCACCGCCATATTTTTGGTCTTGGTGTTGTTCGACCCCGTCAGGTCGGCCGATCCGCCGATGGTGTTCTCCAGGGCCGCATTCACTATCTCCAACGCTTCTTGCGAGGATTTGCGCGTTGCCCATGTCGGTTGCTCGTCCGCAAGGCGTTTCTTGTAGGCGTTGACGGCATCGCCCAGCGGCGAGACGTCGCCCTCGAAGGCAGCGTCCCACGCGGCGCGGCTATCGGCATGGAGGTTCCGATAGCGTTGCGTCCACGCCAGCGCCAACCCGCGACTGCGGCCAGGAACGGCGCGCCACGCATCCAGGATGTCCGTCGGCACCTCGAAGGGCGGGTGCGGCCAATTCAGTTCTTTGCGTGTGGCGGCGATTTCTTCGGCCCCCAACGGCGAACCATGTGTCGCCGCCGTGCCCTGTTTGTTGGGCGCGCCGAACCCGATCACCGTCTTGCACGCGACGAGAGAGGGCCGCGGGTCGTTCGCGGCGGCCGTCAGCGCCCGTTCGATGTCGTCCGGGTCGTGCCCGTCGGCGCGTTCGACGTGCCAACCTGAGGCCGCAAAGCGGGCGATCTGGTCGTCGTTCACCGCGAGATCGGTGGGGCCGTCGATCGAAATACTGTTGTCGTCGAACAAAACGTTGAGCCGACCGAGTTTGAAATGACCGGCCATCGAGACAGCTTCGTGGCTGACGCCCTCCATCAGGCAACCGTCGCCGGCAATGACCCATGTTTTGTGATCGACCATTTCGT
>Ga0181593_10001847_pt1 | contig 19331 bp, 16 predicted proteins | sample 071ome_19_FD_133756 | JGI IMG/M metagenome (GOLD analysis project Ga0181593, IMG submission 133756) | Coastal salt marsh microbial communities from the Groves Creek Marsh, Skidaway Island, Georgia - 071413AT metaG (megahit assembly) | ecosystem: Environmental > Aquatic > Marine > Intertidal...
GGAGCAGGAATTCTGGCGTCACAAGGCGCATTCGCTACGGGAGCCGGAAAGGTCTCACAGTTGCGATATTCCAGCACTATGGGCGTTCCGCCCGAGGTAATGCAGATTCCTGTTTCAAGCGAATTCTTCACTCCATCTGTACTTTCGACTCTCATCTCGAGAATCGAGGCGGGCGAGTTCCAATCAGTGGTAATTGGGCCAGGGCTTGGCACGTCCGATCAAACCAGCAATGCCGTCATGTCTCTTCTTACGACTCTTCACGATAGACAAATCCCGTGTGTTCTCGATGCTGACGGCCTGAATATCATTAGTGCCGCGCGAGCGGCACAATCCAACCACCTCTTGCGTGGTATGGTTTTAACTCCTCACCTGAAGGAAGCCGCCCGACTCCTGAATGTTTCTACTGAAGCAGTACAGAGAGACCGAGTGGGTTCCGTTCAGCGTTTGCATGATGCCTTCGGAGCTACGATTCTCTTAAAAGGAGGCGGGTCACTCGTTTGGAATGGGGTAGAAGGGCGAGTAAATACCGTCAGCGCTCCGTTTCTCGCCACAGCTGGTTCAGGAGATGTGCTTTCGGGAGTGATTGGAGGGCTGTTAGCCCAGAGATTGTCGTTACTAGATGCAGCTTCCTTCGGGATGCTCCTTCATGGTTTGGCAGCCAAGGAGCTCGGAGAGCGTCCCTTCGGCTCTTCCGAACTTGCAGGAGAGATATCAAGAGTTTTGGCGAGAATGATATGAAAGCACGTGAGTATCAGCTCTCAGAGCTACCAACGGTAGTCAGGGAGTTTTGTTCGCATATACATCCAGGAATGGGTATTGGATTTTCTGGGAGCCTCGGTAGTGGTAAGACGACCTTTATCAAAGAACTGGTGTCACAGTTAGGCTCCTCTGAAGAGGTAACTTCACCGACCTATACTCTTGAGCATATATACGCTGCAGCAGCACCATACCAACGTATTCACCACTGGGACTTATATCGAGTTTCTGCAGCTCCGATGGAACTCTTTGAAACATTACACGATGTGAGTCAACCTCTAACGCTCGTTGAATGGGCTGAAAATGCACCTGAACTTCTTGACCATCTTGAGCTCGTAGTGAACTTCTCGATCACGAGCGCGACCAGCCGTCATATTCAGGCAACAACCCGACAGATGAAGTGATAGGCGATTGGTCACCTGATTCATTTTATTGGGGTAGTCTCGTGTAGTTGGACCGCATACAACTGGGCGGCTGAAGGAATTTTCTAAGAATTTCTGCCCTCTTATCACCAACTCCCCGAGTTTGCTCCCATTTCCATTCGGGTCTGGTCTCTGGGGATATAGCACAGTATTCTTTTGCCTTAACCAGTAAGGCTTGTACCACACGAGAAGGAACACCGCGTATTTCCTCCAAGAGATCCTCAGGCGGGAGATCAACGGGCAGAGAATGTCCAAAGGCGAAGGAGGATTCCGGGTCTGTGGCGACTGTAGGTATAGTAAAATTGAGGGCGGAAGCAGGACCCAGAATCCGCGAAGCACTACCGGTGAGAATGAGCAAGAAAGTTGAGATGATGACGTAAACATGGAATGAAGATAAGGTTTCTGGATGTTCTCGGGATGTTGTGGAATGAGATGTGGACTGCATAATGAATAATCGGATGGTGGAGGCAAAAGTTTCCGGTTTGAGAAGTGGAATGTACACGGTGGGTTGGATGCAAGAGAGCTACAAGGCTCTTGTAAGGCCCCGTCTAATAGAAGAGCAGATGCTTCTGCTTTTAAAGCAAGGCAAGATCTCAAAATGGTTTTCAGGGATCGGTCAAGAAGCAATTGCTGTTGGTGCGACACTGGCTATGAAGCCAGAGGAATATATTCTTCCTCTTCATCGTAATCTCGGCGTCTTTACCACACGGGGTGTTCCTTTAGAGCGACTATTTTCTCAATTCATGGGCAAGCAACGCGGGTTTACTCAGGGCAGAGACCGCTCTTTTCACTTCAGCTCTAGAGATCATCATATCATTGGAATGATATCGCACCTCGGGCCACATTTTTGTACGGCACTCGGGATTGCCCTTGGATATAAGTTAAGAGGAGAAGAAAAAGTTGTTCTCGCCATCGGTGGCGACGGGATGACAAGCCAGGGAGATTTTCATGAAGCCTTAAATGTTGCCTCTGTTTGGGAGCTTCCAGTCCTATTTATTATTGAAAATAACGGCTATGCGCTCTCTACCCCTGTCCACGAACAATATGCTTGTGAGAGGCTCTCTCTCCGAGCGGGATCGTACGGAATGTACGGAGAAACGATAGATGGTAATCGCTTTGAAGGCGTTCTTGAGGCCGTTCAACGGATGAGAAAGCTGGTTCTCGCGCGTAAAAAACCAGTTTTACTCGAATGTCAAACCTTCCGCGTCCGTGGTCATGAAGAAGCTTCGGGAACCAAATATGTTCCAGCGCCCCTCATAGCGGCTTGGGAAGCGAAGGATCCTGTTACAAGATTTGAGAATTTCATCACCTCATCAAAGTCATTGACTCCAGATGAGCTTACCCTGATTCGTTCGGAGATTCAGGGAGAAATTGAGGAAGCGTTGGATGCTGCATTCCTAGACCAACATCCAGTACCCAGCTCGTTTAGAGAAGAGTCAGAAGTTTTTGAGCCATTCCTTCCAAACCTGCTGAACGAGCCGTGCTCAGAACTCATCGAGCTTCGGTTTGTGGACGCAATTCGAGAGGGGCTGTATCAAGCAATGGAGCTCGATCCAGAGCTCATCTTCATGGGACAAGATGTTGCTGAGTATGGTGGGGTATTTAAAACATCACTGGACTTCGTCGAGAGCTTTGGTCGACACAGAGTCAGAAACACCCCGCTATGTGAATCGGCGATAGTGGGAGCCAGTGTGGGATTAGCCGTTGAGGGAATCCCATCAGTGATCGAAATGCAGTTTTCTGACTTTGCTTCAACCGCATTTACACAAATCGTGAACAACCTGGCAAAGAAACGTTATCGTAGTGGAATCCCGATGCCTGTTGTTATTCGCATGCCATGTGGCGGCGGTGCCTCTGCTGGGCCATTCCATTCGCAAACATCAGAGTCGTGGTTTTTACACTCGCCGGGATTGAAAGTGGCTTATCCGTCAAATCCTTACGACGCAAAAGGTATGCTCCTTACGGCTATACAGGATCCGAACCCAGTCATGTTCTTTGAACACAAACTCCTCTACCGGAGAGAGAAAGACCTTGTTCCATCTGCAATGTATCAGGTTCCTTTTACTGCGAACTTCGTCTCACGTGGGACTGACTTTTCGATTATCACGTATGGTGTTGGAGTCAGATGGGCGAAAGAATTTCTCGAGCTTCATCCAGAGTTGTCTGTTACGCTGTTAGACCTTCGATGGCTTAATCCTCTTGATATAGAGGCGATAGGAAAAGCTGTGCGGGATACACATCGAGTTCTCGTATTACACGAAGCTTCACTTGTAGGAGGATTCGGAGGAGAATTAGCAGCTCTCATTGGAGAGAGGTTTTTTCAGCACTTAGATGCCCCTGTTATTCGCTGCGGCAGTCTCTCTACGCCTGTGCCTTTTGAACAAGGATTAGAATCCAATTACATGGCAAAAAGTCGACTAGAGGAGTGTGTCAGAAATCTGCTGGAATACTAGCAGTGAGAACAGTTTCCTACGCTACCGTAAGCAGCTTTTTTTTCTTGCCCAGGCCATCTTCACTCGTTTCCGTGGCAGCGCCCTCCTTTTCTGGATCGAGAGCCTCCGTTTCAAATGTCGGATCTACTTTCTTCTGCTTACTTGCACCTCGCCCCTTCGACAGCGCTCGTCCTTCCTGCACCTTATCCGTATTAAGCTGAAGAGAGGATGCCGCCTGACCGGAGCTCGTCGCCGTTGCAGAAGGATTAGTAACCACCTTTGCTGCCGCCGTAGCGGTATTTGTCAAAAGAGCTGAACGCATTTATAACTACCTACTTACAATATCGTGTAATTTTCGGGATTGATGAGATTTTGAAGCTAAAAAGTCAGAAACGCCTGTATTTGGATGCGAATGCAACGTATGGCCTTCTCCCTGAGGTCACAGATTCTCTTACGCAATTCTTGGAGAATTTTCGCTCTAAACCGTTCCTTAACCCCAGCTCCATTCATCTCGAAGGTCAGTCTCCTCGAGCAATCGTCGATGAGGCTCGCAGTCAGCTGTACGTCCAATGCGGGTTACAGGAGAATACTCATCGAATCTTTTTTACCAGTGGTGCTACAGAAGGAAATAACCATGCACTTGCGTATCCATTTCGGGATCTCGATACTCCTGACCGACACCCTCGAAAAGTAGTAACTACATCAGTGGAACACTCCTCAGTCGAAGAACCTATGCGTCAGCTAGAGCAAAGGGGTGTTGAGATTATTCGCATTCATCCCGAGGAGGAAGACACGCTATCTGTTGATGATGTCTTGGCAGCTGTAGACGAGGATACTCGACTGTTATCCTTAATCTGGGCGAACAACGAGACTGGCATTATTCATCCCGTTCCGGAGATATTTCGGCGTGTGCGAGAGCGATATCCGAACTGCTTGCTTCACACAGATGCTGTTCAAATGTTCTCTAAATGTAAGGTCAATCTCAAAAGCTTTCCTTTTGACTTTTTGACGATAGCTCCCCATAAGTTTGGTGCATTACCTGGCATCGGTGTAAGCATAGTAAATGCCCAACGAGAGCTAGGTGCGCTTTTAGTTGGTGGTGCGCAGGAGCTCAAGTGGCGCCCTGGTACTGAAAATCTTCTCGGGATCGTCAGTACGTCTTCAGCTTTGAAAGTCCTTCCAAAAATCCTGCAGAGCTATGAAAACTCTATCCGGTATATACGTGACGAATTTGAACAGTCCATCACTGAGCGCTATTCCTCCATCTCTATTGTAGGTGGAGATTGTGAGGAACGGCTTCCAAACACCTCCATGCTCTATATTCCAGGGGTCTCTACTGAAGATCTCGTCGTAGCATTGGATCTTGAGGGCCTCGCCTGCTCTCGAGGCTCTGCGTGCTCCTCTGGTAAGCAGCTTGGTTCGCACGTATTAGGTGGAATGAGTTACCCGAAATCCGCAGCGACTGAGGTTCTTCGCTTCAGCTTTAGGGCAGATTTCCCAAAAGAGGAGTTAAAAACTGTTTTAGAGCGACTTTTTCTCTGTTTAGACCGCTCAGGAGTCGCGACTACCGTCGAAGAATCTGCTACTCTTTCCCCCCAGTAATAGCTATTCAAACCACTACTCGTACATATGGAAAATACCGTGCTTGAAGGAAAAGTCGTCGTTGCTATGTCGGGAGGTGTCGATTCCTCGGTTGCTGCGCTTATTCTCGCTGAACAGGGCCTGGATATTGTTGGGGTTTCGATGCAGGTCTGGGACTACCGAAACCATGGAGGCTGCAGTTCGAAAGCCACGTGCTGTGCTCCAAGTGACTTTGCTGACGCTCGTTCAGTAGCGGACAAACTTGGTATCCCGTATTATGTCTTTGATTTCGAAGAGAAGTTTCACGAGAAGGTTATCTCCAAGTTCTTGAGCACCTATCAGCGCGGTGAAACTCCAAATCCATGCGTCGACTGTAATAATGAGGTCAAGTTCCGCGAACTCCGTGGAAGAGCGTTATCACTTGGATGCACCTCTGTAGCAACGGGGCACTACGTTTCCGTAAAGCATGATAGCGACGGATACCATGTTTATCGTGGATCTGATGATCGTAAAGATCAGAGTTATTTTCTCTATGGTCTTTTGCAGGAAGAGCTTGCTCAAACTCTCTTTCCCCTTGGAGAGCTCACGAAGTCCGAAGTTCGTCAGATAGCGAGAGATGCAGGAATTAAGACAGCAGACAAGCCAGAAAGCCAGGATATCTGCTTTGTTTCGGGACCACTCGGAGACTTTGTTGGAAAAAGGCTTGGAAGTGATAAGAAACCTGGCGTTTTTGTAAACAGGTCAGGCGCCGTAATAGGAAAACATGACGGCATTCATCAATTTACCATAGGACAAAGGAAGGGACTCGGTATTTCTGGTCATGAAGCTCCACTGTATGTTGTAGATATCGACCACGAGAGTGGGGAAGTTCTCATCGGACCGCGAGAAGAGCTAGAGGTACCTGGATTCTCTGTCGGTGCCCTGAACTGGATACATCCAACCTACGCAGCACACGGCGGTCCGGTAAATGAGATTGATGTAATTGCACAAGTTCGGCACAAACATAAAGGTGTACGCGCACGATTACGAATGGATGGCGATGTAGCAAAAGTCACATTCATAGATGAGTGGACATCTCCAGCGCCGGGGCAAGCTGGAGTTTTTTACGACTTACAGAATAAAGAGCTCCTGGGTGGAGGGCGAATCCTACCCGGCTGTACGAATAGAGCTTCCCTGAATATTCTACCTGAGGAGGCTCGATGGTAAAAAAGGAGCAACTGGACGAAGCGCTGAGAGAGGCTCTGCAAGAAAGGATCGGCTATGTTTTTGAGTCGAGCTCTCTTTTAACGTACGCCCTCACACATTGTTCAGCCACTTCGGGGGATAAGCCGGACTACGAAAGGCTCGAGTTCTTAGGAGACGCGGTTCTTGATCTCGCTGTAGCGGATCTTCTTCTTCTCGCCCATCCCGCCTTACGAGAGGGAGATCTTTCGAAGATGCGAGCTGCCTTGGTGAATACGGCCTCACTGGCAGAGATCGCCAGAGAGCTGAAACTTGGAGATTGTATTATTCTGAGTAGGGCCGAGAGGGCTCAAAAGGGGCATGAACGTGATTCAATTCTCGCTGATGTGCTGGAAGCGCTGATCGGGGCCTTGTATAGAGAAGCAAATTTTGAAAAAGCAAAGCATGTTATCTCTGCCCTTTTTGGTGAACGCATACTCACGGTTGACCCCCGAGATCCCAAAACTGAGCTGCAAGAAATACTACATCAGCTAGGAAAAGACGCGCCAGAATATCTACTCGAATACACCGAAGGACCCGAACACGCTCCTCTGTTCATTTCGGTTGTTCAAAGCGAAGGTAAAATTCTCGGTCGGGGAGAAGGGAAAACAAAAAAGTCATCGCAACAGGAAGCTGCTCGAGAGGCCTTAGGAAAACTCGAAGATGGCTCACAGGAACCAAACGAACTATGAAGAAAGCACCCAAGATAGCGCTTATTGGACGAACCAATGTTGGAAAGTCAACATTATTTAATGCCCTCTGTAAAAAGAATCGAAGCATTACCGAAGATATTGCTGGCGTTACACGAGATCGCTCTTATGCGCTCGTCAATATTAAAGAGCACATGGCAACTTTGATCGATACCGGCGGGATTCTGGGTGAAACCGAAGATCCGCTTGCCGCTGCGGTACATGAGCAAAGCGCTCTCGCTATTGATGAGGCAAGTATCATTATTGCGGTTCTTGACGGAATGCACGGAGTCCACCCAGATGATGCGGGGCTAGTGCAACTCATGAGAAGGACAGAAAAGCCGGTAATCTGGGTGATAAACAAGTGTGAGAAACCTTCATCACGCGAGGAAGCAGTCGAGTTTCATCAACTAGGAATAGAAACTTACATCTGTCTGAGCGCTGCCCATCGTCAAAATCTTCATGAGTTAACAGGAGCACTGGTGGAAGCGCTCGAAGTGCTAGCAGCTGGCGATACGGTATCACAGGATGAGACGGAACCCTCGGCTATTAGAATTGCTATTGTTGGAAAGCCGAATGTTGGGAAATCTAGCCTCGTCAATAGGCTCATTGGTTCAGAACGCGTAATCGCCTCTGAGATACCGGGAACAACCCGCGATAGTATTGATGTTGAGCTCACGCGCGATCAACAGAGCTATGTTTTTGTTGATACAGCGGGACTCAGGAGAAAGAGTCATATACCAGAGGAATCTCTAGAGAGATATGCGAATGTGAGAGCTTTGAAGGCTATCGCGCGTTGTGATGTAGCGCTGCTACTGCTGGATGCCACGCAAAAGCCCCTGGTAAGTGATCAGGAGCGCAGGATAGCAGACCTTCTTCACCGTCGAGGGATTCCGTTCCTTGTTGTTGTGAACAAATGGGATGCGATTGAAAAGGATAACAAGAGCGTAAAGCAGTATACGGAAGAAGTGTATGAACGGTTAAATTTCTGTCGATATGCACCGATAGTATTTCTATCGGCGAAAACTGGTCGTCGCTGCCCGAAAATCTTTGAGGCGGTGAAAGAGGTACATGAGTCTGCTGCTAAGCGTGTGAAAACCTCTGAGCTCAATCGCGTGTTGGGGCAGGCATTCGTAAAAAATCCCCCTCCTGTGCATCGAGGACATCCCATTAAGCTCTATTTTGCGACTCAAGTTACCACAACTCCACCCACTATCTTGATTTTTGTAAACTATCCACAGAGTATTGGTCGGAGTTACGAACGATATCTCAAGAGAAAACTTCAGGAGCATTTCGCTTTTTCGGGAACGGATGTAAAGATTCAAGTACGAAAAAGAAGAAATCCATTGAATGAGATGTCTTGAGGTCAACTATCAGGGTATAAGACGAGTGTTCTCGGGACGAGGGCGTTTGATCTGATGAGGGAGAAGTCGATGGCAAACTATGATAGAGTTCTGATACTAGATTTTGGCTCTCAGTATACACAACTTATTGCGCGGAGGGTCAGGGAACTCGGGGTGCATAGCGAGATTCATCCCTGCACCACCTCAGCAAGTGATTCACAGTTTGATGACGTAAAGGCGATTATACTATCAGGGGGACCGAATAGTGTCTTGGACGAGAATCGCCCAGATTTTGACGAAAATTGGCTGAAGCGTGAGGTTCCAATTCTTGGAATCTGCTATGGAATGCAACTGCTGGCGCAGCACTATGGAGGAAAGGTGGCACGTTCTACCAGACGTGAATACGGGCGGGCTGATTTTCGCCTCGTAGAGCCATCACTGCTTTGTAAGGGGTTACCAGAACAGGAATCTTCTCAGGTATGGATGAGTCACGGTGACCACGTAGAGGCGCTGCCAAAAGACTTTGCTACCATTGGAGCGAGTGACACCCTACCAATAGCAGCCATGGCGCATAATACAAGACCGATGTATGCCCTCCAATTTCATCCTGAAGTTGCTCATAGTGAACATGGGATAAAGCTCATTGAAAACTTTCTTTTCGAAATAGCAAAGCTGAACCGAGACTGGGACGCATCGCATTTTATCCATCAAGCAGTCGAGACTATCTCTCATACTGTGTCAGAAAGTGAGCAGGTGGTGTGTGGCCTGAGTGGTGGCGTTGATTCCACAGTCGCGGCAGTACTCGTACACCGAGCTATTGGTTCACGTCTTCATTGCCTTTTTGTTGACAACGGGCTCCTTCGAAAGGGAGAAGCAGAGGAGGTAGAGCGCGTTTTAGGAGCGCAGGGATTAGGCCTCCCACTGCATCGAATAGACGCGAAGAGTGAATTCTTAACGGCGCTTGAAGGCGTTAGTGATCCAGAAGAAAAAAGGAAGATCATCGGACGGGTTTTTATCGAGGTGTTTGAGCGTGAAGCCAAGCGCTTTGAAAATGTAAAATATCTCGTTCAAGGCACCCTCTATCCGGACGTAATCGAGAGCGTTTCGCCAAATGGTGGGCCTTCAGTAACGATAAAGAGTCACCATAATGTTGGCGGTTTACCAGAAAAGATGAATTTAAAACTCATTGAACCACTACGTGACCTTTTTAAGGACGAAGTTCGAAAGTTTGGGGAACAGCTGAATATTCCATCTGATCTTTTATGGAGACATCCATTCCCAGGACCAGGGCTTGCAGTCAGAGTGCTTGGACCGGTATCCGAGGACCGGCTTGCAGTTCTCCGAGAAGCAGATGCGATTTTTATCGATGAACTGCATTCAACTGGTTTATACAATGAAATCTGGCAGGCATTTACCGTCCTTCTACCAATTCACAGTGTTGGAGTGATGGGAGACGAACGCACCTATGAGAATGTGCTTGCTCTGCGTGCCGTAACATCACAAGACGGAATGACGGCAGACTGGTACTACCTGCCGCAAGATGTCCTTAAGCGCCTGAGCAATCGGATTATCAATGAAGTAAAAGGGGTGAATCGGGTCGTAATGGACGTCTCAAGCAAGCCGCCTGCCACGATTGAGTGGGAGTAGCAATCCGCTGAGCAGAATCAGTCATTCACTGTTCAGAGGTGCTTTCGCTTCTTCAAAACAGTAGTGATTCCAAAGAATCACTTCCTCGGGTTCAGCTTCACTTCCATCAGGCTGAGTCTGCTCCCACATGAATACCATCTTAAATGTCATGAGCTGTTTGTCTGTGGCATGTCTACTATTCCAAGACCTGCATAAATACCTTCCATAATAGAGCCTGTGTCGTTCATTCTCTTTCTGCCACAGGTTCATCATATACTTTCGCCAACGCTGACTGGGATACGTTCTTGATACATAGAGCGGTTTTTTATAGGGGATAGGAGATTCCGGATTCATTACGTTAACAGAGGAATTGTCTCTCGATTTCCCTTCGATAATATACCAGCCATCATCAATGAGAGGAAAAGGCGAAAACATATCCCACATCTGATCAATTCGTAATAGTTCTCCATACCAGTTCACGGAGTGCGGAAAGTATGTCCAGTTACTCTTCGGAAGTAATCCACGGATATTCCAAAGACTTATATAGAGAATCGTTATAAGGATAAAAAGATTTCTCGCGATATTGAGACCGCTGACACGAGGCCGTTCGATACCTGCCTCTTGGGGGCAACATCGGCTCCAAAAAGAAAGCCGCGCTTTCAGGACAGAAGTGAGATACTTCATTGAAGGCATCTCCCAGAACAGTGCTGGAAGGAAGGCTAACCAGGCTATAGCACAGATCCATGGAAAGAGCCCCAATTCCATTGTGGTATGCAATCCCAGTACGTGAAATCCAATTAAGAGAAGAGCTCCTACCAATCTCGACTGTGGGATAAAAAACGGATTGATGAGACAAATAACTGCGACCCACTCTATGAAAAGAGCAAGTATCGTCATAATACGAATAAGCTCTGGATAGTCGAGGAGAAAGTAGCCAAAGGGCTTGGTAAACTGATCGATGAGGAGCGCTTGCTCAACGGCAGTGTACGAATTGTACCAGGTAGGATGCAGCTTCAAGAGCACAGAGAAAAGATACATACTTGCAACTTGAATAAGAAGCGCAAAGGAAGCGAGGCGAGGTGCAGAAGAGGCTTCCTTTCTCTCTGACTTCGCTCTATCAATCGAGCAATATGCCCCCAAAGGAAGGAACATCGCCCAGAATAAAAGCACACGGAGCAGAACATCTCCTCCCTGGAGTACCATTGGATTTCGCGTATGAAGTGATACCAGTAGCAACCAACTGACGACCGTTGATGTGCGAGTATAGAAACCGAAGAGTAATGAGAGGGCAAAGGCAAACGCCAACGTAAAAAGGAGCCCTTGAAAGAAAACACTGCCGTTAATGAGATGCAGTGAAAATAACCAGTCAGAGTACGTAAACTCTGATAGGAGAGCGCCCCGAGGAAGCACTCCAAAATCGGTATAGTGTGCGCTCAGATAAGAGCCTCGATTTACAAGGTCGAGAAGTAGAACCAAACCAAGCGACATACGAAACAGCGCTAGCGACCGAAGGTCTAACGAGCAATATGCAGAGAGCCATTTCATAGAAATACGCCGCAAGAAAATGAGCAGATGATAGCCACAGGTTACAAAACCTAGCATATTGCCCTCAGTAGGCAGACATCAAGAGAGATAATTCATGGCAAATCAGAGTCAGGAATGCCCAATGAAAGGAAGTAAAGTGCACCGAAGCATTTCTCGGTAAATGCAGTACCTCTCAATAGAACGATATCTGTGCTTCAACACGCCGGCTACCAAAGTCATGAAGAAAGCTGAGTAAGATACAGCTGGTACCAATCATTTCGATACACTCTTCTAATGATTTTGCGAAGTGGCGAACGGTATAGTCACTCACTTTCAGATACGCCTGTATGAAGTCATGACCACCACTCATTCCCTCGATAAAATCGAGCGCGATAGCGATAGCAAAAAATGAAAGACCTGCTAAGAGTAAAAATTTGGCTCGATCTGATCTGAGGTCTCGAAACAAGAACCAAAACATGAAGACACCAAATAACGCAAAGAAGGGCCCAACAATCAGTTGCCACGGATAGCTCGGGAAAGCATCAAGAATATGAGTGAAAAATCCCTCGTATCCAGAACGCCTTAAATCTTTAGCGAATACTTTATAAACAGAACCGAGTCGTTCGTGAATTTCAGCGGCATCATCAGCAGAGATAAAGAGGAAGAAAAGAGCGATGAGGATCCATCCAAAAACAGAACGCCGTCCCTCTTTACGAACAGCACGTACCCAGGCGGTAAATCCAGCGACACAAGAAATCAGGAATGCGAGAATAACCGAGAACCAGCTTGGCACGCTGTCTTCTCTTGCAATATTAAACATGCGACGAAATTGGCCAAACCCGGTGACATCTCTATAATTTATGACGTAGTCCAAGAAAACGAAGCTAATCGACAAGAATACCAACGCAAACAGCGCTTTGCTCACAAGCGAGTCACAATCAATGCGTAGCTGATGCAAAATAACCTCCCGAAATTGAACTCTGGTGAGTATAGGAAATTGAAGGGCAGAGCGGTAGCTATCATTGGGCCTGCTTGCTTACCGCTGCAAGAAAAAAAGGTGGCGGCAACTCCGATACTTCGGAATAGGCATGCAGGGAGCGCTCCTCATATCGGAGTCCGCACCTTTATTGTTCTCTATACCACGACATCAAGCGTACCGATTCCTCGCTTTCGTACGCTCGATTCCTGATCTAGATTTTCTCCATTTTCGGCATTTTCCGCCTCTTCTTCTTGGCTCAAGTCAAAGTGTCCTCGCTGTTTGCGACTTGAATACCTTTCTCTGTGAACGGCCTGTGAGAGTCGAGTTACCCGCTTCATTTTTTTTGAGCGTTGGGAACTCGTAACCCACGAGACCTGGTCTCGTAGTGTTTCTATCTTCATTTTGCCCTCCTTGGCATTACAAAAGAGCTCGCTTCCATTGTGAGCCTCATAGAAGAACGTGTTTCTTCTTCTACAATTTGCTTATCGAACCGCTAGGAAAATACCTTAAGTACATTGTGGAAAACGAATGTAGGTAGCCGTATTTACTGATAGAATATCTGTTCCGCTGTTTTCTCAAAAAAAACACCCCTCTTATTTATTTCACAGCATCGTAATTAAGCCATCGGTCATTTCAGTCGATACTACATGTTGAGACGAAGGGTTACCCACGCAACTCGCACAGTGAAGGTTTTAGGAGCAGACAGAGATGAAAAGAGACGAGAAAAACACTGCAATCTATGTGGCGAACGAGGAGTATGTTCCCTGGGATCCCGCTGAACCGGAGAGAAACCTGTTGAGAGCTATTCTCATGTCTGCGCTGAATGATATACAGAAACAGGGGACTCTGCATGATGATGCAAAAAATTTCTTCATGAATGATGAAGAGGACTATGTGTTTTCCTTCCGGGCCATCTGTGATCACTTAGAGATCGATCCAAAACAGATTCTCATCCTCGCTGGACTCGCTGAATCGATGCGGGATACATCGCTGTCTCTGGATCGTTCCTTTCCTCTTAAGTTCGTATAGAGTCCAAAGAAACTCGAAAAATAGCCTGCTCTTGAACTAGATGATTTCATCTAATTCATTTACAGTATATTTCATGGAGATTTACACCGAGCTAGAGCGGGGTTCCTCCGCGGAAGCGCCTCTATTTTTTTTCGTGCATGGGAAGGCTGGGCATAAGGATATTATGCGCATTTTCTCAAGAGGAGTTCCCGAGGGTTCGCATAAAATCTTTGTTCAAGCACCGTATCCAGACCCGAGGGGAGGCTTCAGCTGGTGGGATACAGATCTCGCTTCGTTCCCAGCAACCCAGTTCACTCAGGCCGCAACCGCTCTTGCCAATGCCATCACCTCTGTACCATTGCAGTATGGAATTGCGCCAAAAACGGTAGCTGCGCTCGGATTTTCTCAGGGGTCGGGCATTCTCTCTCATTTACTTCTCTCCAAGAAAATCACCCTGAATGCACTGATCGTTCTGGCTGGCTTTATTAAATGGCCAGATCCTGTCCCAACTCAGCTGAATGATCAGAAAATATTCTGGGCACACGGTGAACATGATGACGTTATTTCCATTGCTCGTGCTCAATCGGATATTGCTCAACTACAAAACCTCGGCGCACAGGTAGATTTTATCTTCGATCCAGTGGGTCATAAGATCGGCACTTCAGGAATGCGTGCACTAAAGTCTTTTTGTTCTTCCCTTGACGATGAGTCTTACGACGCCAGTAGCAGCTAACGTTTCAACAAAGATCGCATACCCTCGTTCCCTCGGAATCAGCCAGTAAATTGGCTCCCATCGAGGTGAAAATTTATCCTTAAAGTTAAAAAGCCCTCCAGCAGAGTAACCTGGTTGTAAAATCCACTTCCCACATTGATTGATTAATCGAAGGAAACGTCCTGAGATGCTCGGGTTTGAGCCGTCATATTCCTTGGGCAGCACGCACGGCACTTCACCGAGACTCAAGGTTTGAAACCCACTCTCTTGCGCAAAGTGAATGGCCCTCAACAAGAGCGCCTCCATGGCTCCGGTCGAAGCCCTGTCAGAGCGTTGGAGCTGCTCAAGGTGCATATGATATTGACCTCTACGAGTCAGAGAAATCCAAGCTGATAATGCGCTATCCTTCGATTCAGTAAAGGAGAAGAAATATTGCGATTTTGTGGGAAAACGACGAAATAGCCCCCGTAAGGGGGCCTCACGCTGAAGATCCTTCATGGGGGGCAATGCAGACGGATAGGCCTCGCCTTGACCGCCTCCAATTGTTCCTTTTCTTAGCCCCCGCTGGGCTATTTGCCGTACGGAGTCGGATGGCGCATAAGAGGATACATCCAAAATTGCCTCACTCCCAAACGGGATAGCCACATAGCTCGAGAGGAGAATAAGCTCTCGAAGCGACTCTGGAATTCCTCTCACAATTGTGGGTATTCTATGCAGCTCTGGAACCAGCTGATTCGCAAGCTCTTCTCGGGATTGGAATGCGTGCATTCCAAAGGGGATAAATCTCGAGGTACTATCGATCTTGATGCTTTTGAGCTGAAGTGAAGTAGACTGAGCGGATCTCGAATACGTCGGGATATAGGACCAGCTTAAAGGGGTAAAACAGGAGAGCGTCATAATAGAAGTGTGAAAGATTCGCGTTAGGGCGTCTTCATCATAAAAATACTAGGGTTGGAATTACAATGCAAAAATCGAATGGAATTGTGCTGATCACTGGTGCAGCAGGTTTTGTAGGCTCCTATGTGGTGAAAGAGTTCCTCGAAAGCGGACATACTGTTCGAGCATTCGTCCGCAGCTCATCCAACCTAGCGCAACTCGCGAGGGTCTTAGGGGTTGCTGAGGAGGGACTCGCTGATGTTGCGGGGCTATCCTTTGCAGTTGGCGACATAACTGAGGTCAATTCGCTCGATCAGGCGATGGATGGAGTTGCTACTGTCATTCATATAGCCGCGCTTTTTCGTGAAGCGAAGCATGGTGAAGATATGTATCGTCGAGTCAACATCGAGGGAACAAGGAACGTGCTTGAGGCTGCCGAAAGGGCAGGGGTCGCCAAAGTGGTACATTGTAGCACAGTAGGAGTTCATAGCCACATTCCTAACCCTCCAGCAAATGAAGACGAAGAATATCGTCCTGGTGATATCTATCAAGAGACCAAGTGCGAGGGAGAAAAAGTCGCACTCGACTTTTTTCAGAAGTCTCGAGTCAATGGAGTCGTTATCCGCCCAGCCATGATTTGGGGTCCAGGTGATGAGCGAACCTTAAAATTATTCAAGGGAATTTTAAAAGGAAGATTTCCATTTATTGGATGGGGCAAAACCTACTTGCACTGGGTCTCAGTGATAGATTTGGCGAAAGCTTTTCGCTTAGCAGCTGAAACAGAGATTCCATCAGGAGAGGTATTCATTATTGCTGGAAAGGAGTCGATTCTGCTCAAGGATCTTCTGGGCAAAATCGCTATGATGCTGGGACGAACACCCCCTCGCTTACGTCTCCCAGCATTACCATTTCAAGTAGCTGGAACGCTCTGTGAACTTTTGTGCCGTCCGCTGGGAATTGAGCCACCTCTGCATCGGCGACGGGTAGATTTTTTTACAAAGACTCGCGCCTTTTCCACCATGAAAGCGGCAGAACTGCTCCAATACGAACCGCGAGGGTCCATTGATGATGAGATAAGAGAGATCATCCAATGGTACGAACAACACGACTGGCAGGTCTGTTAGCACCAGAGGAGCACCACTTTGACAGGTCCCCGCTGAACCCTTCTCTCTGAAATAGCCTGGTTCGCTCAGATATTTCTTGTTTCAGGGGTATAGGAAGCGAGACTGGATTCTGATATTCTGAGTTTTCACGAGTAATGAGGAGAAGAAGCACTGTGTCTTGTATACCATCTCAGCCGATTTCAGGCTCGTCCGAAGAAGAAGGTTCTGAACAAGAGAAAAATATTCCTTGGTTTTGTGATATCGGCCCCAATGATGCGTATGTCCAGGAGATGTTTCGTCTTTACCAACAGGATCCTGCTCTCGTTGGCGAAGTTTGGACTCATTATTTTGAAGATCTCGCTCGTACACATGCCGTTCAAGGAGATGAACAGCAGAATCAAAATTCTCACTCCCATACGAGCTCGAACGAGGGGTCAAGTACCTCTGCTTCAGAGCCCGCTCCCTTTAACCAGGTAAACGGTTACTACACCGCTCCATCGGGATCACCAGCGGCTCAGGAGCGCGTCTATCGCATGATCAGTGCTTTCAGAGGCAGGGGACACTTTAAGGCAAAGATTAATCCACTCACCCAAGGAGTACTGCACCTTCCAGAGGTCGAGGACGTGAACGTAGATTTTTATCAGTTTAGCCCGGAACAACTCTCAGAGCGATTTTTTTGCTCTGGATTAGCGCTCCGTGAGCAAATGACCTTACAAGAGATTATCGATAAGCTGGACGAATCCTATTGTGGCTCGATTGGATTTGAGTTCACGCACCTCCTCGATCAAGACGAAAGACTTTGGCTTCAAGAACGAATAGAAAATCGATTTGAGAGAGGATATCGCCTCACCAGGGCCCAGCGAGTACAGCGATTAAAAAAAGTTATTGAGGCGGAAGCATTCGAATCAGAACTCCATAAAAAATACGTCGGGCACAAGCGATTTTCGCTCCAGGGAACGGAAACCTTAATCCCCATGCTTGACAACTTACTTGAAGAAGCAGCTTCCGGTGGAGTACAGAAAATTGTCATCGGTATGCCTCATAGAGGTCGCCTGAACGTGCTTGTCAATATCGTTGGAAAACCACTCGAGGAAGTGTTCTCCGAATTTGAAGATCAAAGCGTTCAAACAGCGCTCGGGTCTGGTGATGTGAAGTACCATATGGGATTTGAATCAACCCATACAGACATCAATGGGCGGGAAATTCAATTACAGCTAGCACCGAACCCGTCTCACCTTGAGTTTGTAAATCCAGTCGTGGAGGGAATTGTACGCGCAGCTCAGGATAATGAGCATAATCGCAACAGAAAGGCTGTTCTGCCAGTTCTCATGCATGGGGATGCCGCGTTTGCTGGTCAGGGTGTCGTATTCGAGACCTTGAACATGTCCCTTGTGAGGGGCTATCGCGTTGGTGGAACCGTCCACATTGTAGTGAATAATCAGATTGGTTTCACTACGGATCCGGAAGATTCACGTTCTTCGGTCTACTGCACTGATATGGGTAAAGCAGTGCAAGCCCCTGTATTTCATGTGAACTGTGAGGACGTCGAAGCTTCATGTTGGGCGATTAAGACGGCGCTTGATTTTCGAAATGAATATGGACGCGACGTGATCATAGATCTGTATGGTTACCGAAAATACGGACATAATGAAGGAGATGATCCGAGCTTCACTCAGCCAGTCTCCTACAAAGAAATCACAAAAAAAACGAATATAGCAGAGATCTATACCAACGAACTCATCAATGAAGGAACCGTAACTCGCGAAGAAGCAGATGCTCTCCTGAAGGAGTTTAAGGATAAATTCTCTTCAGCCAACATTGAGCCACGGATGGAGGCAATTGGCGATGCGCCAGCAGAGAGTCCTGCTGATTTCCAGACCGAGCCTCAGACTCGCGTTTCAATGGATACACTTGAAATGGTTGCTACCTCGTTGATTGATTATCCAGAATCCTTCGTTCCGCATCCCAAATTAACGCGAATTCTGGAGAAGCGAGTGGCGAGTCTCCAAGAGGCTGGTGGAATTGATTGGGGTTTTGCAGAAGCGCTCGCATTTGGAGCCTTGCAACTGGACGGAGTCAGCGTTCGACTCAGTGGTCAAGACAGTGGCCGAGGCACTTTTAGCCAGAGGCACCTTGCTCTCAATCATCACGAAAGGCAGGAACGATTTTTCCCGTTGCAACGGCTACAGGAGACTCAGGGTGGTGCTCCAAACGTTGGAGGATTTGAAGTTGTCAATAGCACCCTATCAGAAGCAGGGGTGCTCGGCTTTGAGTTTGGGTATTCAACGATCGCGAGAAAACATCTTGTTCTGTGGGAAGCTCAGTTCGGTGATTTTGCGAATGGTGCACAGGTGCATATTGACCAGTTCCTCGTGAGCTCAGAATCAAAATGGGGTCAACGCTCTGGTCTTGTCTTGTTGTTACCGCATGGATATGAGGGACAAGGACCTGAGCACTCCAGCGCCCGCCTGGAACGCTTCCTTCAACTGTGCGCTGAAGAGAATATAACCGTTGCTTACCCGAGTTCAGGTGCTCAGCACTTCCATCTTCTTCGAAGACAGGGGCTCACAGAGAGCAAGCGCCCATTAGTCATCATGACTCCCAAAAGTTTACTCCGCTTGCCTGAGGCAGGCTCATCGGTTGAGCAGCTGACCGATGGAGCCTTTCAACCGATCATCAGTGAAAAAATTGGAGACCCTCAAAGCTCGTCTCGGTGTGCGGTCCTTCTTTCCGGAAAAATCTATTACGACGTGCGGAAAAAGTTAGAGCAGATGTCCTCAGAGATGAAAGATAAGACCTTTACCCTCTGTCGTATAGAACAGCTCTACCCATTTCCGAGACAAGAGCTCCAGTCCATTATTGAAAAGGATGACATTCATAATTGCTTCTGGGTTCAAGAGGAGCCTGAGAACATGGGGGCTTGGAGATTTGTTAACAACAACTTTCAGCAGTCACTCGGCGTAGACCTTCATTTCATCGGTCGTTCCGCCTCTGCGAGCACAGCCACTGGGTCAGCGAAGCGCCATGCTCTCGAACAGGCAAATATTGTTCAACACGTA
>Ga0181593_10001848_pt1 | contig 19330 bp, 16 predicted proteins | sample 071ome_19_FD_133756 | JGI IMG/M metagenome (GOLD analysis project Ga0181593, IMG submission 133756) | Coastal salt marsh microbial communities from the Groves Creek Marsh, Skidaway Island, Georgia - 071413AT metaG (megahit assembly) | ecosystem: Environmental > Aquatic > Marine > Intertidal...
CAAAGAAGGTATTGAAATCAATGTCCGCTGCGGAACCGATCATCAGATTGGGCGGATCACCCACCAGGGTGGCCACACCACCGGTATCAGACAACAGTGCGGCCGCCAGCAGGAACGGAATGGGGCTGACACTCAGTGCCTGGCAGATCAGGATAATCAGGGGACCAAAATCACCACGGTGGTGACGTTATCCAGCAACAGGGATAACACGGTGACCAGCGTGCCCATCATCACCAACAGCAGGTACAGACGACCCTGGCTGAGATCGGCAATGGTATAGGCCAGGGCCTGGAACCCCCCGGTGGGAATCATGATGGCCACGATGGTCATCATGGCACCGAGCAGGAATACCACGTTCCAGTCGATGGCCTCCAGGGCCAGTTCCGGACTGTAATACCCTAAGTACTGACCGGCCAGCACCATGGAGCCGGCTCCTGCCAGCGCAAATTTGGCACGGTGAAAACCGTGAACACCTTCAGTAAATATGCCTATAAATGTCACAGCCAGAACAATGCCGGAAACCAGCATTTCATTATTCCAGACCAGTGTTTCCATAGTTCCTCCCGGGAATAAACGGAGACAACGGGCAAAACCGCAGCTTCGAAAAATTTAAATAAATAAACATGCCGGATACAGAACAGGATGTTCTGCATGCGCACTTCGTTTTCTTAAATTCAGGCACAGACGCGCCATAGCTTTTTGGTCGCGGGCTGTGCTGGGGCCAGGGACGGCCGAAGTGTGAGCGGGTGAGAAAAAAGCGGTGAGATTATAGAGCCATTGTTTTCATAAAGAACACTGTTTTTTTACCCTGTAACATTAAGAAAATGTGAATTTTCCACCAGCAGCTGAATATTCCGAAGGCGTGGGTAAAAGCTGAAATGGCAGGGTATTTTTTATAGAATACCCATTTCCCGACCGACCAGTACCCGGGCAACCCGTACAACCCCGAATTCACTCATTTCAAGCGTCAGTTACCGGGCATTCAGTCAGGCATACAAGGCGATATATTTAAGGAAACATGCATGCGACTGGAAGCCATCACTATCGGCGACAATCCCCCCGAAGACCTCAATGTGATTATTGAAGTCCCCATTGGCGGCCAACCCATTAAATACGAGATGCACAAGGACTGGGGCACCCTGGTGGTGGATCGTTTTCTGTATACCCCCATGGCCTACCCCGGCAATTACGGCTTCGTGCCCCATACCCTGTCAGAGGATGGCGACCCCATTGATGTCATGGTGTGCAATACCCGCCCCCTGATGCCGGGCTGCGTGATCAATGTTCGCCCTATCGGTGTACTGGTCATGGAGGATAATGCCGGCATGGATGAAAAAATCATTTCCGTACCCTCGCCGCACCTGACCCGACGTTATGAAAAAATCCGTAACTTTTCCGACCTGCCGGAAATCACCCTGGACCAGGTGGCTCACTTTTTTGAACACTACAAGGACCTGGAACCGGGCAAGTGGGTGAAAATCGGCGACTGGCAGGATGCGGACCGGGCCAAGGTACTCATTAATGAAGCCATCGAACGTGAAAAACAACACAAGCAAGAAGGAAACCAGAAATCGTGACCAGTGAAGCTGCCATCAACAGACTGAAATCCACCAAAGGCTTTGTCTTTGATATGGACGGCACCCTGATTCTGGGTGACAAGAAAAACAACAACATGCAAACGCTGCCGGGGGCGCCGGATTTCATCAACCTGCTGATAGAGAACAACATCCCTTATGTAGTGATGACCAATGGCACAGCCCGCAGTCCTGCTGCCTATGTGGGTGTGCTCAGTGAGGCTGGCATTCCGATGGATGCCAACACGATGATGACGCCAAGCAGTGTGGCTGCCATTTACCTGAAGGAGCACGGCTACAAGCGCATCATGGTGATGGGTTGTCCTGGTGTATACGAACCATTGCAGGATCTAGGCCTGGAAGTGGTACTTTCCAGTGAAGAGAACCCGGGTCCTGTAGATGCGGTCTACATTGGCTGGTACCGTGAATTCGGTTTTAAAGACATCGAAAATGCCTGGATTGCCTGCAAGGACGGCGCCGAGCTGTTCACCGCATCCGATGTCCCCTTTTTCGCCTCGGCCAACGGCCCGGCCATTGGCACGTCCTGCGCGCTGGCTGCCGCGCTCAAACCCCTGACCGGAAAGGATGCCATCGTTCTGGGCAAGCCTTCTGTTTATGCCATTGAAGCCGCCGCGAATCACCTTGGTCTGAAGGTCGAAGATATTGCCGTGGTCGGTGACGACGCCAACCTGGAAGTACCCATGGCGAAAGACAACGGTGCCCTGGCCATTTATGTGCATACCGGCACTGGCGGCCCCAACGCCTTTGATGATCGCCCGGAATCCACATGGCCGGATATTTCCGTTGCCAACGTGGGTGAACTGGTGGCACTTTACCGGGATGGTCAATAAGCCCATCCCCACCAACCTGCAGCGGGTACTCCTGGTCAACCCCACCAAGTACCTGGGCAACCTGCTTTTGGCCGGAGGCCTTATGCAGGCATTCTCCCGGCATTGCCAGGCACAGGACATTCAATGCCGGTTCGTGCTGGATGACAGCTTCAGGGAATTGTGTGGCCCCTGTTTTCCGGCAGATGCCATCATCTGGTTCCCCCGTCGGGCAATCGGCCAGGCCGGTCTGACGGGAAAACTATCCCTGTATGTGAACTGCCTGAAACAGATACGTGCTTTCAGGGCCGATCTGGCCTTTAACATCGAGGAAGACTCAGCCACCAGCCACCTGACACGACTGTCCGGAGCCGGCTTCAAACTGGGGTGCAGCCCGTTGAAGCATCAGCGGGGTTACGACCATGTCCTGCCCCTGGCTTTTGAAAACCGTGATCCGGCAAAGGCTCATCGCTGGCACAGCTTCCTCGATGTGTTTACCGCCCTTGGCATGGAAGAACCGGAACCCGGCTATCTGGACTTTGGCAAACTGACCGTGCCCGAGGCACTTTCAGGGAAACTTCACGCAGCCGGCTGGCATAACTTTAAAACCACCATCGCCCTGCATGCCGGTGCCACCAAGGATTATAAAAAGTGGCCGCTGGAACACATGGCAGCACTGATCGGAAAAATCCGGGATGCCGGTATGCAACCTGTCCTGCTTGGTGCCGGGGAAAGTGACCAACAGGCTAACCAGGCTATCCTGGATTTACTGCCTGACTCCCGGAAGGTGATAAACCTGTGCAATCTGCTTTCCTTACTGGAGCTTGCACAATGCCTGGGACAATGCAGCGCCATGATTGGCAATGACAGCGGTCCCTTCCATCTAGGTTCCGCCTTGGGCGTTCCCGGCCTGGTCCTGTGGGGACCGACCAACAAGGCAATCTGGGGCCCGTTAGGCAAACAAAGCAGCTTGATTCAGGGGCCAGCCGACTGCGACCCGGCTTGCAACAAAGGCTACTGCCTGCACGACCACCGCTGTCTGAAGGAACTCACCCCTGACCTGGTGTTTGGACGACTGCAGGAACTGCTGCTGCAATATCCGCCACAGCAACCCAACCTGGCGGGGGCCTGACCTTTACGGCACACGCCCAAAAAGCCTATGCTTACCCGTTAGCTATCACCATGAATCGGGAGTTTTCCATGGCCTTTCGCCCAGTATTGCTGATCCTTGCCTCACTCGTAGTGGCTCTTCCAGCCGGTGCCCAGGATACAGCCCACATCCTGACTGTCAGACAACCTGAACATGGCACCCTGTCCATCAGTCCAGCCATACCGGCTGACGGCAAACTGCCCGCTGGCACCATGGTTCATGTTACAGCGCGCGCAGAAGCAGGCTATATCCTCGATTCCCTCTACCATGAAGTCCCCGGCATATTCGGCACCATGTATATGGAGTCCATGGACATCACCGCTGACATACGCCTGGATCAGGACATGACCATCAGCGCCCTGTTCCTGCCATCATCGGAGGTTGATGGTTTCACCGTGAAGCAGGATATAGCCTATGCCAAGCCCGGCGTGAAAACCCTGGACTATGATGTATACACCCCTGATGGCGCTGATAACCTGCCCATGATTGTCATCATCCATGGCGGCGGCTGGCGCGCCAACACCGAGGATATCATGCGCGGAATGGCACGTGAGATTGTGAAAACCGGTCGATATGTTGTTGCCAGCATCGACTACCGCTGGCTGGGCACAGCCGATGGCGATGCCGAACCCAACACCATGAACGATTTGATCAACGATGTGTTTGGTGCCATTGCCCATTTTCAGGAACATGCCCGGGAGTATGGTGGTGATCCGAGCCGTATTGCGGTAACCGGTGACAGCGCCGGCGGGCACCTGTCAGCCGTGGCCGCTACCATGCCGCATATGATTGGAGACGGCGGCTTTGGTATTCGCGATGGTGTATTTGAGTTTATGCCCTCTTACCTGCCCACGGGTAAAAGCGTGCAACAGGTGAGCGCTGAAATCATGAATGCCGTTCAGGCTGCGGCGCCCAGTTATGGTGTCTTCTCCAACACAGGTTATAACGGCGGCCCCGGCATTGCTTTTGGCGACGAGAATGCGCCGATATCCTGGGCTGAGGCCATTGCCCCGATACATCACATCCCTGCTGAAAACGAACGTTCAGTGCCGCATTACCTGACACGCGGCACCACCGACCCCCTGATTTCTGACGTCATGGTCACGGAATACGTCAAAGCCCTGTCTGCACAGCACCAGCGCGTGCGCTACGATCAGGTACCCCATGCCAGCCATGCCTTCTTTGACTGGAAGCCGGATGCGCGCACACGGGCAACATTTGCACAGTACGGCCTGCCCTACATTGGGGAAATGGTGGAATTTTTCGATTCAGTATTTTACAGGGGCCAGTAACACAGATAACGACCGGATTTGAGATACCGGGAATCCTGCAATTCCAGCTGACCGAACATCTTGCCTAGTCGGCGTCCAGGAAGGCAAAACCGACAATCATCACGTCTTCAATTTTCCGTCGGGAACATACCCTGGCATTTTTCTCGACCTTTTCACCCGTCACCGGCATGCTGAATGAAAGTAAAACTTCTTCATTCACTTCCAATGGATGAAAACCATTGGCAGGAACTTCCATTCGGCACCCGCCCTGCGAATAGTCCGTCACCATGCCCATGTGAATAATTTTGCCATCTGGATTCTTGATCATACCGGCAACCGACATCTGCACCCGTTTTTCCCTGCGCAGTTCCATGACCTGCATTTTTTCAGGATATTCCAGATACATGATGGCCAGGGGGATATCCTGCTTGAAGCTGACCCGGGATATAAAACCAACACACTGCCCCGAGGTTTTTTCCGCAATGGTTCGCACGACAACCTGCTTGCCATTGGGCAGTATTTCCTTGATGTCGGTGTTCTTGATCCGGGCAGGCTGATCCACCAGCAGAAATTTTTTCGCCTTGAGACCGATCAGTCGGGTCTGGAACCTTGTCTCATTATCGTCCTTGATCTGGACATCCATGATTTGCCCGATAGCAAAATGAAAATCCAGATTACTGGTGATGTTTTCTACGTTACTGATCGTCTCGGCCATAAGAACAGGGTAAATATCCATTAGGGAATACAACTTCTTTCGGCTGTGCACGGCATTTCCTTTAGGGAAAATTTTACTGCTACTGAAAGGTATAGTAATACCGCATTTCTACGGTCTGGTTGACAGCTTTCCCATCTACCAGGAATGGCCTAAACGGTGAGTTTTTAAGGTAGCGCTTGAGGCGGATCTGGGTGGCGCCCCGGGTTCCCGGACTGCTCCCCAGGAATCGCAGGTCCCGGGCTGTGCCGTTTGGGTTTATGCGAAACCGGATATCGATATAACCATCATACTCCAGCGGTTCATCCAGAGGGATGCCGAATTTTTCCCGGCTGTTGGGTTTGGCAGAAAACAGGGGCAATTGCCGGGGAAAATCCGGGCTAAACAGGCTGTCGATCTGCTCTTCTGACAATTCCAGCTCCCTGGCTCGGGCATAGGCTTGTTCGTACTCCGCAGCCGCAGCATCACCCCAGCCAAAGAGCAGATGCCAGTCGCCAAACTCCAGATGGGTCCGCACCAGCTCCTCGGCCTGGGTCCCTGAATCCATCTGCAGGTACCGCAGCATCCTGCCAAAAGACTCTACGCCGGTTTCATAACCTGACAAGTTGCGCTTGAGAAATGTCCAGCGGTTGGCCTGGTTGGCAGTGATCTTCGCCGAGGTCATATAGTAATGGGGATTATCGATCAGTTCCTGGCGAAACCCCAACAGGAACAGGGTTTCCAGATGCTTGTACTCAAGCTCCATCAATCGCGGGTGCTCAAGATTGTCATTTCTGATCAGTGACGCAATCGCCGCTGCATAATTGCTTTTTGCCCGAAACAGACTGTTCAAGGTGTAGTACCTGGCAATTTCGGCCACACCGGGACTATCTTCGCCAAATCTGAATCGCGGCCCCTGCGAGTAATCATTGGTCAACATCATGGCCTGGTCCAGAATGGACATACTGTTGTCTGCCATATCAGTAAGCGAGGGCAGTGCCGGTATGGAACCTGTGGGCCGGAGTTTCTCATTGAGAAAATACAAATAGCGCTGTCTGTCGCTGACTGACCGGAAATCGCCAAGCGCCAGCAAGCTTTCCACCATGCCTTCAACAATGGGAATCTGACCCGCATCGTAGAGGCCATAGTTGATGCGACTGATATGATCAGCACGTTCAAAAATGGCGACAGCCTGCTCATGCTCCTCTCGCTGCTGATGCAGATTGCCCAGTGCCAGCAGATTCTGAATCAGATCCGGCGAGAACAAGCCCTGCTCCTGCTCAAGTGAACTGATTCTGGCCATGTAGTTGGCCACCTGTTCCTGGTCAGGGACAACAACAGCGTCCTCCTCTGCTTCCTGTGCAGGAATATCACGTGTCAGTGATGCCAGCCCCTGGTAAGCAGGATATGCCGTGATCCTTCCTTCATCGTCAAACCGACCTGTCTCTGACAGGAGAATCGGATCAAACAGGACCAGGTCCAGCTCCACATCGGTCTGGGCCAGCACAGGCAGGGTCAAAAGCAGCAACCCGGTGGTCAGGAAGTTTGGCATACTGTTCATGACATTGATTTTATTTATTGTTGCCATCATGGGAGTACGTTGTCGCTTACCCAATAGATCATGAATTTCTAACGAATCTTTCAGGGCATCCCTGAATCTGCTTTCACACCCCCTGCTTTATAAACCTGTTTCAGGATCAAGTGCCAGTGCAAGTTGCGAGTCAAGCAATAAGACGGGCCGACCTGCCCTTGCCGGACACCCGTAAACTGTGGATCTGGTTCCAGGCCAGTTTCCAGATCATTAACACCAACCTTAACGATCTCCCAAGTGAAGTGGATCCTGGCTTGTACTGCAGGATTCACTTTTTGCCGGTAATGTATCAACCCCGCTCTTTTCCGGCCAAACCACCTGGCAACATCAGCTATTCATCAGGTTGAAGTACCGCGTTAACACCGGATTAACAGGTTAATCACCCGTTCTGAACTGTTAACACCATTTCCGTATTTAATCTGGATCAAATCCCTGATTTTTATTTGCGGGATACTGACCATACGAGGTTTTTCCGGAGATCAGTTATGGATCGTCACTTCACGACATGCCGGCTTTCAAAAGCCATCACCCTGGTGCTGCTGGGCACACTGGCATCGCAAATTGCTGCGCAGGAGATTGAAGAAATCAAGGTTCTGGGGGTTCGCCAGCGCCTTGAACAGGCCGGTGTACTCAAGGACACCATCGAGCGTACCGAGATGGTGGGGGCTACCCAACTGGAAAACACACGATCCATCAGCCTCACTGAAGCCCTCAGTGACTCTCCCGGTGTGGATGTGGCGGTAGACTGCTCGCTGTGCGGTATGAAAAGGGTCCGGCTAAATGGCCTGCGGGCAGAACACACCACGGTACTGGTGGATGGCCTGCCGTCCCACACCATTGCCTCCGGATTCTATGGCATTGATGCCATTGCCATGACCGGCATCGACGAGATCGAGGTGGCCCGCGGTGCCGGCGCTGCCCTGCTGACCCCGGAAGCTATCGGTGGTGTGGTCAATATCGTCACCACTGACCTGGCGGAGAATACCCTGAGCATTGATCTGTCAGGGGGTGAATTGGGATTTCGCCAGGCCGGCGTTCTGGGAACCCTGAGCAACCTGGATGGTTCCACGCGCGCCACCATCATTGGCCAGTTTGATGAACGTGACCAGGCCGATGAAGACGGGAACGGCATCAGTGAAAACCCCTACCTGAAAAACCGAACCCTGAGCGCCCGCGTCAATCACGAATTCTCCTACCGGGATTCGGTCACTGCTCGGATCAATTTTGTGAAACAAACTTCCTTCGGCGGACCGGTGCTGGGCGATACCGTTGCCAGTATTGATTCGGTACTGCCCAATTTTGCCGCACACCCTGAAGATACACCCCATACCGGGTATTTCCAGAACGGTGATGTCAATCAGCGCTGGCTGGCCCAGCCCTGGGAAACCACCGAATGGGTGGATACCAAGCGCGATGAGCTGTCACTGTCGTGGCTGCACGAGTTCAATGCTGACTGGAACATGGAACTGGCCGGCAGCTATGCCCGTCACCAGCAGGACAGCTTCTATGAAGGTTTCGACTACTATGCCGACGACAAGATGGATTACATGCGCGGCCTGCTCAACTGGCGTCCCCATGAAGACCACCTGGTCACATTTGGCTTTGACTGGCGTGATGAAAGCCTGGATTCCCACTCCAATTCCGGCACCAGCCTGAACACGGATAATGACCCGGCCACGGTCTATATCTCCGATGCGTTCGACTACAGCGCCAAGGCATTTTTCATCCAAGATGCCTGGAATCTCAACCTCGACCTGGAAATGAAAGCTGCCGTGCGTTTCGACAAGGTGAGTGCGAATTTCACCGATCCCCTCAAGCCGGGCACGGAAATCGACCAGTCCGTGGCCAGTCCCCGACTGGATCTGCGTTATTTCCATAACGATGCCTGGGTCTCCAGGATATCTGTTGGCCGCGGCTACCGTGCCCCCTTGTCATTTTTTGAAACCGACCATGGCATGCTGGATTCCGGTCAGGGCTTCCTGATCGAGATCAACAACCTCGAACGCTCAACCTCCGTCGGATATACGCTGAGCTATGATGCCGGTGCGCTGTCGGCCAACGGCTCCCTGTCCTGGACGGAAGTCAGCGGCCTGGCCATGCTCAGCGAACGTGACGGGGTTCCCCTGCTTGGTCAGCTGGATAGCAATGCGGCAGTTACAGCAACCGACCTGACCGTGGGGTATCGCCTGAACAGCAACGTGACTCTCAACCTGGTGGCGGAAAAATATTTCTATGATTCCCGTTTCGAACAGGTGTATGCCATCGCCCCGGTGGAGGAGCAGGTATCCCTGTCCATCGATGCTGACTGGAACGGCTGGGACTTCACCAGTACGCTGAATGTGATTGGCGCCCGTAACCTGGGCAGGTACAACTACAACGGCTATGAACGGCTGCTGCCTAAGGGCTATATCGATGAAAGCGCCATAAAAGGCCTGCATGCCAAGGCTTACATGGTGCTTGATACCCGTCTGGCCAACGAAGTAGGCGATCATTTGACGGTCTATGGTGGTGCCAACAACCTGCTCAATTATTCGCAGGCCCGCAACCAGGATTCATCCCTGTTCTGGGTACCGGGCGACCGGGATGCCACAGGCCTGCAGGCGGACGGCTTCGATGTGGTATATATACACGGTCCACTGCGTCCACGAGAGTTCTACCTTGGCGTGAAATATGCCTATTAAAACCCTGACAACCCTGGTGTTGGTGCTGCTGGCTTTCATGGGCAGCACCGGGCTCCAGGCCAGCGCTGAACCCTCCGGCATTGACCTGCTGCACTACAAGGTCAGCGACCTGCGCCCGGGCGAGGAAAGTACGCTGCAACCCTTTCTGGGAAAGCCCACCGTATTGCTGTTGTTTGAACCCGGATGCATGTACTGTGCCCGGCAGACAAGGATACTCAATGCGATGCTCAAGGAATGCGAAAACCTGCAGGCGATCGCCCTGGGCTTCAATGCCCCCCGCCGACGGATGCTGGATTACCAGGACGACCTGCGGCCGGATTTTCCTGCCTACATGGCCGGCGCCGACCTGGCCTATGACATGGGTGAAATCGTCATCACACCAGTGATGCTGCTGGCGGATGCCTCAGGATATTACCAACTGCATCTGCTGGGACTGCAGGACCGGGAAAGGTTGGAGAGTTTATTGAACCCGCTGGGAGCGGGCTGTTAAAAAAAAATGGGGTCAGATCATCTTTATACAAGAATTGTGTTCTGACCCCATTTTTTTGACCCCTATTTTTTTGTTTGGCTGACAAGGACGCCCACCAGTCCGGATACGATGAACGACGGCAGCAGGACATCCAGGGCGTTGAGGTAAGTCACGCCATTCTCCCAGCCCAACGTTGACAAGAGCGGTGGCACCACAAACTTGAAGGCGATGGTGGACACAAAGCCCGTGACCATGGCCCAGCGGGCACCCAGGGCCGTCAGGCCTGACCAGCACAGGCTCAGGATCATCACAGGGCAGAACGTGGCGGCAATCCCGGACCAGCCGAAAATCACGATCCAGAAAATCCCGCTCTCGATGTCGTAGAGCATGATGCCGATACCCACAACAAAGGAAATGAGCGCCAGTGAGAAAGTGACGCGCCGACTCATGGTCATTAATACATCATCATGCATATCCGGATGACGGAATTTCTGCCAGTAGTCACGTACAGCCGAACTTGAGGCCAGTACCAGCAGAGAGTCGATGGTGGACATGATGGCGGACAGCACCATGGCGATGTAGACACCGGCAAAGAAAGCCGGCAGCAACGCCTGGGACATCACCGGCAGAATGTTGTCGGCATCAAAACCCAGGTCAGCATCGGTGAACAGGGCACGCCCCGTCATCCCCAGCAGCACTGCCCCGGTATCTGCCAGGAAAGTCCAGGCAAGGGCAACAACTGCTCCCTTGTTGATCTGGTCCTCATTGCGAATGGAAATAAAGCGGACGAAGACCTGGGGCGAGCCAAGAAAACCGGTACCGATAGCCAGAAAACCCAGCATCTGCATCAGTGATAACGTTGTCCACCCCTGCCCCGCCGTGAGGGTGAGATGCCCTATAAAGTCAGTGCGCAAAATATCCAGCAGGTGGGTGATACCGCCAAGCTCCAGCAACCCGACCAGTGGCAGCATTACCAGCCCGGTGACCATCAACAGTCCCTGGAATACATCGGACCAGACCACCGCGATAAAACCGCCTTTGGTGATGTACAGCAGCACTACCAGAAAGCCGATGGTCGCACCGAGATAGTGATCAATGCCGAGGAAGGCATTGAAAGCCTTGCCGGTGGCAAAGACCTGTGAGCCGGCATAGATGGGAACAAAAATGACCAGCGCCCCGGCAGCGATCAGACGCAACCAGTGGCTGTTGTCTGCAAAGCGGGATTCCAGGAAGTCGGGGATGGTCACGCTGTCGTACTGATCAGTCAGGCGCTTGAAGGGTTTGGCCATCCACAGCCAGGCGATACCCACGCCGAGCAGTTCACCGACGGCAATCCACAGGCCCTGCAGTCCAACGGCAAAGCCGGTACCGGTCAAGCCAAGCAATAACCAGGCGGATTCGCCGGTGGCCCGGGCGGAAAAGGCCACGTTGATGAAACCCAGTTTTTTACCGCCGGCGTAGTAGTCGCGAATATCGTGCATGCGCCGGGAGGCAAACCAGCCGATGGCCAGCAGGATGAGGCAGTAGATGAAAACTGCCGATGATTTCCAGAACAGGTCGTTGATAATCTTGCCCCTGACTGAGAACGGTTAAAGATTACATCCCTTACCGGGATGCAGTTTCCTCCTGAAAACGGCTGGCGGCCGCCTTGTTCCAGGTGATAGTAGCCACCCCATAGGTAAAGGTGGCATCCAGGAAGGGAATTGGCACTGAATAATCTTCAGGTTTTACCAGCCCCCTGCCCATAAGGTCGATCAGGGTGCGCATGTCGTAAATATACTGCATGGTCAGCTCATCACCCGGATACTGCCAGGAATGAGCGCTGTGAATGCGCAGAGCGTCGGTATCGATACCGAAAGCGGCATCTTCAAGCGTATTGATTAACCTGTCGACACTTTCCCGATAAACCAGAAAGCTGTCATAGTCGAAGAGCCAGACACCGATGCCCGAGCCCATGGCATCCCCCGTGAATACCAGGTTTTTATCCTTGATGAAAAACAGCGTGGAATGCGGCGTATGACCGGGCAGTTCCATGGTGTCCACCGTGATGCCACCCAGATCCATGCTGGCACCGGGTGCTGTCCACGTGGTCTGGTTGTCTGGGAACTTGTCGAGCGCGGAGAACTCACCTTCAGACAACCAGAACCTGGCCTGCACATCACCAATAAATACCGGTGCCATGCCCAGATGGTCACCATGAAAATGCGTAGCGCTGATGTAGAGGGGTTTGCTGCCCACCACACCATAGACCAAGTCATGCAGGGACTGCGCGGCAGTGTCATCCCAGCTTACCGGGTTGGACATGTCGATCATCATGGCCTTCTCGGAGCCCACGACCAGATAGATGTCCGAGGTGTTGTTCATGCCGGCTCTGTTGCCATCAGAATCAAGCTGGATACCTCGGGGGTTGCCAGAATTGTAGTCCTGGATATTCCAGACCCCGTCACTGATCGCATGGAGCGACCAGGGGCCACGTTCTTCCACAACCACAGGTTGGGCCTGGATCACAAAGGCAATAAACAGGAGGCAGGAGGCAAGCAGTGAACGAATCATTTGGGAGACAGGTAGGCGCCAAGGTCGGCAAGTTCTTTATCGCTGATTTCAGTCTTGCGGAACGGTGGCATGATCTTGACGCCGTTGCGGACATAAAATGCGACCAGTTCCGGTGTCAGGTCCAGACGCTCTTCCAGTACCGCCGGTTTTTCACCCTTGTACAGAATTTCCAGGGCCGAGGTGCCGGGATGCTTGCGTCCGCCCGGGGCATGACAGGTTGAACACCAGTGGGAGTAGACCTTTGCCCCGTTCGCAACATCCTGTGCCTGGAGACAGACGGGCAGCAACAGGGCAAGCAGTATCAGCAGCCTAGACATTACCGCTGTCCTCTCGCAGGTGTTTCGGCCAGATACCATAACGACCGGCGGAAATGATGCCGTTGGGGTCGATGGCATCTTTCAGGCGCTGCTGCAAACGCATCAGGGCATGGTCATTGAAGGAATAGGCCTGTGCGCAATCGTCCATGAAGGCTGTATGGGTGCGGTATTCCCCCCAGCCATGTTCAGCCGCCACCCGGACCAGCTCGCGAAATATTTCCCGGGTCTTGCGGTTGGTATCGGCATCCCGACTCACCGTAAAGCCCACCAGGATCGTGAAGGTGCGCTGGTGATAGGAATACGGCGGAATATTGAATACGGTATTGGCACCCATGTCGCGCAAGACTTTGGCAAAGACCTTGTTGGAGTCCAGCACGGCCTGTCCGGTCATTGGCACCACGGGCGAGAAACCGAGATGCCCATTGCTGCCAGCGGGATTGAAACGGGAACGGTTGCCCAGCTGAAACACAGACATGGAGGGTACGCCCAGGTGGTTCTCGTCAGCTGTCTGCATCAGTTCCTCATAGGGCATGGGGAAATCGAAGGATTCCTGGTCCTCGAAACGCACACCGTCAATATGGGCAAACTGGCGTTTCACGTATTCCCAGGAGCTGTCGACGATTTCCCGGGGGCCGTAAAACTTGAACTGGGACGTCCAGAACGGCGTGTTGTTGTCCCGGGCAAAAGTATCCAGTATCCCGATATCCTCGTCATTGGCCCGCTCATAGCGCTCCTGCAGCTCCGGGTTCTGGCCCATGGCAAACTGCATCGGGGAAAACACCCCGGCATTGGTATTGAGGATGCCGCTGTACATCATCTTTGACGTGATCCGCACCAGCTCATGAATATCGTTATACCCCATCACCTGCACGGAACCGGAACGGAAAGCCTCCGGTGCCGGATAGAGCCAGAAACCCATCTTGGTGACCACACCGAAATTGGACTGGGCAAACAGGCCATCCAGCCAGGGGCCAAAACCCCAGCGGTACTGCTGCCAGGTCTCGGCATTGGGCAGCGCGCCCATGCCCGTACGCACGATATCCCCGTCCGCCAGCACCACCTCCATGCCACAGTGGGCCTCGAAATGATCGCGATAGGGATTCACGGTATACCCGACGCCATGATCGAGGGAGTTGCCGATCAGGCTGCCCCAGCCCGGGTCAGGACAGTCGATCCACAAGTCCAGACCCTTTTCCTGGATGTAGTTGTACAGGTCAAAATAGGACACCCCGGGTTCCACCAGGGCATAGGCGTTTTCCTCACTGACCTCAATGATGCGGTTCATGCGCTTGAGGTCGAGCACCACGCTGCCATTGAGGACCGGGGCAGAGCCGCCATAGCCAAGGTTTTTACCGGTGGATACCGGGTACACGGGAATGCGGTACTGGTTGGCAATGCGCATCAGCGCCTGGACTTCCTCGGCGCTCTGCGGGGCCAGGGCAATGGACGGAATCTTTTCCTCTTCCTCGCCCCAGAGAGGGGAATAGGCATCCCGGTAGAGATCGACATCGGCTTCATCGGTGAAGACCCAGTCAGCGCCAATGCTATCTTCGAACTCCCGGACAGCCTGGTCGAAATCCTGCTGACTGACTCCCGGTGGATACCTCATTGCTTTTCCTCTTGCTGTTTTGGGTATGGAACTGAAGAAAGGGGAAGGTTCCCGGCACCAGGCCGGGAACCTTTGGAAGCGATCAGGCGGCGTACGCGTAGATCATGGTCAGCACACCCAGGACACTGCCCAGGAAGATGCTGTGCTTGAACGTGAAGCGGAACAGCTTGCCTTCTTCTGATCGGGTCATGCCTGTGGCAGCCACGGCCACGGCCAGACTCTGAAGACTGATCATCTTGCCCATGACACCACCTGCTGAGTTGGCCGCAGCCATCAGCACGGGATTCAAACCCAGGGAGTTGGCAGTCACCACCTGCAGGTTGCCGAACAGGGCATTGGCGGAGGTATCGCTACCGGTCAGGAACACGGCCATCCAGCCCAGCATGGCGCTGAAGAACGGGAACAGACCGCCGGTAATGGCAAAGCCCAGACCCAGGGTCACAGTCATGCCGCTGTAGTTCATCAGATAGGCAAGACCCAGTACCGACGCAATGGTCAGCAGTGAGAAGCCAAGCTGCTGAACCACTGAAATCAGCAGCTTGAAATAGGTTCCGGGAGAAACCCGGAACACGATGGCAGCAGCCACGGTGGCAAAGGCACACGCAGAACCGCCAGCGGAAATCCAGTTCAGGTTATACACCGCCGCATAGGGTGACGGGGTTTCCACGACTGGAGCCGTGCGGGCAATGGCATTGTGCAGGCCGGGCCATTCAATGGCAACGGTCACACTGTTGAGGAGCTCATCGATCACTCCACTGCCCCAGATCAGTACAAAGACGACCAGGAAGATATAGGGCGACCAGGCATAGATGGTACGACCAAAACCATGGGACTGCGGATGAATCTGGGCTGCATGCTCTCCTTCCAGCACAAAGTTGTCGCTGGGCTGCCAGAGTTTGAGCAGCACAACCATACCAATGATGGCCGTCAGGGCAGCAACGATGTCCACCAGTTCCGGTCCGACGTTATTGGAAATCAGGAACTGCATGGAGGAGAAGCACAGTCCGCAGACGATGGCAGCAGGCAGCACACCTTTCAGGCCTTTCCAGCCACCCATCACCAGAACCAGATAGGCCGGAATAAAGACGGAGATCGGGGCACACAGACGACCCACCCAGGCGCTCAGCTCATCCACCGGCAGGCCGGTCACGCTGGCCAGGGTAGTGACAGGCACACCGATGGAACCGAAGGCTACCGGGGCAGTATTGGCCAGCAGACAGATGCCGGCAGCGAAGAACGGAGAAAAGCCAAGGCCGGCCAACATGGCAGCAGCCACGGCAACGGGGGTACCGAATCCGGCCGCTCCTTCAATGAAGGCCCCCAGGGCGAAGGCAATCAGCATGGCCTGCAGACGGCGGTCGGCGGTCACGCCGCCAATGGAATCCTTGATGATCTCGAAATTGCCGGTTTCCAGGGTGATGCGATACAGCACAATGGCCCAGTACACGATCCAGCCGATAGGGAACAGACCGAAGGCGGCCCCCATGGTGGTGGAGCTGACCACCAGGCCAACCGGCATTTTGTATATGGCAACCGCGACGATGATGGCTGCTGCCAGACCGGACAAAGCCGCCACCCAGGCCGGTTTGCGCAAGATGCCGATCAGGATGAGCAGTACGAAAATCGGCACTGCGGCAAACAGGGCAGAAAATGCCAGGCTGTCACCCACAGGCAGGTAATTTTGTTCCCACATGAAACATATCCCCCGAAAATTGATTTGTTGTTATTGCCTGAAACCCGGCCGGTTGGCTGTGTTCCGGATCAGGGTAGGATGATCGCGCAATTGCCGGTCAGGGTAAAGTTCCGGTTGCCCCGAATAAGGTAAAACCGCCCGGGGCCGTGGACTCACCAGGGCTTACTGGCTATGATCTGGCCTCCTGTAATTACCCGATCTGCCTGACGTGCAGCATGGAATCCCCCATCAACGGCATACTCATCAGCATCATCGTCTACATCCTGCTGCAACTGCTGGTTTGCGTGGCAGTGATGCGGCGGATGAAAAACGAACAGGATTACCTGCTGGCTGGCCGCCGCCTTGGCCTGCCGATGATCGCCATGACCATCTTTGCCACCTGGTTCGGGGCTGAGGCCTGTATTGGAGCCGCGGGGATCATTTACCACGAAGGCCTGTCTGGCAGCCGTGCCGATCCCTTCGGTTATTCCCTGTGTATTTTCTTTCTGGGCCTGTTTTTTGCCCGCAAACTCTGGGTCCGTAAACTCACCACCCTGGCGGATTTTTACCGCCAGCGTTTCGGTCCCCGGGTAGAAAAGCTGGGCGTCCTGCTGCTGGTGCCACCTTCCGTACTCTGGGCAGCCGCACAGATCCTGGCCTTTGGCCATGTGCTGGCTTCAGTCTCTGCAATGCCAGTAAACACTGCCATTGCCTTTGCTGCCACCATTGTCATGACCTATACGGCACTGGGGGGGCTGCTGGCTGATGCCGTTTCCGACATTATCCAGGGTGTGGTATTGATACTGGGCCTGATACTGATCTTTATCTTTGTGATGGGCGATTTGCCCGATACCTCCACGTTGGCATCAGCCCTGAGTCCGGAACGACTGAGCTTCCGGGCTGAAGGGGAAAGCTGGCTGAAGGTCATCAACAGCTGGTCCATTCCTTTTATCGGTTCCCTGTTTTCCGCGGAACTGGTTACCCGCATGCTGGCATCGCGTTCCGCCACTGTCGCCCGCAACGGCGCTCTTCTGGGCGGCAGCATCTATCTGCTTGTCGGTCTGATGCCGGCTACCCTGGGGTTGCTGGGCCCGGCGCTCATTCCCGGTCTGGAAGACGGTGAACAGTTGCTGCCTGAACTGGCCAAAACCCACCTGCCCACGGCACTGTATGTGGTATTTATCGGTGCCCTGGTTTCCGCCATTCTGTCCACCGTGGACAGCGCCCTGCTAAATGCCGGTGCACTGGTATCCCACAATATTGTGGTGCCTCTGCTGGGGCAATCCACTGAAAAAATGAAGGTGCGTGTGGCCCGGATCAGTGTGGTCAGTTTCGGTTTTATTGCTTACCTGCTGGCCATCAATGCCGACAGCGTCTACTCCCTGGTTGAGGAGGCTGCCGCCTTTGGTTCGGCCGGTATTTTCACCTGTTGCCTGTTGGGATTGCTGCAAAAGCGTGGTGGCCCGGTGACTGCAACCGCCTCCATGCTGGTGGGCATGATCAGTTATGGCGTACTGGCCTACCTCATTGAGTATGAATATGCCTATCTGATGTCTCTGGTCTGCGCATTTCTGACCTTCCTGGTCATCATGAATGTCGAAGCACATACTCACCAGGACACGGGACCTGTACCCGCCCTCGACGCCTGAATGCTTCCTGTCATCATCATGCCCTCCAACATACACTCGAAATAAAAGCCGATGAAAGCTAAAATGCTGCCTGACTTATTAACCCTCCAAGCAGACCCGTTACCTTGAAAACGCAATTCCTCGGCAAAACCCTCTCCGGCCCCTTCACTGTTCCTTCAGGCATCGTTACCTGCTCCGCTTCCATCATCCAGCGCTTTTTTGACGAGATCCCCGAAGTGGGTGTGCTCACCACCAAGAGCATCTGCCTGGAACCGCGGACCGGTTACCGGGAACCCATCCTGAGCCAGTATGCCCCGGGCTGTTTCGTCAATGCCGTGGGCCTGACCAATCCGGGAGCCAGAAAGTCAGCCGAGGTCTTCGCCCAGCTCAAGGTGCCCGAGGACCGTTTCCTGCTGGTGTCGATTTTTGGCGGCAGTGTAGAGGAATATGTGGAAGTGGCTAAAATCCTGGCCCCTGTCGCCGACGGTCTGGAGCTGAATCTCTCCTGCCCCCATGCCAAGGGTTACGGTATGGCCATGGGGCAGGACCCCAAACTGGTTCAGGAAATCACCGCTGCCGTGAAGGCTGCCGTGGATATTCCGGTGATCCCCAAGCTCACCCCCAATGTGCCCAATTTTGCTGAAATTGCGGAAGCGGCTGTTGCCGGTGGCGCTGATGCCCTGTGTGCCATCAATACTGTCGGCCCTGGTCAGCACACCCGTTACGGCCAGCCGGTACTAAGCAATGGTGAGGGCGGCATGTCTGGCAAAGGGGTTCTGCCCATCGCCCTGAAGTGCGTCAACCAGATCAAGCATCTGGGCGTCCCGGTGATTGCCTGTGGCGGCCTGTCCAGTGCCGATAACGTCCGTTCATTCCAGGTTGCCGGTGCCACCATTTTCGGCATCGGTTCTGCCCTGATCGGTATGACCACCAATGATATCGGCCAGTATTTCAAAGCCCTGACCGCAGATCTGGCGGAAGGCTCGAACCAGGCAGAAAGCCAGGTCCGATACGACGTTGATATGGAATTCAAACCTGTGACACTGGTGGAAAACAGGAAGGTCTGCGACGATATCTGCATCCTGACCTTTGACCGCAAGGTTACGGTCAAGGCAGGTGAGTTCATTTTCCTGTGGGTGCCGGGCCTTGGTGAAAAGCCCTTCTCGGCCCTGACCGATGATCCCTTTTCTCTGGTCGTAATCAACCTTGGCCAGTTCACCGATGCCATGATGAGCCTCCAGCCAGGCACTGAAGCTTATGTCCGCGGCCCGCACGGTATTGCGGTGTCTCCCCCGGC
>Ga0181593_10001850_pt1 | contig 19328 bp, 22 predicted proteins | sample 071ome_19_FD_133756 | JGI IMG/M metagenome (GOLD analysis project Ga0181593, IMG submission 133756) | Coastal salt marsh microbial communities from the Groves Creek Marsh, Skidaway Island, Georgia - 071413AT metaG (megahit assembly) | ecosystem: Environmental > Aquatic > Marine > Intertidal...
CGTCCAGGCTGATCACCACATCCTGGACCTCGAGGGCGCCGGTCATGACATCAAACGCCGAGTGTTCCAGCGATCGGCCATCCACCCCGCACCCCACCGTCGCATTACCCTGGCTGTCCAGATCAACCAGGAGCGTGCGATAGCTCATATCGGCCAGGGCCGATGCGAGGTTGACACAGGTTGTTGTTTTGCCGACGCCACCTTTCTGGTTGGCGACCGCGATAATTCTTGCCATCGGTAACTGTTCTATGCTCAAGAGCGCTGCGAAGAGAGCGACATGATGACGACATGTCGCTCCGCGTGCAAACCCGGCACCTGGTAGGCTTTAACGGCCTCGACTTTGACCGATGGACTCAGGGCAGCCAGCTCCTCTGACGGCCGCCTTCCCTTGATGGCCAGCATCCGGGTCAGGTCTCCGGCCAGATGCCCCACGCGCGCGGCATACAGCGCCAGCGATGAAAAGGCCCGGCTCACGATGGTGTCAAACGGTGCGCCGTGCTCGAATTCCTCGACCCGAGACTGTGACACGGTGACATTCTCCAGCCCAAGGGTTCGAACGACATGCCGTAAAAACCTGACCCGCTTGCCTGCACTGTCCAGCAGCCAAAAATGCTTTTCTGGATTGACCAAGGCCAGCGGCACGCCGGGAAAACCCGCCCCACTGCCCACATCCAGCACGCGCTCACCACGCAGCCACGGGTTGACGCAAAGGGCGTCCAGCACATGTCGATCGACCAGAGCGTCAAGATCGCCACGCGCCACCAGGTTGTAGCTGCCCGCCCATTTGCGGATCAGGCCGATATGCTCCAGCAGCCGGCACACGACGCGCTCTTCCACGGCCAGGCCGAGCTCGCGCATGCCGTGCTCGAGACGGCGGCGCTCATGGGTTTCCTTAGGCTTATCCATCCCGCGGCATCTCATGGTATTGCGATGCCTGCACGAAGCGGATACCGGGCGTCAGGTCGCTTTCTTCACGATAACGGCAAGCACCCGGGTCGCCCAGGTTGCGGGCGCCCGCTGGCAACAGGCCACTGCGCAGGGTGCTCATGTGCTGGAACATCAATTTCAAACCGGGCATCCCGTCCTAATCGCAATCCGGCGGCGGCCAGACGCCGCTGCTCGCCCCCGGGCAATTCGCTGCCGTCCGGGCTCACATCCCTGACCATTGAAGCCGACTGCCCACGCCCATGAGCAGTGACCATCGCCAGGTCTGATTCAGGCCGCCCGGCGGGGCCGTGTGTGCCGACACTACGCTCAGAGCCGCGCCCGGCAGCGTCGGGCAGGCGGAAGTATTACCCGACACATCGGTGTATCCTAACCCGTTCAGGGGATGAAGATTTAACATTTCATTCGAGGGCATGGGCAGGTGGCAGAAGAACACACCGGAACTCTGGAAAGCAAAACGCAATTGGTCGAGTACATCGAATCGGGCTGCAAGCCGCCCGAGGACTGGCGGCTGGGCACCGAGCATGAAAAATTCGGCTTCTCCGTTGCTGATCTGAGCCCGCTTCGCTATGAGGGTGAGCACGGCATTCGCGCCATCCTTGAAGGTCTGTCCGACCAGTTCGCCTGGCGCCCCGTGCTGGAAAAAGACAATGTCATCGCGCTGCTGGATGAAACCGGCGCCTCCATCACCCTGGAGCCAGGCGGGCAGCTTGAACTGTCCGGAGCCCTGCTCGACAGCATCCACCAGACCTGTACGGAAGTGAATACCCATTTGAAGCAGGTCAAGGCGGTGGCCGAACCGCTGGGCGCTGCTTTTTTGGGCATGGGCTTTCACCCCCGGGCCAGGAGAGAAGATATTCACTGGATGCCTAAAGGGCGATACCAAATCATGCGGGACTACATGCCACAGGTGGGGTCACTGGGGCTGGACATGATGACCCGGACCTGCACCGTCCAGGTGAACCTTGATTTTTCCAGTGAGGATGACATGGTCCGCAAGTTTCGGACCTCATTGGCCCTGCAGCCCATCGCGACCGCCCTGTTCGCCAACTCGCCTTTTGTCAACGGCCGCCCCAGCGGCTTTCTCAGTTACCGCTCTCATGTCTGGGAGGACACCGACCCGGACAGAACGGGCATGCTGCCCTGGGTCTTTGACGACGAGATGGGCTTCGAACGTTATGTCGACTATATGCTGGACGTACCCATGTACTTCGTCTACCGCGAGGGCCGATACCTGGACGCGTCGGGCCAGTCGTTCCGGGACTTCCTCGAGGGTCGTCTGCCCGCATTGCCTGGCGAACTGCCCCGCATCAATGACTGGGAAGACCACCTGACGACAGCATTCCCAGAGGTAAGGCTCAAGAAATTTCTCGAGATGCGCGGCGCGGACGGGGGGCCGTGGGGCGAATTGTGCGCCTTGCCGGCACTGTGGGCCGGCCTGCTCTACGATGCCACCAGCCTCGAGGCCGCCTGGGATATCACCAGGGGCTGGAGCATGGAAGAACGTTTGCAACTGCGGGCCGATTCACCCCGGCTGGCGCTGAATGCCGAAATTGGCGGACGCACCGTCCGCGACATCGCGCGCGAGGTCCTGGACATCGCGCGCGCGGGCCTGGCCAGCCGTGCGCGGCTCAATGGGGCGGGGGACAATGAGACCGGCTTCCTCCTGCCGCTTCAGGAAACCGTCGAATGCGGCAGCACGCCCGCGGATCGCAAGCTCGAACTGTTCCACAGCCGATGGGGCGAGTCAGTGGACCCTGTTTTTGGCGAGTGTGCTTACTGATCTCTGGTTGGGGGTGAGCCACGGGCTTTGAAGCCCGTGGACAATTGGACCACCGGGTCTAGTCGCAGTCGCCCAACCGCTCGCCGGACCACGACATCGATATCTCCATCTGCTGACCGCCCAGGTCGGAAATCATCTTGCCCTCTCCCTGCATGCTGTCTCCGTTCGAGGTAAATGACCAGGTACCGCTGGACGGCCCCATCGGACCCGAACATTCCATGGACCAGCTGATGGTGCCGCCATCCACTTCAGGGCTGCTCGTGCTGCAGCCGGAGTCCTCATCCATCTGGAAATCCTCGGGGTCGAACGTGGTTTCCTCAACACAATCGGTGAACGTCCGCTCCTGCGGATCCGATAGCATCGGCATCGTCATCGAAAAGCGCATTTCCCAGAGCCCCGGTTCAAGAGAGACCCCGTCCGCGTGAGCGAAAGAAACACTCAACAGCCCCAGCAAAAACATCATTCGAATTCCATTCATGGTTCATTGCTTCCTTTTTCAATTCAGCCGGTCGCGCAGAAACCGGCGTAACATCAACACATAAAGGGCCAGCATCTGCTGGCCCCCGATGACAAGAGCGCGATGATACGACGGCCCGCAGGCCAACCGCCAGCGGCTGTCTAGCCCTCTTCCGGTTCCACCTTCCAGACCACCAGCCGCCAGTCATTGACGTTTCTGGAACTGTGGTCGAAACCGATGTAGTAAGTCTTGCCCGCCTCGAACTCGACTTCCAGGTCTGGCACCTCCTGGCTGACTCTCCCGTGCAGGGGCCGACAGTAGGAAGTGTCCAGAAACGCGCGGCCGTTCAGGCTGTGCCTACCCGCCTCGATGTCGAACCCGTTGCGGTGAACATAGACCCGCTCACCATCCACCCGCCAGATCTGCACCGCTGACAGGCACTGGGCCGGTTTGCTGTTCATCGTCACGATTCGGGCATTGGGTTCCGGGTCCTCCGAGGCGGTCGAAGCCGCGAGGGAAAAAGCCAGAACTGAAAGCACGCTTCCAAGCAGAATCCTGGTCATTCGGTGTCCTCCTGTGTGTCTGCGCGCGATTCGCGCCACGCAGCTCTCCTGTTCTCCCAGCTTAGCCCAAACGGCTTCTTGTGGCCGGGATCAGCCGGCTGGCCTGTCTAAAACGGCAGCTCCAGCTCCGGCTCGATCGCCAGCATCTGCATGCGAAACGCCTCCTGGATCACCTGCAAAGCCTCCTCGCTCTCGGCATCGAACCTGACCACCAGGATGGGCGTGGTATTGGATGCCCGGCACAGACCCCAGCCATCTTCGAAGTCGGCGCGAATACCGTCTATCGTGTTGACCCGGGCATCAGGGAAGTTGGCCTGATCCTGGAATTTCCGAATGAACGCATGGTTGGCGCCCTCGGTCATCTGCACTTTTAGTTCAGGCGTGCTGACGCTGTTGGGCAGAGCGGTGAGCACCTCCTCCGGTGAACGCTCGTCCTTGGCGAGAATCTCCAGCAGCCTGGCGGCGGAATAAATGCCACAATCAAACCCGTACCAGCGATCACTGAAGAAAAAATGGCCGCTCATTTCACCCGCGAATGGCGCGCCGGCTTTGCGCATGTGGTTCTTGATCAGTGAATGACCGGTCTTGTACATCTCCGGCTCACCCCCCGCCTCACGAATCACCCGGTCGAGATGCCCGGTGCACTTCACGTCATAAATAATGGGCGCGCCCGGATGACGGCTGAGAATCTCCGTGGCGAACAACATCATGACCCGGTCGGAATAGATGATCTCCCCCGAAGGCGTCACAACACCGAGCCGGTCCGCATCACCGTCAAATGCCACGCCCAGGTCGGCATTCATCAGGCTGACCGACTCGATCAGATCGCGCAGGTTCTCGGGCTCGCTGGGGTCAGGGTGGTGATTGGGGAAATCACCGTCCACCTCGTCGTAAAGGGGCAGCACCTCGGCGCCGATCGCACGAAGCACGTCGGCCGCGCTCACCCCACCAATGCCGTTTCCACAGTCGGCGACCACCTTCAAGGGCCGCTCGAGTTGAATATCGGAGGCGATTCGATCCCGGTAACGATCCAGCGCAGAGGTGCGATTCACGATGCCCTCACCGGTCTTGAGATCACCGGTTTCCAGGCGTTCGAACAAGGCCCTGATCTTGTCTCCGGCAAGGGTTTCGCCCCCGATCATGACTTTGAAACCATTGTAATCCGGCGGGTTATGACTGCCGGTGACCATGACGCCTGAACCGCTGTCACACTCGTTGGCCATGTAGTACAGGACCCCGGTGGGCACAGCACCGATGTCGACCACATCACAACCGGTGCTTGAAATACCCTCGACCATGCCTTCCGCCAGGTCCGGGCCTGAATGGCGGCCATCCCGACCAACGACCACGGGTGCGGCATTGGCTTCCAGTGCCGTGCTGCCGATGGCCTGACCGACCCTGTAGGCAATACCCCTGTCGAGGGTCTCACCCACAATGCCCCGGATGTCATAGGCCCGGAAAATATCTTTGCGCATTTCAACCTCCGTTTCTGGCTGCGGACGGTGCTCTCTCCGGTGCTTGTCCGGGTCAAAACTCACATCTTCCAAATTGACCTCGGGCATGGGATCAGGTTCGGGTTCGGGTTTGGGTTTAGACTCGGTCTCGGATTCCTCAAGCAGATCGGCCCCGGACTCCGGCTGCGATGGCCCAAGCGCTTCTGCTGCCTCCTCTTCGGCCTGCGGGGCCATGTCCTCTGCGACTGCCTCCAGCATGGCGGGGTCTTCCTCGAGCTCACGCAAGGTTCGAGCCAACTGCACGCGCCTGATGCCCCCGAACGCCAGCAGCAATCCGCCCAGGACAAACAAGGCGAGGCTCGCACTCGAGGGCATCCCCGCTGCCTGCTGACCCTTAGGCAAGACGACACGGAAAAGCGTGCCGGGCACGTTGAGTCTGTACGGTGAAGCGCCCTGTTGCGACGGGTCTCCGTAAGACTTCAGCGCGGTCGCTGAAAACCGACCGTTGCGTTGCTCCAGACCGATATACCCAGCTTCCGGTATCGTCATGTTGAACCCGCCAAGAACCAGTCCGATGTCTGCCTTAATCAACAAAACGGCCTCAGGATCACCTTCGCGCGGGATCGTCACCGCGCCGGCCACCACGCGCTGACCGTTGACCTCAAAGGACTGGACGTCGGACTGTCCCGACTCGAGGGCTTCCAGCGCCATGGCCATGATGATGAAATGATGGTCAGTCGGGCTGTCGTCGAGGGCAAGGACCCGCTCTGGATCGATGATGCTCAAACCGACAAACTCGCTCACCCGACCAGCAAGATATTGTTCGAGCTCCGCTGTGCGGTCCGGATTCTCCATGGCCAGGCCGGCGAGTTCGAGCACCTGCTCATCCTCGAACAGCCGCGTGAATGCTGTCACTGCTTCCCGCATTTGACCAACGGCTCTTTGCCCCTGGGCGAGCGCCTGGTCAGACTGCTGTTCACCCGCCGACCCCACGAACAGCATTCCGGCCGCCACCGCGATCAAGACCGCGCCCGAGAAAATGAGAAACAGGGGTTTCTGCAGGAATCCGGGCAGCTTCACCGGCTTCTTTGTTTCGGCAGGTTGGTCAGATTTGCGCTCTTTGGGCGATTGCTCAGCGTTGCTGTCGCCTTTACGCCTGAACAGTTGCATCATTCGTGTCCCGTGTGTCCAAAGCCCCCGGCCCCGCGGTCAGTGGCGTGAAATTCATCGACGCATTCCCACTCTACCCGCTGAATCGGGAGAAAAACGAGCTGGGCGATTCTCGCGCCCACCTCGATCAGAAAGGGCTCGTCAGACCGGTTCCAGCAGGAAACAAACACCTGTCCCTGGTAGTCGCTGTCAATCAATCCGACAAGGTTGCCCAAAACGATCCCATGCTTATGCCCCAGGCCGGAGCGCGGCAGAATAACCGCAGCCAGGCCGGGATCAGCAATATACATCGCAAATCCGCTGGGAATGAGCACCGTTTCGCCCGGTTCCACCGTCAGGTCTTCCTCCAGGCAGGCTCGAATGTCCATACCGGCAGAGCCGTCTGTGGCGAAATCCGGAAGGTCAATCTCGCTGCCCAGTCGCTGGTCTATCAGCCTGATCTGGATAGGCTTCACGTGGTTTGGCTCCTGCTTGATTTGGGCGTTGTTTTAATCCGCTCCACATCATATCAAGCCCAAGGTGTTTTCGCCGAATCCGGGCGCAGACGCGCCCGGTGAATCGGGTGACGAGACAGTTTCTGACGGCATCGCGCTGGGGTATCCGATTCCCCGTACCCGCCATCAGGGCCAACATGTTCTGATGGACCAACGAAGCAACAGCGACCTGCTCATGCAGGTCATCGGCCATGGTGGCAGCTACGAGCAGACACGTCAGGAGGCCAGGTCCCTGCTGGACAAACACGGCAGCCTGCACGCGCTGTTTGGAGCAGCCCGTAACAGTAGCGGGTGCTCGAGCAGCGCCCTTGGGCCGCTGGCCGCAGCCGTTGAGCTCTATCGCAGACGCTGCCTGGAGCAGCTGCTCAGGGGCGAGGCGCTCACCAGCCCGTCAAAAACCCTCGACTATTTACGCTGTCGCCTGGCTGACGCCCGGCAGGAAATCTTCGTCGGGCTTTTTCTGGATACCCGTCATCGCGTACTCGCTGCCGAGGACCTGTTCCAGGGGTCCATCGACGGGGCCTGCGTGTATCCGAGGGTCGTCGCCGAACGCGCGCTGCAGCTGGGCGCGGCCGCCGTGATCGTGGCTCATAATCATCCCTCGGGTGTCGCCGAACCCAGCCTCTCGGACCAGGCGATCACCCGCCGGTTAAAAGACGCCCTGGCCCTGCTGGAGATACGGCTGCTTGACCATTTCATCATCGGGGACGGTGAACCCGTGTCGATGGCGGGACGCGGTATGCTGTAGCCGTACCGGATCATTCGATGCAGGCGCGAACACTCCGCCCCAGAGCCCTTGCGTATCGGTCGTTATTGATGTTTAATATCGGCCCTTTTTAGGTTCCAGACAAGCGGGAAGTCCCATGTCCAGAGTATGCCAGGTCACCGGTAAAAGGCCGGTCACCGGAAACAACGTGTCGCACTCCAACATCAAGAGCAAGCGACGTTTTTTGCCCAATCTTCACAATCATCGCTTCTGGGTGGAAAGTGAGAATCGATGGGTCAAGCTGCGGGTGTCCACCAAAGGGCTCCGTATCATCGACAAGAAAGGCATTGACGCCGTTCTTAAAGACATGCGCGCCCGCGGCGTGCGAGTCTGAAGGAGGAAATCAACATGGCAAAGTCAGCACGTGACAAAATTCGCCTCGTGTCTTCAGCCGGCACCGGCCACTTCTACACGACCGATAAAAACAAGAAGAACACCCCCGGAAAAATGGAGATGAAGAAGTACGATCCGGTGGTCCGCAAGCACGTCATGTACAAGGAAGCCAAGATCAAGTAAGGCGAGCCGATAGAGCACGGACAAAACCCGCCCGCCGTGGCGGGTTTTTATTTTTGGCGGGCCATGATCAGGTTGCCCCAGTCATCCACTTCCAAATCCCAACCGGGCGCCACCCAGGTGGTCGCGACTTTCTCCGTTACGATGGCCGGACCAGCCGCTTTGAAACCGGGCATAAGCTCATCGCGGGACAGGAGCGGCACCGAAGCTTTGAGGTCAGCCAGATAGATGTGGCCGGAATGGGGGTCACAGGCTCTCGCCCCCAGCTTCTCTGTTTCGCGCACAAGCGCCGGGGCCCGCGCACTGACGCGCAGGTTGACCAGCTCGATGGGGTGATCAAGGCGGTGACCGCAGGCGGACTCATGAGCCGCGTGGAACGCCTCCGCGATATCGTCGGCGGCCGTGTCATCGAGCAGAAATGCGGCGCTTTGTCCCTGGTACCGCAATTCCAACAGGCGGCGGAAGCGAAGATCCTGGATATCGATGCCCTCCCGGGCCAACTGTTCACTGGCGGCTGACTCCAACTCACCGAAAACGCGCGTCGCTTGAGCCTGATCCAGTTCGCTCAACAGCCCGGGAAACGCGCGTGACAGGTCCCTTCCCGGTTCACTGGCCAGCATGCCCTCTGCCGACAACACACCCGCCCGAGCAGGCATGACCACCGTGGGGATATCCAGCAGGTCGGCCAACTCACCGGCGTGCAAGCCACCCGCGCCACCAAAACTGAACAAAGCGTAATTACGGGGGTCATGCCCACGCTCCACCGAGATGACGCGGAGCGCGCGAGCCATGTGCTCGTTGGCCAGCCGAATCACGCCACGGGCCGCCTCCAGCCGGCTGCAGCCCAGCCGCTTTGCCAGCGTGTCCATGGCCTTGATGGCGGCCGGCTTGTCCAGTGGGAGATACCCGCCCAGCATCGTATCCGCCGGGATTCTGCCCAGAATGAGGTTGGCATCGGTTACGGTGGCCTCGACACCCCCCCTGCCATAGCACGCCGGCCCGGGCTCAGCCCCGGCGGACTCCGGACCGACCAGCAGCAGACCCCCTGCGTCCACCCGCGCAATGGAGCCACCACCCGCTCCAATGGTGTGGATGTCAACGGAAGCAATCATCAGCGGCCATCCGCCAACACGGCTTTGGTGGGAGAGCGGTATTTCACCGTTCATCAGCGACACATCGGTCGATGTTCCTCCCATGTCGAAGGTCAGCAGATCGGTACGCCCCGTGACTTCGCCGAACAGTCGAGCCGCCGCCAGCCCTCCGGCCGGACCTGACAACAGCAGGCGCGCGGCATGTCGCGCGGCCTGATCGGCCGCAACGGTCGTTCCCGACGACTGCATGATGGATACGGCGGCGTCCGGCAGCCGCTCCTTCAGCCGCGTGAGGTAGCGGGACATGACCGGCCCCACCGAGGCGTTCAGCCAGGTGGCGATACCGCGCTCGTACTCGCGCAACTCGGGCAGCACCTCGCTGGACAGCGACACGAACCACTTCCCTTCCAGCGCGCGGGCAATACGCTCTTCTTCTTCCGGGTGGAGGAAAGAAAACATCAGATTGACCGCCACGGCCTCAGGACCGGCGCGTTCGATCTGTTCTCGCAACAGCGCCAGCTCTTCCCGGGTCGCTCGGGAGCGCAATGTACCGTCGGCCGCGCCGCGGGTGGTGACCTCCATGCACAGCTCCGGCGGCACCGGCGGCGGCTGCTCTGGCTGGCACAGCTGGTAAACGGCTTCACGATGTTGTCGGCCCAGGCTCAAAACGTCCGCGAACCCCTCGCTGGCCACGTAGGCCACACGGGCGCCCTTGCCCTCCAGCACGGCATTGGTTCCTACCGTCGTGCCATGAATCACGCGGTCCACCTTCCCGGCCACACCCAGTCGGTCGAGACCCTCAAAAATCGCGCGGGAGGGGTCGTCTGGCGTGGACAGCACTTTGCAGTGCCGGGCACGGGCGCCAGCGAGCACCACGACATCTGTGAACGTACCGCCGGTATCGACACCGGCCAGGATGATTTTTTTCGCCGACAAATGAAAACTCCGAGCGGTTTGCCGTATTGTATGGCCCTTCTTCAGCTGAGACACGCGCATGCCAGAACTGCCCGAAGTCGAGACCACCCGCAGGGGCATCGAGCCCCCACTCCTGGGCCGAAGAATTGAGTCCATCGTCGTCCGGGATCCGCGTCTTCGATGGCCCGTGACGGATTCAGTGCAAGCGGCCTGCGGGCATGAGGTGACCGCTGTTCGACGCCGCGCCAAGTACATCATTATCGAGGTGGGCGATGGCGGGCTGCTACTTCACCTGGGCATGTCGGGCTCAGTTCGCATCCTGACCGAAGACGAGCCACCCCGGAAACACGATCATTTTGACATTCTCACCCGGGAGGCGACGCTGCGCTATTGCGACCCACGCAGATTCGGCTCTTTTTCGTGGTGCCCGCAGCCATTCGAGGACCACCCCCTGCTCAACGGGCTTGGCCCCGAGCCGCTTTCGGAGGCATTCTCGGGTGATCACCTTTATCGCCGGTCCCGAGGCCGTCGCGCCGCCGTGAAGAACTTCATCATGGATGGCCGCATCGTGGTCGGAGTTGGAAACATCTATGCCTCCGAGGCGCTGTTCATGGCCGGCATTCACCCGTCAAGGGCAGCCGGCCGAGTATCGGCAGCTCGGTATGCCGCGCTGGCCCGGGCCATTCAGGATGTACTCGGCCGCGCCGTCCGACAGGGCGGCACCACGTTGCGGGATTTCAGCGGCGCCGGAGGAACACCCGGTTACTTTGCGCAGGAACTGCTGGTCTATGACCGGGAGGGGCGCCCCTGCCTGCAATGCGGAACATCGATCACCCGACGGGTCATCGGACAACGTTCCAGCTTCTACTGCACTTCCTGCCAGCGCTAAATCTGCCATGAACGGCCTTCTATGGATATCATGTGGTCATCGGGAACCGCCGTTTCCGAACCCCGTGTCTGAGATGGAGTAGAACCGTGAAAAAAGGCACCCTGTCCGTTCATGCCGGCAGCACGCGAGAGCGTTACCTGGGCGGCGTCAATTCACCGATCGTGACATCCAGCGCGATCGAGTACCTTGACGACACCGAGGTTCGTTACCCGCGCTACTTCAACACCTTCAACCAGCAGGTCGTCGCCGCCAAGCTCTGCGCGCTGGAGGGCGCGGCGGATGGCATCGTGACCAGTTCCGGCATGGCCGCCATTTCATCCATCATGATGGGGCTGCTGCACCCGGGCGAGCACGCCGTGGTGCTGGAAGGGATGTATGGCGGCACTTACAGCCTCGTCACCACCGAATTCCGACGCCTGGGCATCGAATTCAGCATCAGCTCGGGCGAGCCCGATGACATCAAGGAAAAGATACGCCCGAACACCCGGCTGCTTTTCGTAGAATCCCCCACCAATCCTCTGCTCAGCATCCTTGACCTCGCCGCCATCGCATCCATTGCGAGGGCGAAAGACATTGTCTGTGCCATCGACAACACGTTCGCCACGCCTATCCTGCAGAACCCGGTAGAGCATGGGTTCGACCTGGTCATGCACAGTGGCACCAAGTACCTGGGAGGCCATAGCGACCTTTGCTGTGGAGTCGTGGTCGGTCCGGTTCACCTGATGGAAAGAATCAGGGCGCACGCGCTGATGCATGGCGGCAGCCTCAATGCCCAGGAGTGCTACCTGCTGGAGCGCAGCCTGAAGACGCTGGAGCTCCGGGTTCTGAGGCAGTCTGAGAACGCCCTGCAGCTGGCCAGCGCGCTCGAGGGCTCCAATCGCGTCGCCCAGGTCCACTATCCCGGACTGGCCGCTCATCCGCGTCACGATGTCGCCGAGCGACAAATGAAGGCATTCGGCGGCATGCTCTCATTCCGGGTAACAGACGGTGTCGATCCCGACGCATTCCTGAGGGCATTGGACTGGATTCCGTGTGCGGTCAGCCTCGGTGGGGTGGAAACCATGGTGTGTCAGCCCGTGGCCACATCACATCAGCGAATGCAGCACGAGGAACGCGAGCGCCTCGGAATCACCCCGCAACTGATCAGGGTATCGGTCGGCATAGAAAACCCGGAGGACATCACAGAGGAAGTGCTGGGCGCCCTGGACTCCGCCGCCTGATCCATCGGCCCCTGATTAACGGGTCAACAGGCTCGCCGGGGCTGGAGCACAGGGGCCAGCAACCCATGACAGCTGCGGCATGCAGGCCGGCTTCCGCAACGTGTGGGTATCACGGATGTGCCATCCAAACGGTTATCCACCGTCTTCGCTGAGCTGGTCTTCAAGCTGTTTTCGCTTGGCCTCGCTGGCTTTCAGGTAATCCTCTTGAACACCCTCTGCTTTGCGCAACGGCTTGATCTGGTTGCCGATGAAGCTCTCCTCCACCGGAACAGGCTCCGGTTCGGGCATGAAGAAATAAAACGCCAGCAGCACAACGATCAGAATGAGCAAAAACCGCATATCCTTTTCCCTCCTGCCGAATGGGTGCCGTCGAATCTAGAGCAGGCCGGGGTTGTCTTCCTCGCTCGGCTCCTGATCATATACCGGAGGCTCGATAAACTGGATGCGCTTGCCGCCTGAGAAAACACTTTTGAACTCACGCCGGCTCACGGATACGTATCGGTCGTTGCCACCAATCTCCACCTGTGAGCCCTCCTGAACGGCGTATCCCTGCTCATCCACCCTGACCACCATGGTCGCTTTCCGTCCGGTATGACAAATGGTTTTGAGCTCCTGCAACTCATCCGCCCATGCCAGAAGATACCGGCTGCCCTCAAACAGCTCACCCTGGAAATCCGTTCGCAAGCCGAAGCACAGCACCGGTATGTTCAGCTCATCCACCACCTCGGACAACTGATAGACCTGGTCCCGGCTGAGAAACTGGGCCTCATCGACCAGCACGCAATGAATATTGCGCGTCTGCAATTCTCCGGTGGTGATCTCCAGTAGATTGCTGTCCGATTCAAAGACGAACGCGGGAGACTTCAGGCCAATGCGTGATTGGATAAACCCGACTTTGTAACGGTCATCCAGCTTGGGGGTGAAGAGCAGGGGGTTCATCCCCCGCTCGCGGTAATTATGCGCGGATTGGAGCAGGACCGTCGTCTTGCCCGCGTTCATTGCTGAGTAGTTGAAGTATAGTTTGGCCATGTCTTTTGGGTGCTGCCCATTCAGGGCGCTTCTTGCGTCGGGCGCTCTGTTTCCTGTTTGCGCTCCAGAAAAAACTGGCTCGCCACCTGCCAGATTCGCCACTGGGCTGAATCCTTATCGATGTGCTGACCGAGATAAGCGCAATAGTCCTCGACCAGCGCGGCGGTCGAGCCCGCTGGTTTTGGGTCTGTCATTTCCAGTATCTTGAGGGCCTCGCTTCCCGGCTGCAAGCTGATGGCGTAGAACTGGTGCTGTCTGCCCGAATCCCTCAGGAGTTCGGGAAAGCCGGCATTGAATTGCACCGGCCAGCCCAACACGGTCCCTGACAGGGTGGAGCGCCCCGGAGCAGGCGGGGCGTCCAGCACGACGATGGATGTACCCTTCTCGGGAAGGCACTTTCTCAAAGCATCGCTCGCGCCACGCACGGGCACCGCGCGATCGCCGCAGGTCTGACGAATGTATCGGATCGCCTTTTTGAGAAACAGGTAATAAAACGGCCTCGACCTGAGCAAATCCCGCTCTACCTGCCGGTAAACCAGCAACGGTCTCATGTCATGGCTGTGCAGTAACTTAAGAATCGAGATGGACGGGCCCCAGTGCATACCGACCAGGACGCGATCACGCGCCTGGGCAATCTGCTCCGAGCCCGAAATCTCATTCAAAACCGCTCGGCTGCGGCCCCAGGTCAACAGAAAGAGGTCGCGCGCGTCCAGCATCACCACCATGCGCCAGCGCCGCTTCCATTCCTGCGCATGCGTGATTGGGGTATATTGCGCCGCGTATGCGTGGCAGGCTTCCACTTCGCCCCGCAACACCCAGTCCCAGTCCGCGACCCGGCGGACCAAGCGACGGGAGAGCGCGGCGGGCAAAAAAAATGCCGTCACGGGGACTAAGATATACACCAGCAGGTCGGACAACTGCAGGCCGGGAGTGATTCTTACCTTCATCGCGCCAGTGGTTTCCGGGGGGTCAAAATTATAGCCCAGGCGAACAGGCCTGATCTGAAGGAACCTTGACGAAAACTTGGAATATGTCAAACCGGCCTGTCATTCTGACCTACCACTCGCAAAACATCCTTGGCGACCACGCGCCCGTCAATGACCACCAGTCGCTGGCGAGAGACCTGGAGGCCATTCATGACTCTGGCCGGCGCTTCATTTCCCTCGCCCGGCTGATAGACCGTCTGGATGAGGGATCCGACCTCCAGGACCTGCGTGGATGCGTATGCCTGACATTGGACGATGGCTGTAATTTCGATGTCCATGACATTGAATGGCCGGGCGCCGGCCTACAGAGAAGCATGCTGGGCATCCTGCGGGATTTCTCCGAGCGACACGGCGCGGAGGCTCAGCCCGGGCTGCATGCCACCAGTTTCGTCATCGCCTCACCACAAGCGCGTGAATTGATCGACCGCGGTTCTCTGCTGGGTCGGGGCTGGATGGGTGATGACTGGTGGGCCGCGGCCGAGGCCGACGACCGGATGACCATCGCCAGCCACGGGTGGGACCATCTTCATCCCGACCTGGGCGGTAGCGGTTGTTTCGGCACGGTGGATGACTGGTCGCAGTGCGAAACCCAGGTCATCCGCTCCGCCCGGTACATCGAGCGGCGGACCGGGAAGTGGCCTGACCTGTTCGCCTACCCGTTCGGAACATCGAGCAGCTACATCCGCGAAGAGTTTTTTCCCCGCTTTCGGTCCGAGCACCGTTGCCGGGCCGCACTCGGCACGGATGCAGGGACCATCAGGCCCGACACCGATCGCTGGAACCTTCCTCGGCTGGTCTGCGGACGCGACTGGCGTTCACCAGGCGAGCTGCTGCAGCTCATCGAATCGCTTTAGTTCGCTCAAAGGAGGCGCAGACGACCTGGTTCAGGGCAGCCGATAGCAGTCGAAGTGCATGCTGATTGAATTGTGCGGCCCTCGCAAATCGCGATCACACAGCTCGGGCACCTCGCTCTGGTTGAACAGCTGGCGGCGCCCCTCGAAGCCGCACTCCTTGAGCAGGCTCAGAAACGTGTGCTCGTCGTACATGAACGTGTGGCCCGCGAATCGCATGCCCAGGTTAAAGACTTCTCCCGGGGTGCCAAGCTTGAGCGGGACGCCGACATGCGTAGTCCATAACTCAATCAGCTGGTCGGGCTGCTCCAGATATAACCGGGCCAGCTGCTCCAGATCAGGCGTCAGTGTTCGCAACACCCCGCCAGGCCGGAGAATCCGGTGGCACTCCAGCAGGAAAACGCGCGCGCGCTCCAGGTCGAGCTGGTCGATGAAGTCCTCGTTGTGAATGAGATGGGCGGAGCCCGTCTGAAACGGCAAGCCGGAGCCCAGGTCCACGCAAACATCCGGCTGGCTGCCCAGATCAAGGTCCGCATTGATCCAGCCGTCGAACTTCCAATGACCCGAACCCAGGTTGATAAGAACTTTGCTGCTCATTACATCACTCACACGGCGCGTGCGCTCAGGCCTGCCCACTCCTCATGCGAGATTTGATCCCAATGAGAAAAGCGACAACCAAATGCACGAATGACGGCCTCGGCCTGGTGGTTCAGCACGCCAGCAAGGACAAGCCAGCCACCGCGCCTGACGGACTCGCCCAGCACCGGCGCCAATTCGATGAGTGTACCGGACAGAATGTTTGCCAGCATCACGTCTGCACCTTTCACCGCATATGAATCAGGGGGGAGAGGATCCACAAGGTGCCCGACCAAGTTGGCAGCCGCGTTTTCCCGCGTGGCCAAAAGCGCTTGTGGGTCGATGTCCACGCAGGTGACTTTCGCCGCGCCTTTCATGGCCGCGGCTACGGCCAGGACACCGGAGCCGCAGCCGTAGTCGACGACACTCATCCCCCTGAGGTCGTGCCGATCGATCCACTCAAGGCACAGACGTGTGCTTGGATGCGTTCCGCTGCCGAAAGCCAGACCAGGGTCGAGCCGCAGATTCAAAGCCGCCGGCTCGGGCGGCTCACAATGGGTGGGCACGATCCAGAGGGACTGACCGAATCGCATGGGATTCGCGCCTGCTTTCCAGGCATTCATCCAGTTGCGATCTTCTAACCCGGAAACGGCAACCTGGCCGGGCGACTCCACACCGGGCGCCAGGCTGAGCGCGGCCTGCAGCGTTTTTACCGGCGTTTGGCCAGGGAAGAGGCCACTGACCATCACTTCAGGCCAAAGCGGCGTCTCGCCAATGGGCGGCTCCAGCACGGGAACATCTGCGACATCTCTCAGGGTCACAGCCAGCGCACCCTGCGCCTGCATCAGAGATTCCAGCGCTGCAACGAAGGTCCGTGAGACGGGGATGGTGACCTCGATGAAATCCTCACGTGCTGCCATGTTGCTGGCTGTCCGGGTCGGGGCCGAGTCAGGCCTCGGAGCGCTTCTCCAATTGCTTCTCGAGGTAATGGATATTGAAGCCTCCCTCGAGAAAACCCTTGTCCGTGAGCAGCCAGCGATGCAGGGGCACATTGGTCTTGATCCCGTTGATCACCAGCTCTTCCAGCGCGACCCTCATGCGCGCGATCGCTGTTTCCCGGTCTGATCCGTGAGCGATGACCTTGGCAATCATGGAATCGTAATTGGGCGGAACCCGGTAACCGTCATAGATATGCGAGTCCACCCGGATGCCGGGGCCGCCGGGCGCGTGAAACTCCTCCACCAGGCCCGGGCAGGGCATGAAATTATCGGGATCCTCCGCATTGATCCGGCATTCGATGGCGTGGCCAAGGACACTGATGTCCTCTTGTTTCATCGACAGGGGCGCGCCAGCCGCCACCCGGATCTGTTCCTGGACCAGGTCAACGTTGGTGATGCGCTCGGTCACGGGGTGCTCTACCTGGATTCGGGTATTCATTTCGATGAAATAGAAATGGCCGCTGTCATAGAGGAACTCAAACGTCCCGGCGCCCCGGTAATCGATACGCTTACAGGCCTCGACACAGACACCGCCAATGTATTCCCTTTCTTCCTGGGTAATACCCGGAGCCGGAGCCTCTTCGATGACTTTTTGATGGCGCCGCTGCGTTGAACAATCGCGCTCCCCCAGGTAAACAGCGTTGCCATGCTGATCCGCCATCACCTGGATTTCGATATGCCTGGGGTTCTGCAGGTACTTCTCCATGTAGACCGTGCTGTCGCCGAACGCCGTCTGCGCTTCCTGCCTGGTCAACTGCAGGGCGTTGGCCAGGTGCGCCTCGGTATGAACAACCCGCATGCCACGCCCGCCGCCGCCGGCAGCCGCTTTGATGATGACCGGATAACCCACGCGCTGGGCGACTTCCATACATGGCGGCAGTTCATCAGGCAAGGGGCCATCCGAACCAGGCACACACGGCACACCGGCATCTTTCATAGCCTTGATGGCCGAGACCTTGTCGCCCATGAGGCGAATCGTTTCCGGCCTGGGACCAATGAAGATGAATCCGCTTTGTTCAACGCGCTCCGCGAAATCCGCATTCTCGGCCAGAAAGCCGTACCCCGGATGAACGGCGACGGCGTCCGTCACCTCGGTCGCGGCGATGATCGCCGGAACGTTGAGATAGCTTTCGGTGCTGGGGGGCGGGCCGATGCACACCGATTCATCGGCCATGGCAACGTGTTTCAGGTTGCGGTCCACGGTGCTGTGCACGGCAACCGTCTTGATGTCCATCGCGTGACAGGCACGGAGAATGCGCAGTGCAATCTCGCCCCGGTTGGCAATGACGACTTTATCGAGTAACGCCACGGTGGTGCTCTCTCCCGGAATCTCAGCGGATGACGAACAAGGGCTCGTCGAATTCCACTGGCTGGCCATTCTCCACGAGGATGGCCACCACCGTGCCGGAAAAATCCGACTCGATCTGGTTGAACATCTTCATGGCCTCGATGATGCAAAGCGTGTCACCCGCCGCGACCTTTTGGCCCATGCTGACGAAAGGCTCCGACTCAGGGCCCGAGGCCGAGTAGTAGGTGCCAACCATGGGCGCGCGAACGAGTTGCCCTTCCGGCACGGACTCTGAGTCATCCGGCGAAATCACCGGGCCGGTCTCCGCGGGAGCGGGAGGAGGTGCCGCAATGGCCTGCGGCGCGGACACAGGCGCTGGCAAAGGCGCAGGCATGGGCGCAACCGTCGCGGCTCCCCGCGTCAGGCGAACGGATTCCTCGCCTTCAACGATCTCGATTTCTGTCAGGTTGGACTCCTCGAGCAGTTCGATGAGTTTCTTGATTTTTCTGATATCCATCAGGAATTACTCCCGTTCCGGATCTGTCCGGTTGATGATGGCCTGCAGGGCCAGCAAATACCCCTCGCCGTGAAAGCCGCTGACGACGCCCATCGCGATGTCGGCGAAATATGTCACCTGCCGGAAGGGCTCTCGGGCGCTCACGGCGGAAAGATGAACCTCGATGAAGGGAATTTCAACGGCCAGCAGAGCGTCGCGCAGGGCCACGCTGGTGTGCGTATAGCCGGCCGGATTGAGAATGATGTAATCGACTTTGTCGCGACCCGCCTGTTGCACTGCGTCAACCAGCGCGCCTTCGGAGTTACTCTGCAGATGGTCAAGCTCGACATCACAGGCGGCAGCGAAACCCTGCAATTCCTGCAGGATGTCCGCCAGTGACCGTGACCCGTACTGACCAGGCTCACGCTGGCCCAGCAGGTTCAGGTTCGGGCCGTTGATAACGAGGACTTTGATCAAGATAGCTCCATTGCCGGGGGGGGTTGTTGTGTCTTTGCGGCCAAATGCCCGTCAGGGAGCGCAAGTCTGCACGAAACGCCCGATATTGTCTACAATTCGGCACCGTATTGACGAAGATAGCAGCAGGATCGTTACAAGAATGTTAAATCCAGCAGCGCTGGGCGGTTCAGAGCAGGGGCCGGACCTGTTCCAGCAGCTCTTCACGGGACAATTCTCCCAACCGTGTCCAGCGGACAATATCATAGCGTACAGAGTGTAAGAGGTACGGCTACAGCCCTCTTGTAATACCATAGCGGCGGCTGGCATCCATCACGTACACCATGCCAACCAACGATGTGTAGGAAACACGGACCTCATCGACAAAGTC
>Ga0181593_10001853_pt1 | contig 19315 bp, 23 predicted proteins | sample 071ome_19_FD_133756 | JGI IMG/M metagenome (GOLD analysis project Ga0181593, IMG submission 133756) | Coastal salt marsh microbial communities from the Groves Creek Marsh, Skidaway Island, Georgia - 071413AT metaG (megahit assembly) | ecosystem: Environmental > Aquatic > Marine > Intertidal...
CACACCCAGAAAGATCAGCAGCGGAGTCATCAGAAAACCGCCCCCTACACCAAACATCCCAGACAGGAAGCCAACGCCGCCGCCCAGCCCTATCACAATTGCGATATGCAGCGAAATTTCAGCTATCGGCAGATAGATATACATAGTGATGTGCCTTGGTGAGATGCCTGGTCAGAGCGGCTGCTGGAGAGTGCCCCCCGAAAGCCCAATCCGGCGAGGGCCGGGCTCAGCAACAAAAAATCCCGAAAACAAACTGATGCGGTAATGGCATTATTCACCGGGCAGATCAAGTGCTATACGCAACCGTAAAACCGCTTTTTTGATAATTTTGAAGCTGCCGGGCGGGTCAGCCCAGCCCCTTAATGCCGGGTCCGGCCTATCACCGGGTCATCGGCATAGATATGGGTGATCAGCCGCAAAAGCCGCAAAACATCCTGATCACGGATAGAATAAAATATCGTCTGCGACTTGCGCCTTGTCTGAACAATCTGCGCCCGCCGCAAGCGGCCCAGATGCTGGGACAGGGCAGACTGGCTCAAATCCGGCACCAAAGCCTCTATCTCGGAGACCGAGCGTTCCTTGCCATCTGCCAGTTCCTGCAGGATACGCAAACGCCGCACATTGCTCATCGCTTTCAGGATCAGGGCGAGCTTGGAAGAATCCATCTCTGTATCAACTGGTCGTGCCATGATAGAGCTCACCTGTCCCCAGCAATGTTTGCGCCCGCAGCCTTTTTCAAAGGTAATAAAAATCTGAAATATAAAAATTATTGGTTGTGCAAAAAGTAATTAAAAACAGATAGGGAAAAAACAGTATATCCTTGCTTGCTAGAGTATCCAGGCCCCGTCTGACAATCGGATCGCGGCGGTGAGAACACTGTAATTTGAGGGTCTTTAGGTTTTTGCGGATATTGGCATAATCAGGCGGCGGAAGGGTTGTAGCTCATCTTTTCGTTCCTGGGCAGAGGGTAGCAGCATATGGCCAAAATGCAGCATGGGCTGGCGTACCGAGAGCGAGGTCTCATAGGCTATCTGTAGCCAGAGGGCAAAGGGTTCCGGCACAATGTCAGCAACTGGCTGTCGGCTTTCCGGCATTTTGCGCGGCCAGACTGCCCCGCTCGGCGGCTTGGCCAGCACCATTTTCAATTCTGAATTGGGATAGAAAAACGCCATCGGCTGCATTTGGGTTTCATCCAGCTTGGCCAAAGCTGATTGGGTGTCGAGATTGGATAATCTGATCTGGCCAAGGGCCATCATCTCAGCCGGGATAGAGGCATTATTCTGATCCACCAGCCCCCACAGTGATAGATGCGAGCGAAAATACTGTTTTTTCTGCTGTTCCAGACGCAGCATGGCATAGCGCCCCAGCGACAGGCAGGCATCCGAGACTGTCAGCCGCTTGCGGTCGCCCAGAATTGGCAATTCCGTGCGCAGGGAAATGCGCCCCTCTACCATTCGGATATGGCGAATAAGAGCCAGTAATGCCGGCACAGGTGCATAGCGGTTCAGCGAGATTTGCAAAAGCTGTCCTTGCCTTTCCACATGAATGTAACTGCGCCGGTTGGGCCGGTCAGTCGAGTTCACCACTACCCCGCGCCTGTCAATCGCAAATTTCGCTCGCATCGTTGCGCCTGCTGTTTCTTTCCTGCCTGACCGTCTTTGCAGTATCCCACAAAAAAGTTTCCAAAAGGTTTACAGGACAAATTTTCTTTCATTTTTTTGTGTTTTTTGCGAAACTGTCCGGCAAGGCAGGTTTTTGATATGCAACCATCTGAAAAAATGAAGAAAAACGCCTTCTGGGATCGGCCTGAAACCTCTATTGACATGGAAATCAGGGCAGATGGCCGCTGGTATCATGAGGGAAGTGAGATCGCCCGCTCGGCGTTGGTGCGTTTGTTTGCGTCTGTTCTGCGGCGGTCAGATGACGGGGCTTACTGGCTGGTAACGCCAGCGGAATGTAGCCGGATCCGGGTTGCGGATGCGCCTTTTGTGATCACCCGCCTTCAGCACTCCGGGACTGGCCAGACCCGCCGGGTGACGCTGTTCGATAATCTGGACAGGGAATTTCTGCTGGGGCCGGATCATCGGCTGATCTTGCGTGCTGGCCCGCAGCCCGGTGAGGCGCGCCCCTATCTGGAGCTGGGGAATTCAATAGAGGCGCTGGTCAGCCGCCCGGTCTTCTATGAACTGGCAGAACTGGCAGAAAATAGCGGCTCACAGAAGGCCGGTCTCACTTCAGCCGGCCAGTTTTTTGAGCTGGAATTATAATTCATGACCGAGCTTGCCTTGATTCAGGCGGCGCTTTTGACAAGCCCGCCACCGCTGCCTGCCGGGCCGGCATTACGGCCAGCCGCGGTGCTGGTGCCGCTGCTGCTTGCTGAAGAGGGGGTGCAGATACTGCTCACCCGCCGCGCCGATGGGTTGCGCCAACATGCCGGCCAGGTCAGCTTTCCGGGGGGCAAGCAGGAAGAAGAAGATGCCAGCCTGACCGAGACCGCGCTGCGAGAGGCAGAAGAGGAGATCAGCCTGGCGCGCGAATCGGTGGAAATCAGGGGATTTTTGCCCAGTATCGAAACCGGAACCAATTTTGCCGTCCTGCCCGTGGTTGGCGGCATCCGGCTGGCAGCTGGTGAGCAGGTGGCAGACCGGTTGGCCCGCCTGACGGCTGACAAGGGTGAGGTGGCTGCCTTCTGGGCTGAGCCGGTGGCCCGTTTCCTCAACCAGCAGACTTATGAGGAAACGGAGAGAATCCTGCCGGACCAGCGCAGAAGGCGTTTCTGGCAGGTGGCCGGATCAGACCCGGTTATTTGGGGGGCAACTGCCCGTATTCTGAAAAATCTGGCTGATCGCGTGGCCTTGCCGGAGCCGGGCTGATAGTATCACCCAGAGGCGGTCCCGGCTTTGCCGCGGGCTGCTGGGCTCGCAAGTGCCCGCTGGGCAGGCGGCCTGATGAATATGGCTTCTGGCGAAAAGGCTTCTGAGAACAAAGAAGAACAGGGTTTTGCACAATGCAGCGAATTTTGCTTATAGCTTTTGCGGTAATAGCGGTGCTGATGGTCTGGATGGGCCTTGGCTGGCTGGCACGGCGGCGCAGCGCTGGCCATGCGGGGCTATCGGTCAGCAACCGCGTTTTCTGGGCGGCTCTGGCCGGTCTGGCAGTTTTGCTGGCCGGATTGCTGATGCTGGAGGTCAATTCCAGCAGCCCGGACGGCAAATATCAGCCGGCCCGGCTGGAGGCAGGCAAAATTCAGCCGCCGGTCTTTGAAGCGGACAGGAAATGAGCAAGGCTGCGGGCTTGCCTGGCTGGGCTGACCGGCCGCTGGTCTGGCAGATATTCCGGCTGGCAGATCAGGCAGGCGGTGAGGCCCGGCTGGTCGGGGGGGCGGTGCGCGACTGGCTGGCTGGACATCTCGATGGGGGCGGCCAGCCTGATCTGGATATGGCCTCGACCTTGCCGCCGCAGCTTATGGCCGCTGCTGCCGCCAAGGCCGGGCTGGCGGTTTATGAAACTGGGCTGGCGCATGGCACGATCACACTGAAAGATCAGCAAGACAGCATAGAGCTGACCCAGACACGGCGCGATACGCGCACTGATGGCCGCCATGCTGAGGTGCAGCCAACCGATAATTGGGCCGAAGATGCGGCGCGGCGGGATTTTACCGTCAATGCGATCTATCTGAAGCGGGACGGCCAGCTGTTTGATCCCTGTGGCGGGCAAGCTGATCTGGCAGCCGGGCGGCTGCGTTTTATCGGCGCGGCAGAGCACAGGCTGGCCGAGGATTATTTGCGGCTGTTGCGCGGCTTCCGGCTGGCTGCTGAGAAGGGGCTGCGGCTGGATGCCACTGGTCTGGCGGCGATGCGAGAGGCCCTGCCGGGTCTGGCCGGCCTCTCGGCAGAGCGGATTACTGCAGAAATGCGGCGCTGGCTGGAGGCAGCAGACGGGCTGGTGATGCTTGCTGCGGCCGCGTCCACAGGGCTGGACCGGGCCTTGTTCGGGCAGGCTTGGCACTAGCCAGAGGCGGCGTTTTATGACCGGCTGGACTGGCTGGGGCGGCTGGTATTGATTTGCGGGCCGGATGGCGCGCTGGAGGAGTGTGGCAGGCTGCGCTTCAGCCGGGCCGAGCTGGGGCGGGTGCATCAGCTTGGCAGACAGCTGGACAAGACTGAGCTGGCCGGGCTGGCCGGGCCGGACTGGCAGCAGACGGCCTACTGGCTGGAGGAAGCTGGAGCGCGCCTGCTGATCAGCTGCCTGTGGCAAGATGTGCCCTTGCCAGACATGGCCCGCTTGCGCCAGATTGAAACATTCAAGAGGCCAGCCTTTCCGCTGGTCGGCGCAGATTTGCTGGCCGCTGGGCTGGCAGAAGGCCCACAGCTGGGCCGCAGGCTGAAAGAATTGGAACAAGACTGGGTGGCCAGCGGCTTTGCTGGCACGAGGGCAGAATTGCTGGAGCAGGTCAAAAATGCCTGATAGGGAAGCTGGAATGATCGCAGGTGAACCGCTGGATTTGGACGAAAAAAAACAGCAGGCGGCAGACTGGTTCCGCCAGCTGCGCGATGATATTTGCCAGCGTTTCGAGGCGCTGGAAGAGGCCGCCGGGGAGAGCCAGCTGGCAGATAGTCCGCCCGGTCGGTTTGAGCGCAAGCCCTGGCAAAGACCGGAAGGTGGCGGCGGCGAAATGGGGCTGATGCGCGGGCGTGTCTTTGAAAAGGTCGGGGTTAATATCTCAGTCGTGCATGGTCAGTTTTCCGAGGAATTCAGGAAATCCATCCGCGGGGCAGATGAGGATGGCCGTTTCTGGGCCGGGGGGATTTCGCTGGTGGCGCATCCGCATAACCCGTTTGTGCCAACCGCGCATATGAATACCCGCTTTATCGCTACCACCAAAAGCTGGTTCGGCGGCGGTGGGGATTTAACGCCGATGTTGCCGGATACCGAAGCAGCAGAGGCATTTCACGCTGCACTCAAGACCTGTTGTGATGGTCATGATCCGGCCTATTATCCGAAATTCAAAGAGTGGTGTGATAGTTATTTTTTCCTCAATCACCGTCAGGAGCCGCGCGGGGCCGGTGGTATTTTCTATGACAATCTGGAAACTGGCGACTGGCAGGCAGATTTTGCCTTCACCCGCGATGTGGGCTGTTGTTTTCGGGATAGTTACTGCCAGATTGTGGCTGAGCGGATGAACCAGCCCTGGGGGGAGGCAGAACGCCATGCGCAGCTGGTGCAGCGCGGCCGCTATGTCGAATTCAACCTGCTACAGGATCGCGGCACGCTGTTCGGGCTGAAAACGGGCGGCAATATAGAGGCTATTTTGATGAGCCTGCCGCCGGAGGTGCGCTGGCCCTGATGCCAGCCGGTCAAGGCTTGCGAGCAGTCTGTTGGCCAAAAGCGCGACAAATTGTTTCAGCCAGCCCTTAAAGGGCAGATTTTTTCCTCGAAAAATTCTACCATCCGGATGATTTCGGCATTGAGATTTGCCGCCCAATTTTGCTAGAAGAAACAGGCGGCAATCGAATAGCTGTTTTTTTCGGATTGTCAGACTTTCGAGGGGAATATGGCAAAGACACTTTCCAAATCATCTGCGGGCAAATCCCCGGCGGATAAGAACGCACCGGAAAATCCTGGCCGGCGTGATTTCATTGTGGTTGCCAGCTATGCGATGGGGGCCGTTGGTGCGGCTGCGTTTGCCTGGCCGGTGATCAATCAGATGAATCCGGCAGCTGATACGCTGGCACTGGCCAGCATTGAGGTGGATGTTTCCAAAATCAGCGAAGGCCAGTCAATCACCATTAAATGGCGTGGCAAGCCGGTCTTTATCCGGCATCGCACGGCGGCTGAAATCGCAGCGGCTGATGAGGTTGATCTGGCCGGGTTGCGCGATCCAGAAACAGATGAGGGGCGCGTGGCCAGACCGGAATTTCTGGTGGTGCTGGGCGTATGCACGCATCTGGGCTGTGTGCCGCTGGGCCAAAAAGTGGGTGAAGTGCGCGGCGAATATGATGGCTGGTTCTGCCCGTGCCATGGCTCGCATTATGACAGTTCAGGACGCATTCGCAAGGGGCCGGCGCCTACCAACCTGGAAGTGCCGCCTTATGAGTTCACCTCTGATGCGGTTATCCGTATCGGCTAGCCTTTAGATGTGACAAGCGAGGAATATCAAGATGTCTGCCAAGCAATTTTCCAATCCTGTTGTGCGCTGGATTGACCATCGGTTACCCGTATTCAGCTTTCTGGATCATGAGCTGCATGAATATCCGACACCGAAAAACCTGAATTATTTCTGGAATTTTGGCTCGTTGGCCGGCATTACGCTGGTGATAATGATTGTCACCGGCATTGTGCTGGCGATGAGCTATACCCCGCATGTGGACCATGCCTTTGATTCAGTTGAGCGGATTATGCGCGATGTTAATCATGGCTGGCTGCTGCGCTATATTCACATGAACGGGGCCAGCTTCTTTTTCATTGTTGTCTATATCCATATTTTCCGGGGGCTTTATTACGGGTCCTACAAGGCCCCGCGAGAGCTTTTGTGGATGCTGGGCGTGGTCATCCTGCTATTGATGATGGCAACGGCCTTTATGGGCTATGTGCTGCCTTGGGGGCAGATGTCCTTTTGGGGCGCGACGGTGATTACCAACCTGTTTTCTGCTATTCCGCTGGTCGGTGATTCCATTGTGACCCTGCTCTGGGGCGGTTTTTCAGTGGATAACCCGACCTTGAACCGGTTTTTTGCGCTGCATTATCTGATGCCGTTCCTGATTGCCGGGGTGGTGATATTGCATATCATTGCGCTGCACCGGTTTGGCTCTAACAATCCGATTGGCATTGATGCCAGCGGCCCGCAAGATACCGTTCCGTTCCATCCTTACTATACGATTAAGGATTTCTTCGGGTTGAGCGTATTTTTGAGCCTGTTCGCGGCGGCTGTCTTCTTCTTCCCGAATTTCATGGGGCACCCGGATAACTATATTCCGGCAGACCCGATGCAGACCCCGGCCCATATCGTGCCGGAATGGTATTTCCTGCCTTTCTATGCAATTTTGCGTGCGGTGCCGGACAAGCTGGGCGGCGTGCTGGCCATGTTCGGGGCCATAGCGGTTCTGTTCGTGCTGCCCTGGCTGGACAGATCGCCGGTGCGCTCCGCCAGATTCCGGCCCGCTTTCAAGATTTTCTTCTGGCTGTTTGCCATTGATTGCGTGGTGCTGGGCTATCTCGGTGGGCAGCCAGCTGAGGGAATTTATGTGGTGTTGAGCCGCGTGGCTACGGTCTGGTATTTCCTGCATTTCCTCGTCTTCCTGCCGCTGCTGTCGGTATTTGAGACGCCGCGGCCGCTGCCGCAATCGATATCCAGCCCGGTGCTTGGCGGGGGGGCAGCCCTGGCCGGAGCGGCGGCAAATGCCGCAAAGGAGAAAGTCTGATGCGCAGGTCACTCACAGCTATTCTGCTCAGCCTTCTGGCCGGGCCGGCGCTGGCCGCTGGTGGCGGGGATGTACTCATCAAAGAGCGCGACTGGAGCTTTTCAGGCCCTCTTGGAACTTATGACAAGGCTGCGATGCAGCGCGGCTTTCAGGCCTATCAGGAAGTCTGTGCGGGCTGTCACTCGCTGGATTTGATAGCGTTCCGAAATCTGGCTGATCTGGGCTATAATGAGGCTGAGATTAAAGCGATTGCCGCCGAATATGATATTGAGGACGGGCCCGATGATGACGGCGAGATGTTCACCCGCCCGGGCCGGCCTGCGGATCGCTTTCCGGCCCCTTATGCCAATAATCAGGCAGCCAGAGCGTCCAATAACGGGGCCTTGCCACCGGATCTGTCCTTGATTGTGAAGGCCCGCGCGAACGGGGCAAATTACCTTTATTCGCTGCTGACTTCTTATGGGGAGGCTCCGGCCGGAACCGAAGTGCCGGACGGGATGCATTACAATGCCGCCTATAGCGGCAAGATGATAGCGATGCCGCAGCCGCTTTATGGGGATGATGTCAGCTATGCTGATGGGGCGGACAGTTCAGCCGAGGGGATCGCCGCCGATCTGGTGCAGTTCCTCGCCTGGACTGCTGAGCCAAAAATGGAGACCCGCAAGCGCACTGGCGTGGCAACCATGCTGTTCCTGCTGGTTCTGGTGGGCTTTTCCTATCGGGCCATGAAGGTTATCTGGTCAGATGTAAAAAAGGCCTGATCGGCTAACGGCAACAGACCAAAGAATAGCAATTCAGTGATAAAATCCCGGCTTTATGCCGGGATTTTTTTTGAGGGATTATTTTTTGGGTTTTTTTTGGGGGGGCAAGCTGTCCGAGCATGACCTGATTAGGGATTTTGTGGTCAGCCCCAGCCGGCAAAAGGGGGGCTTGGCGGCTACACATTAAAGCGGAAATGAAAGACATCGCCATCCTTGACCGGATAATCCGCCCCTTCAATGCGCATCTTGCCTGCTTCCTTGGCTGCGGCCTCGCCGCCGCAGCTGATATAATCCTCATAAGAGATGGTTTCGGCCCGGATGAAGCCCTTTTGAAAATCGGTATGGATAACCCCGGCTGCTTGCGGGGCGGTGGCCCCTTTGGCAACTGTCCAGGCGCGCGCCTCTTTCGGACCAGCGGTGAAGAAGGTGAGCAAGTCCATCAGCCCGTAACCAGCGGCTATCATGCGTTCCAGCCCGGATTGCTCCAGCCCCAGCGAGTCCAGAAAATCGCGGGAATCGGCCTCATCCAGCGTTGCTATTTCAGCCTCTATCGCGGCAGACACAACCACTGAGCTGGCTTTTTCGGCCGCTGCTTTTTCGGCAACAAGCGCACTCATCACATTGCCGCTGGCGGCATCTGCTTCATTCACATTGCAGACATAGAGAACCGGCTTGGCGGTCAATAGCTGCAGCTGCGGCAGGCGTTCCATCTCTGCTGCGGTGAGCGTATCAGCAGCCCTGGCTGGCCGGCCATCTGCCAGACAAGCCAGCAGCTTTTCCATCAATAGCAGATCATCAGCAGCCTGTTTGTCACCGCCGCGCTTTTTCTTGACCAGGGCGGCCATGCGCCGCTCCAGTGATTCCAGATCAGCCAGCATCAGCTCGGTTTCCACAGTGGCGGCATCGCGCAGCGGATCAACGCTGCCCTCAACATGGGTGATATCCGAATCTTCAAAACAGCGCAGCACCATGGCAATCGCATCTACTTCCCGGATATTGGCCAGGAACTGGTTGCCCAGTCCCTCGCCCTTGGCCGCCCCGCGCACCAGCCCGGCAATATCCACAAATTCCAGCTGGGTCGGCAGGACGCGCTCCGATTTGGCCAGTTCGGCCAGCCTGTCCAGACGCGCATCCGGCACGGAAACGCGGCCCGTATTGGGCTCTATCGTGCAGAAAGGGTAATTGGCCGCCTCAGCAGCGGCTGTCTTGGTCAGCGCGTTGAACAGGGTGGATTTGCCGACATTAGGCAGGCCGACGATGCCGCAATTAAATCCCATTATCGCTGCTCCTTATACTTGGTCTGTATCCCCGGCCTTAGCGCCGGAGCTTGTTGTTTTCTGTGCCGATTCGGGGGGCGGGGCGCGCCAGGCAACGCGTGAGGCATAGCTGGCCGTATCGCCGCCGGCCAGCAATTCGGCCTCATCGGCCAGCGCTGTCAGAAAATCAGCCAGCCAGCCCTGCCGTTCAGCGGCGGAGAAATCCTGCAACACCCATTTTTCCACTGCTTCCGGGTGCGGCGGCCGGCCAATGCCAAGGCGGATGCGCTGATAGTCCGGGCCGATATACCGGTCAATATCACGCAGGCCATTATGGCCGCCATGGCCACCGCCGCGCTTGACCCGCAACCGGCCTGCTTCGAGGTCTATTTCGTCATGGAATACGCTGAGCGCCTGCGGATCAATCTTGTGGAAGCGCAGGGCCTCAGCAATGGGCAGGCCGGAACGATTCATAAAATTCTGCGGCTTGATCAGCCAGATTTTATGCCCGCCAATCATCCCGCTGCTGACCAGAGCTGAGAATTTCGACCGCCAGGGGCGAAAGCCATAAGCGTCTGCCAGCCTGTCCAGAATCAGGAAGCCGGCATTATGGCGGTTATTCTGATAGGGCGTGCCCGGATTGCCAAGGCCGGCCCAAAGCTGGGATGTCACAGCATTCTTCCTGTTCAAGCAAATCAGGCGGCCCGACCCATGGCCTGCCGCCTGTCTGTTGTCGGTTCAGCACCGGGTCTGGCCTATTCTTCGTCGGCCTCACTGGCAGCGGCTTCTTCACCGCCTTCTGCGCCTGCTTCAGCCGCTTCTTCTTCCTCATTCTTCACGCCGCCGCCCGGTGAGGCTAGCGTTGCAATGGTAAAGTCACGGTCGGCAATGGTCGGGGTTACCCCTTCCGGCAATTCAATGGCGCTGATATGCACCGAATCACCGATTTTCAGACCCTCCAGATCAACAATGATTTTCTCTGGAATAGCGGTCGCCGGACAGTTCAGCTCCACCTCATGGCGCACCACATTCAAAACGCCGCCAATTTTCAGTGCCGGGCAGGTATCTTCATTGATGAATTCCACACCCACCGCAACTGCCAATGTTGCCGACCGGCTGATACGCAGGAAATCAAGATGCAGCGGCTCATCTGTAACCGGATGCATCTGAATATCACGGGTCAGCACAGTTTCTTTGCCGGACCCGGTGTCAATATCCAGCAAGCGGGTGAAAATTCCCGGCTCATGGATGAGTTTGCGAATCACGCGCGCTTCGAGCTCTATGCCCATAGCCGGTTTCTTGTCGCCATAAATGACGGCAGGTATCTTGCCTGCGCGGCGTGCCGCACGGGCGGACCCCTTACCGACCCGAGAGCGCTCATCAGCGCTCAGTAAAGTGTTTTCTGACATCAAATTCTCCTTCATGAAGTCATGAAAAATCCTGTGCCTCCAGGGGTGCACAGGTGGCGGAACAATAGGGAAAATGGTCTGCAATATCAAGCGGTTTTATAGCAGCCGGCATCGCGCCCGCCAGCCGTGCCCTGTTGCCCCCTATTCTCTGGCAGACAGGCTTACTTGAACAGGCTGGAGACTGAGCGTTCCTCATGGATGCGCTTGATAGCCTCTCCCAGCAGCGGGGCCACCGTTATCTGGCGGATATTCTTGGCAACCCGCATAGCCTCGGTAGCCTGAATAGAATCGGTGGTTACCAGCGAGTCCAGCGGTGAGGAGGCCACCCGGCTGACCGCCCCGCCAGACAGCACCCCGTGCGTCACATAGGCATCCACCGACAGCGCGCCTGCCTCAATCAGCGCCTTGGCTGCATTACAGAGCGTGCCGCCTGAATCAACAATATCATCAACCATGATACAATGGCGGCCCTCAACATCACCGATAATATTCATCACCTCAGACACCCCGGCGCGCGGACGGCGCTTGTCAATGATGGCGAGGTCTGCATCCAAACGGCTGGCCAGCGCACGCGCGCGCACCACCCCGCCAACATCCGGCGAGACAATCATCAGCTTGCCATCTGCATAGCGTTCGGCAATATCATTGCGAAACACCGGAGCCGAATAGAGATTATCAGCCGGGATATCAAAAAAGCCCTGAATCTGGGCTGCGTGAAGGTCAATAGTGAGGATGCGATCGGCCCCTGCTGTGGTGATCAGATTGGCCAGCAGCTTTGCCGAAATCGGGGTGCGGGGGCCAGATTTGCGATCCTGCCTGGCATAGCCGTAATAGGGCAGGACGGCTGTGACCCGGCGGGCTGACCCACGCCGCAGCGCATCCAGAGCGACCAGCAATTCCATGATATTGTCATTCGCCGGATAAGAGGTGGATTGCACCACAAAAACATCTTCACCGCGCACATTTTCGTGAATTTCGACAAACACCTCCATATCGGCAAAGCGGCGCACATCTGCTGTGGTCAGCGGCACATCCAGATAGGCGGCGATGGCTTCGGCCAGAGGTCTGTTGGAATTGCAGGACAGAATTTTCATGTGGATTCACATTTATGTCACATCTCTGATATGAGAAGTGTTTAACAATCGGCTGACCAACATACAAGGCATAATCTGCCCGCCGGTCAGATTATCAGGCAGGAAGCCAGCAAGCCCAGAAAACAGAAACCGAAAAACAACCAGAGATGCGGCATCAGCTGCTCCTTTCTGCTGTAGCGAGGCTGATCAGGGCCATCAGCCGACCGGTATCCGGCACTTGTTCATGGGTCGCCCGCCGGTGGCTGAACCAATGTTTTGAATCGCTGTAGGTATCGCAGCCGCAATCGGCTATATCGCTCAGCCCGGCGCGGCGGGCGCGGTCTGCAACGAAACCCGGCAGGTCAAACAGATAATGGTCGCGGGAAGCCGGGTCGCGGCCCAATCGCTGGGCGGCACACGGGTCCGCTGCCAGCAGGGTCGCCTGCATATCCGGCCCAATCTGATAAGAGGTCCCGGCAATCGCCGGCCCTATGCGGCAGCCAATATCGGCCAGCTGCGCGCCTTTTTCCTGCATGGCAGCGAGGCTGGCCTCCAGAATACCGGCCAAAGCCCCACGCCAGCCTGCATGACAGGCTGCAATAATGCCAGCCTTGGTATCTGCCAGCAGAACCGGCACACAATCTGCGGCCAGAATCATCAGCCCCAGCCCGGCGCGGCTGGTTACCAGCCCGTCTGCCTCAGCCCGGCTGTGCGGGTCCGCCTCAACAACCTTTGGCCCATGCAGCTGATACAGCCCGGCTATCTGATCCTCAGCCAAGCCCAGCGCGGCGGCGGCCCGCGCCCGGTTTTGCCGGACCCGGCCCGGCGCATCGCGTGAGCCGATCCCGCCATTCAGACTGTCATAGGCGCCGCTGGAAACACCGCCGCGGCGGCTGAAAAAACCGTGCCGGATACCGGCCGCCAGCCAGCTCTCATCCGCCAGAAAGACCGGCCCGTGCGGGTCTTGATGCCAGTGCCAGTCAGCTGTCATTTTTCCGGTCCGGTTCCTGTCTGAGTTGCGGTATCGGCAAAGCCGGGGGGCAGCCCCTCCCCCGGCGGGATCAGCAGGGCGACTTTGAACAGGCTGCCCATCCAGGCCGGGCTGGTCAACCGGTCAATCGCAGCGCGCAGGCTGTGGCGGGTTTTGGCATCAGCTGTGCTGGCCAGCTGCTCAGCCCGGCGGGTGATGCCCAGCTGGGTCAAAAAGGCCCCTTGTTCCACCGGCCCGACCAGGCGGGCCCCCTCCGCCCTCGCAACCTTGCCGAGCCTGGCAAAATCCACCAGAAAGGTCAGATCAGCTGTCCCCGCATGGCTGAGGAAATCGACTTTTTCATGGGCCTGCACCGCTTGCAGGCTGCTGCCGGTTAATGCGCTGCCACCATAATCAATGATCAAAAAAGCCCCTCCATAATGGGCAATATGGCGGGCTAGCCGGGTGATGAAATGCGCACCCGCCGGGCTGTATTCTGCTATCATTCCTTCTTTTGCATTTCTATGGCGGGCACAGTCAAAAGCCTGTTTTTCCGCAGCGCTCAAAGCCGCGCCGGGCAGAAAGGCAAATTGCCCGTCTGCCAGCCCGATCAGCCGGTGATGCCAGTCGCCTGCCTGAAAAATCGCCTGATCCACGCCGAGCGCATCAAAAAATTCGTTGGCGGCCCCAAAGAGCGGGCGGCCGGGCAACGCCTCGATCTGGTCAGTATAATGCAGGTCTGCCCCGTTCAAATGACTGGCCTGCTGGTCCCGCAGAGCCGGGCTGGCCTCTAGCATCCAGAGCGGGGCCGTGTGAAGCGGCGGGGCCAGCCGGTCAAAGACCCGGCGCATATCTGCCATTAGCTGGCCGCTGCCGGGGCCGGCCTCAAAGACCAGAGCATCTGCTGGCTTGCCGGACAGCTCCCAGAGATGGATCAGCAAGGCTGCCAGCATCTCGCCAAATAGCGGGGAGATTTCCGGGGCGGTGATAAAATCGCCGCTTTTGCCGATCCGGCCGGGCTGGCTGTAATAGCCGAATTCCGGGTCGCTGGCAGCGATTTGCATAAAGCGGCTGATCCGCATTGGCCCTTCGGCCGCCAGCCGTGACACCAGCTGGCTGGCCCGCTGCTGATCAGCCTGCGAGGTCATCCGGCCCGCCTCAATAGCAAATAAAGCCCCACCAGTATCATCGGCAGGGACAGCAGCTGGCCCATCGTCAGATGGAGCGCCGCCAGTTCTGCCACAAAGCCGATATGCGCATCCGGCTCGCGCACCATTTCAACGATAAAGCGGCTGAGGCCATAGCCCAGCGCAAACAGACCGGTCAGCGCCCAGGGCCGGTCTAGCCAGCCACGCCGCACCGCCAGCCAGAGCAGCAGACCCAGCAGCAGCCCTTCCAGAGCAGCCTCATAAAGCTGGCTTGGATGGCGCGGCAAAGGGCCGCCGCCGGGAAAGATCATGCCGACCGGATGGCTGGTTACACGCCCGTAAAGCTCTCCATTGATGAAATTGGCCAGCCGCCCCAGCCCCAGCCCAATCGGCGCAACCATGGCCACCCGGTCTGCCAGCTGTTGCAGATTGATCTTCTCTGACCGCGCGGTCCAGATAACAGCAGCTATCACCCCGGCAAATCCACCATGAAAGGACATCCCGCCTTGCCAGATTTTCAAGGCATCCAGCGGCGCGGTCAGGTAATAATCGAGATTGTAGAACAGCACATAGCCAAGCCGCCCGCCAATAATGATGCCGAGCAGACAGGCATTGAGCAGGCGGCCCAGCTGCTCTCGGTCAAAGGGCGCGTCAGGCCGCTTGCTGTGCCGGGCCAGCACCCCCCATTGCAGCCCCAGCCCCACAATATAGGCCAGCGCATACCAGCGCACCGCCAGCGGCCCCAGCTGAATGGCAATCGGATCAATTTCCGGGAAAGTGAACCAGAATTCCGTCACGATTTACCCCTTTTTGTGCCTGCTCCCCTCGCTTATAGCGCAAAAAACTTTTACCTGCCATGGACAGCCGGCAGGTGAGTGCCTATTTTGTCAGGCAAAGGAGATTTTGATTATGCGAAGAAGACAGGCGGATATGTTTTCTGATCTGGCAAAAATGGCAAATGGGGCTGCGTCTGCCCTGGGCGATTTGCGCAGTGAGGTGCAAACAGTGATGACAGCGCGTCAGGAACGCGGCCAGGCCGCGGCTGGCATGGTCCTGCGTGAGGATTTTGACGCCGCCCTGGCCCGAATCGAGGCGCTGGCTGGCCGCGTTGCCATGCTCGAAGCCCAGCTAGCGGCGCAACAGCCAAAACCATCAAAACCTCCTGCTAAAAAAAGCCGCCCGGCGAAAGCTGCCGCGACTCGGCGGAAAAAGGCCGATTCAGCCTGACCAACCACTATCTGTCGTGGGTAGTGAGCCAGACTTATACAAAATATTGTGGTTGGCTGGTTGAACCCGGCCAGCAAAAATGCCATTCTGCCGGACAGGAAGCAACCCTTACCCGCGGCAGGCTTGGCGTTATGCAAAACGAGTCACAGAAAAATGATACGCTGACCACCGACCCGATCGAGCTGGTCTCGCGTTTTGTTACCCGTCAGGACTGGTATCTGCATCGCCAGCTGGCAGACAGGCTGATAGCAGAGGTGCCGGGCCATTGGGCGCATTATCATTTGTCGGTTGTCTGGCAGGCTGAAGATCAGTCCTTGTTGGTCTGTTGCGGTTTTGATCTGGCCCTTGATCCGGTGCGGCTGCGTGAGATGGCCCTGCTGGTGTGCCAGCTTAATGAACAGCTCTGGCTGGGGCATTTTGTGCTGGAGACGGATACCGCCAATCTGCATCTGCGCTATCGGCTGGCCCTGCGCGGGGCAGAAGGGGCCGCCGCAGAACAGGTTGAAGATGTGGTCGATGTGCTGTTGGGTCAGGCCGAACAGGCTTATCCGGCCATTTTCGCTGCCGCAGCCGGGGAAGCCCCGCTGCCGCCGACAACCAGGCTGGTGATGATGCAGCCGCAAGGTGAGGCATAAGGGCCAGACTGCATGACAGGAAAGCGGCATATTCTGCTCGCCGGATGTGGCAAGATGGGCGGGGCCATGCTGGCCGGCTGGCTGGCAGATAAAGACCTGCAGGCAGAATTCAGCATCCTTGATCCAATAGCCAGCGAGGTTGGGGCACCGATCTTTAACAGCCCTGCAGAGTGGCAAGCAGCTGGCCTGCCCGTCCCGGATATTATCGTGCTGGCAGTCAAGCCCCAGCTCATGGCCGAGGTGGCACCCGGCTTGCGGGCGCTGGCTGGGCCGCAAACGGCGTATTTGTCTATCGCAGCGGGCCTGTCCTCAGGGGGGCTGGCCGACCTGTTTGGCAGCGGGGCAGCGATTATCCGCTCTATGCCGAATCTGCCGGCAACGGTCGGGCAGGGGATTACCGCGCTCTATGCCAATGCAGCGGTCAGCCCGCATCAGCTGCAGCTGGCAGACCAGCTGCTGGGGGCAATCGGTTCTGTGGTGCAGCTGGAGGATGAGAGCCTGATGGATGCGGTCACCGCCCTGTCCGGCTCTGGCCCGGCTTATGTCTTTTTGCTGGCTGAGGTGATGCAGCAGGCTGGCGAAGCACTGGGGCTGGAGGCTGCGCTGGCCAGCCAGCTGGCCCGCCAGACGGTTATCGGGGCGGCGGCCCTGCTGAATGAGGCCGCGGAACCAGCGTCCGTCTTGCGGGAAAATGTTACTTCAAAAGGCGGCACGACAGCCGCGGCGCTCAGCGTTCTCATGGGGCCGGATGGGCTGGATCAGCTGATGGAACGGGCCATGCAGGCGGCCCGCGACCGTGGCCGCGCGCTGGGCAGCTGAGCCAAAACCGGCCAGCAAAAAGCTGGCACAAAAGTGGCTGGCGCGGGGTGCCGACTTGTCTCTGCTTGCTGCAGCCCTATTTTGAAGGCATAGCAGGCGGGTAACAGCAAGGGCGCATGATGCAGGCAGACAAAACAGATTTGGACCAGTTTTCCGAGGCGCTCTGGGCGCAGCTGGCAGAGCAGGGCTGGGCGAGATTGTCTCTGGCTGAGGCAGCGGCGCGTGCCGGTATGCCAGCTGATGAGGCCTGGCAGGCCGGCAGCAAACTCTCGGTCATCCTGAACCGGCTGCGCCAGATGGAGAGCGAATGGCTGGCAGCTCTGGCAGCGGATTTTGCAGATGCCGGAGAGGCCAGTATTCAGGAAAAATTGCTGGAAGGCTTGATGCAGCGGTTTGAATTTCTGGCCCCGCACCGGGCCCAGTTTGACGCTTTGCACCGGGCCAGCTTTACCGATCCGCTGCTGGCGGCCAGCCTCGGCCTGCAGCTTTATGAGGCGCTGGATACTTTATTGACTTTATGTGGTGATGGCGCGGGCAGTTCGGGCAGTGAACGGGCTGGCGAGCTGCGCCGCAGGCTGCGCGTCAAGGGGCTGGTCGGGGTGTGTTTGCGGGTGCGGCCGGTCTGGCAGAAAGATGACAGCCAGTCGCTGGAGCGCACGCTGAAAAAGCTGGATAAAAGCCTGGGTGAGGCGCGCGATTGGGCGGTCTCCTTGCGGATTTTGAGACCGCAACCGGCAACGGGGGAGGCAGATGACGCAGGCACATATAGATGATTTTCTGAAGCTGGATATCCGGGCCGGTACCATCATCAAGGTGGCGGCCTTTCCCGAAGCGCGCAAACCTGCCTGGAAGCTGGAGATTGATTTCGGCCCGCAGCTGGGCGTGCGACAAAGCTCTGCCCAGATTACCGAGCTGTATCAGCCGGAGGATCTGGTCGGCAGGCAGGTGCTGGCGGTGGTGAATTTTCCGCCTCGCCAAATAGGGCCCTTTATCTCAGAGGTGTTGACGCTCGGCGTATCGGATGCAGACGGGGCGGTGGTGCTGGCTGGCTGCGAGAGGCCGGTGCCGGATGGCGGCAAGCTGCATTAGCACAAGAAAGATAGCTGGCAGGCGAGCTAGATAGGCAGGCGCAGCCGCACCCGCAGCCCGCCCAGCGGAGAATCTTCCAGATACAAATCGCCGCCATGGCTCAAGATGATATCATTGGCAATGGACAGGCCGAGCCCGGTGCCGCCGGTTTCCCGGTTGCGTGACCCCTCCAGCCTCTTGAACGGGCGTATCGCCTCATCGCGCAGGTCAGCTGGAATACCCGGGCCGTCATCATCCACGGTTATCTGAACCTCATCATCACCCAGACGCAGGCGAATCTCTGCCCGCCCGGCATAGCGCAGCGCGTTAGAGAGAATATTGTCCAGCGCCCGCCGCATGGATTGGACACGCATCTCAAAGGCCGGGATTTCCTCAGTAGAGAGAATCAGCTCCAGCCGGGCGGCATCCTTTGCTACAAAGCGGCGCACACTATCTGCCAGCAGGGCTGATATATCGGTGGTGACCGCCTTTTCCCCAGCTTCCCCCCTGGCAAAGGCCAGATAGCCATCGACCATCTGTTCCATCTCCAGAATATCGTCTTCCAGAGCACTGATTTCAGGCGAGGCTGGCAGCATTGCGGTTTGCAGCTTCATGCGGGTCAGGGGAGTGCGCAGATCATGGCTGACCCCGGCCAGCATGGTGGTGCGTTCATTGACATGGCGGCGGATACGATGTTGCATGGCCCGAAAGGCGCGGCCGGCCAGCCGCACCTCTTTTGCCCCTTCCAGCTGGTAATCCACCCGCTCGCGGCCCAGCCCCAGCTGGCGGGCTGCATCGGCCAGCCGCCGGATAGGCCGCACCTGTCGGCGCATAAACAGCAAGGCGATACAAAACAGCAGCACCGAGCTGCCAATCGTCCAGCCAAGAAAGCTCCAGCTGGTTGAGCTGAAAATGCGCTTGCGCCCGACAAAAATCCGCAGCACACCGTTGGCTGTCTGGACATCCACTGAGATAAGGTCTGCATCAGCGCGCAGATCCGCCTGCCAGGGCCAGACAAGGCGGCTATCCAGCGCTTCAAAAAAAGCCTGTTCCGCATAATTGGCCGGCGCGGGTGGATCGCTGGCAATAATCGCGTCCTCTTCAAAAGCCAGCCCAAAGCCGAAATAATTGCCGATGGTTTTTTGCAAGGCTGGCAAGTCCCCGGCCTGCATCTGGTTGCCTGCCTGATCGGCCAGCAGGGCTATCTCACCGGCGAGCGCGTGCGCCATCTGGCGGGTAACCGAATCCCAATGCCTTTCATAGAAAATAAAAACGGTGACCAGCTGAACCAGAATCATCGGGATCAGGATGATCGCCAGCATCCGGCTGAACAGTGATTTTGGCAGATAGTCCCGCAGCTGCATCTAACCGCCCCCTTGGGTTGCGGCCGGGTTGTCCGTGCGCAGCAGCCAGCCTTTGCCGCGCACCGTCTGCAAATAGACCGGATAGCGCGGGTCCTGTTCCAGCTTGTTACGCAGCCTGCCGATAGCTACATCAATTGAACGGCCTTTCATACGCGCGCCCAGCA
>Ga0181593_10001854_pt1 | contig 19315 bp, 20 predicted proteins | sample 071ome_19_FD_133756 | JGI IMG/M metagenome (GOLD analysis project Ga0181593, IMG submission 133756) | Coastal salt marsh microbial communities from the Groves Creek Marsh, Skidaway Island, Georgia - 071413AT metaG (megahit assembly) | ecosystem: Environmental > Aquatic > Marine > Intertidal...
ATCCGAATAACGCTTCCGAGCCATAGCCACACCTCCTAAATCCAAACCAGAAACTAAACAACTTCTGGCACAGTTTTAAGGGACAAGGACATCGTGAACTCCACATTCTTAGTGTAAAATCACTCCTCTCGATACTATTATTGGGAATCCTCGACTAGCGGTAATTTACAGGCGGGAAAAAGTGACTCGAGTAGAGGGGCTTAGGCGGGTTTCACAATCTTATTATAGTTTTATTGCGAGATTAGATATCTAGGAGGCGACTGATGAAGGTACTAAAAGTTCTAGAAGGCGCTGAGTTGGTGATTGTCGACCTTGAGGTGAAACTTGGCGAGAATACTCATTCGTCGCCCACACTATGCGTAAAATACGAAAACAAGATCATTCCACTTAGTACCCCTGATGCCCGCCCTATCCTGATGAATATGGACAATGCGATTGAAATCCCCACATCGGAATGAAAAAGAAATCTGATCTCCCCACTAAAATCTGTAAGACCTGTGGTCGTCCGTTTACCTGGCGTAAGAAGTGGTCACGGGCGTGGGACCATGTGCTATATTGCTCGGAACGGTGTCGGAGTTCTAAACCTGCCACAAAGTCATAACCAATCAGGATTGCGAGGGAGATGGGTCACTGAATACGTGGATTTCGGTCTGAAGCGAAAAAAAGTGAAAAAAATCGGATTAATTTCGTTTCTGAGCTAGCAAACAAAAAAAGACCCACCAAAGTGGGTCTTTTCGCTATTTTCATATTTACTCCCGAAAGATCAGGTACCCGTACCCTTTGTCTTCGTCGAGCTATCTGTCGGGTGGGTGTGATCTCCACCGCCACAACTACCGGCAAATGCCGGGGCAGAGGTGAACGAGAAGGCAACCAAACCAAGAATCAGAACGATAGTTTTCATCGGAATCTCCTTATTCATTACTCTTAGTACGTTCAAACTGTAAATTTGGACCACCAATTTCGAAAAACATTAGCGCCTGCGTCCTCGCCGCTTCAAAAGGTTACTGGCTAAGAGGTGACCCGAGGTCGAGACAGCGACGTGATTTCCGATCTGTCGCCTCTGGTTGCTCAAACCACTCAGAAGCTTGTCTAAAACCTTCTCGATCCGCTTTAAGCGTTCCTCCGACTTCTTGTCAGGTAAGGCGGGAGCTAGCAGCGAACGAGCACTATCAAAATCCTGCTTTGACTTATCGCCGAACTGCTTGGATTTAGCGGCGAAGATCGTTACGGCTCCGGCTCGAGCAAGATTCCGCTCTTCTAAAAACTCCCTAAAGCCCATCATCGTGAGGTTTCCCGGATAATGATGACTGAGACGGGTCCTTTCGAGACCATCCTGTCGAGAGGGCGAATGACATTCTGTTTGTCTCGTTGCGAACCCATCTCAACCACCTCGAATTCCATTCGCGCAATCGACTGAATGGATTTCAAAAGGTCTTGCTTGGTTTTTGGTGTTTGAACCTTACCAAGCATCGTCTTCCTCATTACTAAAGATGCCCAATGGTTCGTTGGTTGATTGGTTAGGAGAAGCCCCAATTGACCAGGTACGAGGTTGGGTAGTCGGCTTGGGTTGATCCTGTCTCTGTAATTCTCGAACTCGTGGCTTCCATTCTTCCACTACGCGTTCGAAGAAGGTGTTGATGAGTGCGGTTCTTGAAATCCGACGAAACCGACAGATCTCATCTATGTCGTTCTTGAGATAATCTGGGCAGTTAAAGTTCAATATCGAATAGGGTGTCTGATACATATAAATCCTCATAAAAATGCTTCTAATGTGTTGGGTTCTGGTTCTTGTATTGATTTAGGTTTACTCAAATTCAGGCGCGTTGCTTTCCCGTGTCAGATACAAGGCTCGAAGAAGTTCCGAACCTGCTCGAGCGTTCCTTTCGTTTCATAGATCAGATACTGACGGATTGCTCTGAACTGCTTTTCCGACAAGGTTCCGTATCGAATCAGATCTGATCTAATCGAAGCGAGGTAGCGTTTCATATCCTTTCTAATGTGCTTCCGACTATAGGGATCCGAGTAGAGTGCTAAGAGCTCTAGTAGAATCTGTTTTGGTTCTGGTTGGTTCCTATCCATTTGTAATTATTCCTTATATGTTTCCCAACTTATTGGCGTTGGGTTCTATTTCCTTCCCTTCGGGAAGTGCTCCGCAGGCTTCTGTTATTTTCAGGAGAGCATCACGAAGCGTCTTGGCGTTTAGGTACAGTTCGTCAATCAAGGTCTAACAAGTAGACCAAGCAAGACGACCAAACCTTACCGACTGATACGGAGAAACTGTGTTCTACGACGCTTTCGCGGGTAAGTATGTGTTCTCCCATAGAAATGAGAGAGCGTAATCTTTTTTACTTTTTCGTTTAGCAAGGTAATCAATCCACCCATCGTCGCAGTACACCGACAGACGGTTTTTTTCATAACCAAAATCGGATGCTGCCCAACAAGCACGAATAAGATTATGAAACCTCCGAACCTCAGAACTGTGATATTTCAACTCATCAAATGTTGTTGGAGAGGCGAATGGAGTTCCTATCCTCAAATGAATATGGTCTCTGCTTACTCGTTCCCAAATAGCAAAAACGGGTAATCGTTTTCCTTTTCGACGCCAGTTATTTCCGAAGCACTCTCGGTTCAAAAGGTTAGAAAAATGACGCAGGTTCTGTTTTATGCGTTCTTCGGTTAGAGGAACGTAAAAGTCGCCTTTGTCGCGTTCTACCCTAATGCCCTGCTTCATATTCAGAGTGACCGCTACCGAAGCACCCCAAGCTCGACCGGCGAGGAAGTCTTTTGTTGAGTTAATCAGCTCCTTCGACATAACGCGTACCCTTTAATTTTCCACCATTTCATTTATTTATATGACCTTTATCCGTTTTGACGGTGGTAAACGGTTTTTTTCGAAAAAAATTCAACGAACACCAAAGCCAGAGAGGTAAACGCCCGCCACAAGGGCGGTTAGCGCCAATCTCACTTAACCGCGTTAAGTGACTGCTTAGCTCCGCACCGATGTAAATGAGCAGAGAGAGTCGATAGGTGTTTTCAGGGGCGTTGGGGAAGGCAGAGGAGTTGTTCGTTCTCTGTGACGATTGGAGGACTCTCTGGGAGTCTTCTAATCAAGTCCAAGGGTAAGAGTTCCGACCCGTGTCGGTCTGGCGCTTAGATCGTGTTCTGTATTTTGTTATCTCGCTCACGTTTCTTGGATCGGTAGTGCGCTTTTTACCGTAATACATTTCAATCATATCTACCGAAGTGCCCATATTACTGGCGAGTTGGTAGACGTTGACGCCTTGAGCGATCCGCATCGTTGCGTAGGTGTGACGTAAAGAATAGGGAACGCGCTTTCGTCCCTGGTTGTCGTAGAGGATACCGCACTCCCCCAAAACTCTTTGAAACCCTTTTTTGAACGAACCGACGGAAGCTCCGTCTCTCGAGCAAATAACGAATTCGTCTAGCGGGGGTTCTTTTCCGAGTTCCTTGGTTCGATGTTCCCAAAGGCGGTTGAGATAGGTGGAAGTGTTTTTCATCGCTATGGCGTGACGTTCGCCAGTCTTCCCAGACACGAAAAAAGCGAGGAGGTCATCTCCGTCTTCTCCCTTTACCGAGCTTATGTCTCCCCACCTCACATTTCGAAGTTCGCCGACACGTAAACCTGTGTTCGCTAAAATCAGGATCCAGTTTTGAAGATAGAGACGCTCTCTGTATCTCCGCTTATCCTGCGCGCCTTTTACGTATTGGCGCAGATATCGATAAAGCGTTTGGTATTCCCTTTGAGGGATATCTGGGCGAGGTGAGACCTTGTTCTTCGGTCGCGGGATGTCAGGTACCGAAGCGATGTAGCCTTTGCGTTTAGCAAATTGAAAGATGGTGGTCAGAACGGTTGCTTCGTGTCGCAACGTGACGTTGGAAAGTTGCTTACCCTGGGATTGCCGGTGGATGTAGTACTCCTCGACCTTCCTATCGTTTATTTGGGTGATCTTGAGCTTTCCGAAAAATGGATCTAGGTGGTTTTCTACCTTGCGAATATTCCCGGCTATGTAGGTGTCCGTTCTATCCTTCATAAGGATGGGATACTCAGCACCCCACTCCTTGGCGACGCGAGTGAACGAAGGTGCGTTTACGCTTTCGCCCCTGCGTGCTCTCCCCTCTAATTCGTAAAAGAGATCTTCCGCAACCCGTCGAGCCTCATAGAGATCGGCGGTTTTAGTCGCCTTTACGACGTACCCTTTGTTCCCTGGTATTTTTAATCGAGCGGTCCAACGGTTGTGGCGAATATAGAGAACTATCCGCCCATCTCCTCTAACGTCTACGTATTCAGGATTTTCCGCGATTTCCGCCTTAATGGGATCCACTCAAAACGCTCCTATTTACGTTTCCCACATTTTACTGAAACGTCAACGAAACGTAAACCCCGAAAAAGCGATATATTTTTGGTGGGGTCTACAAAACAATAGTAATTACAATATGTTATATACTACCTACCAATGGACCATTTAATTCCTAATCCTGGGGTCGCAAGTTCAAATCCTGCCGGGCGCACCATTTCACTTCCGATAATCATCTATTCGAAAAGGAAGCTAGAAATTCACCTGATCTTCTAGATTTTCTCTTGCTTCCGCCGCCAGCATTTTCCAGACATTTTAAATACATTCTTAATGGGCAATCCTTGTCTCGTCAGGCAACTTTAATGACAGCATCTGCGGTATCCAGGTGTAACGTCGTCTGTTGGTCGAACATCGTCAAAATTCCGCCCATCCCCCGTTCGGTCGATGATGTCAGCGATATTTGAAAATACCTGTCTGCATCAAAGGGCCACCTAGAACAGGCGATTTTTGATTTAAAGCAAGTAGAGCAATCAACAGCAGAAATGACAGGGATGCCATCGGAGGGAATGTTTGGTGTTCTAGTTACAGAAGAATATATTGCTGCGTGTAAATTTATCCCATCAATTTTTGTTAATGAGCTTGGGTTTTCAAATGCCAGCAGCCTTTTCCGTCGACGCTCTTAAGCGTCTCACCTTTACCTTGCCCATCGGGATAGTGGGCGCGCTGTTGTTTTTATGGGCGACCTTGCCGGTACCGTGGATGCTGGGTCCGATGAGTTTTACGGTGATTGCGGCTTTGATCGGCCTAAAGGTCGGTGTTCCGAAACCATTACGCAACGTGGCACTTGCTATCGTCGGCAGCATGATCGGAACCGCATTTAGTCCCGCGATCCTTGATCATTTGAGCACTTGGTTAGTGGTGATTCTTTATAATTATGCATATCTCATAACGGTCATCAGTGCGGGCACGTTTTTCTTTTACAAGATTTGCCGCCAAAATGTGACCACTGCGTTCTTTTCCAGCTCTCCAGGTGGGCTTATGGAAATGCCCTTTCTTTGCGAGGCGGTGGGCGGTGATGCGCGGTTCGCCTCGATGGTCCATTCGATCCGCGTGGTGATCGTGGTGTTGGCGGTGCCGATCTATATCCGGTTTGCCGAAGCTGCGTCTTATGCGGCGAAAGCTGTTGTACCGGAAGTGGCTGCGGACCTGGCTGCGATAGACGCTATAATTCTGGTGGCCGCCGCAGTGGTCGGTTATTTGGTCGCAAAACAATTGCGCATTCCCGCACCCGCACTGGTAGGGCCGATGTTGGCTGGCGTTATTGTTCACTTGTTCGGGTGGACCGAGGCAAAACCGCCGGAGGGAATCTTCTCTGCAGCCCAGTTGGTGGTGGGCGCCTCCATTGGCGGATATTTCGTCGGTGTGACCATCCTGAGCCTCGGACGCATCACGGTATACTCACTCGTTTGGACGGTAATTTTGCTGTTGATTGCGGCGGGCTTCGCGCATCTCGGCACGCATGTCCTTGATGTAGATTTTAATGTTCTGTTCTTGGCATTATCGCCCGGCGGGCAGGCGGAAATGGCATTGGTAGCGTTATTTATGGGGATAGAAGTGCCGTTGATCGCGACGGTTCATATTTTCCGCTCCATGTCGATCTACGCTATCGCGCCGCTGGTGTTTAAATTTTTCAAAAAGGCGAAGCAGCAGTAAAGCGTGGCCGATTGCGTTCACTGGTTTGCTACCTGATATCTGGACTACTTCGAGGGAGGCAAACCAAAACCGATGGTGAATGTATCAACTCATTGCGAACATCACTTATGTACTGAGTTGAATTTATTTAATCGAGACAGCTAAAATTTTTCCTGTTTCATAATCTTTAATTATGGAAAATCGGCTGCTTTCACTTCCGATAGTCATTCTCCGGGCGGAAGTCACCCTTCCTAACGCCCGATAAACTATTATGATCGGATGTTAAATTAACTTGCCGATAAAATAGGGAATATAATATCTCGTCGCACCATAATGTCCGCTATTAGCCAAAAGCGGCTATTGGGGCACATAAATCGCATGATTGCCGTAATAATATTATCCAAAATAACTTATTATTAGACATTGCCATGACAAACGCGTATTGGGCTGAATTCGATTTGTGTAGGCAGGGAACAGGGGTTTTGTGTACAAATGCAAAACTCATTTTCCAACTCAGCTTTATTCACTCAAATACTCGCTTTCTTAAGGTTCTAAATGAAACTCCGAAATTGGCAGCAAAATATAATTTCGGACTTCCCGTCCATCACAGCGAAATATAAGCGGTTCATTTTGAAAGCGCCGACCGGTGCTGGAAAAACTGTTCTTGCTGGACAGATCATCGATCAATTTTACGCAAATAAAAAAGTCATCGTCCTCTGTCACCGCCTAGTCCTTTTGGATCAACTACAATCGGAACTGGGAAAAACGAGACGAGTCCGGACGCTGGCGGTATCAGACACCGGTACTGCTTTCGATGATTATGATATTCTCTTATCGACAAGCATGCGTGCAAAAAACGTTCTCGACGATGCGATTCCGAAAGCGGATCTCATCATTATCGATGAGGCTCATCGTGTATCGCCGAATGGGCGCGGATACCGGCGTATTATTGAAAAATTTCAAGAAAGTGGGAAACCAACGGCTCATTTCATGGGACTCACGGCATCGCCGGAACGCCGAACCGGGGACCAGCGCGACCAGTTGAACCTAGCATTCGATTCCATCATTGATTGCGCCGATATGGAGGAGTTGATAGCGGAGGGCATTCTCGTTCAGCCAAAATATCGCCCTCATTTTGTCCATGACTTGAACCTAGACGGTATCGATGTGGGTTCCGGTGAATATCCGGTATCGCGGCTAACCGATGAAATTATAAAATCATCAATGCTTGATTATGCCATGCATGCCTACTTGGAAGAACGATCGGCAATTGGGGCAACCCCCATATCGGCATGGTTCTGCCCTGACATTCGGGTTGCGAAAATCACACGAGACCGGATCAAGAGCGCTGGAATAACCGCTGAGATTATCACAGCAGGCACGCGGCCCAAAGAACGTCGCAGCATATTGGCCGGTCATAAGACTGGCGATATTGAAGCCTTGGTCTCCGTGGGGGTTCTAACGGAAGGTTGGGATAACCCAGAATGCAATATCATCGTGCACATGCGGCCGACGTTATCAAAAGTGTTATGGGGGCAGTCTGTCGGGCGCGGTCTTCGTTCTGCCCCTGGCAAAAGCCAATGCACCGTCATTGACGTAAGTTCGAATTGGTCGACATTCGGCCCTGTGGAGAATCTTAAGTGGGCATTGTGGAGCCCGCCAAGATCCTTTCTACAGTATCAGAACCGATTTAATTGGATCGGCCAACAGCAGGATGACGAGGAAAAACCGGAAACCTATCTTCTTTGTAAAAATGATATCGCGCAGGGAAAGTTGTGCTCTCATATATACAGAAAGAATGAAACTGAAGACGATGTGTGTCCTGTTTGCGGCAAATATGCAGCGGTGGATATTTACAAAGAACGCCGGCTTGATTTGACAATCACCGACAACAAGCTTCATAAAATATTTTTCTCAAGAGTTCCTGAGATTTTTGAACGTTTGAATTTATCGGTTTGGAATAGCCTCGGCGACAGTGCATGGCGGACGGCAACGCAACAGGAAATCGCCTACCTATTGTTTTGTGACGCATTTATCCAGGCATCTGCAGAGAAGGCTGAATCAGAAGGTGCGTACTGGAAAACAACATTGGCGACCGAGGCCAAGATGCGAGAGGATATTATTACTCGCGGATACAAAGTCGATAAACAAATGGAGTTTGATTTAGGCTGGATTGCTGATGGTTTGGAGACCCGCAAGTATGTTCGAACGCTTCAAGCCAATTATGGGGTGGCGATCGTTGCCCCCGTTCTGAATTCATTATCGGGGCGTGAAAGTGAAACAAAATACCAACGTGCGGTTAAAATCACGGAGCGGCTGGTTACGCTTGGCTGTTCCAACGAGGACGACCTGCCCTATTTCAGCGCAAAAAATGTGGAGTTTAGTAAAAATTAAGCCTGATGTTTTTTTCAATGAGTATTTGCCCTCCAGGTTGGAGCAGCAGGCGTTAAAGCAGGCAAAAGAGCCGCTGGCGAGCTAAGCCCGCAAACATCCGCTTGGGTCACAAACGGACGTCTGCTTAGGGCATAAGTCTCATTTTACGCTGAGTTTGTATTGTTTTTACTATTAGCGAGATGTGGACATTGAATTCTCAACATCAACAGCTATGTGCTTACCGAACGTCTTTCCATCCACGAACTTTGCCAGAACATACCCAATCTTTTGAGCCCTTCACGGAGCCGACCCAATTCGCGTAATATTGGCCGGTTGCATTGCGGCTTGTATGCCAAGCTTTTCTTTTTCCTGCCTTAAGGCCTGACGCGCCGCAATCCGGAGTCTTGCCAGCTCGTTTATTGCAGAATCGAATATAGATACGCGCGCCACAGTTGTTCGTGTAATAAGAAATGAAACGCTTCTTTTTCCACTTAGAGCTCATTGCAACGCAATTTCTTGGTGTTTTAAAGCAACCGTCCTTATCGACGGAAGCAGCTTGAACATCATAATTAGCGGATAACAATATTGTCCCCATGACTAGTATTTTAAAAAACACCTTGATCATATTTTTTTCCTTTTTTTATTATGCTAACAGGCAGGAGCAGGGCTGTTATATGGCTTATTTTTCTAATGAGAAGCGATTATTTCATGTCCCACTTCAGCTGATCGCGGGGATGAATTTCACTAAATTAACGGAGCAACCAGAATCGCACCCTACTTTAACTTCAGAAAACTCATTTCAGCGAACGGATATATGCGATTACGTCCTCAGTTTGCGTTTTCGTCAGCTTGATATCCGGCATCGGCGGGTGGGGACTAAAGAGCCAGCGCCGAAGGCGGGCATCCGAATAGGCGGATCGATCCGCCATCATATAAAACGACGGGGCGCTATCTGTTGCCTTTTGACCTGGCCCGGCTAAATGACAACTGGCACACCATTTCCGAGCAATCACCTGACCCACCCCGACATCGCCCGCGAATACAGGCCCGGCAATGGAAAATAACAACGGAACCGCCAGCAAAAATGTCCGGCACATAGCCGCACCATGACGGTATCTTTTATATATCGCAGAGATCATTCGCCTTTATTCCCGGTTCGATCAAAATGCTTAGAAAACGTATCTGAACAACAACCGGGGGACATTGACCTAAATCAATGAGACGGCCTGCTCGCTCAATCTCAATCTATACTCTTTGCTAAACAAATTAAGCATTCGAGGTGTCCGGGCGCTTCAATTTTGAAACGGCTTTCATGCGAAGAACCGTATCGGCCGCCAAGTGCGGCCAAATTTCCGCATCACGCACTAACTTTTCGACACGGGCATTCATAAAACAACCTTCGGCGCCGTGAATCTCCATGTTCAACTTGGTTACGCGCAGTATCACATCACTTGAAAAATTAACCATCAGCACACCACTGGCCGATCGATGCCCCTGGTCATGCTCCCAAGCAACCCGCAATGTGAAAGAGCGCAAGGCTTCGGTCAACATATGCATTTCCCCAAGACGCACTTGAACAATTTGATGATCAATTAACGGTTTTCCCGCTTTGTTTTGCGAACAGGCATAACTCATTGCCAACCCGCAAGCATCATCACAGACCCCAACGGCATTCGATGCCAACTCTAAATCGCCGAATAAATCACCGCCCGTGACATCCCCATCTCCTGTTTTCGTCGAGCCGCCGGCAACTTCACCGACGACGTTCGCATGCGGAACACGCGCATTTTCGAAAAACAACTCGGCATTCTGATAAAATCGCCAACCACTTTTGTTAAACAGCTTGCCGACACGAAAACCGGGGGTCTCCTTCGGCACCAAAAATAAAGTACCTCCTTGTGAAATATTGACACTCGGGTCGGTTCGGGCATCAACAAAAAAAAGCGACCCAACGCTACCGTTGGCGATGAAACATTTCTCGCCATTCAAAATCCAATCATCGCCATCCCGTTCGGCACGTAATTTAAAACCCGCTTTCGGGTCCTCTTTCGGCGGCAGCCGGTTGTCCGAGCCCGCATTCGGTTCCGTAATACCGCGGCCCATTAGGTAACGGTGATCGGCGAGGAAAGGCTTCAAGAACCGCTCTTTTTGATCCTCGGTACAAGCATGAGCAATTAAATGACTCCATTTCCAGTTTTGGCTGAACGCTTTGCTCATCGCGCTATCACCCTTAGCCAACTCCATCATGACCAAGGATTGTGTAACGAAATCCGTTTCCGGACCGCCGTATGCCTTCGGTACAGCCATGGTCCGCAGGCCGAGCTTGGAGCCCTTTTCGATAAGGTCCCAATGCCAAGGATCGAACGGCCCTTCGATTTGATCCCGCGCAACAGATAAAGGACGAATTTCATTTTCAGAAAACTCGCGCGCCTTTCGTTGCCACGCCTTTTGCTCGTCTGATAATGAAAAATCCATCGGCAATCTCTTATGCAGCAAAGGCACGCGAGTAACCGACTGCTGATTCGGCTATCCGCAATACCGTTGCAATATCATGCCCGTCACCATGGGCAAAAACCAAACTGTCATGAACGAACTGATGCAAGGGCATGTCCCGCATCACACCCATAGCCCCGAAGCACTCTGTTGCAATCTCTGATATCTCGAGCACTGATTGCGCCGTGTAGGTCGAGGCAACGATATCCAGTGGCAAATTCGATAAACTTCCCTGCCCCACAGCGTCAGGGTTTTCGATTGCCCATGCGGCTTTCCAAATCATAGTGCGGGCGAGCTCTAACTTACTCGCCATATCAGCAATTTTCGCGCCGATGTTTTCGTGTTCGACAATATTCTTCGCTCCTTGGTGGCGAATATGCGCATAATCAACCGTTGTTTCGAACGCGACCTGACCAAGACCGAGATTAATGGCAGCCCGTTGCAGCCTATCCCGCACAAAATAATCGGATGAATGAACGGAATTTTTCCCATCGACTCCGAGTAAATTTTCTTTCGGCACCCGACAAGATTTGAATTCAACTTTTGCCGCCGTTCCGTGATGCCAGCGGACGAACTCGCCCCTTACCACATCGGATGGCTCTGAAACGCTAAGACCATCCGTATCACGTGGCACCAAGAGAACACTCGCCCCCGATCCCGTGTTGACTTCAACGGCGAACAATTTGGCGATGGGTGCGTTCGCAACATGCTCGATTGTACCGTCGATGACATAATCATCGCCGTCGGCATTGGCACTGGGCAGCACAGCGTCGTCTGAAACCGCACCATCGTGATAGTGCCATCCTAATGCGGCGTTGGGATCACCGCCCGTATAAGCGAGGTGAAACGTTTGATCATTATGAAACGCATCGAGAAATTTTTTGCGTTGACCGTCCGACATCTGCACAACATCGAATAGCTCATGGGCCAATAACATGGTCCGGCCCATTGCCACCGAAATATCGACATCACCGGTTGCGAGCTCCTCAAGGACAATACAGGCGGATAACATATCACCGCCGACACCGCCGGCATCTTCCGAGAGCATTAAGGTCCGCAATCCCAACGCGGAAGCTTCGCTTAAAAGATCCTCCAAAAACGGCTTCGCAAAGGCTTCAAGCCGCTCGGGCTTCAATGCAATAGGACGAATTTCATTGGCGGCGAAATTCCTCACCATTTCACGAAATTCGATTTGCTCGGGCGATAAATGCAAATCAACCATGATTGCGAAACTCCTCCTCTGCTGCCGCCGTTATCGGCAAATTCAGCTTTTATTCAATGTTATGAAAGGCTTCGGCGGCTCTTGGAGATCCCATTAAACACTGCGAATCAGTCGCAGTCCATTTCAAAAATTGCTATAGTAGAGAATGGAAAGGTAACGTGGCATATGCTTAGTCTTTTAGCACAGATGACTTGTCATCAAGGCGCATTGCTCAATAATAACCAATAAACGAAACTATAAATTTCAAATCATTTGGGAGGTTAAAAATGAAAAGTTTATATCGCGGCAGCATTATCGGGGCCGGTATTCTTGCGCTCACTGCAACTGCAAATTTTTCGTCCCCTGCTTTGGCTGTCGATTTTTCCGATAAAAAAATCCAAATCATCGTTCCATTCAAAGAGGGTAGCGGCACCAACCGCTATGCCCGGTTAATCCAACCCTATTTTGAAAAATATTTACCCGGCAATCCCACCATCCTCGTCGTCAACAAACCTGGCGGCTCGGGCATCAAAGGTGCGAATTGGTTTCAACGAAACGCAAAGCCGGATGGGTTGACCTTGTTTACCGGTTCGACATCCGTGCTGAATAGTTATGTCTTCGGCGGTAAAAAAGCGAAATATAAACTTTTAACGTGGCGCCCGATCATCGTTTCGCCGAACGGCACCCAGTATTATACGCAACACAAAAACGGTGTTTACGGCAAGGATATCAAAAAAGATATTAAAGCGTTGCAAAAGGGCTCTTGGAATTCCGGCGGCAAAAACCCGACATCGTCGGAGCTGCGTAATTTCCTGGCCTACAATTTGCTCGGCATGAAAAACGTAAATCCTGTGTTCGGTCTTTCGACCGGCAAGCGCCGCAAGGCGACAATCCGGGGTGAACTGCACCTGACCCACGACAATACGGTGGCCTTCACCGGCAAAACGCAGAAGTACGTTAAAAAGGGGCTGCTGTCCCATTACATGACGCTCGGTTATATCGACGCCGACGGCAAGATGATACGCGACCCGGCATTCCCGAATTTACCGACGGTGGCGGATGCCTATAAAGCGGTTTACGGCAAGGATCCCTCGGGTCCGCAATGGAAAGCAATTTGGCATTTGACTAACATCGCCGTGATGTCGTCGAAATCGATCTGGCTACCGGCCGGCACGTCCGATGAACTCGTCAATTTGTACATCGCAACCATGAAAAAAATCCTGAAGGATCCAAAATTTATTAAGGCCGGCGGTTTGGCGTTCAGTGCGTACAAACAATCTTTCGGTAAAGATGCAAAGAATGTTGTTAAGAACGCCGTCGATATCGACAAAAAAACCTACAACTGGATCAAGGGTTGGGTGAAAAAGAAATTCAACCACAATATTTAATGATCTCATAAATGAATCATAAGGGCCGGTTTTTTTTGAAACCGGCCCTTTGTTCAATTTAAAAGGAACGCGCATGGTAAAAAACGTTCTTTTCATTATGGCAGATGAGCATCAGCAACGCGCAGCAGGGTGTTACGGCCATCCGTTCCTTAAAACGCCGTCTATCGATGCACTGGCAGCAAGCGGCACCCGGTTTACAAACGCTTACACCAACTCGCCGATTTGCGTGCCGGCGCGGGCCAGTTTTGCAACAGGGCTTCAAGTACACGAAACAGGCTACTGGGATAACGCACAAGCTTATGACGGGCGCTTCGAAAGCTGGGGCCACGCCTTGCAGAAGGCCGGCATGTATTGCCTTTCCATCGGCAAGTTGCATTACCGCAATGAAACCGACCCGACCGGGTTCAACGAACAAATCGATCCGATGCACATCACCGAAGGCGTGGGAAGCATCAACAACTGCATCAAAAACCCGCTGCCGCCACCAATCAAGCGGAGCAAAATGGCCGAAAATATCGGCCCTGGGGAATCGAGCTACAGCCGTTACGATGAACGCACCACCAAAAATACGATTGATTGGCTGGAGAATGAGGCGCCAAAACATAAAGACCAACCCTGGGCATTGTTTTGCTCGTTCGTCTGCCCTCATTACCCGTTGATTTCGCCACCGGCGTTCTACGAGATGTACCCGCATGATCTCATTGAAAAACCGAAAGGCAACGATAAGGATTACCCGCTGCATCCGTGGATTGAAAAGTTCCGGGCCATGCAATGTCATGATGAGTTTTTCACGGAAGAAACACGTAAAGTTGCGATTGCGTCATATTATGGCCTTTGTTCGTATCTCGATTCCAATATCAAAAAAGTCTTGGATACACTCGAAGCCTGCGGGCTACGCGATGACACGTTGATCATCTATACCGCCGATCACGGCGAAAACCTCGCGACCCGCCGACTTTGGGGTAAGGCCAATATGTATGAAGAAGCCGCCAACATTCCGCTGATCCTTTCGGGGCCCGGCGTGCCTGCTGGTCAGGTGATCGACACGCCGGTCACGCTGGCGGAAGGCGGCAACACGATCCTCGATGCGCTTGGTATTGGCGATCATGGCAATCCAGTCAACCAAAGCTGGATTAAAACCGCGAATGAACCGAATGATATGAACCGCGTGGCCTTTAGCCAATATCACGCCGCGGGCGCCGACTCGGCTGCCTTCATGATCCGCAAGGGCACACATAAACTCATTTACTATGTGAATTACGAACCCGAGTTATTCGATCATGAAGCCGACCCGGAAGAAATCAATAACGTCGCCGGTGACCCCGCGTATACCGGCGTCATGAAAGATTTAAATGCAGAGCTCCGTAAATTTGTTAATCCGGAAAAAGTGAACGCTGAAGCGCAAGCTTCGCAAGCAGCCCTCCTCGCCAAGCACGGTGGGCGCGAAGCCGTTCTCAGCAAAGGCTCGACCCAAGGCACGCCGCCGCCCGGCGAGAAAATCGAATACGTCGAAGGCGGTTGATTCACACGATATAAATACGCATTGGCAAAACAAATCTTGGTTTATTTGTATCTCAATTTTTAATCAGCCAGTCATGATGCATGAAATCATCGAAAACCAACTGAGGATCACATGAAAAAATCCGGCGTGATGATTTGCGGTCACGGCAGCCGGCATACCGATGCCGTACGCGAGTTTGAGGAACTCGTGCGTGCGTTATCCGAACAGTTTCCCGATCTTCACGTCAGGCACGGCTTTTTGGAATTTGCCGAACCGGACATCCCTATGGGGCTTAATGAATTGCGCACTGAAAACATTGACACGATTTTAGCCATACCGGCGATGTTGTTTGCCGCAGGACACGTGAAGAAGGATATTCCCGAAATACTCGATGCATTTATTAAAGATCATCATGGCGTGACGATACAACTCAGCCGGGAATTGGGTCCCGATCCTAAACTTGTCCACGCGGCAAAAGCGCGAATTGAAGAATCTTTAGAACTGGCAACGGCAGACATACCATGGGCCGAAACGGCCTTACTGGTTGTCGGGCGCGGTACAAAAGATGATGCCGTTAACAACCTTGTCAAGGATATCAGCCAAACCCTGGGCCGTGCGTTACGTGCCGGTCATGCGCGTGTGTGCTACGCGGGTAGCGCTGCCCCATCGCTGGAAGAGGGACTGAACGAGGCCGCCGGCCTTGGTGTCCGGCGTGTAATCGTCTTCCCGTATCTTTTAAACACCGGCGCCTTGGTGCAAAAAATTTACACCGCGACGGATCAGGCCGCACGCAATCATACGTCGATCGAGTTCTTAAAAGCACCGTATCTCGGCAATCATCCAGACGTCATTGATACGTTTGCCGCACGCATCCGGGAATTATTGTAAAGTGTATACAAATGCATATTGCACTGGCCGCCTAATTAGTATTTGATTCACTCAATAACCTGAGCGAAATCAATTTTATCAGGCTGCCATTCAATTAAATTCTTCATGAGCCTTCTTATAATTCACATAGAAGGCACCCATTGAGGCAGCAGGAAGGGAGGCAAGCATGGCTGTAAAATTTGACCGTTCCGCAGAGGACTTCGGCAACATCACCGGGCTTGAACACACCAACGTGACGGTACCGGATCAATTAATGGCGACGGTATTTTACATAACCGGCATGGCCTTCACCCGTGACCCCTACATGGTCGCCGGCACCTGGAACATGTGGGTTAACATCGGGCGGAATCAAATCCACCTGCCGGTCGACCCAAACCCGCAGGTTTTCCGCGGCCACACCGGCCTCGTGGTACCGAGCCTCGATTACCAAGTCAAAAGCCTCGAAGCGGTCAAAGACGATCTCGCGGGCACTAAGTTTGATTTCGACCGGGGCAATGACCGCCTCGATGTGATGTGCCCGTGGGGCAATGAATACCGCTGCTATGAACCGAAGGCGGAATACGGCCCGATTAACCTCGGTATGCCGTACGTTGAATTTAATGTTCCCAAAGGAACGGCAGAGGGCATCGCACGATTTTACCAGAACGTTTTCGGCGGACCGTCAAGTGTCACAAAGAGCAACGGCTCTCAGGTTGCCGAAGTTAACGTCGGATACCATCAACGATTGTTCTTCCGCGAAACCGACGACTCGCTACCCGAATTCGACGGCCATCATTTTCAAATTTATCTCGCGGATTTTTCCGGCCCGCACAAAAAACTGCTCGATCTCGGCGTCATTTCGGAAGAAAGCAACCAATATCAATATCGCGTCGTCGATATCGTCGATCCGGACAACGGCGATAAACTTTTTGAGGTCGAACACGAGGTCCGTTCCATGAGCCATCCGCTTTATGGCCGTCCATTCATTAACCGTAACCCGATCCAAACCAATCGCAACTACCAACCCGGTCACGACGACCGGTCCTGGACACCGGCACACGATGATCCGAATGATCAACTTGGAGGTAAATAATGGCGCCTGAAGCGAATGGTGGCGGTGGCCGGCGATCAGCAGCACCGGTCGATACAGCAGATTATCTCGCCCGCGTCGCCCGCGTTGCACCCGCCATCAAGGAAGCATCGTTTCGAATTGAAGAAGACCGGCGCATTCCGCCAGAGCTTCTTGAAAAACTTCACAGCGAAAAACTGTTTCGTTTATTGCTGCCGAAAGTTTACGGCGGTGAAGAAATCGATCCACCGACGTTTTTTCAAACCATCTCCGCTGTCGCCGAAAATGATTCCAGCACCGCCTGGTGCCTATGCCAGGCAAACGGCTGCTCGACAGCATCGGCTTATGTTGAGCCGCACGTCGCCGAAACCATTTGGGGCAATGACCCTAAAGCCGTCGTTGCCTGGGGACCTGGCAAAGGCGAATCGCGCAAAACCGATGACGGATATATTATTTCCGGACGCTGGCAATTCGCCAGCGGCAGCCGTCACGCGACCTGGCTCGGCGCCCGCATGCCAGTCGAACTCGACAATGGCGAAACCGCCTATCGTGCACTGCTGTTACCGGCGTCGGAAGCAAAAATGGACGACATCTGGAACGTACTTGGCCTGCGCGGCACCGCCAGTGACGGTTACGATGTTAAAGACTTATTTATTCCAAAAGATTTCAAAGTCACCCGCGGCGTTGAAGCCGAAGAGCGCCGTTATGATTCACCGCTTTATTTGATTCACGCCAACATTCACTTTGCAACGGGCTTTACCGGTGTGGCACTTGGCATTGCGCGCGCGATGCTGGAAGAATTTAAAGCCTTGGCGTCGAAAAAAACGCCGAACCGGCTGAAGCTACGGCTTTGCGAAGACCCGGTCGTGCAATTAATGGTCGCGAAAGCCGAGGCTCGGATCAAGGCGGCGCGCGCATTGATCCTGAGCGAGTGGACGGATATCTGGGAAGAAGTAAAAACCAATCACGAATTTACAGAAGATTCCCGCATGCGCATCCGCCTCGTCGCAACCCACTGCATCCATGAAGCGAAGGATGTCGTCAATGAATTGTACGATGCTTCCGGCGCGACCTCGATCTTCAATAGTCATCCGATGCAAAAATATTTCCGCGATATTCATACCCTCACGCAACAAGGTCAGGGGCGGAAAATGTACATGCAGGTAGCTGGCCAGCACCTCATGGGCCTCGAAGCCGACATGCCGGAACCGTCTTGATCAATCTATTCTAAAGCGCCTTTAAGGCTTTTTCATAGAAACTGAGATCAATGTATTTGCCGGGATCGTTTAACGGCGCTTTTTGGTCGACATATTGGCTACGCAATTCCAACACGGTTTGGAAACCTTTCATATTGATTTTACCCAAGGGCGTCAGGCCGCTACGGGGGTTCAACAATTTTCCCATCACTTTATCAATGGCCTTGGGATTGATCGCCGGCATGCGCTTGAGGAGCAGTTCCGAGGCTTCTTGATAGTTCGCTTCATTGAGGGTCCATGCGAGGCCCTTCAAATAGCCGATGATGTAACCCAGCAACGCACCTTCGTTTTCTTCCGCCCAAGCCCGGCTCGCCGCAAAACTGCCGCCTTGATAATCGTCAAATGTATCGAGACTGCTTTCGAGCACGCGAAATCCCTTCGCCAGTGCCATGGATGTAAACGGCTCGATGGTTAGCGTACCTGCATGGGTACCGTCCTCAACCGATTTCCAACGGTCCGGCGTCGCGCCGACCGGGACCAGTTCGTAATCGTCTTTGGTGAGGCCCGCGTTATCGAGCATGCGGTACAACACAAATGCAAAGCCGGTCGCCAGGGCATCGAGTGCTAGGGTTTTTCCTTTTAAATCGTCAAAGGTTTCGACTTCAGGCGCAACCACGAAGGCAAGCTCGATTTGTGTCGCCCCCATAAAGGCAAACAAGTCTGGTTCTTTATCCAGTTTTGCCACCCCTTGGCCTTCCTGGTAAGCAACCACGTTATCAATTGCCGTGCCGGCAATCTGGAAATTACCTGAGACCAGGTTCTCGGCCTGATAAACCGAACTTGGCGTGGTTTCATGGCTGGCGACGACACCGGCCTCTTCGAAGAAGCCTTTTTCCTGGGCGGCAAAAATCGGCAGGTTGGGTGCGCCGGGAAAACAAATCAGATCGAGGGATTTAAGTGCCATTTTCTTCTCACTCTATATATGTATTTACTGCCGCTCGTGAATTGGCCGGTGACCGCACTTCTTTCAATTCCGAACTGAAACCCTGAAAAATTTATTTATCGTCACATTATATATATGCGCTCTGAATATTTATGCGCTCTGAATATTTATGCGCTCTGATTTGATCAATTTGTAGGGAAGACTGTATCTTATAAAGCAAGGAATTACCGCCTATGTTTTTGCCCTCAAGCCTCTGACCCAAGGGAGAGATCATGA
>Ga0181593_10001858_pt1 | contig 19283 bp, 10 predicted proteins | sample 071ome_19_FD_133756 | JGI IMG/M metagenome (GOLD analysis project Ga0181593, IMG submission 133756) | Coastal salt marsh microbial communities from the Groves Creek Marsh, Skidaway Island, Georgia - 071413AT metaG (megahit assembly) | ecosystem: Environmental > Aquatic > Marine > Intertidal...
CCGACGACCAAGTAATGGAATATGCACAACAGATTGAGGAACGTGGGTTTATAGTCTTGCCTTCTGGCTGGTCAGAAAAATTCATTGAGGAGGTGCGAAATGCACTCGATTTAGCCTGTGAAGCGTGTGACAAAATTCAAACGGCTAATAACGTCGGGTTACTGAATCATGAGAAAACACTCAGTGGTGCTGCCCATCATTTACTTCCTTTTTCTGACACTTTTGTTCAATTGCTTGAGCAAGAATTGTATTTCCCAATCATTGAACGATATTTAGGTGGCAAGGTTATTCTCAATAATGCGGGTGGCTTTATCAATCTTGGTGAAGACGTTTATGGACATGCCTTATCCATTCATCGAGATGTAAGAACAGTGGATGATGACTACGGGAAACAAATGCTCCTGGTGTTGATTACGCTTGATGATTTTACCGAAGACAATGGCGCTACCTATCTTTTACCTGGCTCTCATTTAGTCCGAGAGAAACCAGACGAAGATTATTTTTTAACGCATGCTGTCAGAGCTATCGCTCCTAAAGGCAGTCTTGTGATCTTTGATGCTCGACTATGGCATTCTGCAGGTTTCAACTGTACGGAGCTGCCAAGGCGGGCAATAACTTATGGCTTTACCCGGCCTTTTTTCAAGCAGCAATTTGATTATTGCAGGGCGTTAGGTTGGAATAAAGTTGAGCAAATGACTGAAAATCTTCAGCAACTTCTTGGCTTTTATTCAAGGGTGCCCAGTTCTCATGATGAGTGGTATCAACCGATAGATCGTCGATTTTATCGTCGGGATCAAGGCTGAAACGGGGCAAAGAGCAATGAAGTTAGCGGTCATGCAACCTTATTTGTTTCCCTATATTGGTTACTACCAGCTCATCAATTCTGCAGATGTGTTTATCCTTTATGATGATGTCAGTTACATCAAGAATGGTTACATCAATAGAAATCGATTAAAGATTAATGGTGAATCTCACTGGTTTACCTTACCTGCTCAAAGTGCTTCCTGTCATTCTAAGATTTCTGAGGTGAACCTTTCTGATCGATTTGATAAGAAATTGAAGACAAGTATTCAGCAAAACTATTCCAAAGCGCCTTTTTTTGACGAGGTATATCCTCTTTTCTGTCGAGTTTTAGATCAGACAAATCGCAGAGCCTCGTTTCTGGCAGAGATGTCTTTAACCTTGGTTTTGAATTATCTAGGCATAAATACGAGGTTAATTCGCGCTTCAGATTTGGATTACAATCGATCATTACCCGCTTCAGATCGATTAATAGCATTGACTAGACTGTTCGAATGCAATCACTACATCAATAGCATTGGTGGCAAACAACTTTACGATAAGTCGTATTTTCTAGATCAGGGTATCCAATTGAGTTTTCTTCGATCCACGTTCAATACAACCTATGATCAGGGAAAGCCTCCCTTTGTTCCTAATTTGTCTTTTCTTGATCAATTAATGTGGTGTTCTAAAGAGCGATTACATGAAGATCTTGAATCCTGCCGTTTGGAGTGAGAATGATACTTCCGATTGGTGGCTATTTTGAATTAGAAGCGAGCAATTCGAGTAATCAGTTACTGAGTGAATGCCTTGCTTTTCAATCTGCCCGAGCGGCACTTTACTTCGTATTGGCACAGGTCGACATAGATCGACTCTGGTTGCCACATTATGTCTGTCATTCGGTCATTAATGCGGCCGAAAAACTTAATATACCAATTTCGTATTATTCCCTTGATCATTGTTTTGAGCCTATAGAGTCGATTGAATTAGGTGAGCGGGATGTAATGCTTTATGTGAATTATTTTGGTGTGAATGATAGATCGGTTGAGAAAATATTATCTGTGTATTCTCCAGATAGGATTATTTTGGATTGTTCACAAGCTTTGTTCTATCAAGCACCAGACGGTGTTTTTGCTTCGATTTATTCACCAAGAAAGTTTCTTGGTGTTCCCGATGGTGGATTGCTTAAATCATCAAAAGATACTGGCTATGATCAACTAGCTACTGATTCAACTTCCTCTGGTCGCATGACTCATTTACGGCAAAGATTGAACGGTGAAGTGGAAAAAGGTTATCAGACTTATCAGAAAGCAGAGGCTTCTTTATCTGACTGTTTGCCCAAAAAAATGTCAGGGCTAACTCGGGAGCTGTTATCGGCTGTTGATATAGAATCAATCAAGAAAAAGCGTCGGGAGAATTTCCTGTTTCTTCATGAACACTTGCAGATGTTCAATGAATTAACTCTGTCTTTAGATGAGCAAGTGCCGCTTTGTTATCCATTGCTTGTTAGATTACCAGATTTAAGAGAGAGGCTGATTGACGAAAAGGTGTTTGTGCCTTGCTATTGGCCGGAATTAAAAAACAACAACACTCTGAGTAGCTTTGAAGATAGGTTGGTTCAAGATTTGATTCCCATACCCTGTGATCAACGGTATGGCCCTGAACAGCTTCTCCGAGTTATTCATCTGATTACTGAGGTTAGACATGAATATTCAAGGTAAAAAAGTGTTACTTAGGGCAATAGAAGAGACGGATCTTGATACATTGAATACCTGGTCTAATGATCCTGATATTTGGTACATGTTAGGTGGTTGGCATTTCCCGTTTTCTAAACAGGATACAGAGCGATGGTTTGAATCACTGACTACCAATGATCAGAGAAATCAAATTTTTGCCATTGAGCTGGATAGTGTAGGCATTATCGGAACTGCAAACCTGGTAAATATTGATTGGAAAAATAAGAATGCATTTCACGGCATGATGTTGGGTAAACACGATCTCAGAGGAACAGGGGTTGCTTTGGATACTGTGATGACCATTATGAAGTATGCCTTTGAAGAGTTAGGGCTTAATCGACTGGATGGCGACATGATTTCTTACAACCAGAGATCCATCGACTTCTACACTAAGAAATGCGGTTGGGAAATTGAGGGGATCAAGAAAGAATGGTATTTCCGCAAAGGCGAGTTTCACGATAAGGTTGTGGTGGGCATTACCAAGTCTTCTTATGAAAAGCATATTCGTACTTTTATGGAATAAAAATTATAGCGGGAGTATGTAGTTCTAGGGTAAATTGATAAGTTAAAAAGGGCCTATATATTTAATATGTAGGCCCTTTTTACTACATGCAAAACATGCTTATTTGTAGCAGTAGAACTGGTACATGGAATTGAACATTGAAGGGTTCTCCTGCTCAATCTTATGCCAGTTTTGAAGATCTTTACGGTTTTGATCCAGCGGGAATTGCTGATCAAACAGAGCCTTCATCTTGTGATTAATGCCTATGAAACCGATAAAGTTCAGTTCGAATTTATCTAGCATTTCCTGAAGTTTAGGCGTCGAATATAGATGTTCAATTGGATTGAACAATAGATCCCTACAACCACTGGTATTAAAGAAATCAGGCAGAGCGATGATGTCATCGAAGTTGCCATCAATTTCTTTATTCATCAACATCGCACGGAACTGCTGGATATTTTCCAGTGAAGGCTCGATGTTATTTTTAGTAATGAGTTCTTTGGTTTCAGTGATTTGCTGGCGAGCTATTTCACTGTAAAGTCCGATTTTGATTAATCCGCCAGTCGCTAATACATCATAAAGCGCTTTCAAACCGTCTTCGGGGGATGGCATATGATGAAGCACACCCGACACTTCAATAATATCGAATTCTTTACCAAGTTTACTGATGTCGAGAAGATCACCCTGATAAAAGTCGATGTTATCGATGCGGAGTTTGTTTGCCATCATACGGGCATAGGCAATTGAAGCAGGTGATAGATCGACGGCGGTTACCTTAATGTTATTAAAGTATTTTGCTGCTTTGATCGCTTGGATGCCTGTTCCACAACCCGCTACCAAAAGCTCAAGCGTTTTATCTTTTAACTCTTGAGATGGCGTAAAGTGAGGATGCTCAGTATGTAATGCTTGCAGGTAATCCGTTGGTGTGTGGTAACCAATAGATGTCCAACGAGGGTAAGGGGCTTCGCTGTAATGTTGAACGATCTGTTCTGTGCCAGACTTAGAATTGATATCGAGTCTCTCATTTTCTGTGGCAAGTTCAGATAGGTGCAGATTATCAAACAAAGTTTTCTCAACGATGGGTTGCATAAATTCTGCCCAATCATTGATGGAGCGCTGAGATATGTCTTCTGAGATACCTAATGAAGAGATAGGTTGGTACATAGTCACCAATACCATAGCACCTGAAATATCATCCGGATGCCAATTTTTATCGGCGACAAAACCGTTCAATAACATTACAAGAGACTCTAGGCCTTCTTGCTCATCACGTTTGATTTCCATGACGTATTCGTTGTTTGCGCTGTATAAGCTCAATGCTACGGCCAACTCAACCAGTTCATCACGGATTCTTGTGTGATGCAGGCTGTCTGCTAATACACAATAACGTAATGAACGTGCCAGTTCTTCGATAGGTTGAGATGGCATGTTGATCTTGCTTAGGCAAGTAAGTAGGAAGTGATCTTTTGCTAATACGTCAAGATCAAGCTTGGAGTCATCATTGTTCAGACCGTATTTGTGATCTAGAAGTGACATAGAAATGCCGGAGAACGAGTCGGCGCTAACTTCAGGTAGGTTTAGGAAGCTTTCAATATCATTCTGAAGATGGGCATCAAAGGTGTCTGCCTTAATCATAGGAGCAGATTGGCCCAGACCAGATTGAATCGTCTCATCCATGAAACCTTGCTTGATCAAAGCTCGGTAAGTCTGGAATGCTTCAATGAAGTTACCTTGTTGAAGCTTGGTGAAGCCCATGACTTTAAGTGCTTTAAAATTTTCAGGCTCAAGTTTAAGCGCATGATTTAGGCATTTTTCTGCATGATCCGGTTTTCTGCAAATCAAATGCAAGTAGGCCATGTTGATCCAGCTTCCGACCGCTTCAGGATCTGCTTTTAGAGCCTTGGTTAAAAGAATCATTGCTGAGTCGTAATCCATTTCATCAATTGAAATACGGCCCATGACATTCAACATGTCAACTTGCTCTGGCTCTTCGGTTAATACTTCCAGGCAAATCTTTTTCGCTTTAAGACGTTCTTTGATTCGCTCTTCAACACTGCGATCAGATTGCACTGAACGGTTGTAATATTCATTGGCCAAAACTAAACGTGAAGCACCATCAATCGTTTGTTTAAGTTGTGGCTGTGTATTTTGAATTTGTTGACCCATTGCGTTCATGATTAATCCTCTTTAAATCATGTCTTTTTTGTATATAAGCAATGGTGGTGCCAATATTTTAATTCTAATAAATTCAGTGTCTTATGTGGTTGTTTGGCTGGTTTAAGGTAGAGGGAGGCATAACAGTGAACGTTAAGGGTGGCATGTTTTGTTCGGTGGCAATACTAAGCGTCGATGATGTTTTATTAAGCGGCAAAGTTTGTTAATGGCATTCTTGAGAAGGGTTTTTAGCGGGCATAAAAAAACCGACTCTTTTGAGTCGGTTTTTGAGACGGTTTTATGATTACTGAAGTAGCGATAGAACCTGTTCTGGCTGAGAGTTAGCCTGAGATAGTACAGAAATACCAGCCTGTTGCAGAATGTTGGTTCTGGACAATTCTGCTGTTTCAGCCGCATAGTCTGCGTCACGGATACGTGAGTTTGAGGCGCTGAGGTTTTCATTACTGATCTGTAAGTTTTGAATGGTCGATTCAAAACGGTTCATGTAGGCACCTAGGTCAGCACGCTGGAAGTTCACGGTGTCGATGGCGTTATCTACTGATGCTAGTGCAGCCAATGCGCCTTCTACCGTCGAGATATCAATATCTTCCAGGAATTGACCATCGGTTGCTCCACCATAGAAGCCGACCCTGAAACCGGTATTGGCTTCAATGTCACCAGTCGTTGTCCTGAGCTCAAATTCCTTAGCAGCTGACAGTTCGATGGCGCCGACAAAGACAGCAGGTTCTGCAGCCACATCATGGCCGTTTATGCCTGTTGCCTGTCGTAAGTTAGGGTCACTCAGTTCGACTACCACGTTACGACCATCAGCAGCTGAAAGACGAATACCATCAGACGCAGAACCGGTATCAATAGCGGTTACGCCCGTTTGGCCTGCAATACTGTTAATTGCATTAACAGTGGCAAGTCGGTTTTGTTCCGCGTTGGTTTGATCTTGCGCCGTACCTAGATCGGTTGGCAAGGTAGAAATTGTTAGCTGTACACCATTAATTGTAATGTTACCGCTAGCAATGGTTGCTACACCTGGAGCTCCAGGAGCCTGATCAATACCCGTTACCACGTTTTCGAGTGGTCGAGCATCAACTCCGGTTTGATCTGATGTTTTATTAATCGCAGCTGCTTTCGCAATGGCGGATGCGGCCGTCCAGCTAACGTCGACATCTGCTGCACTTGTTGCAGTAGAGCCGTAGAATGAGAAACTGTCATCCTGCGCAGTTGATGAAGGAATTGTTACGCCATTAATGACCAAGTCACCACTGGTTAATGTTGTGGCTGCTAGAGACGCAGCGCCTGCGTTGACAGTATCAGACGTACTTGGAAGAGAGGTAACGCCAGCAATATTGGCTTCGTATCGGCCTCGGTTCAAACCTGCGTTGGAAGTAAGCTCGTTATCACCATCAATGATAATAGGTTCACTTGAAATGCTGTTAAGTACATAACCGCCAGCAGATGTGAAGTTGGCAGAACCTGCTGCCGCATTAGAGCCGATGCCTAAATCTGCTGCACTGAATCCGGCTGCGCTGCCAGTTAGATCACTCATATTAAGAGTAATGTTTCGGCCATCTTCTGCACTTAGGCGAATACCTGTCGCATCATTGTTGGTATTGATCGCTTCAACACCCGTAAGACCAGAAACTGCGTTAATTGCCGCAACCAGACTTTCGCGGTTCACGTCAGCATCAAGACTTGCATCCGTGGCAACGGTAATTTCTACATCGTTAATACGGAATACACCGCTTTGAGTAGTGTAAGCGCCGCCAGAGACTGCAACACCTTGTAGTTCATTCACAAGAACTTCAGCGGTTACGCCTGTTTCTTCTGTTCGTTCGTTAATTGCAGCTGCTTTTGCGATAGAACTCGCGCTCTTATCAAATGCAGATGATGTGTCGTCGGCACCAGAGGATGTACCTATGGTTACACCATTGATAATTAAGTCACCGGTAGACAGAGCATTAGGGCTTGGTGACGCTGCGGTACTGGTCGTACCGAAGGAACTGATACCTGCTGTGTTACCCGCACCAAGAACATCTGTGGTCATTTGACCAATGGAGATGTCAATGGTGTCACCATTGTTTGGACCAATCTGGAAGGTTGTGCCTTCAAAGCTGCCGTCTAACAGAGGTTGTCCGTTAAAGGTTGTATCTTCAGCAACACGTTGAATCTCACTGACTAACTGCTGAACCTCAAGGTTAAGCGCTTCACGGTCAGTGGTGTCGTTGGTTCCGTTAGCAGATTGAAGGGATAGCTCACGGATACGTAGTAATGATGAAATTACCGTGTCCAAAGCGCCTTCAGCGGTTTGTGCTAATGAAATACCATCTGCTGCATTTCGGGTAGCTTGTTGAGTACCTTCAATTTGGGCATCGAATCGAGTTGAAATTGCAAGACCTGCTGCATCATCTCGGGCACTGTTGATTCGCAGACCAGAAGACAGGCGTTGAAGTGCGGTCTGGTTTTCTCTCTGCGACTCATTCAAATTACGTTGCGCATTAATAGACGCAATGTTTGTGTTAATTATCTGAGGCATGGATAGCTCCTTCTCATTTTCTCAAGATTTTGAATGAGATGGCAGGACAGTAATAACCGTTAAGGGCCCGCATACTGCGCACTGTCACTGCAAACTCTTGCCGTCAACTTGAAATTGTTTTTGGCTTGCCATGGAATATGCGGCTCTTAGGCCAGTTTTTTAAAATATTAATAAAAACAGATGGTTATGTGTTTATTCTTGAGGGCTTAGGGAGTGTTTAGTATTGAGGGGGCAAAAAATATCCGATAATTGGCGTTTAGTGTTAAAGCTACTGGCATGGCTGCCGATAAATTGTCCATCGGAGAGTGAATTTGTAAGGCAATATTTTTCTAAAGCTGTTGAAAATAGTGCCGATAAATCCAGAGAGACCGAGTTGTTTGCCACTTAAATGACTGCTCGGCTCCTTCGCCAAATGGCGATAAACAAAATATGGAGAAAGAACCATGCCACAAATTATTAACACGAACGTTGCATCCTTGAATGCACAACGAAACTTAAACAGTTCTCAGTCGGCAAATGACCAGGCGCTTCAGCGTCTATCATCAGGCCTACGTATTAACAGTGCTGCAGATGATGCTGCGGGTCTATCGATTTCTACCAGTTTTGATGCTCAAATCAGAGGTAGTAATCAGGCGATTCGTAACTCTGCGGACGGTGTATCTCTAGCGCAAACCGCTGAAGGTTCACTTGATTCAATCACAGACAGCTTGCAGCGTATTCGTGAGCTAGCGGTTCAGTCTGCCAACGGTACGAACAGTGATGTTGACCGTGAAGCGCTTAACCTTGAAGCGCAGCAGTTGATCGATGAGATCGAAACTGTATCTACCACCTCTAACTTTAACGGCACGCTTCTTCTGGATGGTTCTTTTGAAGATGTGCGTTTCCAAACAGGTGCAAACGCTACAGACTCAATTAACGTATCCATCGGTGAAGTAACTACTTCTACTTTGGGTGTTACTGAAACGGCAGGTGTTAGTGCTATCGGTGGTGAAGTAAATAATGACGCTGCTGGTACCTCAATCTATGTAGATGACGCAGCTAACGCACTAGCAAATGGTGACTTGGTCATTAACGGTGTTGCTATCGATGCTTCTAAGGCATCTACTGATACGGCATCTACTGAATATGCAAGTTCAAGTGCAATCTCTAAAGCAGCAGCGATTAACGAGAAGTCAGATGAAACAGGTGTGACTGCAGTTGCTCTTGAAAATACACTTCTAGGTTCCGGTGCTGGTCTGTCAAATGGTGTATATACGACTGATGCTGGTAGCTTTGAAATTAACGGTGTTGAAATCTCTGTTGCAACCAATGGTAACCTGGATACAAACACTAACCGTGAATCAATTACATCTGCGATTAACGCGGTATCAGGTCAAACTGGTGTTACTGCGATTAATACAGGTGATGATGATACGGGTGTGACTTTGGTTGCAGCGGATGGCCGTAACATTTCTCTAGGTAGCTTCTCTGGTATTACCAATGCATCTCAGCTAACTCTGGGTTCTAACGCTTCTGGTGCTAGCTTCGGTGCTACAGTAACGGGTAGTTACTTGCTTCAGTCTGCAGATGGTAGTGATATTGATATTCAGGGTGGCACTGGTGCTATTGAGAATACGGGTCTGACTGAAGGTACTAAGTCGGGTAATTCTGCATCTCTATCTTCTACTGTAATTGAAGGTAATGCGACTGTAGCTGCAACAGCTGTTGCTGCAGGTGATTTGACGATTAATGGTGTATCTATCCGTGCGTCAAGTGCTTCAGATGATTCTGTATCGTATGACGATGGTGGTGCGACTATGAGCACCTATACCGACGTAAGTGCTGTAGCTCGTGCAGCGGCTATCAATGAGGTAACAAATCAGACAGGCGTTACTGCGGTAGTTGAGGCAAATGTTGTTTCTGGTACTCAGTCTGCTGGCTCAACGGCTGCGGCTGGTGCAATCACTATTAACGGCGTGGCGACGGCTTCTGTTGACTTTGGCGAGACAAGTGATGCGCTTCGTCGTCAAGATGCGGTTGATGCAATTAATGCGATTGCCGGTCAGACCGGTGTTACAGCGATTGACTCTGGTGATGGTATTGAATTACGTGCTGAAGACGGTCGTAACATCGTACTTGAGCAGGCAGCGTCTTCTCAGTTCACATCAGTTGGTATTGAATTGGCTACAGGTCAATCAGGAACTGCGAATACGATCGGTGTTCATGTAAGTACGGTTCGTCTTGAGGCAGCTGGTGAGTTCACTCTAGGTTCTGAAACCGGTGATATTAGTAATACTGGCTTCCGTGCAGGTACTTATGGTGCTGAAGAGGCTGGTACTTACCTGAAAGATGTGGATATTTCCACGGTGGATGGTGCTTTGGCTGCGATTACTGCGGTTGATAACGCCCTTCAGCAGGTGAGTAGTGAGCGAGCGAACTTGGGTGCAACTCAAAACCGCTTCGAGTCTACCATTAGTAACCTTGAGATTACTTCTGAAAACCTAAGTGCTTCGAACTCTCGTATTCGTGACGCAGACTATGCGGCTGAAACGGCCGAGTTGTCTCGTACTCAGGTACTGATTCAGGCGGGTATCTCGGTATTGGCTCAGGCTAATGCTCGTCCTCAGCAGGTTCTATCACTGTTGGGTTAATAGCAGAGTAAGAATGGAGCTACTTTTAGATATTATCTTAAGGGTAGCTCTACTGGGTAAAGTGCAAAGCAATTAAGAGGTGATTATTATGGCTGATATTAGAACGACTGCAGGTCTTGCTGCTTCAGCTCCTCCGGCACAGCCCTCTGAATCTGCTACGAAAGGATCGGCGAAAGCAACTGCGACAGCGGGTTTGACTAAAAATCAGGTTTCTCAGACATCTCAGGATGCGGATGCGAGACTTGATGAAAAGGAAAAACTGGCTAAGCGAGTCGCTGATAAATCTGAACAACAAGATCAGGAAGTAGAAGAAGCAGTTTCCAAATTGAATGATTACATCCAAAACCAACAGCGTAATTTACGTTTTAGTGTTGATGATGATTCAGGTGAGACTGTGGTGACTGTTCTTGATGGTCGTTCAGAAGAGGTAATTCGCCAGATACCTGATGAGACGGTTCTCAGGTTGGCACGTAAATTGGATCAGGATGAACCATTACAGTTATTTAGTTTGTCAGTTTGATTAAAGTTTAATCTTTAATCGCCGATAAACAGGATAACTGCCCTATAAAGAGAAATTTTTATAGGGGGTTCCTGCAACAATTTGCAGGTCGGCTACCGAAAGGTGGCCGACTTTTGCCGTTTCTGGGTGATTGCTTTATTAGGTGATACATCCTTTAGTAGCGTTTTAGAGGTGTGATATGTCTATTTCTTCAATTGGTATTGGTTCAGGTTTCTTGACCAGTGATCTGATTGATCAGTTGGTGCAAGTGGAAAGGGATGCTGTTGAGCCACGTTTGGATTCAAAGCAGACTAAGCTTGAAACTCAATTGTCAGAGATCGGGCGTGTTAAATCCTCTGTTGAGGAATTTCGTTTAAAATCTCGGATTTTAACTATTGATGGAGCTTTAACTTCAACTGTTGGCTCATCATCGGATTCCGGGATTTCTGTTTCTGCTGGCAAAACCGCCAAGCCTGGTAGTTATAATGTAAGTGTTGAGCAATTGGCTCAAGGCCAAACGGTAGTTAGTGATTCTTTTGCTGGTAAAGATACTGCGTTAAGTAATGGTGTGTTAACCATTGAGTTTGGCTCATTTACATTTGCTGATACGGATGGTGCAGTTGATGGACCAGGCGGTGTCGCGGAAGAAGACATTGCTACCTTCACTGATGATCCGGACAGTGCCCCTATAAGTCTGATTATTACTGATGATAATAATACCCTCGAGGGTATTCGTGATGCGATCAATGAGGAGGATGCTGGTATTACGGCTTCTATCCTGAATGATGGTAGTGGTTATCGTCTGGTACTTAGATCAGATGCCACGGGTGAAACGTCAGCATTCAGAATGACAGTATCAGGTGATTCTGATGGTAATAGCAACGACAGCAATGGCCTGTCTGCGCTTAACTTTAATGCAACCAACCAAAATATGACTGAGTCCATCAGAGCTCAGGATGCACAGTTAACCCTGGATGGGATTAGTGTAACGCGCTCAACAAATGAAGTAGAAGAGTTGATTGATGGCGTCACCTTGAATCTGACTTCTACCACAACCTCATCAACAATTAACATCTCTCGAGATGAAGACACTATTACTGAACGTCTTCAGGGCTTTGTAGACGCATATAACGATTTACAGGGTATTATTAAAGAAATCACGGCCTATAATTCAGAAACCAATGAAGCTGCGGTATTGTTAGGGGATTCTACAATTCGTTCATTAAGCAGTCAGCTTCGCTCTGATCTAGGTCAAGTGGTTCCGGGACTGGAAAATTCACCCGTTCGTTCATTGTCTGAAATTGGTTTTAAAACCAATAAAGATAATGGTCAGATGGAGTTTGATTCAGAGAAGTTTCTTGAATCTCTTGAAGAATATCCAACGGAGGTTGAGGCTATCTTTAGTCGAAACCTGATTTCAGATAATTCTGATGTTACGTTTAATTCCATGGGTAACAATACCCAACCTGGTTCTTATGATGTAGTTGTTACTCAGCTAGCGACGCAAGGCAGCTTCACTACCGGTGCGGTAACAAATCTTGTCATTGGTGCTAACAATGATGAATTTGAAATTGAGGTTGATGGTGTAGCTTCTGGTACCATTCAGTTAACCAACAATACTTATGGCAGTATTAATGATCTTGCTGCAGAGGTTCAGGCTCAGATTAATGCCGATTCAAACCTTAGTACTGCGGGTGCTTCTGTGACAGTAACCGTTGATTCGGGAAATCTTGTCATAACGTCTGATGCTTATGGCACATCTTCAAATGTAAATATTACTGCGTTGGATGCAGGTGGCTCCAGTGGGGATTTGGGGTTAACTGTAGCTAATGGCACCGCTGGGGTGAATGTTGAAGGTACGATTAATGGTGCAGCTGCAACAGGTTCAGGTCAACGATTAATTTTAAGTGCCCCTGGAAATGCCGCGGATGGTGTATCTGTTGATATTACGGCGAGTTCATTTCCATCAGGTACTTCGCAGTTGACTTCCAAGATCACTGTAGCTGATGGTGTGGCTCAAAGCCTTATTGAAAGTTTCAATGGCATGTTGGCGTTTGAGGGGTTGATTAGCAATAAAATTGATTCGTTGAATAAACAACTGTTAACGGTCGACCAGCAACGAACAGATTTGGATGATCGATTGACTTCCTTTCAAAAGCGACTTGAGATCCAGTTTATTGCTGCCGATATGCGAGTGTCGCAATTGAAGAACACTGAACAGTTTGTAACGACTCAACTTGCTGCTATTGTTAATTCCTTCACAGGGGCGAGCAAAAGCGAATAGACATAGTTTATGATCGAGGTGTATCAGAGGGGAGGGTTACAGGACGTACTTTCCTCTTCACAATTTCAACAGGTTCATGAACAGTCTTTACAAGACTTTCTCCCCCTTATAGAACTTCTCAAAGATCAACCTTCAGAACGCCTTCTCGTGTGTTCGCGTTTATTAGAAAAACTGCCATTTCAACCAATCATTTCTGCTAAGACTGCTGAGGCTTTAGGCGCTCTAAATCTTCCCAATGAAGGCCTTAGAATATTGGATGCATTGTATGGCAGGTTTGATGGTGGTTCTTTGCCCGAAAACCATGCGCTATTAACTTCTACGTATTTTTCTTTAGTGGGTTTATTGCCTTCATTGTCCACGAAAGTTGAGGCTTTAATATCTTGGTGTCGGTCTCGTCCTAATGATTACCTGAGATTGGCTACGTCAGCTAACTTCTTATCCCAGAACATCTATGGTGAGCAGGATTTAGAACTCTTAATTGTGGAATGGCTCCCCTGGATTTTGGAATCAATTCTAAAATTGTCTTCTCAGTATGAAGATCAGGTGATGGCTATGGCTGCTGATTTAGCCTTGGCTCAGAAAAATTATGCAGGGGCTATCTCGTTATTAAGCCGATCCATAGAATTAGGAAATGATAAGTCTGCCAACGTTGAAAAATTAGCCTATCTGTATCTTAGCGATCAACAGATGGAGAAGGGATTTCAGGAGACGCTGAAGAGGGATTTACGCGGAAAGTCTCCTTTGCTGTTTGAGCAGTTTAAGTCGTTAGATCGAGTTTCATCGATAGATGAGCTTAGGCAGCTGGATTTAGTTTATGTGTTGTTTGAGCAGGGAATTGGGGATCAACTGATTTACAGTCAGTACTTATTTGATCTGCTTCCTCTTGTGCTGTGCCAAATAACGATAGTTTGTGAAACCAGAATGGTGTCTATCGTTAAAAGAATGCTTAAAGAGGTAATTCTTAAGCGAAATCTAGTGGATTTAAATTACTCAGTCGTCTCTGAAATAGAGAGTATTGGTTCTTCAGTCGGAAAAATCTGGTTGGCAGATATTCCTTTCTTGCTAAAGCAAAAGCGACCATCTGGTTTGGAAGCCTCTTTTCTTTCTGCTGCTGGCTTTTCTGATTACGCCAAGGCACGTGCTGTAGTTTTGAATGATTCTGGTTTTGGCTCTTCAAGGGTTGGGATCAGTTGGTGTGGGCCTGGAAGGAAGGGTGGAAGCCGAAAGGATATTCCTCTGTCGAGTTGGGCTCCGTTACTTGAGGCTCATCCTGAGATTGAGTTTGTCAGTGTTCAGTATGGTGATGAGCGAAATGCGGTGGACGATTTTTGCCGTTCCGCAGGGCTGAGCATTCATGTGGAGGATGTTGACCAGATTCTCGATCTTGAAGCTGCTCTTGATCAGCTGCAGACATTGGATGCGGTAATCACTACGTCAAGTACAGTTGCTCATTTAGCGGGTTCAATGGGTATTCCATGTGCCGTTTTACTCCCTTATGTTCCCCTCTGGTATTGGGAGCAACAGAAAAATGGCCAAAGCCTTTACTACCCCTCGGTTCATTTAATACCTCGACATCAACCAAATGATTTAGATAGTTCAATACGTCAAGCCTCTGACTGGCTGTCTTTTCTTTCTCAAGAATCTAGCTAGCACTATATTGGTTAGTAGAGATCCTATTCTCTTAATTAAATTCCATTCATGTCTGAATACTGGTCTGATACTTGTATGGCATTTCTAATGGACAATATTTTGTCTCTTTTCAACTGAGCGGAAGGTTTATGCCGGAATTTAGAAAGATTAAACACGTAAAAGAGCTTGTAAGGCGTCATATAGATGGCGGTGAGACGCAGCAGGCAGGGACGTTGTTAGGAGACAATACTAATAGCCTTAATGTTTTTCCTATTTACCTGAATGACGTTAAAAACGAATTGGTACTTGCAAAGGAAGGGATGGATCGGTTGGTTACCCTTGCTTCGGGGATTCCTGATCCGTATGAGAAGGCTTTGACGCTTGGCATGTTTTACATGCTTTCTAAAAAACCGAGTGAAGCACTTCATTATCTTTCTAATGCCTTGGAGTTAAGACCCGATGATCCCTTAGCGTGCTTATATGCCGGGAGAGCGTGTGTTCAGAAAGGCTTATTCAAGGAGGCTGTTCAATTGATACGAGCTCCTCAGGAGCAGATGCTACCTGAAAGCTGGCTTGAATTAGGTCGTGTTAAAAACTCATTGAATGATATTTCCGGCGCGTTAGTGAGTTTTGAAAAAAGTTTCGAACTCTTGGCTGATGATGAAAGTTATCTAACTTTGTTGGTCTTTTTAAGAGATCAGCTAAAAATGGCTCAGAACCTTGATTCCGGTTTCTTACAGCGTATGAGAACTCTATTAGAGCTGGGCTATAAGGAATTCCCAGAGTATCAGCCTGAGTTGGATGGCCTTACAGCAGATTTGGCATCAATTACTGGTGAGTATGACAAGGCTGAGCTTTTTTATCGGAAAGTTTTAGAAAGTCAGCCAGAGAATATTTCAGCTAAGAATAATCTCGCCTGTATATTATTCACTTTGGGACGGTTTGAAGAAGGCTATCAGTACAACAGTGACCGAGATATTTTGGATGGAAAGATCCTCGACACCTATGGTGGTATTGATAATACGCCTCAATGGAATGGTGAAACTCTGAATGGTAAGTCCTTAGTGATATTTGAAGAACAAGGGATAGGGGATCGGATTCTTCATTATCGTTATCTGCAGGCATTAACTAAGAAATACACATTGAATGATGTGGTCGTCATCGTTCAGGAACGCCTTAAGCCTCTATTAGAGCGATCAGGATTTAAGGGTGTTCGTTTTATTTCTACTGATGCTACTCATCTTGAGCTCAATGGATTTGATTATCGCTGTTATCTGTTTGATCTTGCACGTTACTTTGGGCCTAAAAGTGATGATGTGAAGCCCTTAGGAAAGTATTTAACGCCAGATCCTATATTGTCTGGAAAATATAAGGAACGTTACCGCGAGTTGTTCCCGAATAATTTGAAAATTGGCATTAACTGGAAAAGTGACAGCCTGGTTGCCGGGAAAAGAAAGAACCTTCCTTTGAATGAAATGGGCGCATTTCTAAAGCTTAAAGGGGTTCAATGGATCTGTTTGCAATACGGCGATATTGAACAGGATCTAGCTGAACTTAAGGCGCAAACCGGGGCTGATATCTTCGTTGATAAAACGGTTGATCAAGTTAACGATATTGATGCCGCTTTTGCTCAATTGAGTGCTTTGGATATGGTGATTACTATTTCCAATGCAACGGCTCATTTCGCTGGTGCGCTAGGTATTGAAACCCTTGTGTTGACGCCCAAGGTTCCTTTGTGGCACTGGTTACTAAACAGATCAGATAGTTGCTGGTATCGCTCAATTAGTTTGATACGACAAACGGAGTTCAATACTTGGGAGTCTGAATTTAAACAGCTCCATGAGTTATTGCTGTCGAAAGGGGCTTTAATACCAGAAGAACCCATTACTGTTGGTGAATTATATTCTCTACTCTCAAGAAATAAACTTGATGAGATGGTTGAGCTGTATGAGCGGATTGATCTTGAGAAACTCACGACCAAGCATAAAAAACTCTTTGCTGAGGCTTTATTGGCTCTCAGGTTATATGGTGAATGCAATAAGCTGATTACCCCTTTGTCTGCAGAGGCTGCGGATGATCCTGAATTGATTTTATTGTTTGCCAAAGTAGGTAAGGGTAAAGGGCAATTTGATGATGCTCTTACCTTGCTTGGTCAGGTGAACTCACCGGAATTAAAAATAACGGTTGCTTTAGAGCGCCTCACTTGTCTTTTGGGTAAAGGGGTTGCGATTGAGCAGTTATGGGGTGAGTGGCAGGAGTTACTTACTCAAAGCAGAACCAGCTTTGATGTTGATTTGATTACCAAGTTCTTTATGGAGCAGAGAGAATTCCTTCAGCGGCAACAAATAACCGATTTAAACCGGTTAAGTTTCTGTGAAAAAGCGTTGGAATCCTTTGAGGCTAAGCATGGGAACAGAAACCCTATTGTTGGTTTGGTATTAAAAGCCGACCTCGATTCTCTAAAAGGGGATTATGTTTCGGCTATTAGTCATTTTAAGAAAGCGTTAAAGATCCGTCCTGAAATTGCTGATCAGCTGAATTTGAGTATGGCTTATAGCTTACTGGCGGTGGGCGAGTTTGAACAGGGCTTCAAAAATCTTACCAAACGTTTGGAGTTCGACAAGCGGTTAACGAATCATTGTGGTGTGAGTTACGATCAGATACCGAAGCTTACTCCTCAGTTGCTAAAGAAATTAGCATCTAATCCAGAAAATACGTGTTTAATGGTAAATGCGGAACAGGGAATTGGTGATCAGGTTCTTAATTTACATTTCCTAGAGAAGTTTCTTCAAAAGTATCCTTTCAAGGTTGTACTTAGATTAAATCGCAAGTTAGTGGCACCCGTGGCACGTTTGAGAACTGACTTTCTTTTTGTCGGACAGGATTCACAAGAATTACCGCAAGAGGTGTTGGCTCAGGTAGATGCTCAAATGACCATTGCGGATGCGCCTCAATATATCTTGGAAGAATATAAGGCCTATAAGCCGGTTTCAGAGGTAATTAAACCTGATCCAGAGAAAGTTGCTCGATTCCGTTCTGAATACAAGAAACAGTTTGGTAATAAAAAACTTGTGGGGCTTTCATGGCGAAGTGCTAGCGTTACTTGGGGTGGCAGTAAGGATTTGTCCTTAAATGATTTTTTACCGATTCTAAAGGATCCGGAGATCCAGTGTATTTCAATTCAGTATGCTGATGTGGCTGATGAAATTGATAAATGTAATCGAGAGAATGGTACCGATTTATTCCTGGATCGTACTTTTGATCCCACAGAAGATGTAGATACTGTTCTGGCTCAAATCGCTGCGCTTGACCATGTTGTAACCATCTCTAATGTAAATGCTCACTTTGCAGGAAGTCTTCAAGTACCAACAGAAGTGATATTGAAACGTATGGCACTGTGGCATTGGCATGTAAATACGAATCAGTCTCTGTGGTATCCAACTGTAAGTCTTCATAGAGAAGAAGAATTTAATCAGTGGGGCAACATAATTACTTCCATTCATAAAGGGCTCCATGCTGATCAAAAATCAGGAAATAGTGATGTTTGACAACTTTTATAAAAACAAATCAGTATTGGTTACAGGGCATACAGGTTTTAAAGGAAGCTGGTTGAGTTCTTGGCTTCTTGAGTTAGGTGCTTATGTATATGGTTTGTCTAAAGATATTCCTACTAACCCTTCAATGTTTGAGCTATTGAACCTTGAATCAGAATTAACCCATGTAATCGGTGATGTTAGAAATGCGGATGATGTGAAGTTCGTCTTGGAACGTTCACAACCGGATGTCATATTTCACTTGGCTGCGCAGCCAATAGTTAGTAAGTCTTTCTCTGATCCGATTGAAACAATCTCGTCTAATGTCCTGGGAACGTCGGTTCTTTTAGATGAAGTCAGGAAATTAAACCAGAACTGTATCGTAGTGGTGATAACCAGCGATAAGTGTTATCAAAATAAAGAATGGGTCTGGGGTTATCGAGAGTCAGATCAACTTGGTGGTAAAGATATTTATAGTGCTTCTAAAGCTTGTGCAGAGCTTGTCTTTTCTTCTTTTGTTTCGACATATTTCTCAAATCCTGATTCTAAGGTAAAGCTTGTTTCAGCCAGAGCAGGAAATGTCATTGGTGGAGGAGATTGGGCTCAAGATAGGATCGTCGTGGATTGTATTAATGCATGGGGGGAAGGGGATCGAGTTACTATCAGAATGCCAGGTGCTACTCGCCCCTGGCAACATGTCTTAGAGCCTTTAGGTGGCTATCTGGAGTTGGCTCATAGGTTAAGTGAAGAAGATCATTTAGATGGTGACAGTTTTAATTTTGGGCCGCCGGGGCATAATTGTCAGACCGTAGAGACGCTTATTAATGATTTAGCCAATGCTATGTCAATTCCTAAGAATAAAAGGTACGAAGTTGTTGAAAAGTTGGAGTGGAATGAATCGAATCTACTTCAGTTAAATTGTGATAAAGCCTATACAAAACTAGGTTGGCAATCGACATTGGGTTATGAGGAAACTATTAAATACATA
>Ga0181593_10001859_pt1 | contig 19271 bp, 22 predicted proteins | sample 071ome_19_FD_133756 | JGI IMG/M metagenome (GOLD analysis project Ga0181593, IMG submission 133756) | Coastal salt marsh microbial communities from the Groves Creek Marsh, Skidaway Island, Georgia - 071413AT metaG (megahit assembly) | ecosystem: Environmental > Aquatic > Marine > Intertidal...
GAGTAAGCATCATCCCATTTACCAGACAAACCAGCAACTTCGTATTCTGTCACACGGTTCTCGAAGAAATTGGTATGGTCAGCACCATTCAGTACCCATTCAAGCCATGGTAGAGGATTATCCTTCACCTTAAAGTTTGGTTTCATTCCAAGTTGAAGCAGACGACGGTCAGTAATATACCGAACATATTGTTTTACCTCATCTTTGGATAGACCATCCACGTCGCCCATCTCATATGCTAGGTCAGTAAACTTATCTTCTAGTTTTACTGCCAGGCGAGACATTTCGTAAATCTCTTTTTTAAACTCATCGTCAACAATCCGTGGGTGTTCCTTACAGAATGCCTTGAATAGTTTAGAGATTCCTTCAACGTGCATTGATTCATCTCTAATCGACCACTCAACGACCTTACCCATACCTTTCATTTTGCCATACCGTTGGAAGTTCAACAGCATCACAAACGATGCAAACAGCGCAATGCCTTCATTCATTACCGATTTAGCAAGAGCAAGGGCTAGACCGCGCATTGTATTTACATCACTGTCCATCATAAAGTCAATTTTATCAGCCATTTCCTGATACTCAAGGAACGCATGATATTCGGAATCTGGCAAACCAAGAGTCTCGTTCAATAGAGCATATGCACGTTGGTGAATACCTTCACGAGTGGCAAAGGAACCTAGCATATTGCGGACTTCATTGTTTTTAAATTTAGGAATAAATTGATCAAAGTAGTTTTGACCGACCGCAACATCAGATTGTGTAAAGAGACGGAGAATGTTCGTAACATATTCCTTCTCCATATCTGACATTTTGCCGCCCTTCCAATCAGATACATCTTCTGATAGGTCAATTTCGTCCTCAATCCAGTGAGCTTTCTCGTGTCGGGTAGTCATCTCTACAGCCCACGGATAATGGAAAGGCTTATATGTTTCACTGAACTCTAGCAAACCACCTTTCTTTTTAATTAGTGTGTCGGCTTTGGCCATCAGATCATTATATGTTCCAATTAGTTTATCATCAATAAAGATCTGCGGAACCGAACGTGCATGAGGAACTTTCTGATAGAATGCCAGACGTTCTTCCTCGTTGTCAAGTTTGATCTCTGTGAATAAAATTCCGTGTTGTGTAAACCACGCTTTTGCCTTTTCGCAAAACGGGCAATTTGATTTTGAATAAATTAGTACGTCCATCTTTTCCTCTTATCCTTGGCAGGCTACACATTCGTCCTGCGACTCGTCATTTCCGTTAATAAAACTCACTTTGCTGGCATCAATATTTACCACATTATCTAGTTTTTCTCTTTCTACTTTTTCGGCCACATTTTCGGCGCGGTTTGATGTTTCTGTGCGCAAATAATATAGACCTTTTGTTCCATACTTCCATGCCGCATAGTGTACACGGTTCAGATATGCCTTATCAGCACCAGCAGGGAAGAATAGATTTAACGACTGACCTTGACACAGATATTTCTGTCGCTTGCCAGCCAATTTAACCACCCACATTTGATCCAACTCAATAGCAGTTTTAAATACAGCCTTAAGATGATCTGATAGGAATTCCAAATGTTGGACCGATCCGCCATTGGTAATAATAGACGACCAAATGGCATCTGTATTTTTACCCAACTTTTCTAGTTCCTCTTCAAGATATGGATTTTTATTTAAGTGTGATCCAACTCGTGTACGTGAGGTAAATGCATTAGCCTTCCATGGCTCAATAGAAGGCGATGTACCAGCGATCATGGAGGAATTGGCATTTGGTGCAATCGCCAACATATGTGCGTTTCTACGACCAGTGCCTTTCATATCAGGTGCTTCACCCTTTTTCTTACCTAGTGACAGAGACGAAGAACAGGCTCGCAAATAAATGTTTTTAAAGATATCTTCATTAACTTTTTCGGCCTCTTCTGACTCAAATGGAATCCGATGCTGTTGCAAATATGAATGGAACCCCATAGCACCAAGACCAAGAGAACGTTCCTGTTGAGCAGAATAACGAGCACGAGAGATTTCATCTCCAGCATGGTCAATGAAGAACTGAAGAACATTATCAAGGTATTCAATAAGGTCCTCGATCATTGTCGTGTCTTTCCACTCGTCATATTTTTCCAAATTTACGGACGACAAACAGCACACAGCAGTACGATCTTCGTTGGTGGCCAAATGAATTTCATTACACAAATTTGAACCACGGATTTTAAGACCAAGTTTTTTCTGACTTTCTGGCATTGCTCGGTTTGCTGTATCAATAAAGTTTAAATACGGCTCACCAGTACGATAACGAGTTTCAAGCAATAGTTCCCACAATTTACGAGCCTTCATTGTATCACGAGAAGACTTGTCGTGTGGATCAACCAAATACCAATCGGCATCTTTTTCTACTGCTTCCATAAACTCATCAGTAATATTTACGGCATGGTGTAGATTTAAATTTTTGCGGTTGACATCACCAGTTGGAATCCGCATATTACAAAACTCTACAATATCAGGATGATCAATGTCAATATAGGCAGCATAGGAACCTTTGCGTGTTTTGCCCTGGCGATAGGCGACCATGTCAGCGTCAACTGTATGAAGGAATGGCATAGGGCCAGGTGCCTTCTTTGATACTGCACGTACGTCTGACCAGTGACCACCAACGCCACCACCTTTTACGGACAACCATCTCAATTCAGCCGAATGATCAATTAGCCCTTCTAACGAATCAGGGACATATGTAAGGAAACACGAAATAGGTAACGCCTTAACCTTCTCTCCCTCGATAGGAGCGTTCGAGAGCACAGGTGACGCGTACATAAACCAACCCTTTGAAACATAATCATAAATTCGTTGAGCAAGGTCCATATTGCCATAAGAATAGGCAACAGCCGCCCGGGCAAAAGCCTGCTGAGGAGTCTTTTCGTCCTCACGGCAGTAATAATCTGTTAGTAGTTTTAGTGATTGTTCTGATAAAAGCTTGTCTCTCTTTTTATCAATACGCAAACCGAGATGTTGCATATCTTGCTCCTTCTGTTTATTGTTGATTGTTATACGGGAATATTTTTGCGATGGCCTCGCCGCAGGCTACCGCCAGGTCCATGTGTTCTTTTTGGGTTCCATTTGCCGAACGTAACTCGATATAATGTATCCAGGAGCGAATAGTACCATTAACATAGAGCCTGCTAATTGTATTACCTTCCGGAAGAACTGCACGAGCTTGTTCTTTGGCGATTCCGTTTTCGATTGCCCAGTTGTATGCTGCTTTTGCTGTGTTGATGACACCTTGCTGAAATCCTTCCCATTGTTGTTGGAGTTCTTCGTCAGATGTTTCAACACTATTCTGTCTATTTTTTGGATCTTGCAAACGAGCTTCTCTAAGCACGAAGGTTTTATCCATGGCTTGTGGATCAGCATAGCGTTGTGAAAATTCTTGAAACGAAAAACTGCGGTGACGAATTAACTGGCGTGCAATATCACGAGTAGTTTCAATTTCCATACATGCTGAAGCCATTTCAAATGGTGACCAGTGTTTATGTTTAATTAAATAATTTAGTAGCTTTGGGGCTGTCTCTGAATTCATTTGATTGGTAGGATTAGACACCCTTGCCGCATAAGCAATTAGATCCTGCACATCATCCAACCCAATAATATTTTCGGCTGGCTGTGAGTAACTAATTAGTTTCACTTTCATACTTTTCTCCATTCTGTCAATCTCAACTTAGCCTGTAATCCTTTAAAAATATTATCCTGGATTACTCTGTTGATATTTTGTGTTCCATTTAAAATCATTTCATTGACATCCTTACCAGGGACATCACTCGGCCATATGCAAATTCTATAACCGTTTTCAATTACCTTCTCCATTCGCTTGACTATTTCTCTGTTTCGAGGTTCAGCATCGAATACAAATACAGCGTTATCAAGATTTTTTAAACCTTTTGCGGTACCGTCAGCACCAGCCATAGCAACGGAATTGGTTACAAAGAAACTATCAATAGCACCTTCGACCACATAATACTGTTTATCAAAGTCCACAGTATCGAGACCAAATATTTTGGGCCTCTCGTCAAACATGATGGTTAGGTATCTGACTCCCTTGGCACTAAAACCTCGGGCCGATACACCAAACATCTTGCCATTCTCATCAAAAAATGGCATGACCAATCTTGGTTCGTCTTGGTCTACATTCTCAAACTTATTAGGTAATATTCCGTTGACCCAGGTTTTAAATTTAGGCGCGTAGTATAGTCGCCAATGATGTTTGGGAGGAATTGCCCTACTCTCTATATATCTTTTGACGGGATGGTCAAAACGCAACTGGCTGATTTTTTTGATCTTTTTTAAAGGATTTTTAGTATCAAAACTTGGTGGGGCAAATTTATTTGGTATACTAGATGTTGTATTTGGTTTATCTTTTTTGACAAATTTATCTGCCACCCAATCCTTATAGGCAACGTTGTCAACCGTCTTAAGAAACGTAGAGAACGCCTGGCTCTCGCCACAGTTATGACAATAATAGAAAAATTTGTTGTCTTTCTCCAACAGCCAACCGCGAGCCTTCGACCTTGATTTTTGTGAGTCTCCACATATAGGGCATCGGAAATTAATTTTATAAGGACTGGTATGTCTAATTTTAAATTGCTCTAACCGGCCGGCGAGCATTTGTGCGTATTGTAGGTCTACAAAGTCTACCATTCAAATAATACCTCAGGTTCATAGGATACTATAACATAATATCATTTCTGACTAAAAAGTCAACCAATTTTTTTGAAAAAAAGTTGTTGACAAATAGCTAGGGATTGTGTATAATAGGGTTATGCCCTTTAGGATAGGGTAAGTGATGGAATAACAAATTTGACTACAATGAACAGTACGGCTGCACCAAGTCCCATCATATAATATTTCCAATTCTCGAGTTTACCAACTCGACTAGAAAGATTATCCATTTTCTTTTCCAAATTACCATTCAACTTGGCCAATTCAGTCATAATTTCTTGATTGCGTTGTAGTCTATTTTGAGCACTTTGATCAGAAAGTCTCTGGTGATCTTCTTTTGAGGAAATTCTGTACTGTTCCAAACGATCACTAATTACTGCAGCCCGTGCCATATCCTCTTGTTTATGAGCTTCAATACGCTCTTCAAGATCTTCTAATTTCTCTGCAGTATTTTTTAAAACTTCACCTTGTACGGCTACTTTTTGTGATATATCAGACATCGTTTCCAATGCTGTATCAAACTTATTGAAAAACCTTTCAATAGTTTTGACATCTTTTTTAATTAGAGCAATGTCTGTTTTAATTTCTTGTTCTGACACGGTTCTGTCCTCAGATTAGTTATTAGTGTTTTTCACATCATCTGAAGCTTCTGGTGATACCGCTTCTTCGTAATATATAATAATTTCCTTTTGTTGTCCTATATATCTACGCAATTCAGAAATATTTAATGCAAGGTTTTCATAATCTTTTACACTAAATGCTACAAACGCTACGTTACCGTTTTTCTCTTCGAACTCTTTTAGGAATTCGTCAATATTATCTTCGTTAACAACGTATAAACGTGTATCAGTTAGTCGTATTGGTTTCGGTCGAGCTACTGTCGGCACTGTTGTCTTTTGGATCTTCGTCACCACTTGTATCTCCGGTTCCGGTTTCCCCATTAGGAGACTGCAACCAGGGAGGAAGAGGAGCATCGCCAGGACCGCCAGTGTCTTTTTCGAGCTCGCGCCACAATTTTGCTGTCGCACCATTCATTTTACCTTCAAGTTGTTTAGGCTCTTTTAAAGCCAAAGTTGTTAGGTTATGTCTACTTAATTTTGATCTGAGGTCGTCACCATATGCCTCAGCCTTTTGAAGATCAGCATTTAATTTTTGATTTAATGCCGCCATTTTTGCCGCATCTTCCTGCATGGTTTTAATACTTGCCTCTGCAGTTGCTACAGCAACTTCCATCTTGGCAACATTTGCTCTAGCGGTTTCAAGATCATTTTGTAATTTTGTAATATACAAATAACCACTACCAGCAGTTGCCAAGATAACTAGTACAAATGCGATTTTAACACCGCTGAACATTTATCCCTCCTGATCAACCTCAGGTGTTACCTCAGGTTCAATTTCAGCTGAGACATCGGCCTCAACTTCAGGTTCAATACCTACAGCACCAGCAGACATTTCATTATATTTGACAGTCAATGCATCTTTTACACGATCTGCCATAATTGTATTAAATTGATCTTTAAAATCAACTGGGCTATTATCAATAGCCGACTTTATCATATTTTCTACTGACATAATTTATATCCTTTTATTTGGTTAAACCGTGTTGACGGATAGCATGTTTTTCCTGTTCACGGTCATGTTTTTGGGCGACTCTATAATCACCACGTTCACGAGCCTTTTTAGCCAAGTCTCTAGCCATATGTACCTTGTCAGCTTCTACTTCATCAGCCTCTTGTACATCTTGCTTTTCATCATCGTCATCATCATCATCATCGTCGTCATCGTCCTGAACTTTACCAGTACCGTCACAAGGCTCACATTCTACTTTTTTACCATCGTCCTCGTGATAACCAGTGCCCTTACAATGAGAACAAGTTTCTTTATCATCGTCATCGTCATCGTTTTCAGACATCTTTTTCTTTTTCCAGCCTTCAAGGGCTAGACGGACACGAGAGGACATTTCTTCTTCAAATGCCTCCTTCATATCCAATGGTTTATCAGCCAGTGCTGATTTGACAATTTTTTCTACCGACATAGGTGACTCCTAAAATTTTTAGTTAAAGTAATTCTAACTATTTATATTAACCAAACATTTTAGCTTGAGTTGCCGGTCCAACAATACCATCAGCAGTCAAACCATTGTCTTTTTGCCATTTCTTAACAGCGGTCAATGTACCGAAACCAAAAATACCATCCGCTGGTGACTCACCGATAGCTGCCTGCATTGCTGCAACATCATCACCTGACATACCCTTACGAAGAGTTCTTGCAGCAGATGATTTTGTAGGTGCTGGTGCAGGTGCTGGTACTTCACCACCAAGAATAGCAAGAGCTTCTTCCCAACGACGATTACGATCATCTAGTCCAATTGTACCACCATTGATCTTTTTTGTCAACCCTACATTATCACCCTTGTCGGCCCACTTTTCAAGCTTATTTGTTTTCCAGAACCAACATGCAGATTCAATAGCACCTTTTGGTGTTGCTACATATTCTGCTGCTTCCTCTGCTGACATTCCGACTGTTTTGCCAAACGCTGTGTAATTGTTGCGGCCAGTAAGCTGCTTGATTCCACGCCCCCTGAAGAGCCAGCCATCGCCGTCGTTAACATTACCCATTGCTCCTCGCTTAGATCGGAACTCATCTTGGTAAACATAGTTTGCAATTTTTTCAGGATTACGCGCATACTCCGCAGCATCTCTTTTTCCTTTCCCAAAATAACGACCAAACACTGAATTCAATGCCTTTTCGCTGTAATTAAGGTTTTCTTCCAAACGAGTAAAATCAGCTGATTCATGTGCGCATTGAGCCATAAAACCGGCAATACGATTTGGTGTATTAATTTCGTACTCTTCAAAAAGTTCAACAGCTGCCTCAAACCATGCTTCGGCTTCCTTATTACGAGGAATCATTGCCTGGAATTGTTCTAGTGTAATCATTCATTGTCTCCTTTTAAATAATCTTTAAATTTTAAAATATTTTTCTTCTTATATTTTTTCTGTTGTTTTGGTGTAACTCCAGGCTCGCCTTGAGGTCCTACTCCAAGTCCGGCGATATTACCACCGCCTACACTATTTACCGGTTCTTCGTTTTTAACCTTTGGCATTTTAGTCTTCTTCTCCGTCTAAATAAAGTCTGCAATTTAATGTTCCGCAATTACCACCAACACCCACAAAATCAAAATACCAATACCGTTGAACACCATAACTTCTGCCTTCATTAGTTCTCATATAGTAGTATCCACCGGATGTGCCGGATCCTGATGTTTCGGCATATGCATAACCATTATTTGAACCGGTTCCACCAGTTTCATCATCGGAACGGCCAGTACTACCTGATGGTGTGCCACCATAATCAAGGTTCCATTGGTATTGAGTGGTACTATAAGCTATATTCATTCGTGTCCAATTAAAATCACCATCTAAATATCTTTGAATAAAGTTATGAGGTCTTGCATTGTACACATTATCTGAACCTACCGCGGTATGGTGCTGATCTTCTGGAAAGGATGTTGATATTGGTGCATTCCTGCTATCACCTCTAGCATTAAATGCTCCGCCGTCGATCTGAATATCACCTTGGTAGTATGTACCTTGAGTACCATTTATGTATTCATAAATTCCATAACCTGTAGAATTTTGGAATTCTTGCATATCAATAAAATAAAAAGTAAATGTGTAATCTTGAGGCCAAGCATTACCAGAAAAACTACTTCCCGTATTTTGTCCAACAGCCCAAAGAGTATTTGTATATACTGGATAATTTAATTTTTCAAAATATATTGTACACTCACCGGTAGATACACTGTTACCATAAGCGCCATATTGGTATATAATTAAATCACATCCGTTGGTAAAACCTTCATCAATTTTAAATACTGGAGAACGAGTCCAATAATATGCACCATTAGTAGCTGATCCAGAGGTTTCAGCATAAATAAATGAATCATTAGCATAAGTATGATTTCCGCTAACACCTGTTATACTAGATGGAGTGCCACCTGTGCGTCTATTCCATCGATAATTATTGGTGCTTGAGACATTACCATTATCAGATCCTATTTCTCTCCAAAGAGATTCATCTAAATTTAAATATTCACTTTCAGAAACGGCAGCTGTTGCATCATAGTATTGCCAACCTTCTCCTATATAACCATAATGACCAGGATCGGATGTTGTATACTGTCCTGGAATATAAAACGATTGCTGGAAATCTGGGATATTTTTATCACCATTAAATCCCCATCTTCTTACTAAATTGCTAGCTTCGTAAAAACCCATATGTGCTAATTGAAAATCACCTCGATAAGATGTTCCAGTTCCATTTTGCCATCTAATTATTATACGACCTAAGGTTGGAGGGGTTTTTCCAAATGTTCCTGAAGGCGCAGCGGTAAGATCTATACCCCTTGTCACCCAATTGCTGTTACTAGCAGGATTAAATCTGTCTATTTCAAAGAAGGTCTCAGCTTCAGCCGTTCCGTAAAAATCGGACCATTTAATTGTTCCACTTGATGGAACTGTATAAGGCGCATCTGGATCAGCACCATAATATGCAGATATAGGAATACCACTGCCTCCACCAGAACCTTCAACATATAGATAAGTAAGATATCCTTTATCGTTAAAGGATGATACCGAAACGTCTTTTGTATATCGTACTTCAATGCTATCCCCAGCATTAACTGCAAAACTTCCTGATCTTGTTACATTATTTCCTGAACAACTATCAATCTGTGTACTACCATAATAAATACGTGAAAAATCATAATTTGATTCAGAGCTGGATCTAATTTCATAATATGCAGTACCGTCAGAATCAACTTGAAAAGTTGCACTACCTGTACTATTATTGGTGTTATTAGTACTTTCACCACTAAAGGCATTATTTAATGAACTTCCTGGTCCGCCGGAAATCGTATAATTAGCTGATGATTGTAAATTTAATCCACCGGCTCCTCGAGTGCCAAACTCACCTTTAATTAATCTCATTGACATTGCATCACAGCCAATGTCTGGATTAGGAAAATCTAATTCTGCGTCAGTTAAACCAGCAGAGGTTAGCTGGTATTGTTGATCTTGAATGACTCGTGGATAATTATAAGTCCAAGAAGATGTATATTCGCTAAGTCCTCTATAAAAATGTGGGCCGCCTGTTTGATTTACAGCACCAAAATTAGCATTCCACTGGTTTGTGTCCGCCTGAGCCTTTAATGTACTTAGAACGTCTGAAAGGGTAACACTATTATTATGATCAACATCTAATAATCTATAACCACAACTAAGTACTGGATTTCGAGCATTGTCGGTATAAGAAATAAGACCCACAACGACCTTTAATTGCTCGTTCACGTAAAGATCAAGTGCATCTGCCCAGCCGCCTAGTTGGAAGTACGGTAATGCCATTATTAGCCCTCCTCGTCTAGAAGAGGGATCAAACGCTCTTTGATAAATCTATCAATAGATTCATCTAGCTGATCCTCAGACACATCCTCCACAAGAAGAGTTTCGCTTGAAAAATGGTTCCATTCTCTAATCAACCAAAGAGCAGTAGCATATGATGCTAGTTTTGTAGAACCACCTGGAATTTTTGCTAATAATTTTTTTAATTTTAAAATCATTATATCAAAGACACCAAATTTTCTTCTCTCTTCCTGTGTTCGATCTCTTTTCTTTTTGATAATATTACCTTTTTCATCAATAATCCCAAGCTCGTACGCCTCCCATTTTTCAAAGGGAGTAACAAGTCTTCTGATGAACTGATAAACTAAAAAGAGGTCAACGACCATATTAAATTCCTTTAAGTGTCTCGGCTATGTGATCATCGCCTACTATACTATCTTTATTAATCATTTTATCTTCGTATTGTATAACCATTGGCATAAAATTTAAATAAGACACAAATGGTTTTAAATACTCATGATATTCATGTAATTTCATAAACAACATATCTGTTGCGGAGGGTCCAAATACGTTGTATATGATTATAAGATGATTTAGAATCAACCTTTCCTTCAAATCTCCGTCTTGACGATAACGACCAAAGAGTTTTCTCAAATACTGAAATCTCTTTAGATCCTCCTCAAACTCAGAAATATCTGAACATTGAGGATTGTCATAATGCTTCATTGCATATAATACAAAGGTTGATTCTGTCAATTTCATTATATAAAACTACGGTTTATTAGCTATTAGCGATTGAATCGTTATCGCCAGCCTCGGCAGCAGTTCTTTTCATTGCGACCAATGGCTCAACAATTCTACGTGTAGCACCATTTTGGTCTGTATATGTTGTATAAATGTTCCAACCAGGTGTTTTAAGACCTAGTGCTCTGTTACCTGAAACTTGAGCTTCATCAGTATCTAGAAAAACTGCAAAGTCTTTATCGTTTGACTTATTTGTGTTGTTTGCGTCGTCTTCTAACCACTTAGGGATAGAACCTACCGCATCTGTATCGCCCCAACTTGCCATTTTTATTCTCCTATTGTTTTTATTTAATGACTATTACTATTTATTACTTATGCCTTGCGGCTCTCTTCATCAAGTCGGCAATAATGGCCGGTTTCATACCAGTTTTCTTTTCCAATTCTTTCATATTTCTAGCACCGAACGTGGTACCATATCTTGTGAGTGCATCACCTAGACGAGCATATGCATTTGCAATTGCATCGTTCTTTTCCGTTTTACCCATATCCATCATCTTACGACCTAGGTCAGCAAGTTTCTTTTCATTGGAAGGTGTTTCAAAAGCCTCAGCATAACTAGCCTTTAAAGGTTTTGCTGCAGGCTTTTTAGCAAATGATTTAACGCGATCCTGTGCCGCCTTCAATCTGTCCTCAGCATCCTTACGTTGTTGCATTTTATCTGCTGCTTTATTAACAGCATCCGTCTGTCTATCAATTCTTGCATTTTTTGTAAATCGGACATTACCATGTTTATTAATAACAGAAGCCTTTGCAGCACGTCCAGCAAGTTTAGCCGTCCCAACTACTGTCTTACCAACACCACTTGCCACCTTTCCAGTAGCAACACCAAGTGCTTTAATAATACCTTCTTCGATCTCTTTTAGTTCTTCCAAGGTTAATTTGGACAGATCAGTATTTTCAATTGCTTCTGCAAGATTTTCCATCATAACTGTTTCGGCATCCACATCCTCCTTAAGGTGTTTATCCAAAACGTCCAGAATCTTATCACGTGGTTCTGTATCAAGCCCATCCACAAATTTCATCAGTTGTGGTTTTTGACCTTTCTTCATCATTACAACGGCTTTCATGAAGTCGTTTTTATCAATACCGCCATTTTTACGAGCATATGCTTCTAGTTCTTTAGCGGCAGACATCATATTACCTTCACTCATATTCTCTACTGATTCGTTATACAATCTGTGGCCATATGTGTCATCATTCATGCTGTGATGTGAATCCATATTTGCATCATGCATATTATTTGCATGTGGTTTCATTACCTTATGAATAGCTTTTGCACTACCTTTAACGTGTAATACATGATCTCCACCAGTATGTCCTGGTCTATTTCTACCAGTTAAACCAGCAGCCTTAAGATCCTTTTTAGCAGCATTCATATGTTCTTTTGATTTCATGTCAAAAGCAAATCTGCCGTGATCTTCCATTTCTGTAAGCTCTACTGATTCACTAACACCTCTGTGATGTTCTGGTCCAATTTTTGTTGCTCCAGCTGCAGCGCTTTTATGATATGTTCTAGTACCAAAACGACCAGGTGTATAGTGAGTAAATCCTCTTTTCTTCATATGATAGGCATCATATTTGTGCTGAACAGAAACGTCTCCGTCGTAATTTGCACCGTCTCTTTTTGCATGTTCTTTAGCTTTCAGCATTGCGTAATAAGAATCATTGCCCTCATCCATTTTATTCATTTTCTTTTTGATAACTCTTTGGGCACTCTTAGTCAGGCTCTTCATACCACCTGGGCCTTTTTGATTCATCATCTCTGGATTATCTTTATACATCCGAGCTGTTGCATCATCCTCTTTTACGCTTTCGCCCGTGGCTTTTTGAGCGGTATCATTGGCATCATCCACAGGACCTTTAACTGGCATCATTTTGGCTTTTTGCTTTTTGGCCTGTTCTCTTAATTTTGGTTTTGTCCCAATGGCTTTTTTAATTGCGGCACGACGTTTTTTCAAATACTTATCTGATGAATCAACATCGCCGTCATTATCCACATCATCATCTTCTTGGCCAACTGGATCTAATTTGGCCTCCATAACATAAACTGTTTTTCCAAGTGCTTTCATGGCTTCCTTGGCAGCATCTCCGAGTTTCATAGATGGACCAGATTGGAAAACTTCCTTATCGTTATCGTAGTTTACCTCTCCATCTTTTTTGGTGGTAAACATCCATGTTCCTGACCCACTAGCCTTTTTGCCGTGGGCGCGCATGTAACGGTCGTGTTTCAGACCTTCCATTAGTTCCGCCTCAAGATGAGACGACATTAATTCCTTAATTCTATCTTTAAAAGCCATTTTTTCAGATCCTTTAGAATGATGTGGTTATTTTTGAATATTTATATTGCTATGTTATTTCTGTTATTTTAATTTCAAGATTATCTACACCTTTTAACAGCCGATGATATACACCAGCCTCGATTGTAAATTTCATCCCTTTAGTTAATAACCAGGGTAGACAATCCTCAACTTGAAATCTCCAACCTTCCCCAGAAATAACTTCTATTTCTCTCGTTTCTTTATCACGGTGCCATACATATTCAGAACTTTCGGATAACACGTCGAACGTTCTGAACCCACCGTGTGTGTCCATATAAGGTTTTACCAAAAGAAGTCTCCGCCTCCTTTAAGACCTAGCTGTTTAGCATATTTTGGTAAACGACACGCCCAATAGCCGGCCTTGGTTTTATCTGTTTTCTGATCACAGTTGTGTCTGGCTGCAAAGTTCTTGCGCGCGCCTGGATCATTAATTTTTGCTGATAGTCCAGTATCATCACCGAACTGAATCTTTTTTACGTTACCTGTCTTAGGGTCCTTTACATAAACAACATACTTCTTTTTACCACCACGTTTCGGTGAATTGAGTTCAGGATCGTCGCCCTCATCAATTTCAATCATAGGTTGCTCTAATGGTACTGTCGTACCCTCATAGAGACCGAACTGTGATTCGTGTAAATGTTGTTTAAATTTTTTCATTACTCATGCTTTCCGTGAGTTTTACCCAAATGTTCTGAATGGTGATCCAGATCAACATGTGACGCTTTATGATTCTTTAGTTCCATTGTGACTGTGTGGCTGTAGTTGACCTTTCCGGTCTTTTTATTTGTTCCATGGTATTTAACACGAACTCTAAAACGAGTATCTCCGTTCAATTCATGTGTTCCAAACTTACCGTGGTCCTTCGACATATGATGAAGTCCGGATTTACCAATCTGAATATAATGTGTATTTCTATCCTTGGCATAATGATCACGGATAGGCTGAGTACCTTTATGTGGAATATAATGGTTACCGTGGGCCTCTTTATCCTTGTGATAATCGCCAGATGGCTTGCCCATATGCTTATTCATATGAGGGACTACATGCTTTTCAATATGTTTCGCAGTTTCAGGATAATCCTTTTTAGATTTATCCTTTACCTTCCATGTTTTGCCATCGTGGTGCATACCAATCTGACCATACATGGCATTTTTATTCTGTTTAATTTCAAGGTTATGGTGTGTTCCATCCTTAGAGCGAATTGTTCCATCAGGTGCGTCCTTTGATGCCCCAGCACTCTTTTGATCTTTTTTCTGCATACCATGTTTTTTCAGATTGGAATTAACTTGGTCTTCGTAATGGTAACCACCTTTAGCATTACCTTCTGAAATATAACGCTTAAACCTTTTCATTTTTTCTCTCTATTCTTTTTCTGATTTGCCAGTATTTTCTTTTTGGTTGGTTCGTGTAACATCATTGCTGGTTGAAAACCTCTGGTTTCGTTCATCAATGCATTAATTGTTTTTAAAGCCTTTTTTCCATCAGGATGATTTGGATTAATACTTACCTCGTCACCATTGACAAAATCAGATATATTTGCCGATTTACCTAATGCACTAATAGCTTTGTGTAATGGATCCTTTGGGTCATATTTACGTTCGAACCCAGGCTTACCTCTTAACTCTACCCACTTTTTGTCGCCCTTATTCCACATTTTCAGAACGTCCATATCCTTACCACGGATAAGTTTGAGTTTTACACCCTCACTGATATATGTTTTAAGCCGTAACATCTACTGTGGAACCTACCATATTGTGTGACTGTTTTTGTCCAAATCTATTATATGTGACATAATCTATATTCTCGACTGTTCTTGCGCCGTTATTGTCGATATATTTTGTATTTGTTTTAACTAATTTATCACCCTGAATCTGTGTAGTCCAAAATGAACTTAATACTTGATAATCAGTTGGTGATACTGGATTAACTGCCATCGGACTCACCTGGAGTGTCTTTTTTATACCGTTTTGTAAGCTTATCCGTTCCCCACTCGCCCGCTCCACCAGTCTCATCTATCGTCTCCGTCTGTAACATACTAGCCAATGTTCTGGCATCAACCCCAGTAAATTGTTTAGCAATTTGTGCTGCATAATATACATCACTGTGCTTCATTTTCTTTACGCCACCGGCTTCTTTTGCCTTCCGGGCTAATACATCCTTTAAAATTTCGAGAGCTTTTTTATAAGCTGTTCTGTTAATTGTTTTCGACATCACCTTTTTAAAACCATATACATCAGATTCGTTTGACATTTCGGTTTCTTCCTTAACACTTCGAGCTTTCCTCTGTTGATTGATCCATCTCATCGCAATTGGATTTTCTGGATCAGCCTTAGTCCATGCTGCAACCTTTTTATAGGTTGATGCTAGAATCTTTCGAGATTCTGCCGGATCTGTGTTGTCAACAATAATCATTCTACTTCTGAATAGGTTTTGAAATTTACCAATATTCTTCTGTACATCAAGCCACATTTTCTTTACCATTTCGTCTGGTAAAGTTCTGGCTCTCATTCTATTTCTCTGTAAGGTAACATCAAGATCAACATTGGCAAATACCATCATTACAGCATAACCCAATTCTCTTAATTTGTCAACCTGTATTTTGATTTTATCGTAATCTTTTCCTGTGCCATCAATTACCAGTCCAAGACGACCGTCAATGGCCATCTGCAATTTTTTACCGGTAATATACTTTGCTTTTTCGCGAGCTGCTTGGCCTTTTGGAGATGCAATATTATCTGGGGAAAAATCTAAATTTGCTTTGGCAAGGGCTCTTTCAAACGCATCGTCTGAATTAATGAGTTTATAACCTAGTGCTGGTAGTGCTAGTTGATTTACTACAAATGATTTACCAGAACCTGGGCCGCCTGCTAAAAAGATTGCCTTAAAAATAGCAGGATCGTTAACACCTTCCTGAAGATCATTCTCTAGGATATGGGTTTTAAAACGTTTCATTACTTTACCTTTGCAGCTAGATCCTTATCTGCTTTACCCCAAGTACCAGAAGATTTTGTGGCAAATGAATTTACCCTTGCAAATCCCCATTGTGTTGGAGTAGTACCAGGACGATGCCCGGATTTCCATGCAGCAACACCTCGGTCAAAAACCTTTTTCAGAACACCATATGGCATACCACTCTTCTTGGCTTTATCCTTGAGTGTTTTCTTTACGTCTTCGTCCAGATATTCTTCACCAAACATGTCCTTAAAGCGTTTTGTGTGCTTTGAAGGCTTTGTCTTAGCAGTGGCATCACCTGGTGCTGGTTTATAATTTGCTGGATTTCCGTCATCCTTGTCTGCATACTTTTTAAAGTGCTGATCACGAGCAACCTTGGTAGAAACAGACTTAATTCCCTTATGATATCCAACCGGCTGTGAGCCTTTTCTGTCTCCAATATCTGGATCCTCCGGATTTTTCTTTTCGATAAGGTGTTTTTTAAAACCAATCATTCTACTAGGTCTCCAACCTCTTTTGTGCTCAACCATACACGAGATCCAGGAGTGTCCTCATGCATTTCAAGCATTTCATCCATAGTTCCTGTCGCAATGACCTCACGGTCCTTTACAAGAACATAACCAGCGGTTTCCGCATTTAGTGCTGCGGTGTGATCGACTTTAATTGTTTTGGCTTCATGGAGTTCTAGGAATTCATTAATTGAATTTTCAAGATCACGGACCATATCCATTTCGGTATTGACTGTAAATCCTTCTTCAAGTTCTTTTTGCTTTCTAAACATTTTAAAGCGTTTATCAAACTTGACTTTATTATTTTTATCCAGTAACATATGTGGGCGTTTTGAAACATATGTTCCCCACATTTCGTCTAACGATTCCGTTTTGGTTTCTTCGTTTTGTCTTTTTAAAACTGCACGTACCTGTGGATGGTCTGATAAACCTTTTTTGATTTTATCAATCTGCTTGACTGCACCGGTCATATTACCACCAGCATATCTTTTATCTGATGCAATACCTATTGCCATCTTTACGTGTTTAGGATCAAACGATTCCTTTTTAACGTCATCCTCGGCATCCAATTTAGCAGCAATAGCCATTTGTCTACGCTTTTCTTTTGATTTGCCTTTAAACTGTGGTGCATCTGAATCCTGGAAATCTTTAATCCAAGTACCCATGTCGTCAGAAGCCTTTAGCTTTTCGTCAAGTTCAACTTCTTCTTTTTTCAATTTTTTCTTTACCATAGTTTGAAGACGATCATCTTCTTTGTCTAGTGTATTACGCACATCATAGGTTTTTGGATTACGATTTTTTGATCCACGACCTTTTACTGGTTTATCTGGTGATGGATTTGTTCTCGCTGCCTTTATTTTATCGTAGAGACTCATTTCCGCTTCATCAAGATCAACTTTAAATTCTTCTTTGTGCATTTTGCTTGAATCGTATGTAATAGCATGTACTGGAGTTTTCTTTGTACCATGCCGTGTATTTAAAGTTAAACGAGTATTTCCTGCTAAAAGGTGCTTGTGGCCAGTATGAGTATCATGCAAAATGATAGGCTTAGTCACTTTTTTACTTTTTAAAAGTTTCTTTACTCGTTTTTGTTTATCTTTATCTAAACCGCCACGATATTGATGCGACATAGCAGCATCAGTATTTGACATGCCTTTTGCAGACATAGGACTAATTGTCATAGATTTACCGTTCTTCATGGCCTTGTGATAGTTGTCTTTGTCTTTTAAATGATTTAGCATTTTATGGACATGGTCTGGATAAGTGCCATGAGGAGCTTGAGATTGTGTGTGAACTTCATCGTGTTCGTCTGAATGATGAGGTGTTACCCATTTTGATTCTTCAAGTTCTGTGGCTTCACCCATAGCTTTGGATCTTTTTGGATTGGCATCAGAGTCCTTGGCCCACTTAGACTTTCTCATATCAGAGAATTTAATACCTATTTTACCAGGTTCCTTCTTCATAGGTTTACCCTTAAATTCACGGTCCTTTACAATATTGACACCATCACCATCCTTGGCTTCTGTACGAACCGCTTTACCTACTGTTTTTTCAAACTCAGTTGCGGCTGCATGTACTTTTGCTGGATCATTGTCTGGATGTGACAACATATAATGACCTGTCATATCGCTATGATAATGTCTCTTTCCAGATGGTTTTACACCGTGTTTTTGCATAATATCTTTTAGGTGTTTACCAGTTGTTTTATGAGGTTCATTCTCACGTCGATCATACTCAGGGCTAGCCTTTTTAATTGCTTTAGTGACTCGACCTGGAACCTTTACCTTAATGTCGTGTACATTCTTACCGAGACGACCAGCTGGCGATCTTTCTTCCATAAACATTTCGAACATATCGTCAATATTTACAGATTCATTCTTTGAACGAGATTGCATACGCTCCGTTTCTTTTCTACGAAGTGAAGGTAGCAGTTTCCGAGCCAATCTGTCAAGTCGTGATGAAGGCATCTTTTCCAATCTCTTTTCGATTGCAATTTTTGCAGCCGGATCAAGATCAGCAAATCTTCTGGATTTGGCCAATTTTTGCTTAATCATATTACGAGCAGTTTTTCGGGCTCTTCTTTTCAGAACATCAATACTTGCACGACGGCGCATTGCCTTTTTCCTTGCAATAGCAATTTTGCCTTTATATCGTCTTAATAGTCTAGCTCTTTTACGACGTTGTGCTCTTGAAAGGACTGCCTCGTCCATAGTTTCCTCATCTAATGCCATACCTTGCCTCGTTGTATCGTAAACCTTTTTAGCGGTGGATTGTAATTTTTTAGGAAGACCCGATTTAAATGATTTAAAATCACCATCAGCTGCGGCTGCTCTCATTTTTGATGCAGACATTCCTTCTACACCTTCGGCATCTGGATCTCTATCACCTGCCGATACCACATTAATCTTATTAAAGTTATAATCTTTACCGTTATACTTATTTAATAGAGTTTTAAATTCTGTCACTCTATCAGATCCAACTACTACGGTTAGATTTTTATACAAGCCTTGAAGCTGTTTGGCAACTTCAATGATTGTTCTAGCTGGGGATTTTTTAACAATCTTACCGAATGCTCGTTGAGCAAAGAAA